>Ga0182024_10000761_pt1 | contig 84336 bp, 82 predicted proteins | sample P32metaG_FD_120480 | JGI IMG/M metagenome (GOLD analysis project Ga0182024, IMG submission 120480) | Permafrost microbial communities from Stordalen Mire, Sweden - P3-2 metaG (Illumina Assembly) | ecosystem: Environmental > Terrestrial > Soil > Wetlands > Permafrost | place: Sweden: Stordalen... | reverse complement strand
GTCCGCCGCGGAGATGGACGCCACTTGGGCGATCTGCTCTTTGGTGTCGGCCGGCTTGGCGAGGTCGTGCAACGACGCGACGGCCGCTTCGACGGCCGCTTCGATGCCCTTCTTCAGCGACATGGGATTAGCGCCAGCGGCGACGTTCTTCAGACCTTCGCGCACCATGGCCCAGGCGAGCACGGTCGCGGTCGTGGTGCCGTCACCGGCCACGTCGTCGGTCTTCTTGGCGACTTCCTTGACCAGCTCGGCACCGATCTTCTCGAAGGGGTCTTCGAGGTCGATGTCCTTGGCGATCGAGACGCCGTCGTTCGTAATGGTGGGTGCTCCCCACTTCTTGTCGAGCACCACGTTGCGGCCCTTGGGTCCGAGGGTGACGCGCACGGCGTCAGCCAACTTGTTCATTCCCCGCTCGAGGGCGCGACGCGCCTCTTCGTCGAAAGCGATCAGTTTCGCCACGGTGATTCCTCCTAGTGCAGGCACCTTTTTGGTGCAAAGCAATATTAGCAGTCTCTCACCGAGAGTGCTAACTGAGGATTTAGCCCCCCGCCACCGCCGGCACCAGGGAAACCGTCTGACCGGCCTCGAGCACGGTGTCGAGTCCGTCGAGGAATCGCACGTCCTCGTCGGCAACGAAGACGTTCACGAAGCGCCGCAACCCCCCGTCGTCGTCAAGGACCCGCGTGGCGAGACCCGGGAAGGCCGCGTCCACGGCCTCGATGGCCTCACGAACCGTCGTCGCCTCGACGGGCACTTCGCCCACGCCGCCCACCAGCGACCGCAGTTGACCCGGCAGTCGAACGACCACGCTCACGAGGCCGCCACCAATTGGTGAAAGCGAAGGGCCTCTTCGGCGGCTTCGAGCGACGGACTGATCGTCGAACTGACCGTCGCGGTGTCGACGATGGCGTCGAGGGTCTTTAGACCGTGACCCGAGATGATCGCGACGATCGATTTGTCGCGGTCGATCGTCCCGCGATTGATCATCTGGCGAAGAGAGGCGATCGTGACCCCACCGGCCGTCTCGGCGAAGACGCCTTCGGTCTTGGCGAGGAGTTCGATGCACTCGAGGATCTCGTCGTCGGGCACCGACCCACAGTCGCCGCCGTTGGCGCGCAGTTCGTCGAGCACGTAGGGGGCGTCGGCAGGATTGCCAATGGCCAACGAGCGCGCGATGGTGTTCGGTCGCTGGGGTGTGATGAAGTCGGCGCCGGTGGAAAAGGCCGTCGCGATCGGTGAACAGCCCGTGGCTTGCGCGCCGAAGAGTACGGGTGCCGAGCCGTCGACGAGGCCGAGTTCGATGAACTCCTTGAAGCCCTTGGCGACCTTCGTGAGTTGGCTGCCCGACGCGACCGGCACCACGACCTGGTCGGGCGTGCGCCAGCCGAGCTGCTCGCTGATCTCAAAGGCCAGCGTCTTCGAGCCTTCGGAGTAGAAGGGACGGAGGTTAATGTTCGCGAAAGCCCAGTCGGGGTGTTCGTCGACCAGTTCGACGCACAGTCGATTGACGTCGTCGTAATTCCCCTCGACACCGAGCACCGTGCCGCCGAAGATGGCCGTCATCGCGATCTTGGACTTCTCGAGGTCCGCCGGAATGATGGTGACGCTCGGCCAGCCAATGAAGGCGGCGTGAGCCGCGACCGAGGTGGCGAGGTTGCCCGTCGAGGCGCACGCCGCGGTCGTGAAGCCGAGACGTCGGGCACTCGAGAGCGCCACTGAGACCACGCGGTCCTTGAAAGAACCCGTCGGGTTACGCGTGTCGTCCTTCAGCCACAGTTCTCGCACGCCCAGCACTTCGGCCAGGCGGGTGGCACGACGTAGTGGCGTCCACCCGGCGCCGAGATCGACGGGTGCGAGGCCCGGGTCGGGCAACAGGGCGCCGTAACGCCAGATGGACAACGGACCCTCTTGGATTGACTCACGCGTAACAACGCCGCGGGCGGCATCAAGGTCGTAGCCGACCTCGAGGGGACCAAAGCAGTTGTTACAGACGTAACGCGCCTCGTCGGGGTAAGCGGTACCACACTCTCGACATCTAAGACCGGTAGCGAAATTCATAACTCCCTTTTCATCGTTCGGCCTTTGGCACCTGGTGTGAAGGGAAATTCCCGGGTTTCACACTGGTTGTCGCGACTTCTGCGGGGCCGTCCCTCAGTCGCTCTGGATGATGAATCAATTCTTACCGAAAGCGAACCGTTTGTCAAGAGCGAGCGAAGTCAACGTAGCCTCGACGCAATGGCGAACTCACCCGTGCCCTGGACACTCGCGAGCGAGGCCTTCAGACTCGAACGCGTGTCCGCCCTAAAAGGCGACGCCACCGTCGCGGTCATCATCCCGGCGAAGAACGAGGCCGCCACCATTGGCGCGGTATTGGACACGGTGCTGATCCACGATCAGCTCGTCGACGAACTGGTCGTCGTGAACGATCACTCGAGTGACGACACCGCGACCGTCGCCGACCACCACGGCGCGCGCGTGGTGCGGCTCGAGGGGAAAACTGGCAAGGGTGCGGCAATGAGTGCGGGCGTTGACTCGACGAGCGCAGAAATACTCGTCTTTCTCGACGCGGACGTCTTGAACACGACGGCCGACTACGTCGCGCGCCTGATCCAGCCCCTATTAGAACGCCCGGCCACCCAGCTCGTGAAGGGCTTCTACGAACGGCCTCTGCACAACATGCCTACCGGGGGCGGACGGGTCAACGAACTGACGGCGAGGCCCATCCTTTCACTGCTCTACCCGGGACTGGGTGAGATTCGCCAGCCCCTCGCTGGCGAGACCGCCGCGCGACGCGGGGCCCTCGAGGCGATCACGCTCGAGCCGGACTACGGCGTGGAGATCGCCATGCTGATTGACATGGCGCAACTCTTCGGTGTGCACGCACTCGCCCAGGTTGACCTTGGCATTCGTCGTCATCGCAACCGTCCGCTCGAGGACCTGCGTCCGATGGCCGTCGAGGTACTGCGCGCGGCACTCGAGCGTTACAAGGTCGACGTGCCGATTGACGCGTCGGAGCTATCCGCTCGAGTTGGGTCCGAGGATGACGATGACGCCGTCACCCGACGCGCCCGCGACGGGAAGTAGGCCGCCCAAGGCGTGCACCACGGACGCACTCACACCAACGGCCGTTGCGACTTCAAGCGCGGCCGTTCGTTCGCCGGGGTTGTAATAAATGATGGTCGCCGTGACGTGGGGTCCATTGACGGGCGGCAACGTGTCCCAGTTTTGGGTCATGAGTTTCTGCGTGTAGCGCGCGGCGAGCGACCCGGTGGTGGTGCCGTTCGCCACCTGCACGCGAACTTTCGACTTGATGACGCGGCCCGCGGGGATGGTGCTACCCGGAGTTCTGGCGATCGTGGTCGTGGTCGTCGACGGTGTCGCACTCGACGGTGATGCGGCACGAACCATGAAGAACGTGGCTCCGACGAACAACACGACGATGATGAAGACGACGCTGAGTGAAGGTTGGTAGTGCGACCCGGACGCGTGGCCGTCGCGCGATGATGAAGTGGGGTCGCTCATTTAACCCACACTAGAGCGATTGGACGCGATTTACTAACCTGAGTAGTTCCAAGCCGGTGTGGCGCAGTCTGGTAGCGCAGGCGATTTGTAATCGTCAGGTCGTGGGTTCGAATCCCTCCACCGGCTCGAATGGCGACGGATGATTTTCACTCGGTCGCCTAGAGACTTAGGACACGAACACCTCGACCCGCGAGTACTGCCGCCCGGTCTTGCCCGCGACGGCGCCCTCGCCAGCGGCGGAGATCGCGACACCCTTCACCTTCATGGCGCCAAGTTCACTTCGCAGAAAGTTGGCGACGTTCTTCGCTCTCGCCAAGCTGAGCGATCTGTTCAGTGAGAACACGCCGGTCGCCGCGGTGTAGCCAAACAGCGTTACTTTCGCGTACTTCTTCGCCTTGATCGTGGCGGCCAAATGGCGAACCTGCGATTTGAGACCGGCGCTCAGCGTCGCCGACTTCGTGGAGAAGATCCCTACGGCGCCGTAAAGCACCGAGGTCGGTGTCTTCTTCCACTGCGCGTAGAGCGTCAACGACGTCGACAACGTGACGCTTTGACCGAGTGCGTACGACGTACCTGAACCGTCCACGGCGGTGTTCCACGACGACAGCGTGTAGCCAGGTCGCAACAGACTCGACGAGCTGGGCAGCGTCACGGTCGATCCGGCGACCCCACTCAAAGTAGATGCCGAACCGCTACCACCATTAGCCGAGACAGAAATCTGAACCGTTGACGTTGGACCCCACTGCGCGTAGAGCGTCAGTGATTGAGTCGGAGAGTAGATAGCGCCCGCGAGGCCGACGAACGATCCACCCGTTAGTGCACTGAACCAGCCGATGAAGTTTTCGTTCGCGTTCGTGGGCGTCGGCAAGGAGATCGGCGAGGCACCAAACACAAAATTGATCGACGTCGGGTTGACCGTGCCGCCGTCGGGCGCAAAGGTAACTACGAACTGCAGTGGTGTCCACTGGGCGTAGAACGTCTCATTCGCGTTCATCACCACGGAAACACCTGCAGCGTACGAGGTTCCGCTTCCGTTTGCCGCGGTGTTCCAACCCGAAAATTCGTAGCCAGAATAGGAAAACGCCGTACCTGGAGGAAGCAACAAAGTAGAACCAGCAGGTTCACTTTGGGAAGGAATGGTTCCCACACCCGGGCCAGAATTGAAGTTCGCTGTCTCTGAGGGAGTGACTTGCCAAATCGCGTACATGACGACTGCCGAACCAAAATCGAAGATCGCTCCGTTGGAAAAAGACGTTCCGCTACCATCAGGCTGCGTGTTCCAATCGAGAAAAGTATGCCCACTATTGACAAACGTTGGGCTCAAACTTGAAAACGTCGTCAGCGCTGTTGACGCATTCTCGGTTTGACTGGCGAACACCGTGTCAGTGCCGCTGTCGTTCTCAGCGAAAGTAACAGTGTGGTAGTCGCTAGTCCAAATGGCATAAAGAACAACTGCCGACCCGAAGTCATAAATCTCTCCGTTGGAAAACGAGGTTCCAGTCCCATCAGGCTGCGTGTTCCAATCGAGAAAAGTATGACCCGCGTTGACAAACGCAGGACTCAAACTTGAAAACGACGTCAGGGCTGTTGGCGTATTCTCAGTTTGAATTGCGTACACGGGGTCAGCACCGTTGTCATTCTGAGCCAAAGTGACCGTGAAGTATTGACCGCCCGCTGAAGCTGGACTTGCGATGACGCCGGAGAGAAGAAGAGCGGGAAGAAGGAGAAGGCTCAATCGACGCCTAAGTGAAACGCGCCACAATCTGCGATGGACGCTCACGATTGAGGTCTCATCGAACTTATTTTGCATATTTTTGACGCAACGTATCTGATCAAGGGGGGTTCCAATTCTTGACATCGATGCACTTGGGCATCAAGCGCACGTACAACCACATCAACTCCGATGAGAGGTCCGTACCTCGAAGTCAAAGAAAATCGATTGCCGTGACGTCACGCTTTTGTTGTCGTGCGTCACCGCAATCGATTTGAAACTTCACTGAAAGTAGCAAAGGCGTCCATGTCGCCGCATCAAAAATCGAACAACTATGAAGAGGCGCGACGCTGACGAGCGACCTCGAAGGCCGCCACGGAAACGGCGACACCCGCGTTCAACGAGCTGATTCGACCAAGCTGTGGTATCGACACAACGGTCGCGCAGCGTTTGCGCGTCAACGAAGAAAGTCCTTTTTCTTCGCCGCCCACCACGATGGCGACGGGTCCCGATCCGAGATCGAGATCGTAGATCGATTCCTTCGCTTCACCGGCGAGGCCGACCGTGAGCACGCCCGCGCGGTTGAGTTGATCGATCGCCGTGGGGATACCGCCCACGTCACTGAAGGTCAGGTACTCAATGGCGCCTACCGCGGTCTTCGTGACCGTAGGTGAGATGCGAGCAGATCGGTGGCGGGGAACCACGACGCCCGTGACGCCCGCGCCGTCGGCGCTGCGCAACATCGCGCCGAGATTACGGGGATCGGTCACCCCGTCACAGACCAGCAAAAAGGGCTTTTTGACACTGAGGAGGGCGTCCAACGTGACGGTGTCGAGAGGCTGCGCGAGGGCCATCACGCCCTGGTGTCCCTCGGTCTTCGCTTCGCGATCGAGTCGCGTCATCGAGATCATGTGCACCGGAATCCGTTGACGTTGCGCTTCAAACTCAATGGCGTCGAGCACGTCCGATGCGTCTTGAGCTTCGGCCATGAAGATCTTCTTGACGGTGCGCCGCTTCGCCTTCAACAGTTCGAGCACGGCGTGACGACCCTCGACCTGATCGCCACCGAGCCCGTCGCGATCGCGCGACGGCGCGCGGCGCGCACCGTTCGACGGCGCACCGTAGCGAGTATTGGGACGCGGCGACCGAGACGGCGCGCCGCGCTTGGGTGCTGGTCGCGGACTCAACGTTGCTCCTCTAGGAGAACCACGGCGCTCGCGGCGATGCCTTCGACACGACCGAGCGCGCCGAGTCCCTCGGCGGTCGTGGCCTTCACCGATACCGTGGCGCCCACGACACTCGATAGGGCCTCGGACATCGCGGGCATGTACGTCGCGAGTCGGGGGCGTTCGGCGATGATCGTCACGTCACCCGACGTGACCGAGAAGCCTTCGGCGCGCACGAGCGCCACCGTTGCTTCGAGGAGGACGCGCGACGGCGCGTCGAGGAAGGCGGGATCGGTGTCGGGAAAGTGACGACCCAGGTCGCCGAGGTTCGCCGCTCCGAGCAGCGCGTCACACAGCGCGTGCGTGGCGACGTCGGCGTCGGAGTGCCCGTCGAGTCCGGGCGCGTCGGGTACGTGCACCAGTCCCAGCCACAGTTTGCGGTCGTGGGACTCGCTCACGCGATGAACGTCGATACCTTGACCGATCCTCACTGGTGGCTCCTCTCGAGCACGCTGAGCAACTCGATGTCGCTGAGGTGGGTGATCTTGAAGTTGTGGGCTTCACCGTTCACCACGACGACTCGTGCGCCTATTGCTTCGACGAGCGCGGCGTCGTCGCTCGCGTCGTCACCATTCGCGTGCGCGCGCTCGAGCACGTCGCGGCGAAAGGCCTGGGGCGTTTGGACCGTGACCAGCTCGTCGCGCGACACGGTCGTCGTGACGACGGTGTCGTCGCCCTCGACGCGTACTTGTTTGACGGTGTCCGTGAGCGCAAGTCCGGGAATGGCCGCGTCGGCGCCGTCACGAATGGCCGCCACGACCGAGAGGAAGAGGGCCGCACTGGCCAAGGGTCGAGCCGCGTCGTGCACGATGACCACGTCGGCGTCGAGACAGTGCGCGAGTCCCGAGCGAACAGACGCCGCGCGCGACGCGCCGCCGACCACGACGAGGTCGGCTCCTTCGCCGTCACCCTTGTAGTTCTCGGGTACCACGAGCACGACGTGCGAGGCGACCGACCTCGTCGCGCGAACGCTGCGGGCCGCCACGGTCTCACCTTCGAAGAGGGAGAACTGCTTGAGGCCACCAAAGCGGGTGCCCTGGCCCGCGGCCACCACGACGGCCGCGACGGTCATGCCTAGGGAAGGACCGAGGCGAGCTTTTCTTCAGCCGCTTCCGTGTCCACGTTGAGAGCGAAGGTCAACTCCGAGACGAGAATCTGACGAGCGCGCGTGAGCATTCGCTTCTCGCCCGCGCTGAGACCCTTGTCCTTGTCACGAATCGACAGGTTTCGAACGACTTCTGCGACCTGGTAGATGTCACCGGAACGGAGCTTCTCGGAGTGGTTCTTGAAGCGACGTGACCAGTTCGTGGGCATGCGCGCTTCCTTCTTACGAAGCACCGCGAAGACCTCTTCGACCTCTTCGTCGTTGATGACGTCGCGCAGTCCTACGGACTCGGCGTTCGCCACGGGCACCATCAGCACCAGGTCGGTGTAGGCGACTTTGAGCTTGAGATAGTCCTGTTTGACGTCAAAAGCCGTCATTTTCTCGATTTTTTCCACCGTGCACGCACCGTGGTGGGGGTAGACGAGACGATCGCCCTTTTTGTACTTTCGCGCAGTCATTACTGGAGACTCTCCTCAGAGGGGGTAACGCCCTCGAAAGGGGCGCTTGGGGGATTAACTATTTTACCAGACTTTGGCCCATCCGTGACGGGCTACTACGGGTCTCTTCGTTGAGATTAGGCGTCTAAGAGGGGTCCGAGCCAGGTGACGTTTCGACGCGCGGCGACGAGGACGTCCGTGACACTCGGATACTCGTGGCCCGAGAAGTAACTCGTCGCGGTCCAGGCGCCCATGTCCTCGGGGTCCCGGCGGAACTCCTCGAAGCCGAAGGTACCGTTCGGTCGAGAAAAGACGTCCACGCAGTGAGTCCCGTCGAAGGTCTGGTGGCTGGCCAGGACGGTCCAGGATCGATCGAGACGCGACGACATGACCTGGAACTTACTCACTTCACCGGCCACGGTCTGGTGGTGCGGCGTCAATGGCCTCGACCAGCGAATGACACCTGATCACCGTGACCCCCGCCACGTCCTCGAGTTCGCCCTCGCCGGGGACGATGACCACGGTGGCGCCCAGGCGCGAAGCCTCGCGCACGCGCCTCGTGAGGCCCGACACGGCGCGAAGCTCGCCGGCGAGACCCACCTCGCCCAGGGCCACCAACGTGGGCGGGACGGCGAAACCCAGCACCGCCGAGGCGACCGCCAGGGCCAGGGCCACGTCCACGCCGGGCTCGTTCGCGGCGAGGCCGCCCGCCGTCGCGGCGAAGACGTCCAGCGCGCTCGTGTCCACACCGCAGCGCGACTCGAGAACGGCGAGGAGCAGCGAGAGGCGCTGTGAGGAGACTTGGTAGGCGACGCGACGCGTCGATCCCGACGCATGCGCCACCAGCGCCTGGATCTCGACGAGAAAGGAGCGCGAACCGTCGTTGGTGACCGTGAGCACGACACCCGCGACGTCGAGTTGGGGTCCGCGCAGGGACAGCGAGGCGTCGGTGAGTTCGCGAAGACCATCGCCCACCATCTCGAAGAGGCCGACCTCGCCGGTGGGGCCGAAACGGTGCTTCTGCGCACGAAGGAGCCGAAGCGTTCCTTGACGCTCCCCCTCGATGCGAACCACGGTGTCGACCAGGTGTTCGAGGGCGCGAGGTCCGGCGAGCTCGCCGTCCTTGGTGACGTGGCCAATGAGGAGTAGTGCCGTCCCGGTGGCTTTGGCGGCTGCGCAGAGTCGTTCGGCGGCGTTTCGTATCTGCGGGACCGAACCCACGGCACTCGTGAGCGTGTCGTCACTCATCGCTGAGATCGAATCCACCACACAGAGTGTGCGACGACGCTCTCGCAGCAGGGCCTCGGCACTGTGCACGTTCGTCGACGTGGCGACCTCGAGACCATCGGGCACCTCGCCGAAGCGACGCGCGCGCTGGGCTACTTGCGCCGCGGACTCCTCTGAGGCGACCAACACCGCGTCGGCGCCCGCGAGCGCCAACGCGCGCAGCGCCATCAGCGCCAGCGTCGACTTGCCCACGCCCGGCTCGCCGTAGAGCAGAGTCGTCGATCCCGCGACGAATCCTCCGCCCAGCACGCGATCGAGCTCGCCGACCCCCGAAGGCGTCATGGCGCTGTCCTCGTCGGCTACGTCGCGTAGCGACGTCGCGACCACGCGTTCGCGCCTGGCGGAACTCGTTATCGGCACTTCGTCGATCGAGTTCCACTCGTCGCACGTGCCACAGCGCCCCTGCCAACGGGGCGTGTTGGTACCGCAACGTCGACAGGTATAGAGCGCGCGGGTTTGCACCCTCGCGACGTTAGGTCCTGGCTGTTACGTCTAGGCGTTCAGCGTGGGTTCTTCGAAGTCCACGGACGGCGGCAGTCCTTCGACACCGTCGAACGTGAGGTACGGTCCGTCGTCGCCTTCGGCGACGTCGACGACGATGGTCTGGCCGGCGTGGAACTCCTTGAAAAGGATCTTCTCGCTCAACACGTCCTCGACGTACTGCTGAATCGCTCGACGCAGGGGTCGCGCGCCCAATTCGGGGTCGTAGCCCTTCTCGGCCAAGTACTCCTGGGCCTTCGCCGAGAGCTCGAGACCGAGTCCCTGCAGCGTCAACTGGTCGCGCAGACGCGTGATGAACATGTCGGCGATGGTCACGACCTCTTCCTTGGTGAGCTCGTGGAAGACGATCGTGTCGTCGATACGGTTCAAGAACTCCGGACGGAAGTGCGCCTTCAGGGCCTGGTTGACCTTCTCCTTCATGCGCTCGTGCGTGATCGAGTCCGATCCCTTGCCAAAGCCGATGGCGGCCTTGCGCAGGTCCGACGTACCGAGGTTCGATGTCATGATCAGGATCGTGTTCTTGAAGTCCACGGCGCGACCTTGGGAGTCGGTGAGCCGTCCATCTTCGAGGATCTGCAGCAGGGTGTTGAAGACGTCGGGGTGCGCCTTTTCCACTTCGTCGAACAACACGACGGAGAAGGGCTTGCGACGAACGGCTTCGGTCAGTTGACCGCCCTCGTCGTACCCGACGTAGCCCGGGGGCGAACCCACCAGACGCGAGACGGAGTGCTTCTCCATGTACTCCGACATGTCGAGCTGGATCAACGCGTCGGCGTCGTCGAAGAGGAACTCCGCCAACGTCTTGGCGAGTTCGGTCTTGCCCACGCCCGTAGGGCCGAGGAAGATGAAGGAACCACCGGGACGCTTGGGGTCCTTCAGACCCGCGCGCGTACGGCGAATGGCCCGACTCAGCGAGTTGACCGCTTCTTCTTGGCCCACGACACGCCTATGGAGTTCTTCTTCCATGCGCAGCAACTTCGTCGTCTCTTCTTCGGTGAGGCGATAGACGGGGATGCCCGTCCAGACCGCCAACACTTCGGCAATGGTCTCTTCGTCCACGAGGTCGAAGGTCTCGCCGCCCGACGCGAGCACGCTCGCGTCGAGAGCGTCCTTCTTCGCGACGAGCTCGCGCTCTTGCTCTTCTAAGGCCTTGGCCTGTTCGATCGCGCCGGAGTCCATGGCCGACTCTTTGTCCTTACGAAGACGGTTGATGTCCTCGTCGAACTTCTTGGCCGCGCTCGGGGTGTCCATGCGTCGGATGCGCAGGCGACTACCGGCCTCGTCGATGAGGTCGATGGCCTTGTCGGGGAGGAACCGGTCCGAGATGTATCGGTCGGACATGTTCGCCGCCGCGATCAGAGCCTGGTCGGTGATCTTGACGGAGTGGAACTCCTCGTAGACCTCACGCAGACCCTTCAAGATCTCGATGGTCATCGCCACCGAGGGCTGCTCCACCTTCACGGGCTGGAAGCGACGCTCGAGGGCGGCGTCCTTTTCAATGTGCTTGCGGTACTCGTCGATCGTGGTGGCGCCCACGGTCTGGAGTTCGCCCCGAGCCAACATGGGCTTCAGGATCGACGCCGCGTCAATGGCACCTTCGGCGGCGCCGGCGCCGACGAGCGTGTGGATCTCGTCGATGAACAGGATGATGTCCCCGCGCGTGCGGATCTCCTTCAGTACCTTCTTCAAACGTTCTTCGAAGTCACCGCGGTACCTCGAACCGGCGACCAACGCGCCGAGGTCGAGGGTGTAGAGCTGCTTGTCGGCCAAGGTGACGGGCACTTGGTTGGCCACGATGCGCTGGGCGAGTCCCTCGACGATGGCGGTTTTGCCCACACCGGGCTCGCCAATCAAGACGGGGTTGTTCTTCGTGCGACGTGACAGGACCTGCATCACGCGCTCGACTTCCTTCTCACGACCCACCAGCGGGTCGAGTTTGCCCTCGCGGGCGAACTGGGTGAGGTTGCGTCCGAACTGGTCGAGGACGGCCGATCCGCCGGTGGCCTCGGGGTCACTCTTGGAAGAGCCGACCGCGTTCGAGGCGCCAGCCTCCTTGCCGGCCTGACCGGACATCATCTGGATGACTTGGGTGCGCACGCGCGCCATGTCCGCGCCGAGGTCGTTCAGGACCTGGGCGGCGACGCCCTCGCCTTCACGAACGAGGCCGAGGAGCATGTGTTCAGTACCGATGTAGGAGTGCCCGAGCTGCAGGGCCTCTCGAAGTGAGAGCTCGAGGACCTTCTTGGCGCGAGGGGTAAAGGGTGGTGAGCCCGGTGAGGGGTTGGTGTTGGCCCCGATGGCCTCTTCCACCTTCTCGCGTACGACGTCGAAAGTGACGCCCAGGGCGTCGAGGGCCTTGGCCGCGACGCCTTCACCCTCTCGAATCAGACCGAGCAGGATGTGCTCGGTGCCGATAAAAGCGTGGTTGAGGTCGCGTGCTTCTTCCTGGGCTAGTACGAGGACTCGCCGGGCACGGTCTGTAAAACGTTCAAACAATGGTCGTCCTTTGTGTCTCTTGTTAAAAAGTGTAATGGCGAAATCGGCTCAATAGGTCGAGGCCCCGGACCACCAAGAATGCTCATCTAGAGTGTTGGCGTGAATCCCCACGAACGACTAGGGCTGGCGTCGGTAGAGGGCGACATGGGCAAGCTGGAGGCACTCCTCGCTGAATCCGTGGTCTTTGGCGACACCTACCTCGATTCCGTGACGACGCACCTCATCCACGCGGGTGGAAAGCAGATTCGTCCCCTTTTGGCCGTCGCGTCCGCCACGAGCGGGGAACGAGCCGCCACGAGAGAGGATCTGCTCGGCGGTGTGTCACTCGAACTGATGCACCTGGCGTCGCTCTACCACGACGACGTCATGGACGAAGCGTTGATTCGACGAAACGTCGACAGCGTGAACGCTCGCTACGGCAACCTCATCGCCATCGTGGCGGGTGACTACCTCATGGCACGCTCGGCCGGCATCGCCGCCGACCTCGGCGCCGCGTCGGCCAGTCTGATGGCAAGAACGCTCGCGTGGTTGACCCGCGGTCAGATCTCAGAAGTGAGAACCGCGTTCTCACTTTTGCGAACGGAGGCCGACTACTTCGAAGCCATCGAAGGCAAGACCGCCGCGCTGATGTCGGCCAGCTGTCGGATAGGCACCATGACCGCGAACCTTCCGCGCGAAGAGTCCGAGGCGCTCACCGAGTTCGGACGTTGCTTCGGCATGGTCTACCAACTGCGCGACGACATCTTGGACTTGACGGCGACCGCGAACCAACTCTCCAAGCCCGCGGGTCAGGACCTCGCTGAAGGTATCTACAACCTGCCCACCATCTACGCAATGGACGATCGAAGCGTGGGTGACGAGTTGCGTCAACTGCTCGGCAGGCCCCTCGACGACGACGACCGCGAACGCGCGAGGAAACTCGTCGTGGCGACCGACGGCATCGATCGAACGATTCTCGCCGCGACGCGTTTCGTGGAACTGGCCCACGAGGCGCTCTCGGTCGTGCCGAGCGCGGGACTGCGCATCGGATTCAGTTCGCTCATCACCTCGTTGCTCGAGGATCTGCCCGGCAACTAGTCGCGCAGCGGCTTCAGGGTAGGAAAGGCAATCACCTCACGGATGTTCGCCTCGTCGGCGATCAACATCGCGAGTCGGTCCATCCCGACGCCCAAACCTGCCGTCGGCGGTAGTCCCCACTCGAGGGCCTTGATGTAGTCCTCGTCGATACGCATCGCCTCGTCGTCGCCCGCGGCGCCGAGTCGCGCTTGTTCTTCGAAACGCGAACGCTGGTCGACGGGATCGTTGAGTTCGCTGAAGCCGTTCGAGAGCTCTCTCGTCGCGGCGTAGGACTCGAAGCGTTCGGTGAGTTCGGGGTCGCGCGGGTGGCGGCGCGATAAGGGCGACACCTCCACCGGGTACTCGGTGACGAAGATCGCGTCCCACAGCGACGGCTCGCACGACACCTCGAAGAGTTCGGCGAGACAGCGTCCCGGGCCCCACGAGGCGTGGACCTCCACGCCTCGCTCGAGAAGTAACTCGACCAGCACGGCGCGCGGCGTGTGCACCGAGAGGTCGTCGCCGAGGGCCTCACTCGTGAGTTCGGCCATAGAGCGTCGAGCCCAGGGGGTCGTGAGCGAGAGCTGTCGACCCTGGTACTCGAACTCGGTGGTACCGAGCACGTCCATCGCCACGCCGGCCACAAGTTCTTCGGTGAAGGACATCATGTCCTCGTAGTTCCAATAAGCCGCGTAGAGCTCGAGCATCGTGAACTCGGGGTTGTGGCGAGGGCTGACGCCCTCGTTTCGAAAGACGCGCCCGACCTCGAAGACTCGCTCGAAGCCGCCAACGACGAGGCGCTTCAACCAGAGTTCGGGGGCGATACGCAGATAGAAGTCGCTGTCGAGCGCGTTGAAGTGCGTGACGAAGGGTCGGGCCACCGCGCCGGTGGGTATGGCGTTCAGTATCGGCGTTTCCACTTCCATGAAGCCGGCCGCCCAGCATCGCTCGCGCACGGAGCGCACCATCTCGCTTCGTCGCTGCAGGGAGCGACGCGTGGTCTCGTTCGCCCACAGGTCGGCCTCGCGGTGTCGATAGCGCAGGTCGAAGTCGGCGATGCCCGCCCACTTGTCACCGAAGTTGTGCAGCGCCTCGGCGAGACGCTCCCACGAGGCCACCTTCACCGAGAGTTCGCCGCGCTTCGTGCGCACGACCTCGCCGGCGACGCCGACCCAGTCGCCCAGGTGCAGCTTGGAGAACTCCTCGAAGTTCTCCGCCACGCCGTTGAGCGCGAAGAGCTGAATCTCGCCGCTGGAGTCGCGCATCGTGGCGAAGGCGAGTTTGCCTTGGCGACGAAGGAGGATGATCCGCCCGGCCACGCGCACGCTCTGGCCCGACTCCTCGCCGTCGGTGAGGAACGAATACGTCTGCTGCAGTGCGGCGGCGAACGCGTCGTGGGCGAACTTGTAGGGCGTGGTCACGTGCTCTCTTTCGAATGATTCCTTTCATGAACGATACGCAATCCGTGCAGTGTCAACCACGGCTCGACGATCCGAACGTGTTTGGTGATGGGCGCGATCAGACTCGCGAGTCCGCCCGTGCCGATCACCGTCGCCTCGCCCATCTCGTCGAGGATGCGCTCCACCAATCCGTCCACCTGGGCCGCGAAGCCGTAGAGGACGCCACTTTGGATGGACTCGGCGGTAGAACGGCCGATCACCGAGCGCGGTCGCACCAGTTCCACCGAACGCAGCGCCGCCGCGTGGGTGTAGAGCGCTTCCAGCGAGATCGCGACCCCCGGGGCGATGGCGCCGCCCAGGTACTCACCTTTCACGCTGATGACGTCGAAGACGGTCGCGGTACCCATGTCCACGATGATCGAGGCTCCGGGGTAGAGGTCGAAGGCACCCACGCCGTCGGCGATGCGATCAGCGCCCACCTCGCGGGGATTGTCGTAGAGGATCGGCATCCCCGACTTGGTGCCGGGACCGAGCACCGTGAGGTCGAGGTCGGAGAACCAACGTTTCGCCATGCGTCGCAGCTGGGTCGTCACGGTCGGCGCGGACGAACAGATCGCGATCGCCGTGACGGCCGTTCGCAGGTCCAGCCCCTCGAGGTCGAGCAGTTGGGTCAGCACCATGGCGTGTTCGTCGGGCGTGCGCTCGGTGACCGTCGAGGTGCGCCAGTGATACGCGAGCCCGCGTTCACCACTGGCGCGAGCGAAACCCATCGCGTCGGGCGCGTCGGGTCCCACGTCGCCAAAGAGACCGATCAACGTCTCGGTGTTGCCTACGTCCATCGCTAAGAGCACGTGCTACCTCCCCACTAGTTGAACGGGTCCGTTGTCGAGGAGACGAACACCTTCGACGAACCCGGCCACCAACGCACGTCGCTCGCCCGCTTCGCCGTCACGTGAGGGTACCAAGGTCAACGGATCGACGACCTCGGCGTAGGCGACCTCGACGCCGGCCCCTTCGAGGACACCGCGCAGCGTTTCGCGCTGCGCGTCGGCGCTGCGCGGCTCTTTCGCGACGCGACGAAGTGCCCTCGAAAAGCCGAGTGCCTGGCGATGCCCGTCGGGCGAGAGGAGAACGTTGCGGCTCGAGAGCGCGAGGCCGTCGTCGTCTCGAACGATAGGTTGTGCAACCACTTCCACGTCAAAGCCGAGGTCGCGCACGAGCCGGCGGATCACGGTGAGCTGTTGGAAGTCCTTCTCGCCGAAGTAGGCGCGACACGCGCCCGTGATCACGAAGAGTTTCGCCACGACACTGGCCACGCCGTCGAAGTGCCCCGGTCGACCCGCACCCTCGAAGACCTCACCCAGTTGGCCGAGCGTCACCGTCGTGGGCGTCGGCGCGGGAAAGTCGGGCCACATCGCTTCGAGTGTCGGTGAGATAAGACAGTCGACGCCGCACGCGAGAGCGAGCTCGCGGTCACGATCGGGGGTGCGCGGGTAGGAATCGAGATCACTGGAGTCCTGGAACTGGCGAGGATTGACGAAGATCGTGGCGAGCACGACGTCACTGGTCTCTCTCGCCGCGCGAAAGAGCGACACGTGCCCTTCGTGCAACGCGCCCATGGTCGGCACGAGTCCGACGCGTCGACCCTTCGAGCGCTGTTCGCTCGCGAACGAGCGCCACGCCTCGATATCGCTCAGTTCGAGCACGTTAGAGGTGCGAGGTGAGGCGCCGCTGTTCGGCGAGTTCGAACGCAGCGTTGGCCATAGCGACGTACGTCGAACGCTGCGACGGAGAAATGGCGGCCAAGTGCGCGTCGATGGTGGCCATGTCGGCGCGCGACGCCGGACCGGTCAGCGCGCGACTGACACCCATCAACGCCACGTCCGCGAGGGCCTGCTCACTCAAGGGAAGGAAGTCCTCGAGCGTCAGACCGGCCGATTCGGCGAGGACCTGCACGTGACCCATCAACGCGACGAGGTGATTCGCCGCGACGGTTGCTGTCGCGTGATAGATCGCTCGTTGGTCGTCCGTGAGTCGCAGCGCGCGACCCTCGAGTGACGCCACGACGTGGGTGACGAGTTCGTCGCCCGCGACACTGTAGAGAGCGCCGAGAAGGCGAGGCGCCCCGAGCTCGGGGGTCGACAAGGCGGCGAGGGGGTGCATGAGGCCCACGCGCGCGTGCGCGCTGAGTTCACCGAGTCCGCGCGAGCCAGCCACGTGAGCCACGACGTAGGTATCGCTCGGGGCCAGTCGATCCGACACCGGGCGAATGGCGTCGTCGGGGACGGCTAGAAGGATCAGGTCAGGCGTTCGCACGTCGTCGAGCGCGTCGTGGTGAATGAGGTGGACGTCGTGACGAACGCCTCGCAACGCCGCAGCGAACGACGAACCGGCCCGGCCCGTGCCAACGATGGTGATGTTCATGAGGGCTCCATTTCCGTTCCAGCCCCCGAGGGGTGCCGTTCGGTACTAGCGCAACGATTCGAGTGTACCCAGTTCGACGACGCGTCCAGCACCGGCCTGAACTTGGGCTTCACTGACCAGTCCCGGCGCGAGTTCACGCAACGGCACCAACACGAAGGCACGCTCGAAGAGACGCGGGTGCGGCACGAGGATTTCGGGGTCGTTACTCACTTCGTCACCCACGAGCAACACGTCCACGTCGAGGGTCCGAGGACCCCAATGACTGTCGCGCGTACGGTGACGGGCCTCTTCGGCGCGCCTGGCGCGACCGATCAACGCTCGAGGCGACGCGTTCGTTTCGAGTTCGATCACCATGTTCCAAAAGTTGTCTTGGGCGACGCCACCGACCGGTTCGGTGTCGTAGACGTTGGAGAGACGATAGGGATCACCGCCCGCGAGTAGGGGTATCGCCGCTTCGAAGTGGGCCCTGCGATCGCCGACGTTCGAACCGAGCGAGAGGTACGCGAAGCGCACTAGGGGCGTTGCACGGTGCAGCGCACACCCACCGTCGCGACGTCCTCGGCAACGGGCGGGCGAAGTTTTCGTACCGCCACCGTGACCGACGTGATAGCCGAGTCGAGGGCGAGTACCTCGTGCGCCACGCGGTACGCGAGCGTCTCGAGCAGGAGGAAGGCGCCATCGTGCGCCACCTTGGTGGCGAGGGTCAGGACCCTCGCGTAGTCCGTCGTCGCCGTGATGTCGTCGTTGATCGCAGCCTCTTCGAAGGGGCGCACCACGTCGACGTCAAAGGCCAACGGTTGGGGGCGGTCGCGCTCTTCACGTAAGACACCCACCACCGCGGCGCAACGCAGTTCGCGCAGTTCAATAACGTCACTCACGCAGGTCCTCGGGGAGGTCGAAGAGCACCGAGCGCCCGTCTGGACCGATCGACCTTTTGAAGAGCCGTTCGACGAGGGCGATCGAGGCCGGCACCGAGGCGACTTTCTGCGACCAGACCAGGTAACCCGCGACCACGCCCAAGAGTCGGTCGGACACTTCGTCACTGTGCAACAGCACCGTGGTGTTCACCGTCATCGAGTTCGCCATGTCGAGGTAGCACGCCTCGAGGACTTCCTTCTGCTGGGGACCGCCCCGCAGCGCGTAGTGGCTGGCCGTGAGGCCGTGCTCGAAGTACGCGCTCATGTTCTGCATCACGGGCAGGATCGAGATCACCCTTCCGAAGCCCTGATGCTTCAGCCAGAGCAGCTCTTCGTCACGGCGGACTTGGCGGTGAACGGTCGTCGATCCGCCGGGACGCTCCGAAACCGCGAGAATGCCTTTGTAGACCCAGGTGAAGCCGCGCGGCTCGATGCCCGCTGCCCACTTACCCCTCACGACGTCACAGCCTCAAGCGGTCGAGTGAGCAACTCGCGTAACTGTACGGTTTCTCGAACGTCGTGCACTCGCACCATACTGACACCTTCGACCATGGCCCACGCCTCGGTGGCCAAGGAACCCTCTAGGCGCTCGTCGACGTCGAGCGCGTCGCGACCGAGATGACCGAGGAATCCCTTGCGACTCGTGCCGATCAGCACGCCCGCGTGGTACTCGTTCGCTAGTTCGACGAAGTGATCGACGTGAGCAAGGAGGCTCACGTTGTGCTCGACGGACTTACCGAAGCCAATACCTGGATCGAGCCAGAGCTTCGTGACGCCCGCGCTGCGGGCTTGCTCGGCAATAAGCCGAAGAAAGTCACCGATCTCGCTCACGACATCGTCGTACGTGGGGTTGTCTTGCATCGTCGACGAATCACCTTGGCGGTGCATGGCGACGTAGCCAACGCCCAACTCTCCCGCCACGGCGTAGAGCGTCGACGAGACGTCGTTCAACACGCTCGCCCCCGCCGCCACAGCCGCGCGAGCGACAGACTCTTTTTGCGTGTCGATCGAGACTGGGCCGTGCGACGCCAGGGCTCGAATGACCGGAAGTACTCGTTCCAGCTCTTCGCTCGCCTCCACCGGTGTCGCGCCCGGTCGGGTGGACTCACCTCCGACGTCCACGACGTCAGCTCCGAAGAGGAACTGCGCACGTCCACGCGCGACGGCCTCGTCGGTGGCGATCGTCCGCGAAGCCGGGAAGAAGGAGTCGGGCGTCACGTTCACGATGCCCATCACGGCCGGACTCAGTGCCACGTCGACCTTCGCTGGTGGATGTACTGCAAGGCTTCGGCTCGCGTCGCGGCGTCGTCGCGGAAGGTTCCACGCACGGCCGACGTCACCGTCGTCATGCCCTCTTTCTTTATGCCGCGCATCGACATACAAAAATGTTCCGCTTCGATCACGACGATCGAGCCACGGGGCTCGAGTTCGCGTTGCAACGATTCGACGATCTGGGTCGTCATGCGTTCTTGGACCTGGAGGCGTCGCGCGTAGCCTTCGACGAGCCGCGCCAACTTCGACAGACCCGTGATACGTCCGTCGGGGGCCGGGAGGTACGCCACGTGCGCGAAGCCGACAAAGGGCACGAGGTGGTGTTCGCAGAGCGAGGTGAAGGGGATGTCGCGAACCATGACCATCTCGTCGTGACCCGCTTCGAAGTTGACGCGAAGGTGTTCGCCAGGATCGCTCTCAATACCCTCGAAGAGTTCGACGTACATGTCGGCGACGCGACGTGGTGTTTCGATCAGTCCCTCACGCGAGGGATCCTCACCGATCGCTTCGAGCAACTCTCGAACGAGGAGTTGCACGCGCGCGTGATCGACCACGTCTAGGCCTTACCGACGTAGGTGTAGATCGCGTCGAGGTTACGGTAGCGCTCGTTGACGTCGAGGCCGTAGCCCACGACGAAGTCGGCTGGAATCGAAAAGCCCACGTACTTGAGCGACTGTTCGACGCGCTGTTCGCCCTCTTTCAAGAGCAACGCGCACACTTCGAGGCTGGCGGGACTACGCGCGCCGAGGTACTGGCGCAGGTAGTTGAGCGTCAGACCCGAGTCCACCACGTCTTCGACGATCAAGACGTCGCGACCCGAGAGATCGACGTCGAGGTCCTTCACGATACGCACGACGCCGCTGGTCTTCGTGGCCGCGCCGTAGGAGGAGACGGCCATGAAGTCGACCTCGACGGGCAGCTCAATCGCGCGCATCAGGTCGGCCATGAAGTTGATCGCGCCCTTCAAGACACCCACGAGCAGCGGCGGCCTACTCGCGTAATCCTTGGTGATCTGGGCTCCTAGCTCGCCCACGCGGTCGTGGACCTCTTTCGCCGAGACCACCACCTCGCCGAGAACGCCTTTGGCCCAGGTAGCGGTGAAGTCGTGTGAAGAGTGCCTATCCATTGCTGGTCAGCGTAGTGGAGCCGACTTCGAGCGTGAGATGCTGGCCCCTTCGCGCCAGTCGACGCGCGCCGCTCAGCTGCGTGGCGACGACGTCACCGACGACGACCTCCATCGCGCGTTCGACCTCGGCGGCGCTCGGCGGATGGGTGTCGTTCGTCGCGTCGACGGCGCGCAGTTTGACCCGAAGCCAGCGCCGAAGTCGAGCCCTCGACCATTCGCGCAACGTACGACAGTCCGCGTCGTTGAGATCGAGTTCAGCGTCCGCGACGCTCAGCTCGTCGAGCCACGCGCGCTCTTCGTAGAGGACGTCGGCCTGACGCGCGAGGAGGGGCACGACGTCGCGTTCCGCGACGTCGCACATCAAGGGCAGCAATTGGTGGCGAACCCGGTTGCGACGAAAGGTGAGGTCGTCGTTGGTCTCGTCGTGCAACGCCTTCACGTTCGACGCGTCCACGAACTCGTGCAGGTCGTGACGACGAACGCCCCGCAGGGGCTTGGTGGGATCGTTCACCATTGGCGAGAGCCCGTCGATACCAGCCCCGCGCAGCATGTTGAGGAGCACGGTCTCGGCGAGGGCGTCCATCGTGTGGCCCGTGAGCGACCCGCCGGGCAGGACCCGGCGTCGTTCGGCGCGCGCGCGAGCCTCGAAGTTGGCGCCTGGTTCCACCACGACGTCGTGAACCACGCAGGAAACCCCAAGCCCTTCGCAGATCGCCCGTACGGCCTTCGCGTCGTCGCTACTCGCCGGCCGGGCGTGATGATCAACGTGGTGCACGCTGACACTGAGCCCCGCCTCGAGAGCGAGCAACAAGAGACCGAGCGAGTCCGGGCCCCCCGACACGGCGAGCGCGACCGTTTCACCCGCGCGCGGGAACGCGCACGCTTCGAGAAGTCGTTGGGCGCTCGTGCTCACAGACGAAGGCTACGTTCTCCGCGAAAGTGGGCGACGGACGTCAGGTCGGCACTCAGTGCAATGAGGCCTGACGCGCATGCACGTTCAGTTGACTCGACGCACCCGACGCAGATAGCCGTACGTGCGCCCGAGGCCAAACCACGCGGCGCTGAAGACACCCACGTAGAAACCAACGGGCCAATTGGTCGTGTAGGAACACGCGAGCGACGCCCACACGGTGACGAGAGCGATAACGACCGAGACGAGCAGCGCGATCTCGGGCCGGTTGCTGAAACAACGCGCGGCCGCGGGAGGTCCGATCATCAAGGAGAAGATCAGCATCGCGCCCACGACGGGGACGGTCATCGTCGTCGAACACGCGAGCACCACGAGGAAGGCCATCTCGACGCGCTCGGGGCGAAAGCCCCGAGCCGCGGCGATCTCGGGCGCGATCGACGTCATCAGCAGCCGTCGGTAAAGAAAGGCAACCGCCAGAACGCACACCGCGCCAAGGACGACGACGGGTAGCACTTGGCTCGAGCTCACGCCGAGGATCTCGCCGAACAAGAGCGAGAAGATCTCGGGCTCGTACTGGGTGCTTTGACTGATGAACGCCGCGCCGAGGGCGAGCATCATCATCAACGCCAGGGCCGTGACGACGTCGGACCGACCTCGTCGACTGAGTCGGCCGATCCCGAGCGCCGCGGCGAGCGAGAAGACGCCGAGACCGATCAAGGGGTTGACACCGATGAGGTTGGCTCCTGCGGCGCCAGCAAAGGCGCCGTTCGGAATGGCGTGCGCCTGAAACGCCGAGCCGCGCAACACGACGAAGAAACCAACGACGCCGGCGACGAGAGCGACGATCGTCGCCACGAGCCACGCGTTCACCATGAAACCCGTGAACATCACACCACCTCACCGACGTTGCTCGGCCGCGCACGACGTGGCGTCTCTGCGCGCCCGCGCGTGGGGACGCGCGGCCCGACGAATCGACGCACGATCGTCAGCCCCGAGACCAGGTAGCCCAGAAAGATGATCGCCACGATGAAGAAACTGACCGGAAGACCTTGGCTGGACGGGTCCCAGTAGTAGCTGTCGTAGGCGAACAAGATCCCGAGCCAGGTCGCGAGGACGCCAAAGACGCACGCGAACACGAAAGCCTTGCGAAGGTTCCTCGTGAGTCGTAGCGACGTCGCCGCCGGTCCGATGAGCAGCGCTGTCGAGAGAACTGAGCCAATGGCGATCGATGAGAGCCCGACGGAGATCGCCAACGTGAGCATGAAGAGCAGACTCACTCGTCGCACGCCAACACCACGCGCCGACGCCAGCTCACTACTCAACGAACTCAATAAGAGCGGACGGTACATCCAACCGATCAACGCCAGCGTCACGACGCTCAACACGATGACGACCGGGATGGTCGAGGGATCGACGGTAAAGATCGAGCCGAAGAGGATCTGTTGAGTGACGCCCGTGGTGGCGCTTCTCGTGGTGTCGAGATAGAGGAAGAGCGCCGACAGACCAGTGGCCGCGCCGAGCACGACCCCCGTCGCGACGTCGCGCCCACGACGTCGCTGCACGCCGGCGAGTTCCATGGCACCGGCGCCGACGACGCCCGCTCCGATGAAGCCAACCAGCGGACTGATCCCCAGGAGGAAAGACCCCGAACCACCAGTGGTCGCGACGTCGGTCAGGGCGTGACCGGCGAAGGACTGACCACGCACCACCGTCAGCACGCCGACGATCGCCGACACGACGGCCGTCACGCCACCGATCACGAACGCCGTACCCACCGGTGCACTTGAGAAGAAGCCGGGCTCGAAGAGAAATCGCACGATGACCTAGGTAACCGTGAAGGTCTCGTGTCGGGGAATGTCACGATCCTCCTGGCCAGGCTCGGCGACCACGAGGACTCGGCCGTGCAACTTGAGCACGTCGACGTGATGTCCGTAAAGGGCACTCAGAACGTCCGAGCGAACGACTTCGTCGGTCGTGCCGCTGGCCGCGCGGCCGTTCGTGAGGTACACGATGCGGTCCATCACCGGCAGGAGAGCGTTCATCTCGTGCGCCGAAAGTAAGACGGCGACCTTGTGGTCGCTGGCCACGCGGTGTAACAGCGTCACGATCTCCTGGACGCTTCGCGGATCGAGGTTGGCGAGAGGCTCGTCGAGCAACAGCAACGTCGGACGGCTGATGAGCGCGTGCGCGATGAGGACCCTTTGTTGTTCCCCGCCCGAGAGGCTGCCGACTCGGGCGTTCGCGAAGTGATCCGCGTCGACGTCGTGCAACATCCGATCGACGAGTTCACGTTGTTCCTTCGTTCGCCGAGCGAAACCGTAGCGATGAGCGTCGAGCCCGAGCGCGACAAAGTCCCAGGCACGCATCGGCACGTCCGGATCAAGATGCACCCGCTGCGGCACGTAACCCAGTGACCGTCCTCGCTGCGCGAGCGGCGCTCCGTTCATTCGAATCTCGCCACCGTCCAGACGTTGCAACCCCAATATTGCTCGCAACAACGTCGTCTTGCCCACGCCGTTCGAGCCGATCAATCCAGTGAACTCACCTTCACGGACCTCGAAGGACACGTCGTCAAGGATCTTGCGCCCCGCGAGGGTGACACTGACGCCGTCAACGTCGAGGATCGAGGCCGCGTTCATAGTTTCTTCGTCGACGTGTGCTGAACCACGGCCCGTTGAATCGCACTGACTTCAGCCAGCATCCACGTCTGATAGTCGTAGCCCGGTGTCGGCATGGTCTCGTAGACACCAACGACCGGCACGTGGTTTGACTCGGCGCTCTGGCGAACTGAGACGGTGAGCGAATCGACGACCTGCTGGTTGTAGCAGAACACTTGGGCCTCGTGTTTGGTGAAGAAACTCTTCTCGAGCGTGATGTTCTCGGGCGACGGGTCGACACCGTTCATGACGTCGGCCTGGAAGACGAAGGGCGTGAGAATCTTGACGCCCATGGCGACGAGCAAGTAGTCAGCCACGGGCTCGGTGACCGCGACGCGCGTGCCTGAGTACTTGGTCTTGAACGAAGCGATGGCCGTTGTCAATGGCTGCAGCGACGTGATGAAGGCCGCGAGTTTCGTTTGAAAGTACGCGCGGTGGCTCGGCTCGAGCGCGGCGAGATCCTTCGCCATCACGCTCGCGACTTCGGGCATCGTCTTTGGGTCGTACCAAAGGTGCGGATTAGGAGTGTTGTCCTTCAGTCCGAGCACGTCTTGGACCACGATCACCTTTCTCTTGGGATTCGGCGACGCGGCTTCGATGTTGTTCATGAACGCGTCGTAGCCAACGCCATTCTGGACGATCAGCTGCGCTTGGCTCACCGCTTGGGCCACGCTGGGACTCGCCTCGTAGGTGTGGGGATCGGTGTTGGGGTTGTTGAGGACGGAAGAGACGGACACGTACTTGCCACCGACCTGGCTCAACACGTTGGCGTACTCGTTCTCGGCACCCACGGCGCTGATCACCCCCGACTTCGTACTGGCAGAAGCGACGCGCGACGAGAGGGTGGCTATGAGCAAAGCCGGTCCGACAAGTGCCCCAGCGATTGCCACCCGCCCGAGGATCTCTGAGAGGTGGCGTCGTGAGCGTGGGGCTGGATTGGTCATGGAACTAGAGTAGATTGAGACTGAGTCTCATTACAACTGAGACGAGAGAAGGAGTGCCATGACCCAGCGGCACCGAGTCGAATGCCCGTAGTTCGCCAACGTCAGGACACGACGAAGAAAAACGCGGCGACACGGGCTTCGACGCCAATCGAGAACCTTCACGAGCTCGTGGCGATCCATCTGGTGAGAACCGACCAGCGCTACACCGCTGGTCGCCAGGCCGTCATCGAACTCTTGGCGTCATTTGGGCGCCCCATGAGCATCTCCGATATCTCCGGGGCCATTCCCGACGTGCCGAGGAGCTCCGCGTACCGCCATCTCTCCGATCTGGAACGAGCTGGCGTCGTGCGACGAATAGCCACCAGCGATGAGTTCGCCCGCTTCGAGCTCGCCGAGGATTTGACCCATCACCATCACCATCTCCTCTGTTCTCTTTGCGGCAAGGTCATCGACGTGACCCCCAGTCCCGCCTTTGAACGTACGGTGATGTCCATGGTCGACGAACTCACCGTCCAACAAGGGTTCGAGCCACTGTCGCACGCGCTGGACGTGATCGGACACTGCGCCGCGTGCCAAGCGACGTAGTTCTCAGCGCCGAACAGCGCGGATCGCTCACGGTCTACCCCGTCGAGAGTGTCCGGGCCTTCGGCGTCGACGCGTTCGTCACCGACCGATTCGGAGGAGCGAGCTCGTCGCCCTACGACACGCTGAATCTCGGTGATCACGTGGGCGACCGGCTGGAGGACGTGAGTGAGAACCGCCGTCGTGTGGCGATCGCCGTTGGCGTCGACGTGACGCGACTCGTCACGGTCAGACAAGTACACGGTGCCGACGTGCTCGACGCCTCGTCCGTGACGCCATCGAGCGAGGCCGACGCCCTCATCAGCGACGACCGCGACGACGTGGCGCTCGCGATACTCGTCGCCGACTGCGTGCCGCTGCTCTTGGTCGACGCGTCGTCCAATCGATTCGCCCTCGTGCACGCCGGTTGGCGCGGGCTGCGCCGCGGTGTTCTCGCCGAGGCGCTTCGTCACTTCGACGACGCCACGACGGTGCACGTCTTTCTCGGTCCGTCCATTTCGCGCGAGAGTTACCAAGTCGGTCCCGAAGTCGCCGAACATTTCCACGACGTTCCCGGGGCACTCGTGGCCGACGGCGGCGACCGATCGCGTCTCGACCTGCGCCACGTCGCGACACGCCAGCTCACGCACTCGGGCGTGCGTGATGAGTTCATCGTGCGAAGCCAACAGGTCACCGACGGGGGCGAGATCTTTTTCAGTGATCGAGCGGCGAGACCGTGCGGTCGGTTCGCTCTCGTCGCGAAGTGGGCCCCGTAACATGAAGAACGTCATGGACGAGCCGAAACAAGCACTTCAGCGCGCCGAGAACTTTCGTTACGTCGCACTCGAGATCAACGACACGACGCTGACGGGGACCTACGAGCTCGACGGGCGAACCTTCGTCGAGGCCGTCACGTTCGAGGGCGTCGACACGCTCCTCAGGCCGGGCGTGAAAGAAGTTGCCGAACTCTGGTTTCTCATCGCCGGTCTTTCGTACTACAAGGCCGGCGCGGCCCATCGCGTCGACGTGGGATCGACGCCGCTCGGCGAGAGCGGCCGAAACCTCCTGGCCGCCGCTCTGCGCGAGGGGCTCGCGGAGTTTGCGTTCAAGAACGAAATCGACCTCGACGACGTAGAGATCGTCGGAGGCGAGCCAGTGCGCGCCGTAACGCCCGACACGAACCGCGAGCGCGTGCTCGTCCCTTTTGGCGGCGGCATCGACTCGGTGGTCACGACGTCGCAACTCAACGACCGTCTCGACCAGGCACTCTTCGTCGTCAGTCCCCCCGCTGGCCGCTTCGCGCCGCTCGAAGCTACGGCCGCCGTCACGAATCTGGAGGTCGTTCGCGCCACGCGCGTGCTCGACGAGCAGATACTGAGTGGCGACGACACCTTCTATAACGGCCACGTCCCCGTGACGGCGATGGTGACGCTCCTAAGCGCCGTGGCCGCGCTCGCCACGGGTCGCGGCGGGGTCGCGATGAGTAACGAACACTCGTCCTCCGCGATCAACCTTCGCTGGCACGACCTCGACGTCAATCACCAATGGAGCAAGTCCTGGGACGCCGAGCAACTCCTCGCTGACGCCTTGAGTGAACGGGTGGGCCTCGACTTCGTGGTCGCGAGTTTCCTGCGCGATCGCAGCGAAATCTGGGTGGCCGAGATCTTCAGCCGCCTCACGCAGTACCACCACGTCTTTCGCAGTTGTAACCGCGCGTTCAGCCAACGTCTCGACCGTCGTCTCGACGCGTGGTGCGGCGAGTGCGACAAGTGTCTCTTCATCAACTTGATGCTCGCGCCCTTTCTTACGCGCGCGAGCCTGCGCGACATCTTCGCCCACGAACCACTGAGTGACCCGGCCCGCGAAGACCAGCTTCGCGTGCTCGTCGGCGAAGGGGTGAGCTTCAAACCCTTCGAGTGCGTTGGGGACCCCGACGAGAGCGCGGTCGCCCTCGCGAAGGTTGCCCAGATGAGCGAATGGGCCGACGTCGAGTTCCTGCGTGCCTTAGCCAACGAGGTGCGGCCCGATCGAACCTTCGAAGAACTCCTCATCACCCAAGGACCCAGCCGTGTTCCGGCCCACTGGCTTCGCTGACCTCGCGGGAAGGCGCGTCGGCGTCTTCGGCTACGGCGTGGAGGGGCACGCGACCGTTCGACGACTCCACGGTGTCAGCGAACTCGTCGTCGTCGACGACGCGCCGGGACTCGGTCCCGACGTCCTCGTCACGAACGATGGCGGGCTCGACGCACTCCTCGGCTGTGAGGTCGTGTTAAAGAGCCCCGGCATTCCGAGGCGACGCGACGACGTCGTGAACCTCGAGTTCCACGGGGTGACGGTCACGTCCGCCCTCAACCTCTGGCTGCACGAAACGGACCGGTCGCGCGTCGTGGCCCTGACGGGTACGAAGGGCAAGTCGACGACCACCGCCCTCGTCACGTTCTTCTTGCACTGCGTGGGCGAAGAGGCCCAGCGACTCGGCAACATCGGCCAACCCCCCTACGACCCGGCCGTCGACACGTCAAAGGGATGGCTCGTGCTCGAAGTGTCGAGCTTTCAGTGCGTCGATCTTGACGTAGCGCCGGGCGTCGTGGTCGTGACGTCGCTCGGCGCCGACCACCTCGACTGGCACGGTTCTCTAGAGCAGTACCACGACGACAAGCTCTCGCTGACGCGCGCCGAGGGCGCGCATCACACGTTGGTGCCCGACAACGTCACCTTTCGCCAGATCCAAGATCAACTCGGCGGAGAACTGCGCTTCGTCGAGAGTGACACGGGCCACCTCGCCGCGTCGCTCGGACTCATCGGCGCACACAACAACTCCAACGTGGCCCTCGCGCTCGCCGCCGTCGAAACGCTCACGGGCGTCGACGCCAGCGACCTACGCGCCGCGGTCGAAAAGGAGTCTCATCGCTTCGAACCACTACGGGGCCGGCTCACGCTCGTGGCGAAAGAGGCCATCAACGGCGCAACGCTTCGCTACGTCGACGACGGGTTGGCGACGTCGGTCCTGCCGACGGTGGCGGCCCTCGAAGTCTTCATCGACGAGCCAGTAGCGCTTATCGCCGGGGGCTTCGACCGCGGCGTTGACTACGACGAACTCGCGAGCGCCCTCGCCGCGCGACAACAGTTCACCGCGCTCGTCACTATGGGCGACGCGGGTCGACGACTCGGCACGGCACTCGCCGAGCGCTCTGACGTCGCGCAACTCCACGCCGAGCGCATGAGTGAGGCCGTCCAACTCGCGAGGACTTCACTCGCCAACGGCGGAGTAGTTCTTCTCTCCCCCGCGGCGCCGAGCTTCGACCAGTACCGCAACTGGGAAGAGCGATCGGACGACTTCACGGCCGTGGTGCGTTCCTTTGTTCCGTAAGGAACACGATTCACAACCTCACTGAAAGTTTCTCGCTTGGCGCGACAATAAGTAAGTAGAGAGCCAGGCGGGTTCAGCTCGAGGATAGGTTCCTCGTGACGATCCAAGTTTGGTCTCGTCGTCGATTGACAACGTGCAGTAAGACAGCAGTAGGTACCGAGACGAACGACACCCGTCGTTCCCACCAAGGAGACAACGTGAGCGATCACCACGACGCGAGCACTGACCAGGCGCACCACGATCACGACCACTGGAACCCGAGAGGTCGGCGCCGCGGTCCGCGATTCGCTTTTCTCATCGTCTTCGCCGCGGTCATCGCCGCCATCGCCTTCATTGGTGAGTCGCTGGGTCACGCCAGCTCTTCGTCGGGCGCGACCATCTCGGTTACCGGCTCGGGCATGGTGACGGGCAAGCCCGACACCATGAGTTTTGAGATCGGCGTACAGAACGTGGCCGTGAGCGCAAAATCGGCCCTCGCCGAGAACAACACGCAGATGAACATGCTCGAGTCGTCGCTCCTGAGCCACGGCATCCTCAAGAAGAACATGCAGACCTCGGGGCTCAACATCTACGCGAACACCAGCCAGGGCCGCGCTATCACCGGCTTCACGGTGCAGGATAACTTGAACGTCACGACCCACAAACTCAAGAGCGCGGGCGCCGCCCTCGACGCCGCGGCCAACGCGGTTGGTAACAACATCCAACTGAACGGCGTGACCTTCTCTATCTCGAATCAGTCGAAGTTGCTCGCCTCGGCGCGCGCACGCGCCATTCAAAACGCCCACACCGAGGCGACACAGATCGCCAAGGGCGCCGGCACCAAGGTGGGCTCGATCGCACGCGTCACCGACCAGGAGAACACCGGCACGGGCGGCGTCTTCTACCCGGTGGCTACGTCACTGAAGGCGGCGACGGGGTCAGTGCCGATTCAGGCCGGATCGCAGTCGATCAACGTGCAGGTCAGCGTCGTCTACCACTTGAGCAGCTAATCAAGCACGATCGTTCGCCAACGCGAAGAGACTTAGCGCGTACTGAGTAGCGCGCGTAGCGACTGGCGCAGCGAGTCCATGCTCGCGATGACGGCGGTCGGCTCGTAGCCGCAGTGCGCCATGCAGTTCTCGCATCGGGGGTCGCGGCCACGCCCGTAGGCCGACCAGTCGGTCGTCTCCACGAGCTCTTTGTAACTCGTCGCGTAACCGTCGGCCATGAGGTAACACGGACGTTGCCAGCCAAAGACCGAGTAACTCGGAATCCCCCACGCCGTGCACTGGAAGTCCATCTTGCCTTCGAGGAAGTCCAAGAACAACGGCGAGTGATTGAGACGCCACTTCTTTCGGTGACCGTCGGCGAACGCCTCTTTGAAGAGTTCGCGCGTCTGTTCGACACCGAGGAAGTTCTCCTGGTCGGGAGCTTTCTCGTACGCGAAGGCCGGTGAGATCATCATCGCGTCGACTTTGACGTCGTCGTTCAAGAAGTCGAGGACGTCGCGCACGGTCTTGGGCGCGTCGGTGCTGAAGAACGTCGAGTTCGTGCAGACGCGAAAACCGCGCGACTTCGCTTCCTTGATCGCGGCCACCGCTTCGTCGAACACACCGTAGCGATTGACGGCGAGGTCGTGGCGTTCTTGGAGCCCGTCCATGTGGATGACCCACGAGAAGTACCGCGACGGGGTGAACTTGTCGATGCGGCGACGAAGCAGTACCGCGTTCGTACAGAGGTACACGTAGATCTTGCGCTTGATGAGCTCGTCGACGATGTTGGCGATGTCGGGGTGCAGTAGTGGCTCACCACCGGCGATTGACACCATTGGCGTGCCGCTCTCTTCGACGGCGTTGATGATGTCCTCGACGGACAGACGCTGACGCAGGACCTCCGTCGGGTGCTGGATCTTTCCGCATCCGGGGCACGACAAGTTGCACGCGAAGAGCGGTTCGATCTCGACAATGAAAGGGTAGAACTTGGTCTTCTTCAGACGGTGCTTTAGAAGGTGGGTGCCGATTCGTATGTTTTGCCGCAGAGGTACTGGCATTACCGCACCCTAGCCGGGAGGGCGAACTGCATGTTCTCTTGTGCGACCCTCTCCTCGGACACGTGCATCGGCCCTAGTGAGGACAGGGCGTCGACCACTTCTTGGACGAGGACGTCGGACACCGACGCCCCGGCCGTGAGGCCAATGGCCCTCGCGTCCATCAGCCAACTCAACTGCAGCTGTGACGCGTCCTCGATCAACTCCGTCCGGCAACCCTCTCGCTCAGCCACTTCCACCAAGCGCGCGGTGTTGGAGGAGTTGGCCGATCCGACGACCAGCATCAGATCGCACCGGTGCGCAATGGAACGAACGGCGTCCTGGCGATTCTGGGTGGCGTAACAGATATCGCTGGTGACCGGGCTGGCGATCTGGGGGAACCGGGAGCGCAGCGCGTCGACGATGACCGCCGTTTCGTCGACCGCGAGCGTGGTCTGGGTGAGGTACGCCACGGGACGATCGGGATCGAAGTCGAGTCGGTCAACGTCATCCACGCCGGTCACGATCTGAAAGTGTTCCGGCGCCTCGCCGAAGGTTCCGATCACCTCTTCGTGCTCCGCGTGACCGATGAGCACGAGGCTGTAGTCCTGCGCGGCGTACCGACGCGCTTCGCTGTGCACCTTCGCGACCAGCGGACACGTCGCGTCAATGACCGTCAAATCACTACGTTGGGCGCCTTGGAGTCGAATTTCGGGCGAGACACCATGCGCCGCGAGTACCACGACTGAGCCCACTGGCACGTCGTCTAACTCCTGGACGAAGACGGCACCCTTGCGTTCGAGTCCCTCGACGACGTGTTGGTTATGGACGATCTGGCGACGGACGAAGACCGGCGCGCCAAAGAGTTCGATCGCGCGCTCGACCGTCTCGATCGCGCGTTCCACTCCGGCGCAAAAGGATCGAGGCGACGCTAGGACGATCTCGTGCTTGCCGCACGCACGGGCCCAACGTTTCAGGGGACCGCGCACCGTCGACAAGGACCCCAGGGCCCGGATGCCACCGCGCATCGGTCCACGAGTACTGGTGTCCGAGATGGAGCGCACGACGACGAGCGGATTCTTGGGCAGGTAGTCCATGACCCAGGCCGACTCCATGTCGACGGCCAGCGCCCCCGAGGCGGCGAGTCCAGCGCGCTCACCGCTCGAGACGTAGCGCGGCGAGGTGACGAGCGGCCCAGTGAACACCGGAAGGTTGTCGCGGCGGAACTCAGCCGCGAGGAGCGCCGCGGCGGGAAGATTACGCGAGGTCGTTGACTCGGTATTGCGTAGTTCACTAGCGATCACGAGGTCGCCGGGCACCAGTTCGGGCGCCAATCCACCGGCCACGCCCACGAGCGCGACAGCGGTCATCTCGTCAAGTTTCGCCGCCAACTCGACCCCGGCGCGTCGGGCACGGTCCTGACCCGCCCCTATGACGACGTCGGCCCCACCGAAGGCGAACGACTCGATTCGCAGCGGGGTGAGGACACTCAGGTCAGCCAAAGGGACCCCTTCCGCTCAGGTAGCGTCCCAGTGCCATGACCGGGAAGACCAGACGATACAGATGGTAGTTGATGTAGAAGTCACCAGGGAACCCCGTACCCGTGAACCACGGCTCTTCCCACGAACCGTCGTCGTCTTGGGTCTCGATGAGGTACGCGACGCCGCGTTCGACCGCCGTCGTGCGATCACCCGCGGCCAAGAGTCCGAGTAACGCCCAACTCGTCTGCGACGCGGTCGAAGGTCCTCTCCCCCGATACGACACGTCGCGATAAGAACGAAGGTCCTCGCCCCATCCCCCGTCGAGATTCTGATGGTCCTCAAGCCAACTGACGGCGCGGCGAATCGCCGGGTGGTCGAGGGCGAGCCCGGCGGCGGCAAGACCGGGAAGCACGGCGCCCGTGCCGTAGACGTAGTTGGCACCCCAACGTCCGAACCACGAACCGTCATCCTCCTGGGCGGCCAAGAGCCACTCGACGCCCCGCTTGACGACACCACTCGATGGTTCGACGACCGCGAGCATCTCGAGCACGTGGGCGGTGACGTCGGCGCTCGAAGGATCGATCAACTCCCCGAAGTCACTGAAGGGCAGCTCGCGCATGAGGGCTCGCACGTTGTCGACGTCGAAGGCCGCCCACCCGCCGTCGTCACACTGCATCCCCTCGATCCAGGCCACGGCGCGCGCCGTGGCGCCAACGGCCGGTTCGGCGGTGCGACCAAGCGCGATCACGACTTCGGCCGTGTCGTCGACGTCGGGGTAGGTGTCGTTCTGGAACTCGAAGGCCCAGCCGCTCGGTTGAAGTTTCGGACGCCGGATCGACCAGTCCCCTCGCGAGGTGATCTCTTCTCCGAGTAAGTAACGCGCGGCGTTGACGAGCGCGGGATCCTCGGGCGGGAGTCCGGCGTCGGCGAGTGCGCTCACCGCGAGCGCCGTGTCCCACACGGGCGACTGACAAGCTTCGATTCTTCGACCCGCCTTGTCTTCGATGGTGAAGCCGTCGAGACCCTTGAGGCCCGCGCGCATCACGGGGTGATCAATGTCGTAGCCCTGGAGTTTTAGCGCGATCAGCGAGTAGACCCACGGCGGCTGGATGCCACCCCACGAGCCATCGGCCTCTTGGCGCTTGAGTATCCAGCGCTCGGACTGTCGCAGGGCGACCCTTCGTATCGGGCGAATCGGGTGTCGTTCGTACTGGTGCAACATACGGTCAAGCGCCTGAAATCGGCCCGACCAACGTCGTAAGGAGTCGCGCGTTTCCGCGATGCCGCCACTTCGAAGCTCATCCGTGTCGAACCCCAGGGACTGCACGGGCCGGTGCGCGCTCACCACCGTCAACGCGACGACGGTCTGACGGGCCCAGGAGGCAAAGTCGTAGATGTTGAGAGGAGCGAAACGGGGCAAGAACATCAACTCGGGAGGTAGCACCGGGATCTGCGCCCACGGCCACAGGCCGAACAACGCGAGCCAGATCCTCGTGAAGACACGACTGTTCTCGATACCGCCCGACGATCGGATGAAGTCCGCGGCGCGGCACAGGTGATCGTCCTCGGGCGCGTCACCGGCCAGTCGGAGCGCGACGTAGGCCTCGATCGTGGTCGACAGGTCCGCCGGCCCACCGTGATAGTTCGCCCACGTCCCGTCATCGCGTTGACGCGAACGGATCCAGCGAGCCGTCGCTTCGGTTTGGGCGTCGGTGCGAACGCCGAGAAACTCGCGCAGCAGTAAATCCTCCGCGTCAATGGAGACGTTGGTCTCCAATTCGCCCTTCCACCAACCGCTCGGATCCTGCAGTGAGATCAGCTGGTCGACCGCGCGTCGCAGAGTTTCGTGGACGTCGCTCGCGGGCGTTGGTGGCGTGGGCGACTCCTCAACAGGAGGCGTCTCGACCGACTCACGCTGGTTCAGATCGCTCATTGGTCACGCTCGATGACGAAGCTCGCGATTGCCGCGAGTTCCCTGCGGGGGCCCGACGCCAGAGGGGCCTGGTCGAGTGCCTCGAGCGCGAGTCGGAGGTGCGTCGCACCGATGGCCATCGTCTCTTGTCGTGCGCCACACTCTTCGAGCAGCGCCAGGGCGCCGGCGACTTCCTTTTCCGTGAGGTCCTGTCCGAAGGGAGACGCGAGCGATCCGTACACGTCAACGCCCCTTTCAGTGGCGATCGAGATCGGCAGACTCTTCTTGTGTTGGCGTAGGTCACTGCCCACGGGCTTACCGGTGACGCTCGATTCGCCCCAGATGCCCAGCACGTCGTCGACGGCCTGGAACGCGACACCGAGGTGACTTCCGTAGTCCGCGAGCGCGTCAACCATCGACGTAGGCGCTTCCGCGAGTACGGCCCCGATGGACGCCGAGCACGACAAGAGCGCTCCGGTCTTACCGGCTTCCATTCGAAGGCACTCCTCCACCGACAGCGACGAACGTAGTTCCGACGCCATGTCCTCCGCCTGACCAGTGATCATTGCCTGCGTGGCTTCGCCGAGGAGACCGGCCGCGCGCACCCGGGCGTCGGTCGGGTCTTCGAGAAGGAGTTGAAAGGCGAGAATCGACATCGCGTCGCCGACGATGATCGCCGGACCGACGCCAAATTCAGCCCACAGGGTTCTGCGGTGACGCCGCTCCACGTCGCCATCGATGATGTCGTCGTGGATGAGCGAGTAGTTGTGGACGAGTTCCATCGCGACGGCACCGACGACGCCAACCTGTTCGTCACCGCCCGCAGCGGTAGCCGACAACAGCGCGAGTCCCGCGCGCACGTATTTGCCTCCGCCAGCGAGGTGGTGGTCCAACGCAATTCGAAGTTCCGGGCTTAGCCGCGACGCCGCCGCGTTCAGTGCCGGCTGCACCAGTGATCGAGCGCGCGCCAAGACTTCCGTCGCGACGGGATCCCCGTCACGTCGTGACCTCGGGTTCGTCAGGGTCACGTCCCGATCCTCTCTTGACGACGCACGCCGTTGAATGGCGAGTCTGACAGGTGCGCCAACGCTTCGCTCGCGGCCTGGTTGCCACTGCGAACAGCACCTTCCATCGTCGCAGGCCAACCCGTACTGCACCACGCACCAGCGAGGAACAGTCCCGGTACCTCCGTCGTCATCGCCGGGCGAAACGCGCCCACACCGGGAGACGCGCGAAACGTCGCCGCGCGCTCTCGGGTGACGAGTGCGTCGACGAGTTGCGCCTCACGAGCCGCCGGGAAAAGGTCGCGCAGCGCGGCGAGGAACGTCGACACGAGTTCCGGGGAACCCACTCCCAGGTATCGATCAGCTGCCGACAGCGAGAGGACGAGGCACTGGCCCGAGGTCACACCACTCGACTCCGTTCGATCGAAGATGTATTCGATGGGTGAATCGACGACCGCCGCCATCGCCAGATCGGTCACCCGTCGATCGAGCACGAGGTGGACGTTCACGATCGGAGACGATCCGAGACCTTCCGCGATGCTCTCGCCCGCAGGTACGCCGAACGACGCCAACGCACGTGGGGACGTCGCGATGATGACGGCGTCGACCGAGAGACTCTTCTCCGCGGCACCGATGAGGAACGATCCGCTGGAGGTTCGTTCGATCGAACTGACCGAGGCGTTGAGTTGCGTGTTGACACCCGCCGCGTCCAGGGCCCGTAGGCCGTTGGCCCCGTGCAGCTGCGCGAGCGGGACCTTCGACCATCCCATGTCGGCGCCGTCGGATTGATCGAGGAGACCGACGCGAAAGACCTTGACCGCGAGCGCGAGCGACGCGTCCTGCGCCGAAACGTTGATCGTCGGTAACGCGATCAAGTTCCAGAGACGATCAATCGCGCGTGCTGACTGACCGTGACGCTTCAACCAATCGGCGAATGAGACCTCGTCGAGTGACGGGTCGTCTGGATCGAGACGACGAAGGGCGAGCGCCGCGCCCACCAAGCGCGCACGCTCAAACACGGAGAGGTGTCGATACTTCGCGAGCGATCCGGCCAGATGCAACGGCGCCGGCAACGCGTTTCTCGAGATGGTCGCGCGCTGGCCGTTCGGGGCGAGGACGGGTACGTCGAGTCGGCGCTGCAGGTACACCTGATCGGCGCCGCCGATTCGTTCGAGGAACGCCCGGTACGCCGTGCAACAGCGTAGGAACACGTGTTGACCGTTGTCGAATGAGAGTCCGTTGTGTTGGATCGACGACGTGAGCCCGCCCAGCGATGGCCGGCGCTCCACGAGTACGACCTCCGCCCCCGCGTCAGCAGCACTCAGTGCGGCGGCGATCCCGGCAAGTCCACCGCCGACGACCCCGATTCGCACCGGCGTCATCCGCGCGCTCGAACGATACTGTTCACGGCCACTAACGCCTTCTCCCACGTGGGCAGCGAAACGCGTCGCTCCATCACGGCGATCGGTTCACGCTCGATTCGAACCAAGAGGCGTCGATAGATTCCGGCCATCGCGCCAACGCACGCGCGACTCCTCGCGTCGAGCAACGGCAGCAACGCCATGCCTTCGGCGAACCACTCGCGGGCGCGAACGCACTCGAGGGCGACGAGGCGCGCGACGTCAGGGGCCGGGCACTCGAGATCCGGAGCGCAGTTGACGGACCGGGCGTCCTCGCTCGGCAGGTACACGCGCCCGAACGACTTGTCCTCCACCACGTCGCGCAAGATATTCGTGAGTTGCAGCGCCACACCGAGCGCGTCGGCGAGCGGAATCGCCTCGTCGGGGCGGTCCGTACCGAAGATGGCGAGCGAGAGTCGACCCACCGAGCCCGCCACGTTGCGGCAGTAGCCCACGAGATCGTCGATCGTTGCATAGGACGTACCGTTGACGTCCATTTCGCACCCGTCGATGATCTCACCGAAGCAGCCCATCGGGAGTTCGTACCGTCGCGTCGCGTCAGCCACGGCCACCAGCACGAGGTCGTCCGTCTGGGGATCGATCGCCTCGAGGTCGTGACGAACTCGCTTCAGTCCAACGAGTTTTTCCTCGGCGGTGCCGTCACCGTCACCGATGTCGTCGATCCGCCGGGCCAGTGCGTACACGGCGGAGAGCGCCTGTCGCTCGGGCTTGCGCAGAAGCCTGATGCCGTAGGCGAAGTTCTTCGCTTCGCGTCGGGTGATCAACTCGCAGTACGCGTACGCGTCTTCGGTGCTCACGTCTCTTTCCTCTTGAGACTCGCCGCGCCAAAGTAGCGAAGCACGTGTCGAGCAACGTCGAACTTGCGCGGACGGCAACGAACGCCGAGGACGTCGTACTTCGCGCGCGCGATCGATTCGAGCGCGGCAACCCCACCAGCCGTGAAGCCCGCGACGGCCACGCGAGGGCGAAGGGGAAGCGTTGAGGCGAGCGGCACGCCAGCAGTAAGTAGGTCGCGCGCGCGATCTACCTCAAAGGAAATAAGAGCACGCAGCGCGGGCGTCGCGTGCGGTTCCAAGAGGTCCCCTTCAACGCACCCGAAACGTTCCATGTCCTCGAGGGGAAGGTAGACACGACCGCGCTGCGCGTCCTCTTGGACGTCTTGGAGGTGCTCGACAAGTTGAAGAGCGATACAGACCTTGTCCGAAAGTCTGATTCGTTCCTCACTGGTCAGACCGAAGACGGCCAACACCAACTCGCCCACCGGCGCCGCCGACAACATGCAGTACCCCACCAGGTCGTCGAAGGTTCGATAGCGACTGACGCGCTGGTCCATACGGTTTGCGTCGATGAGACGTCGAAACGGATCGAGACGTAAGTTCAAGTCACGGATGACGGGTGAGAGTCTCTGGAACGTTGGATCCGTCGCCTCGCCACTGGCCGCGAGGTCGAGTTCAGCGTCGAGTCCGTCGAGGAGCTTGAGACGATCGCCTTCGGCCTCGTCGCCCACGTCGTCGGTGAGTCGGGCGAAACCATAGATCGCCATGAGGTTCGCACGAGCGTCACGGGGCAAGAAACGAGAGGCCACGGGAAAGTTCTCGTGACGGGCCTTTTCGGCGAAATCATCGTTCGCGGAAGAAGTTCCACTCATCGTGCGTGGCAATTCGGCAGATACCAACGAAAGACTCCCTGTGCGATATCGATGGAGTTCAAACTACCAGCCTTCATGGAATTGCCCACCGACGTGTTTAGCCACGAATGCTGCTTGCGTCGCGCGTCGTCGTCGCCTACGTTTCTAGTTGACGAACATCGACGTCGGTAACGATGAGCGCGTGGCGAATACGCTCCATCCACCCTTCCCTGTCGCACGACGCGTCGTTGGTACTCCCCAACGCGTCGAAAGGAAGGCGCCAACGTGATGATGCGTACGGAACGGCACGCCGAAATGGAGCCTGGGAGGAGATTCGAACTCCTGACCTACGCATTACGAATGCGTTGCTCTACCAACTGAGCTACCCAGGCGCAGGAAGAAAGAATAGTCCAAGCGGGCCACGACGCTCGGGCCACGTTTAAAACTCCATCAACGAGAACATGAGATCGTGCAGCAAGAGCGACTCGTCGATGTTCGTCGAGAGCCGGCGATTCGCTTCGGCGACGGCGTCAATGGCGCGCAGAGAAGCACCGACGCGGTACTCGCTACGCGCGTCCCCGTCCGTGCTGGCCTCCAAGTTCTCCACCAGCCGCTCACGGTAGACACCGGTCAACGCGCTGAAGCCAAAACGCAGTTCGTCGAGTCGAAAACGACGCTGCTCTCGCTTGAACTGCGCTTCGACGTCCTTTCGATTGGTCACCGCTCGCAGTCCCATCTCGCGAGCGTCGCTGGCCCGACGCGCCATCTCTTCTTCTTGGAGCTGTTGCAGCGGCGTGATCGCCTCGTCGAGCGAGGCTGCGATGCCCTGGGCCACGAGGGCCGACGCGGCGGGCGTGCCCGTCAAGCGCTCGGGGATACTTCGCCACTGCGCGACGCGTGACGATAGGTCGGCGTCGCGCACCAAGACGCGCGCTCGACGCAGGTTGCCATTCGCGGCGGCGGCGGCGCTCTGAGCCGCGACGAGTTCCGCCCCCTCGCCCACCAGAATCGACTCGAGGTCCTCGTCACTGAGGGCCCGCAACTTGACGTCGAGACACCTCGAGATAATGGTGTCGAGTGCCGCGGGTAGCTCTTCGGCGCTCAGGAGAAAGATCGTGCGACTCGGTGGCTCTTCGAGTGACTTCAACAGAGCCGGCGCGCTGGGTGAGGCGCCCGTCGTCGTCAACTCCACGTCCTCGATGACGACGATCTGGTAGCCCGTTCCGAGCGGACGACGCCTCGAAACGCGCTCGGCCTCTCGAATCTCTTCCAGGCGCCACGACACCCCCGAACGATCGGCGAAGTACACGTCGGGGTCCTGGTCGGCGAGGACTAATCGACAGACGTCACACGTTCCACAGCCGTGTCGCGGACACTGCAACGCCGCGGCGAAGGAGACGACGGAGTCGTGCACGCTGGCGCCCGCGGGTCCACTGAAGAGGTAGGCGTGCACGGGATTTGTCGCGTACTGGCGCAGCGCGGCAACTGCTCGATCCTGGCCCACCAGGCGCTCAAAAACGTCCTTCATGTCACCAGGGTAGGTCCGCCACTCGTTCGTCGATCACGCTGGCCACCTCGGACTCACTCAGTGAACCGTCGACGACGAACCACGCGAGCTCATTGGCCAGTGTCAAGTACCCCTCGCGCACGCGCTGATGAAACGCCAGGTCGGCCGATTCGAATCGGTCCTTGGCGTCGTGGGCGCGCCGCTCGTTCACGACTTCGAGGGGAATGTCCAACAGGATCGTCGCGGTTGGCAGACATGATCCGATGGCCAACTCACTCGCTGCTCGAAGAAGCGAGAGGTCGACGCCTCGCCCGTACCCCTGGTACGCGAGAGTGGAGGCGAAGAAGCGGTCGCTCACGACGTGGCGTCCGGCGTTGAGCGTTGGTTCGATAACGCCGCGCACGTGATGAGAACGGTCCGAGAGCATCAAGAGTGCTTCGGTCGCGGGATCCATGGGCGTCGCGGCGTCGAGCAGCCAGTGGCGCAACTCGGCGCCCAACGGCGTGTCACCGGGTTCGAAGGTGAAGAGGGCGTCGTGCAACTCGGCCACGCGCCGCGCTTGCGTGCTCTTGCCACTGACGTCGATTCCCTCGAAGACGAGAAACGTTCCGCGTGGGATCACGCCTCGTCCTCGTGACTGACGCTCTTGAGCAACGCCGCGTTCGACTGCGCCCCCTTTGCAACGGCTGAGCGTTTCGCAGCGCCCGTGGACTTGGTCGCCTTCTTCGTGGCGCCCTTCGCCGTCTTCTTCGCGGGCGCCTTCTTCGTCGTCTTCTTGGCGCTCTTTCGAGCGCGCGTCGAGGGTTCGGCGTTTCGGCGCTCGGCGAGCAGTTCGCTCGCGCGGTCCATCGTCATTGTCTCGGGGGTGTCGCCGAGACGCAGCGTCGCGTTGGTCTCACCGTCGGTGACGTAGAGACCGAACCTTCCACTACGAACGACGACGTTGCGTTTCGTGACGGGGTCTTCACCCAGATCCGCCAGTGGTCCCGCGGCGGCGCGGCGACCGCGCTGCTTGGGCTCGGCCAAGAGCGCCACGGCTCGTCCGAGATCGACGCTGAAGATCTGCGCCTCATCCTCGAGCGAACGCGTCTCCTTGCCCCAGGTGAGGTACGGCCCGTAACGTCCGTTCTGGGCGAGAACCGCCCCGCCGTCGGGATGTTCCCCTACGGTACGCGGCAACGACAGGAGCATCTTCGCGTCGTCGATCGTCACGCTTTCGAGCGACATCGTCGAAAAGAGCGACGCCGTCTTGGGCTTCTCCTTCGGGTCGGTCATCTCACCGACCTGCACGTAGGGTCCGTACCGCCCGGCCTTGAGATAAATAGTCTCGCCCTCGTCGTCGAGGCCGAGCTCGCGGTCGTTGCTCGGCGCCGCCAATAACTCCAGCGCGTGCTCGACGGTGAGCGAGTCGGGTTCGGTCGCTTCGGGAATCGAGACGCGATCGTCACCGTGCACGAGGTAAGGGCCGTAGCGCCCCGATCGTACCGAGACGCTTAATCCGTCCGGGGCGTCCCCCAGGGGCAGGGAGTTGATCGCCGCGAAGTCGAACTCGTGGGGTTCGTGCGTCACGTGTTGGAGACCGAGTCGCGCGAACTCACTCGTCGCCGACTCGTCGCCGAAGTAGAACTTCTTCAACCAGGGCTCGAGGTCCTGACGACCTTGGGCGATCTCGTCGAGTTGGTCTTCCATCGCGGCGGTGAACTGGTAATCCACGAGGTCGGCGAAGTAGAACTCCAAGAGGTTCACCACGGCGAAGGCCCGGAACGTCGGCACGAGGGACTTTCCCTTCTTCCACACGTAACCCCGACGATCGATCGTCTTCATGACCGAGGCGTACGTCGACGGACGACCAATGCCGAGATCCTCGAGCTTCTTGATGAGGGTCGCCTCGGAGTAACGGTCGGGTGGCTGCGTGTCATGCGACTTGGCTTCGGCACTCTGCACGGGCACGTCACTTCCTTCGTTGAGGACCGGCAACAGTCGCTCCTGATCGGCAAGTTCGGCCTCGGGGTCGTCAGTGCCCTCGACGTAGGCCCTTCGAAAACCGGCGAACTCGATGCGAAGTCCACTCGCGCTCAGTCCCACTGACACTTCTCCAGGGCGTTCGGCGACGTTGGTGAGCGTGCCCGAAAGTCGAACCCGGTCTTGGGTGAGTCGTGCGTCGACCATCTGCGAGGCGATCGTGCGCTTCCAGATGAGGTCGTAGACCGCGCGTTCGTCGCCGCTTAGTTGACCCTGCGCTTCGTCGAGCGTGCGAAACGATTCGCCGGCCGGACGGATCGCTTCGTGCGCCTCTTGGGCGTTCTTGACCTTGCGGTCGTAGCGACGGGGCTGCTCGGACACGTAGTCGTCACCGAACATCGAGGCGGCCTGGGCGCGAGCGGCGTTGATCGCCTCGTCGGAGAGCGTCGTGGAGTCGGTTCGCATGTAGGTGATCCAACCTTGCTCGTAGAGCCGCTGCGCCGCGCGCATCGTTCGCTCGGGATCGAATCGGAGCTTGCGACTGGCCTCGATCTGCAGTGACGACGTCATGAAGGGCGGCTGGGGACGTTGCGTACGCGGCGTCGAAGTAACGGCGTCGACGCGTAGACGTTTGCCCGCGAGTTCGCGAGCAATCGACGTCGCGGCGACTTCGCTCAAGACTTCGAGCGGCACCTTGGTCTCGAGTCCACCGGCGGCGTCGAAGTTCTTACCCGTGGCGAGCGCCGCGCCGTTCACCGTCTCCAACGTGGCGTCGAACGTGGTGCTCTCGGCATTCAAGGTCGCCGTTACGTCGAACCAGGACGCGGATCGAAAGGCCATCCGCTCGCGCTCGCGTTCACAGACCAGTCGAATCGCCACGGACTGCACTCGCCCGGCTGAGCGAGCCTTGTCGACGGCTCGCCACAGCACGGGTGAGACCTCGTAGCCGACCAGACGGTCGAGGAACCGACGTCCCTCTTGGGCGTCGACGAGTCGTAGGTCGAGGTCGCGCGTCTCCGAGACGGCCTTGGTGATGGCCGCCGGGGTGATCTCGTGAAACACCATCCGCTTCACCGGGACCTTCGGGTTCAGCACCTCTTGGAGGTGCCAGGCAATGGCCTCACCTTCGCGGTCTTCGTCGGTGGCGAGGTAGAGCTCGTCGACCTGTTTGAGGGCGGCTTTCAGCTCGGCGACGATCTTCTTACGATCACTCGAAATGACGTAGACCGGCTTGAAGTGGTCGTTGACGTTGATACCGAGGCGCGCCCACTTCTCACCCTTCACCGAGGCCGGAATATCAGCGGCGCTTTGGGGCAAATCGCGAATATGGCCTATGGAGGGCTTGACAATATAGTCAGACCCGAGCATGCCCTGGATGCGTGTCGCTTTGGCTACGGACTCAACGATGACGAGTGCTCTAGCCACGCTCACCACCTCTCAGGTATCTCACGGCGTGACACACTATCGCCACCTTGCACTGTCGTTACACAAGTTAGACAGGTAAAGGACTCTTCGAACGTCATAGTGACGGGTGCGAGCCCCAAGGTCGAAGGATTAACCAAGCGGCTACTGACTCAACAGGATTTACAAAAATTTAACTGTCACCCTGTGGTGCGGCGACAATTTCGTACTGCGGATTGAGAATCACCGCTTCGCGACGAAGTGACGTGACGGTTCCCTTCACCAAGAGTCGCGTGCCGCGCTCAATGCCCGGTACGTCCGTTCGACCTTGGAACACCAACGTGATCGAACCCGTGTTGTCAGTGATGACGCAGCGCAGTTCGTGGACGCCACTCTCGTTGCCGATCGCCATGGAGCGAACGCGTCCGGCGATCTCGACGAACTGGCGCTCCGACACGCCGCCGATCGGCGCGGAGTCGCTCGATCGAGCTCGTAGCATCACGTCGGCTTCAAGGTGCGCGTCCTCTCGCAGTCCTCCGCGCAGGACTTCGTCACTCACCGGCTCCTCGGTCAGTTCTCCTTCGGGGATTCGACGGCGCAGCGCGCGGTACGGAATGATCGTCGCCGCCGTTCGCGGCACGTGCATCACCGCGCCCGCCATGTTGTCGGCCGTGCGGTCGTGCAACAGTCGCTGCAATCGAGAGACGAATCCCCGTCGTGGCAAGATCACCATGCAGAAGACGTCGGGATCGCGCACCGCGTCGGCGACGAGTTCCAACGCGGCTCGGTCGACCCGCCGGTCTTCACAGTCATGGATCTCGAGACTGATGCTCGCCGACGCCGTGTTGGCTGCGCCCCATCGTTCTTGGAGCCTCTTCGTGACGATGGGGTCAATGTCGAAGTGCACGGCGCGAACGGAGTAGGGGTTCAACGAGTTGCAGTACAACAGGGCGCGTTCAGTCGGCAAGTCGTAGTTGTCGACGAAGACGATGACGCGATTCATGCGAATGTTCATCGACGCCTTGGCGCTGTTGGCCTCGAATGCTTTCTCCTCGCGCAAGTACTGCTTGTGGAATCGCATGAGGCCCACGTACATGATTGGGCCCACGATCAAGATGATCCACGCGCCTTCGGTGAACTTCGCGATCGCGAAGACGAGCACCACGATGGCGGTGACACTCGCCGAGAGGCCATTCACGAAGACGGCGCGGCGCCAGTGACCGCTCTTCTCTCGTAGGTGTCGCGCCACCATACCCGCGCCCGCCAAGGTGAATCCCGTGAAGACGCCAATGGCGTACAGCGCGATGAGCGCGTTGACCCTCGCGTTGAAGACGAGGATCAACGCGAGCGACACCACACCGAGAAGGAGGATGCCGTTGGAGAACGCGAGACGATGCCCTCGCTTGGTGAGTTGGCGCGGGAGGTAGCGATCGGTGGCGACGTAGTTCGCGAGGAACGGAAAACCGTTGAACGACGTGTTGCCGCCGGTGTAGAGAATCAAGACCGTCGCGAACTGAGTGACGAAGAATATGTAGTGGCCAAAGCCGTGCGCACCAAAAACGTCGGACACTATCTGCCCGACGACCGTTGGCGACCCAACGGCGTAGGGCAGTGCGTGCGTCCACGACGCCAGCAACGTAGTGCCCAAGAGGAGAAAGGCCAGAATTGAGGACATCATGACCAAGGTGGCGCGCGCGTTCTTTGACTCGGGGCGGCGAAAACTTCCGACGCCGTTCGAGATCGCTTCGAGGCCCGTCAGCGACGAGCCGCCGTTCGCGTACGCCTTCAACAAGGTGAGAAAGGCCAAGCCCATGAGGAGGCCATTCCCTTGATGGCCCAATCGACCCTGCACCAAATCTCGAACCGCAGGCTGGTGAATCACTGGCAACGTGCCCATGAACCTCTTGTAGTAACCAATAACGATCGTGGCCGACAACATGACGACGTAGAAGTACGTAGGGACCGCGAAGTAGGAACCGGCCTCTCGCAGTCCGCGCAGGTTTCCGAAGATCAACACGAGTACCACGGCGATGGTGATGACGAGGGTGTAGCGCGTCAACGCCGGGAACGCCGTCGTCAGTGCCGCGGTGCCGGCCGAACACTGCACCGCGACGGTCACGATGTAGTCGATCAACAAGGCGACAGCCGCGATCTGGGCGATCTTCGGCCCGAAGTTGTCGCGCGCGACGACGTACGCACCGCCGGCGGTCGTGTAGTACTTGATGACGTCGAGGTACGACAGCGTGACGAACAACAACACGCCAATAATGACGAACATGATGGGCACGACGAGGGAGAAGGCCGCGAGTCCGATGGCGGGCGTCATCTGGGTCAGAATCTGCTCGGTACCATACGCCGACGAGGAAATACAGTCCGGCGCCAACACGCCCAGAGCAATGGGACGTTTGAGCCGCTCACCGCTCAACTGCTCAGTAACGAGAGGCTTACCCAGGAAGAGTCGCTTTAGGCGATAGTCCCACGTCTCGGGGTAAAACTTCAACAGATTGGCGTGTGAAGTCAGAACGGGCGCGCGCGTCGACGCTGGCTTTTCCTCTTCTGGCACGCAGTCGATACTAAGCCACTCCCCTTCATCGATAACTGTTCACGGTCGCTCACTTTGCGAGAAGTTGCAGTTAAAACCCGTGGTGTGGTCAGATAAGAGCGTGCACATCATTGTGGTCGGCTGTGGCCGAGTTGGTTCAGAACTCGCCATGGAACTCTCCGAAGAAGGCCACTCCGTCGTCGTCATTGAAAAGAAACGCGACAGTCTTCGCCGCCTCACCCACTTCCACGGTAAGACCATCGTCGGATCGGGCTTTGACCGTGACGTACTCTTTCAAGCCGAGGCCGCAAGCGCCGACGCCCTCGCGGCCGTCACCAGCGGTGACAACACGAACATTCTCTGTGCTCGCATCGCGCGTGATCACTACAACATCAAGAACGTCGTCGCGCGCATCTACGACCCCGCGCGAGCAGACATCTACATGAAACTCGGCATCCCCACGGTCGCGACGTCGCTGTGGACGACCCAGCAGGTGAAGCGTTGGATGTTGCCCTCGGACGACTCCATCGAGTGGACCGACTCGGCGAACACCATGCACCTGGTGGAGCGCATCGTGCCCGACGCACTCGCTGGCAAACCCGTCACCAGTTTTCACGTCGGTGAGAACGTGCGCCTCGTCGGCTTGATACGGGCCGGTCAGGCTCGTGTCAACGTCGAGGGTCTCTTCGCCCAAGAAGACGACGTCCTCGAGTTCCTCGTCAACAACGAGGGCCTGCGTGACCTGCACACGCTGCTCGGAACGAGCGCGTCATGAGAGTCGTCATCGCCGGAGGCGGATCCGTGGGGACGTCGATCGCCCTCGACCTCATCGACCGTCACCACGACGTCACCTTGATGGAGCAGGTGGCCGACACCGCTGAACGCCTGAAGACCATGTTGCCGGGCGTCACCGTAATGGCCGCCGACGCCTGCGAGTTCGCGAGTCTCTCGGCCGCCGACGTGCGAAGCGCCGACGTCATGATCGCCGCCACGGGTGACGACGAGGACAACCTCGTGATCAGCTGGCTGTCGAAACAGGAGTTCGGCGTGCCGCGCACCATCAGCCGAATCAACAACGCCCGAAATGAGTGGCTCTTCAACGAGAGTTGGGGCGTCGACGTGTCCGTCTCGACACCGGCGCTGATCACGTCACTCGTTGACGAGGCCGTGGAGGTAGGAGCGATCATTCAACTGATGACCCTGGCGCACGGTCGCATGCGACTCATCGAGGTCACGCTCGACGAGAAGGCACCGGCCGTCGCTCAGAACCTCACGCTCGACGAACTGCGCCTACCCGACTCGCTGCGTGTCGTCGCCGTCGTGCGAAACGAACAGCCCCTGGTGCCGTCGTCCTCGATGCACTTCCTCGAGCAGGATCACGTCGTCTTAATGGCGCGCGTCGACGCGACACAGGACTGCGCCGCCGCCTTCATCGGCTAACAGCGACCCATCGTCCTCAACAACTGGACCTAGCATTGGTAGGTGCGCGCCGCCTTTTTCGATCTAGATAAGACGGTCATCGTGAAATCGTCGCTCGTCGCGCTCGGACCCGAACTCCACGCTCGCGGACTCCTCCATCGACGCACGCTGATTCGAGCGGGCGTGGCGCAACTCTGGTTCCAACGATTCGGCGCCGACGACAAGCGGCTCGCGAAAGTCCGCCAAACAGTGCTGAAAATCACTAAGGGTTGGGACCAAGACGAGGTTCGCCTGCTCGTCAAAGAGACGCTCAGCGACGTTATCGAGCCGCTCATCTACGCCGAGGCCCTCGAGCTGATCGATCACCACCTCGCCGAAGGCGAAGAGGTCTACCTCGTCTCGAGCGCGCCCGCCGAGATCGTGGAACCCTTCGCGGAACTCCTCGGACTCACGGGCGCCATCTCGTCGCAGGCGCTCATTGACATCGACGGAAAGTTCACTGGGGAGATGGCGTTCTTCGCGCAAGGTGAGAACAAGGCCCACGCCATGCGCGAACTCGCGAGACGACGCGATATCGATCTCAGTGAGTCCTACGCCTACTCCGACTCCGAGACCGACGTCCCGATGTTGGAAGCGGTCGGACATCCCTTCGCGGTGAACGCGGACCGTCAACTAGAGAAGATCGCCCACGAGAAACAGTGGCCGCTGCTCACGTTCAGTCACCCGGTGACCGCGCTCACTCGAACGAAGTCGCACACGCCATTCCTGTTGAGCGCACTGGTCGTCGGCGTCGCGGCCGTGCTCGGGCTCGGCGGCGCTCGGTACCAGCGTCGCTAGAGCGTCAAGAGGTCGCGCGCGCCGGTGTCGGACGACGGGTGACGCAACTTACTCATCGCGCGGGCCTCGATCTGGCGAATACGTTCGCGCGTCAAGTTCATCTCCGCGCCCACGTCCTCGAGCGTACGGATCTCTCCGGCGCCGTCGAGACCAAAGCGCATCCGAAGGATCTTCTGTTCGCGCTCGTCGAGGGGTTGGAGTAACTTCTCGATCGCGGCGGGCATCATCTTCACCGCGGCCACGTCAAAGGGTGACTCGGCCGAACGGTCTTCGACGACGTCGCCCAACTCAGCGTCGCCGTCCTCACGAAGAGGCTCGGAGAGTGAGATGGGCTCAGAACGGAACCGCAACGCCTCGATGAGCTTGTCCTCGGGCATCTCGCACTCTTCGCAGAGTTCCTTGATGGTGGGGGGTCGACCGAACTTGAGCTCGAGGCGCGACTGCGCCTTTTGCACGCGCGCCAGCGTGTCACCGGCGTGTACCGGGAGTCGAATCGTTCGTCCGGTGTTCGCGATGCCACGCGTGATGGCTTGGCGGATCCACCACGTGGCGTAGGTCGAGAACTTAAAGCCCTTGCGCCAGTCGAACTTCTCGACGGCGTGCATCAGGCCGAGGTTGCCCTCCTGGATGAGGTCGAGCAGCGGGAGCCCCGACGCCTGGTACTTCTTCGCAATCGAGACCACGAGGCGCAGGTTGGACTGGACGAAGTCACGTTCGGCCTGGTCACCGCGGTGCGCGGAGCGCTTGAGGGCCAGCTTGCGGCTCGGGGTGATCTTGATCTTCTTGTCGTTCTCGGAGGCCTCGAGTTCGGCCTTGGCCTCGCGGCCCTCCTCGATCGTCTGAGCGAGGCGAACTTCGTCGTCCTTGGTCAGAAGGGTGTACTGACCAATGTCAGAGAGGTAAAGACGTACGAGGTCCTCATCGTCACGATCTATACGGTCTTTGGCCATGGTTCCTCTTTTGCTGGGTGGAGTGCACTGGAAACTCCGGTACCTCTAGTTATACGGAGGTACGCAACCTACCGGGAAATGCCGAAACTTTCAGCGTTTCCGCTCGCGTCGAGACCTCGCGAGAGCTCCTGGGCGCCCGCTTGCCAGCTCGAATCCTCAATCGGCGCCTGGTCTTTCGACGCGTCACCCACCCTCAAGATTTCTTCGACCAGCACCTTCGAGGCGAGGTTCAAGACCACCAGCGCCCCTTCGTCGAGTTCCACCTGGTCACGAGCGTCGCGCAGCGAGACAAGTACCCTCGGCCCAACGACCATCGCCAGGGCGAAGAGCATCATCGCGCCGGTGTCGTCTCCCTCGCGCGCGTGGCGAAGTGCGTCCTCGAGCGGGGCGAGGACTTCGCTCGGCGCGTCGCCTAAGTACTCACGAAAGGCCAACGCGACGCTTCCAAAAGCCCGTCCCGATTCGTAGGCGCGAACGACGTGCGCGTCGTTCGTCAAGGTCGGCGCGGCCTCGCCGAAGGCCACGTACATCGCGTCGAAGCACGAGAAGAGATGCACCATCGTGTCGCGTGTCGCCATCAGTCCTCGGGACGAAAGGCGTTCGTGATCGGCATACGTCGATCACGACCGAACGCCTTCTTCGTGATGCGCACGCCCGGGGGCATCTGGCGGCGTTTGTACTCACTGCGATCAACGAGACGCGTGATGCGCGTCACTAGCGAGCGGTCGTAGCCGAGCGCGATGATCTCTTCGGCGGTGGCGTCCTCTTCCACGTAGAGCTCAAGCAAGGGGTCGAGCACTTCGTAGGGCGGCAGTGACTGATCGTCTCGCTGATCGGGACGCAACTCCGCCGACGGAGGCTTCGTCAAGACGGACTCGGGAATGGGCTCGGGGTCGCCGTCGATGCGGGCTCGTTGGTTTCGGTAGCGGCAGAGTTCGTAGACGAGCATCTTGGGCACGTCCTTGATAACCGCGAAACCACCCGCTGAGTCGCCGTAGAGCGTCGAGTACCCCACCGCCATCTCCGACTTGTTCCCGGTGGTGAGCACGATGGCGCCTGTCGCGTTGGAAATCGCCATCATGAACACGGCGCGAATTCGTGACTGCAGATTCTCGTCGGTGAGATCCGACGGCGCGCTACCCAAGACGTCGACGAGCGAGAACGAGAACATGGTGTGTTCCTCTTCAATGGGCAACGTGGCGATGTCGATGTCGAGGCGACTCGCGAGCTCGAGGGCGTCGGTAACTGAATGCTCCGACGAGTAGCGACTGGGCATGGCGAAACCCCGCACGGCCCGCGCGCCGACGGCGTCGACGGCGATGGAGGCGACGAGCGACGAGTCGACCCCGCCCGACAGCGCCACGATCGCTTCGCGAAAGCCGTTCTTCCTCAAGTAGTCGCGCGTGCCCATGACGAGCGCTTCGTAAACCTCCTCGATGTCGCCTAGGGGTTCTTCCACGTGATTGAGGTGCACGGCGCGAGCGCGCGACTCGTCACGCGCGTAGAACGAATCGAGCACCGCGCCGACCGGCGCGTCGCGTGCTTCGATCTCGCAGATCAGGAGTTCTTCACGAAAGGCACTCGCGCGCGCGATGACGTCACCCTGTGCGTTCACGACCATGCTCTGTCCGTCGAAGACGAGTTCGTCCTGGCCACCCACCAAATTGACGTAGGCGATCGGACAGTTCGTCTCGAGGGCTCGTTCGCGCAGCATCGCTTCGCGCTCTTCACGACGGCCCCTCGCGTAGGGCGAGGCGTTCGCGACCACGAGCAACGTCGCGCCCTCCTTCGCCAACGCCAACGCGGGACCATCAGTGGTCCACACGTCCTCACAGACCAGGAGACCCACCGCCACGCCACCCACGTTCACGATGGCCTGTGGTCCGAGCCCGGGATGGAAGTAGCGACGCTCGTCGAAGACGTCGTAGTTGGGCAATAAGCGTTTGGTCGCCGTCGCGACGATTCCCTCGTCGCCGAGTGCCACGAGGACGTTGGCGATGTGACTAGGGCGACCTTCTTCAAAGACCCGCGTCGCGTCGCGTCCATCGCTCGCCGGGGCGAGCGTCACGCCACTCGCGCCGTCTTCAGCGACCGTTCCCACCAATATCGGCGGAAGATTCTCCGACTTCGCGAGGTCGGCGAGCGCTTGGGCGCTGGCTTCGATGAAGCCCTCTTTCAATAAGAGGTCCTCGGGCGGGTAGCCCATCAACGAGAGTTCGGGGGTCACCACGAGATCGGCCCCCACGAGCGCGGCCTGAGCGCGAAATCGCCCAAGCGTCTCGACGTTCTGTGTGAAACCGCCCACCACCGCGTTCATCTGGGCCAGGGCGAGTCGAAGCGTAGCCACGCCGTGAGCCTAATGGTGCTCGTTCTCGACCTTCGAGGAAAATGATTCACACTCCATTAACAGAACTCGGGGTAGAAGGGGGGTGCCACCCATAAGACTGGTGGAGGTCGCGTGAGCACGCGATGACACTACGAAGGAGCAGCGTTGTCGTATCAGGCTGAGTACATCTGGATTGACGGGACCGAGCCGACGCGAAAGCTTCGGAGCAAGACCAAGATCGTCGCCGACGGTAAGAAGCCGCCGCAGTGGGGCTTCGACGGTTCCAGCACGAACCAGGCCACGGGTCACTTCTCGGACTGCGTGTTAGAGCCCGTGTTCACGTGTCCCGATCCACTGCGTGGACCCAAGGACGTGTTGGTGATGTGCGAGGTGTTGAACCCCGACATGACGCCCCACGTGACCAACAAGCGAGCGCACGCCGTGGCGACCGCGAAGAAGTTCGCCAGCTTCGCACCAATGTTCGGCATCGAACAGGAGTACACGTTCTTCCAGGACGACCGTCCCTACGGATGGCCCGAGGAAGGCTTCCCCGCTCCTCAGGGTCCGTACTACTGCGGCGTCGGAGGCGCGAAGATGCCCGGTCGCGACATCGTCGAAGCCCACACGTTGGCCTGTCAACGCGCGGGTATCGCCATCGAGGGCACGAACGCGGAAGTCATGATGGGCCAGTGGGAGTTCCAAGTTGGTGTCCTTGGAACTGTCGAGATCGGTGACCAACTCTGGACCGCGCGCTGGTTGCTCGAGCGCATCGCCGAAGAGTTCGACGTCGACGTGAGTTACGCCGCGAAGCCCATCAAGGGTGACTGGAACGGTGCCGGCGCGCACACGAACTTCTCCACGAACCAGATGCGCGCGAACGGCGGCATCGCGGCCGTCATCGCTGGTGCCGAGGCGCTCGGGACCCGCGTCAACGAGCACATCGCCGTGTACGGCCCGGGTATCGAGGATCGATTGACGGGTGCGCACGAAACCGCGCCCTACTCCAAGTTCTCATACGGTGTCTCAGACCGCGGGGCGTCGGTGCGCATTCCGGCCGCCGTCGCGCGAGAGAAGAAGGGCTACCTCGAGGACCGTCGCCCGAACGCCAACATCGACCCGTACGTCGTGTCCGCCATCATCGTCGAGACGATCTGTGGTGCTGCGAAACCACCGGAGAAGAAGAAGGCCGTGAAGAAGGCGCCCGCCAAGAAGAGTGCCGCGAAGAAGACCACCGCTAAAAAGGTGGCGAAGAGGACCCCCGCCAAAAAAGCAGCGAAAAAGCGTTAAGCCCCCAGAAACCAAAAGGCCCGCCGCTGTTGAGCGGCGGGCCTTTTGGTTTCTTATCAAATCGCGGACGTAGTGAGAAGGTGCGAGAATGTCCCACATGCAAAGCCAGGCTCAGTACGTTCTACGTACCGTAGAGGAGAGGGGCGTACGTTTCGTCCAGCTCTGGTTCACCGACGTCCTCGGGCGCCACAAGGCCTTTCACGTCACGCCGGCCGAGCTCGAAGACGCACTCGATCAGGGAATGACCTTTGACGGCAGCGCCATCGACGGATTCTCCAGGACCACGGAGTCGGACCTCCTCGCCCGGCCCGATCTCACCACGTTTCAACTACTGCCCTGGTACGAGCAGGGTGCCGGCGTCGCGCGGGTCTTTTGCGACATCGTCAATATCGACGGGACGGCCTTTGAGGGTTGTCCGCGTCAACAGTTGCGACGCGTCCTCGACAACGCCCGAGCGCAAGGCTTCACGTTCTTCGTCGCGCCCGAGATCGAGTACTTCTACTTCAACGATCTCAACCCCTACGCGCAGCCAGTACCCATCGACCGTGGCAGCTACTTCGACCTCCTGTCCGACGACACCGCGAGTCAGCTACGGCGCCAAACGGTCCTCACGCTCGAAGAGATGGGCATCGGCGTCGAGCACGCCCAGCACGAGGACGCCCCCGGTCAGCACGAGATCGATTTGCGTTACACCGACGCGTTGACCATGGCCGATACGGTGATGTCACTGCGTCACGTCGTGAAAGAACTCGCGCGCCAGTCCGGCGTCGCGGCGAGCTTCATGCCCAAACCGCTGGCCAACGTGCAGGGTTCGGGCATGCACACCCACCTCTCGTTGTGGCGCGACGAGAAGAACGCCTTCATTGGCGAACACACGTATGGTCTGAGTGATCTCGCGGCGAAGTTCATCGCCGGGCTCGTGCGTCACGCGCCCGAGATCACCGCCGTCACGAACCAGTGGGTGAACTCGTACAAACGTCTCGTGCCTGGCGCCGAAGCCCCCGTCGGAGCCGAGTGGGCACACTACGACGCGGCCGCGCTGGTGCGCGTGCCGTCAGTGAAACCCGGCCGCATGGACTCCACCCGCATCGAATACCGCTCACCGGACTCCGCAGCCAATCCCTACCTCGCCTTCGCCGTCATCCTGGCGGCGGGCCTGCGCGGCGTGACGGGCAACTACGAGTTGCCCCGCGAGGGCCAGCGCACCGCCGCGCTGCCTCAGTCGCTGGCCGAAGCGGTCGACCTCATGGAGTGTTCGGAGCTGATGCACGAGACGCTCGGCAGTCACCTCGTCGAGTGGTTCCTACGTAACAAGCGCGCCGAGTGGGACGCGTACCGCGTTCAAGTCACGCCCTTCGAACTCGAGCGATACCTCCCGCTGCTGTGAGTATTGACGTCGTGCTCTGCGTTCCCTCGTGCGAAGGGCCGGTACGCAAGGCTTTCGACGTCACCGGGGTGACCCCCGCCATCGCCGCCACGGCGCGACTCAACGAGATCACGGCACTCGAGCCCACCGACGGCTTCTCCGGCGCGGTCATCAACGCGGCGGCCCTCCCCTTCACCGAGGCGATGAATCTCTGTCGCCAATTGCGCCAGCGCGAGCGCGGCGTCGGACCCATCATCTTGCTGCTCGACCACTACCAACTCGACGACCTCACGTTTCGAGAGAACCTCTTCGACGACTTCGTCGTTGGTCCCTACGACGTCAGCGAACTCGCGACGCGACTTCGCCATCGGCTCCGGCGCGCGGGAAACGAGAGCGTGGCGCCGCGCATTGAACACGCCGAGCTCTCGATGAACCTCGAGACCTACCAAGCGTCCATCGCCGGACGCGTGATGGACCTCACGTACATGGAGTACGAACTACTCAGGTTCCTCGCGACGAATCCCAACCGTGTCTTCACGCGCGCGACGCTGCTCAGTCGAGTGTGGGGTTACGAGTACTACGGCGGCGCGCGCACCGTCGACGTGCACGTGCGTCGTCTTCGAGCGAAGCTGGGTGAGGAGTACGCGCACCTGATTCAAACGGTGCGATCGGTGGGCTACAAGTTCGGTACGTCGAACGACTACGGCGTCTAACGTTCGGGCGCGTAGGCCCAGAGCTCCACTTCGGCCTGGGCGCCGAGGGGCAGTTGCGCCACCGCGATCGCCGTACGCGTGGGCAACGGGTCACTGAAGGTTTCGAGCCACACTTCGTTGCACGCGGCGAAGTCGCCCATATCCAGCACGAAGAGTGAGGCCTTCACGACGTCGGCCAACGTCGCGCCCGTCTCGGCGAGCACAGTTTGGGCATTTGCGAGAGCTTGGCGCAACTGGGCGGCGGTGCCGCCTTCAACGAACGTCGTCGTGTCGCGATCGGGTAACACGCCCAACTGACCCGAGATGATGACGAAATCGCCCGCGCGACGCCAAGGCGAGTAGGGACGCTTCGGACTCACGAGTGTTAGCTGAAGGAGTTGCCGCACCCGCAGGTACGCGTGGCGTTGGGATTCGTGATGTGAAAGCCCGCGCCCTGAAGACCATCGGCGAAGTCCAGCGACGCGCCGTTCAACAGCTCCGCGCTCGCCGGGTCGACGACGACCTTGACGTCGCCGAACGAGCTGACGACGTCGTCGTCGGCGATCTCGGAGTCGAAGTACATGTCGTAGTTAAAGCCCGAGCAGCCGCCCGACTTCACGGCCACGCGTAGCGCGAGGGCTTCGTCCGTCCCGGCCGCAGAGATGAGTTCGGCGACTTTCGTGATCGCGGTGGCGGTCAGCGTGATGGGCTCGGTGACCTTTGCGGTCAAGTTCACGTTGGTAGTGGTCATCTCGACTCATCTCCTTTAGAAATGCTTACATCCATGGTAGCGAAGGATTTCTCGTTTGGACACCGCACTTTTGAGGGAACTTTATGAGCCCTCGGCCTCATATCCCTCGTCACCGGGGGTCAGGACGACCCTCTCGCCGTTGCGTTCAACGATTTGGGGTTCCACGCGGACAATGGAGCGTAGTGACCGGGCGTAGTTGAGCACCTCGGCGGTGCTCGAAAAGTGAGCAATCGCTTGGAGATTTCGTACGGTAGGGAACATCATCTCGAACTCGCCACGGGCGTTGGCTCCTAGCGCCTCGCTGGGACGGACCCACAGATCGGCGACGGTCTCGCCCGCATCGTGCGTGGCGAGCTGGCCACTGGGCGCGTGCGCGACGAAGAATCGGGTGTCGTAGCGGCGCGGTGGCCCCACGGGCGTGATCCAGTGCGCGACGTACTCGAGACCTCGAAGGTCCAAGAGGAGACGCTCGTCGTCCATCATCGAAAGGAAGTCCAACGTGCCGGCGTTCACGGCACGACGGTGCGCGGCCATCCTCGCTACGTCGTCGGGGTCCGTAAAGTTCACGACCGTACCGGCGTGATCACAGGCGATGAGCAGACCCGCCTCTTCAAAGAGCTCGCGCAGACACGCGACGTAGAAGGCCAGTCCGCCAACGCCGAGTTCGAGGCGGTGCGACGCGGCCTCATCGCTCAGCCCGTAGACGAGTCGCTCGGCGTTGGCGTCCGCGTCGTCGACGGCGCCACCGGGAAAGACGTGAGCTCCACCGACGAAGTCGCTGCGGATGTTTCTACGGAGCATAAGAATCTCGTAACCATTCGATGAATCTCGAAGCGTGAGAACGGTCGCCGCGGGGCGAGGAATCAGTGTTTCGGCCACAATGGTCAACTTACCGACTCCACCCCCTCTATGTTTCACAAGTCCTACGTCCACTAAGTTTGAGTGTCTTACATCTCTAAGGAGCATCGTGGCTAAGACCCCGACAACGAAAAAGCGCCCGACGCCGCCAAGACCTCCCGCGCGGGGTGGACGGCCCGCCGGTCTCTTCACGTGGATCGCCGTTGGACTCGTCGTCGTCGTCGTGGCGGCTCTCGTCATCATCAAGGTCGCGAGTGGCGGCACAACGAACAAGGCGGTCTCTTCAGTCTTCCAGCCGACCGACGCGACCACCGTTGCTGAACTCACGAAGGTGCCAGCGTCCGTCTTCAACACGGTCGGCACGACCTCACCGGTCGCGCCCGTCACGCCACCGCTGGACCTTAAGGGCCAGCCGGCGTTGACTGCCACGAACGCGTCGGGTAAGAAAGTACCCGAGATCCTCTACATCGGGGCGGAATATTGCCCCTTCTGCGCCGCACAGCGCTGGTCCACCATCGTCGCCCTCAGTCGCTTCGGCACGTGGTCAGGACTGCGCAACATGTCGAGCTCATCGACTGACTACGCCCCTAATACGCCTACCTTCACTTTCGCAAAGGCGAAGTACACGTCGCCGTACTTGGTGTTCACGAGTGTCGAGGAGTACACGAACATCCCCGACGCGGCGACGGCTTTTTACACCACGCTGCAGAAACCCACTGCCCAAGAGTCGGCGCTGATCGCCAAGTACGACACGCCCAAGTACGTCAAGGGAATGACGACGTCGCAGATTGGATCAATTCCTTTCATCACCTTCGGCAACAAGTTCCTCGTCTCGGGCGCGAGTTACTCACCGCTGACGCTTGCAAGTACGACGCGCAGCACGATCGCGGCGGGGCTCAGCAACGCCACCAGTCCCGTCACGCAGGCCATCATCGCCTCGGCGAACTATCAGACGGCCGCCATCTGCTCGTTAACGAACCAGCAGCCCGGCAACGTCTGTACGAGTCCGGGCGTGAAGGCGGCGGACAAGGTGTTAGGTCTTAAGTGATCGAAGCGGAACTTAGTGTTCCGCGCTGGGCCGAGGTCACGACGTTCGTACTGAGCCTCCTCGGACTCGGCCTCTCGATCTATCTCACGATCACGCACTTCGCCAAACAGCTCCTCGTGTGCTCGGGGACGGGCTTCGTGGACTGCGCGAAGGTGACGACCTCGCCCCAGTCCTACTTTCTGCACGTGCCCGTCGCCTTTTTGGGCCTCGGTACCTACGCGGTCATGACCGCGATCAATTCACCCTGGGCGTGGCGCGCGAAGGCGCGCTGGCTGCACGTGGCCCGATTCGCTCTGTCGGCGATCTCGATGTGCTTCGTCCTGTGGCTGGTCTACGCCGAGTTCATCATTATCAAGAGCATCTGTCTCTACTGCACCGCGGTGCACCTGACGACCTTCGCGCTCTTGATCGTGCTCACCCTCGTCAGTCCGGCCCAACTGGGCTGGACTAGACCACGCGCGTTAACGCCCGACGTTCAAACTCGTTGAGGCCGCCCCAGATGCCGTAGGTCTCGTGACGATCGAGCGCGGCGCGAAGACAGTCTTCGCGAACACCACAGCCCGCACAAATCCGCTTGGCAAGGAGTTCACGCTCGACGCGGTCTTCCTTACGTTCGGCGCTATCGGCGGAATAAAAGAGCGAGCCCTCGCTCCCACGACAAGCCGCGGCGCTCGACCAGTCCATCGACGTCATCGCCATAATCCGCCCCCCTGAATTGCCCTGACTCGCAGACTAACCACCCATGACCTCAAAGCACAAGGGAAGATTTTGAATCAGGAAGGGCACTCTCAAATCTCGCAATTCCCGACTCCGCTACGCTGAATCTCGTGGCTACCGTTCTTCTCGCCAGCGATCTGGCCTCGCTTCGTCGCGAACTCGAGACCATGTTGTCCGGACCCGGTATCGATATCGAGGAAGCCTCGAGCGGCCCCGACACCATCGCTCGGGTCAAAGAGGGCGGCGTGGACCTCGTCGTGGTGGACCTGCAGATCGGTGCCATGGGCGGCATGGCCATCACCATGGAGCTGCGAAATCTCGAGTCCTACGGTGGGGCCGATCCCGTCTCGGTACTCATGTTGCTCGATCGCCGTCCCGACGTGTTCCTCGCTCGACGCTCGGGCGCCGAGGGCTTCGTCGTGAAACCGCTCGACCCCCAACGACTTCGTAGTGCGGTACGCGCGCTGCTTCGCGGGGAGAGTTACGAGGACGATTCGTTGCGACCAGCAACCGTCCGCGTCGGCAGTACCGACTCTCAATGACTGACTCGAAGCCTCCCCCGTCGGGCCTCGCGCGGTTCCGCGCGCGACTGTCGGGGCGCGAGAACGCGCGACCGCCCTCTCCCGAAGCGGTGGCCATCCACGTCCGCGTCGATCAACTGAGCGAGCTCGAACTTCGTGACGTGATGACCCCACGGGTGGACGTGGCCTTTCTCACTCTCCCGGTGACGCCCGAAGCCATCGCTGAGGCGGTACGCGACACGGGCCACTCTTGTTTTCCCGTCGTGAGCGACGACCTCGACGACGTGATCGGCGTGCTCTTCGTCAACGACCTCTTTCGAAGTTCCACCTTGAAGCGCGCGATCGGCGTCTCGCTGCCGACGGCCGACGAGATCGCTCGCAAGATACGTCGTCCTCTCATGTTGCCCGAGACGTTCGACCTCCTCGAGAGCTTGAGCGAGATGCGCAAGCAACATCGGACCTTCGCGCTGGTCCTCGACGAACACGGTGGCGTCGCGGGGGTCGTGTCCATCCGAGACATCCTCGAACAACTCGTTGGCGACCTCAACGACGAGTTCGATGAAGACGACGAGCCGACCATCGTGCGAATCCGACAGCACCGCTGGCTGGTGGACGGCCAGACCCACGTCGATCGTGTCGAAGAGGAGTTGGGTCTCGAGGTCCCTGAGGGCGAGTACGTCACGATCGCTGGTTTCGTCCTCGATCTCGCCGGCGAGATTCCCGTTGCGGGAACGACCTTCAGTTACGGCGACTGGACCTTTCGCGTGCAGTCGGTGGAGAAGCGTCGTATCAGCGAGCTGGTCATCGAGTTCCATCCGCCGATGGAGCCTGAGGTACCGAGCACGATTTAGATTTTGTTGGCAATACGAGTCAACGAGTAGGATTATCGGGCTGCGGGGGAACTCGCCGCGGGCTGTAGCGCAGCTTGGTAGCGCGCTGCGTTCGGGACGCAGAGGTCCCGGGTTCAAATCCCGGCAGCCCGACCACCACGCAGTACACAGGTGAATGAAACATAGGCCCCCATCGTCTAGCGGCCTAGGACACCACCCTTTCAAGGTGGCGGCACGGGTTCGAATCCCGTTGGGGGTGCTTCGTAATCCCTGATACAGGTGTATTTCTGTTGGCTGACCGTTAGCTGCGAAAGTACCCTAATTTTCGCGAAAAGAACGCCGTTAATGCCCAATTGATGCCGCGAGCACCCCAAATCCGATCAAATATATTGCAAAACGCTTGCGGGCAAAGGGTGAAGCGCCAGAGTTCCCACCACCTTTCACGGGTGGTGCCTTCTATTTCGCGAGTCGGACGGTATGGAATGCCGGTGATTTCCACCTACATAATATAAGTCTTGACTTTTAGAAGCTACGACTTATACTCTGTTGGTGTGGGAAATCGAACTTACCGATCAGGCGAGCGAATGGCTCCTTTCACTAGACCAAGAAGACCGCGTAGCAATCGCGGGTTCAATTGACCTACTGGAGCAACTCGGGCCAAACCTGGGCCGACCCGCTGTAGATTCGGTCAAGTCTTCACGGCACCACAACATGAAGGAGCTTCGCTCAGTCGGCGGAAATCTCCGAGCGCTGTTCTGTTTCGACCCGCGTCGCACGGCGATTGTGCTGCTGGGCGGTGACAAGACAAATGACTGGGTCGGATGGTATGACCGAAACATCCCGTTGGCCGACGATTTGTACGACGAATATCTTGACGAGATCCGAAAGGAAGGTTTGATCTGATGCCAAAGACGACTCCGTGGCGCGAAGTGCGCAAGCGCCTCGATATGGATGAGCAGGCGGTCGCGCGAGAACGGTTGCGTTTGCGTCTGGCGATTCTGCGCGAACAACTTGGCAAGAGCCAGATGGAACTCGCCGAACTTCTCGGTACCTCACAACCAAACGTGTCGCAACTCGAACGAAGTGACGATCTTCAACTGTCATCGATTGCGAAATATATACATGCGCTCGGTGGTCAGCTCCAGGTCAACGCCGTAGTCGGGAATACGACCTACCGGCTGATTGACGACGTGGATGAAACGGTGTCGGCGAAGTCCTGAGGGACAATCCGAACTACCTCTGGATATACATCGCTCCCGGTGGAAGGATGACCCCGTGTATTCGATCTACGCCACGAAGAAACTGTTAGATCGAATGCAAGAGCCAACTATCTGCCCCATCCCGGAAGCAACAACGAAGCTCGGCAACTGGTTCGCGAAGCCACTATTTTGGCGTCCCCAATATGCGCTCTTTGTTAATGAAGTGACATTTCTACCAGTCTTCGCGTCATTGGCGCCTGCTTCCTCGCTCGCCAATCGCTTCCCCGACGATCTAGCAATGACTCTTCGCACCCATGGTGTCCCTAGGTCATTCATCGAGGACGAACTTTTCGAGATGGACGATGTTGCCGTCTCTAAAACGAGCAATCGTCGAGTAGTTGGGATTTTGAACGAACTGGCCACCATGGCAACTCGCATGCGGGACTATCGCTCTGATTTGACTCCACTCCATCTCGCGATGGAGTTGGCTCGAGTTCCTTTAGGGATCTCCGGAGGGCATTATCGAGTCCCCGAAGAAGCGCTACAAAATCTCGTATCGGCTCTTTGAGAGAAACCTCATAACGGGCAAAGGTCGGACGGGCATTTTTAAGTTTCTTCATCAGTGCCCATGAAATGCCCGGGATATGCAAACGCGACATTCTGATGTCGAGAATCTCGCTCTGACCAGTACCTTTACCAGCCTTGACTCTAGAATGCGTCCACCCTTTCAAGGTGGCGGCACGGGTTCGAATCCCGTTGGGGGTGCGAGCGAGTTTTCGCGCAAAAGTGGATGTCATCCGCAGTTTGAAGCGAATCATCGCGCACGAGGTCTACAACGCGTTGAAGAAAGACCTACCTCAAAATTGAGTTTTGATTTTTATAGGTCCTTCAAACAAGTCAAATGAGGCGCCTACGTTGCTTCTCAATTCGAATCTCGGAAATAGTGACCTTCATCGAGATCCTCACTCAGCCCTAGGTGCGTCGGGAGTCAGTCGAAATTTTTCTGAGTCAGCACGCTCGACGCGGACCCATTAGGAGTCGGCCGGTCAATTTCGCGATTCCACGAGAAGGCTCAATTGACGTGCGATCGCGTCCAAAGGCGCACCCCCTCGTTCAGCTCTACAAAGAATGAGTGCGCCTTCAACGCTGGCGACTGCGATCGTAGCGATCCCTTGCGCACTTTCTTTGACAACGCCCGCCGCCTCTAGTTGCTCGGCCAACAACGCCGCCCACGAATGAAACGCTTCACGGGCATCGTCCAATAGTTCGTCATCACTAGCCGGAATGTCAATCGTCACTCCGGCCACCGCGCAACCTGCCGCACCATCCGTCGCCTCAACGACGTGTCGAAAGAGCGCGACGAAATGATGGAGTACCTCCTTCGCGGAGCTTGCCGAACACGCCCGCATGTGAGCGAGTACCTGCTCCGAGGTCAATCGAACTGCGTCCTTCGCCAATTCCCTCTTCCCTCCTGGGAAGTGAAAGTAAATCGAACCACGAGGAGCTCCGCTGCTGGCAAGCACGTCGGAGAACGACGTTGCGTTCAGTCCCTGAGAGCCGATCAGAGCGGCGGCACTTTGCACCATCTTCTTTCGACTGTCGCTAGCCACACTCTCTCCATTGACTATGACGAGCGTCATAGAGTACGCTGAGCCCGCTGACTATGACAACCATCATACTTAACTGAGGAGAGACGCAATGCCCATGATCGACGTGTACGCCACTGAAGGAACCTTCTCCGATAAGCATTCTCTCGCCACCGATCTCGCGAACGCCGTGATGCGCTGGGAGAAGGTGCCACCGATCTCGCTCTTTAAGAACAACACCGCGGCCTTCGTTCACGAACTACCCGAGGGAGCAATCTCGAACGCCGCGGGAAACACAAACTACGTGCGAGTGCAGGTTCTCACTCCGGTAGGGGTCTTGGATCGAGAAAAACAGCTCGGGGTAGTGAGAGAGCTAACCGACATCGTCGCCGCCGCTGCGGGTGACCCTGGCTTGACCGAGAGAACTTGGGTTCTTGTCACTGAGTCACCCGAAGGGGGGTGGGGCATCAACGGCCACGCGAACACGAGTGCCGACATCGTTGAAGCTGCTCGTGCCGAACTGACAAAGATTGCGCAACAAAAAGATTCGACACCGTAAACGCATGTTGAGGCGATCAAACCATAAATGGGCTTAATCGGGTGCAGTTGCTGACCGGAGTCCCCTTAGGTTTATTTCAACCCCGACTATGTTTTCAATTAGTGCCCGTGGAGTGCCCACCAGATGTATCGGCTCAAAACAGAGGGGACTGCTGTCGATTCGGTTGACATTTCGGACTGCTTTCTTTCAAATTTACTCGAACGTACATAGCCGTAGCCAGACTCGAATTGGTTTCCCAACACAAACTCAGCACAACATTCCCGACTGAACGAGGAGCGGATATGGATCGAAAATGGTGGACGTTGATCGTAGTATGCGCCGCGACATTCATGTTGTTACTCGACGTCACGATCGTCATCGTTGCGTTGCCCGAGATTCAGAAAGGGCTTCACGCCAGTTTCTCGGATGTGCAGTGGGTCATCGACGCCTACGCGCTGACGTTGGCGTCATTACTGCTCACGGCCGGGTCGCTCGCCGACCGTTTCGGACGACGGCTGTTGTTCGTGATTGGGCTCGCCATTTTCACTCTCGGCTCGCTGCTGTGCGGATTCGCCCAGTCGCCCTTGATGCTCACGCTCTCGCGTAGCGCCCAGGGCGTGGGCGGGGCGATCCTGTTTGCGACGTCCCTCGCGCTCCTGGCCCAGAGTTTCCGCGGAAAAGACCGCGGTGTCGCGTTTGGCGTCTGGGGCGCGATCACAGGTGTCGCCGTGGCGTTGGGGCCAATTCTCGGTGGTGTAATAACGACCGGTATCAGTTGGCGCGGCATCTTCTTAGTGAATATTCCGGTCGGAGTGGTTGCCATCGCCGTCACGCTGTGGCGAGTGGACGAGTCGAAGACACCGGACGCGTCGCGACCCGACTGGACCGGTTTCGTGGTGTTGACGGCTGGACTGATCGCGTTGGTCTACGGGTTGATTCGAGCCAGTGAGGATAGCTGGGGAGACGTCGGTGTCTGGATCTGTTTGGCGTTAGCGGCGGTGTTGTTCCTGGTGTTTGTCGCTGTAGAGCACCGCAGTGCTCATCCGATGTTCGACCTGTCGCTCTTTCGAACGCCGACGTTCTCAGGCGGACTCATCGTCGCGTTTACGATGAACGGTTCGCTCTTCGCGATGCTTCTGTACCTCGTTTTGTATTTGCAGGACGACCTCGGTTATTCGGCCCTCGCCACTGGCGCACGATTGCTCGTATTGAGTGGCGGCACGATGATCTCTGCGACTGTCGCCGGACGTCTCAGCAGTCGCGTGCCGATTCGATGGCTCATCGGTCCAGGTCTCGCGCTGGTTGGTGTCGGACTATTACTCATGGGTGGACTCACGGGCACGACCACCTGGACGCACTTGGTACTCGGCTTCATTCTCGCGGGCGTCGGGTCAGGCATGGTTAATCCTCCGTTGGCTTCAACCGCGGTCGGCGTGGTGACGCCAGAACGCTCGGGCATGGCCGCAGGAGTAAACACCACCTTTCGTCAAATCGGGATCGCGGTCGGTATCGCGCTCTACGGAACTATCTTCTCTTCCGCTCTCCAAAACGGACTCAGCCATTCATTGGCGTCGCTCAACCTTTCGGCTGCCCGTGTCAGTGCAATCGTCACGGCGATTAAGGAGGGGTACGGCGGTCGGGTCATCCAATCCGTCCCACCTGCACAGCGTGACAAGGTAATCGCTGCATTGCACTCGAGTTTTGCGGGATCACTGAACGACCTATTGATCCTCAGTGGTGCAATGGCGCTTGTCGGGGCGCTCTCCGCGCTGATTCTTATTCGTCCAAAAGACTTCGTGTCGATGTCTACACCGGTCCACACGGGATAGACGACGTCATGTGACGTACACATTTCATTGCTGTACGCTACGCGCGCTCAGACGATTTTGAGGGCCGCACAGACGGTGCCGCTCGAGTGATGTCGTTTCGTTTTCATCAGTATCGTGACGCAGATGTTCATGTTAAATACTGTTCTACGGGGTCCGTTCGAAGGTCCTAAGTGTGCAAAGAGATCGATTGACATTTCTTGCGACCGCGAACCAAACTGGACTCTGCGGGCAAGCTCAGTTTCGGGAAGTTAAGAGGTGATCGGTGTCACGAGATTTGGAATTGATTCGTTAATGCCCAGAGAACGCCCAACAAGTAACACAACGCAAATGCGAACCGCAATGCTCGCCTTTGACCCGGCATTTCTTTAGCCACCGACTGACCTCACAACCACCCTTTCAAGATGGCGGCACTGGTTCGAATCCCGTTGGGGTGCTACTTGTGCTTTGGACCTGACATGATCACTAGATGAACCAAGGATTCGTGACCGGCAAACCTCGGGTGTGGCTGCGTCTTGATGGGGTGGTTCTCCTTGTCACATCAATCATTCTGTTCGCACTCACTCATCAACACTGGTGGGTTTATCCGGTGCTGTTTTTTGTGCCCGACGTCTTCATGATTGGCTACATGCGCGACACCAAGGTTGGTGCCATTTTCTATAACGCAGGTCACAGTTATTTCTTGCCGTCGCTACTCGTTCTCTTCGGCTGGCACCACCACCTGGCTCTAGCCATTGGCCTCATTTGGCTCGGCCACGTGGGCTTTGACCGATTGGCCGGCTACGGCCTCAAGTACGACACGAACTTCAAGCACACTCACTTGGGCAGTCTCTCCAACGAAAAGCACGGTGCTTGATTAGCCGTGATCCCTCGTTAGCCACCCCAGTCGAGAGTCCTGCCTCGTCGACACAAGGGGTGCTACGCATTTTTGCTGGCCACAACGACTGTCAGTCGCTCACGCTGTCGAGTACGGCCGCCACTGCCTTCTCACCTTCCATAAACTCTCTCGTCCCTCGTGCGACTCCGGCGTGACCTTTCATTGCTTGGAGTGTCGCGGGACCCGTCGAACAAATCGTCTCGTCCTTGAACAGCTAGCGAGTTAAAAAATTGACTTTCGAGAACCTACCCTGGTGGGATCGCGGGCGTCGTGGCGGAAGTGGTGGTCGTGGTTGGTGTAGTCGTCGTCGTGGTCGTGGTGGTCGGAATGGTGGTCGTGGTTGACGTCGTAGTCGTGGCGACCGTGGCCTCGTAACTGACGAGGTCCCTGAGGTACACGGCCTGCGCCTCAAGGTACATCGTCACCGTCCTTGGCCACTGCGCCCATCTGCTCTTCAGTTCCGTGAGGGCCGTCGCTTCTAGCGCGCTCAACGGTGTGGTGTTCGAAGGGACCGGGGGCATCACCATCGCGGTAAAGGCCCAGCCACAGCCTGGACCAACGGTGTCTTGCGCTGGCTCTCTGACCACCGTGGTGAGAGCGACCGTCGGCACGACTGGCGCAGTCGGTGCACTGATGATCGAGCCCTTCGGTGGTGGTTTGACGAACGGCAGTTTGGCGTTCAATAAGAGGAGGTTTGGACGGGTCAATTTCGCTGGCGGGGTGACGACGATCGCCGATGCGTAGGGACGGTAGTTGGCCTGGGTGGGATTGCGTCCCGAGGCGAGCACGGACGCGTTCTCATTGACGCACACGGAGGACAGCACGGGCGCGAGCTGCGCGTCGAGCTGGCCGGCGAGCGCCATTGTTGCCGTCGTGGCGCTCTGGTAGCCGGTCGGGAAGCCGTAGAGCGAAATGACGACGTCGCCACTTCGAAACGTCACGTCGAGGATGGAGGTTCCCGAGACGTTGGTACCGCTCGCAACAAATCCGTCCAGTCCCGTTGGCGACGCTGTCTGTACGTAGTCTCCGCTACAGCTATACGTGCTCGCCTCTGTGTTGGCAACGACGAGGGCACCGAGTCCCGCGCCGTAGACGTCGACGTTCGCGACCACCAGAAGCGACGTTGATGAGAGTGTCAGCGAACGAGAGACCTGGGCCACAGGGATCGTCGACGTGGCGCATCCCGCGAGCAACGGGTCGTTCGTGGCGTAAGACGGGTCGCTCGCTGCGTACCCGGTCTCGTGACGCAGGTCGGCGAGCAGCGTGGTGACGACGGTCTGTGCTGGCGAGGCGTCGAGCGCCGCGGTCGCTTTGGGCACCAATGACGTCGTAGTGGTCGCCGGCGTGGTCGCGCCGGGCGCGACGGGCGTGAACCATAGGCCCGACACCGCGAGAATCAGGATGACGCTGAGTCCGACGGCCAGTACGGCGGTGCCAGCAAAAGCGAGATGGCCCACGACCCAGTGCCCCGTCTTTCGAAGGGCGCTGCCCGTGGCGTTCATGATCGATCGCGCGGTCGTCACGGCGCCGGTCCCTCGTACGCGCTGAGGGTCACCGGGTCGCCACGTGACACCGACGTTCCGGCTGGCGGGTTGGTGGTGCCCGCGACCCCGTTGATCGGTCCGGTGACGACGAGGCCGAGTGCTTGGAGTAGCGCACGTGCGTTCGTCACCGAGAGGTCCGCGACGTCGGGCACCACCTCAGAGGCATTCGCCAGATAGATCTCGGTCGGTGGTGCGATGGGAACGTCGGGCTGTCCCTGGAGGATAGAGGTCATCGCCATCTTGAACATCTCGGCGGGGAGTGTCCCTCCATACACTGCTCCGACGCCGGCGACGTTGTACAAGGGGTAGGTCACCCCGCGCGGGTCGCCCATCCATACGGCCATCGCGGTCGTTGCGGTGTAACCGTCGAACCAGGCGGAGCCGAAGTTGGACGTCGTGCCCGTCTTACCGGCGAGCGTGTGCCCCGCGACGGCCGCCCCGGTACCGGTACCCGAAGTGATGACGCCCGCCAAGAGTGAGGTCACGGTGTCGGCGACCGCCGTGGAGAGGACCTGCGTGCACTGAGGGGAGACCTTGAGCGAGATCCCATTCGCGAGGGTGACCGCGGCGACGGCGTTGGGCGTGCAATGCAGTCCGTGGGCGGCGAGCGTCGCGTACGCGCCGGCCATCTGGATGGGCGTGAAGCCGCGGGCCCCGAGAGTGAGGCTGCCCTCCTTGTAAGTGACGGCGTTCGGACCGGAGAGTGGGAGGGAGTCGCCGAGGCCCATTGCGCGCGCCGTCTTGGCGATGGGCAGCACGCCGACCTTCTCCTCCAACTGAACGAAGGCGGTATTCACGGAGCCGTCGGTGGCCTCCGCGATCGTGAGGTTGGTGGCGGAGGACGGTTCGGCGTTGTTGAAGTAGCCGCCGGGCGGATTATCGAAGACCGTCGAGTGGTACTGGCTCCCTGCGGGGAGAATGGTGGTGAGCGGTATGCCGGCGCTGAGAGCCGCCGACAGCGTGAACGCCTTGAAGGTCGAGCCCACTGGTGAGGAGGAGTTGGCGTAGTTGAGCGTCGTCTCGTTCTTCGTCGCGTCGAGGCCGTAGACGCGATTCTGCGCCATGGCGGTGACGGCACCGGTGCCCGGCGTCTCGACGACGATCGCGGTACCCACGCGGTTGGTGACGCCCACAATGGAAACCGCCGCGGCCTCGGCCGCTGCCTGCTCGCTCGGGACGAGTGTCGAGTGGATAATGAGCCCACCTTGTTCCAGCGTGGCGACACGTTGGGCGGGGGTCGCGCCGAGGGCGGGCAGCGTCGTGAGCTCGTTCGACACCCAGTCACAGAAGAAGGGGACCTTCGACGCTTGACAGCCAGTGGTCGGCAGTGATGGTCGTAGACCGAGCGGCGACGCGACCGCGGCACGCTCTTGGGCCAGCGTGATCTGATGGTTGAGGTACGTGACGTGCAGCACCTGCGTGCGCATGGTGCGCGCGAGCGTCGGGTTGGTGAGTGGGTCGTAGGAGGTGGGGGCCTCCACGAGCGCGACGAGCATCGCCGACTGCTGAAGATTGAGTTGCGACGCGTGGACCGAGTAGTAGCGCTTCGCCGCGGCTTCGATGCCGTAGGCCTGCGCGCCGAAGTAGACGGTGTTGAGATACCCATCGAGAATCTGATTCTTCGTGAGCTCGCGCGTGAGTTGGCGCGCGTAGACGATCTCGTTGATCTTGCGCTGGATCGTGTCGAGCGCGACCGCGGCCCCTCCTTGGAGTTCGAGGATGTTCTTCACGTACTGCTGGGTGAGGGTAGAGCCACCTTGGATGGGTCGGCCTTCGATGTTGGCGAGCAGCGCTCGGGCGATCCCGCGCGGATCGATGCCGTTGTTGGAGTAGAAGGAGCGATCCTCGGAGGAGAGAAGGACCTTGAGGACGATCGGCGCGACGGCGGAGAGTTTCACGGGCACACGATTCTCCGAGGTGAAGGTCGCCAGCACCGAACCGTTCGCGGCGAGCAGCGTCGAGTACTGCGGCAGCGATGGGATAACGAGGGGCGGCAGATCAGTCACCATCGCGTCGAGGTTCGCCGCGCCGACGATGATGGTCGAACTGACGGCGGGCACGTAGATCCCCGACACGATCAGGGCAATCACGGCACCCACGAGGAGCCACGCGGTGACGTGATGGGTGGCGCGTACGCGCAAGAGGAACGAAGGGAGCACGCGCTTACTCCCCGTCTTCATACCTGCTCTCGAGCGCTTGTTCAAAGAAGTTACGTCCGTTGCCCCCAGTGGTACCAGTACGCCCTCCTGACCCGCCGAGAATAGCGTCTCGTACGTCAACAGTGCGGTCAGCCTTGGCGAGCAGCCCATGGTCGAGGGTGCCGGACTGGACGATGTTGACCTCTTTATTGGCGACGGTCCCGTCCAACAAAAGCGGCCAGTTCGTCGAGTCAGCCGACCGATTCGATGAATTCGCGTAACAGATCTGCGCCGAGCTCTGGTGCTTGCAAGAGCCACCAATGACCTAGTCCGTCGAGTATCTGGTGACGAGCACCCAGCACGGCTGCAACCTCGCTCGACTTCTTCTCACCGCCGAAAGGGTCGTCTGAGGGACACAGCACCATTCCCGGTGCGGCGGTGGGCCTGAAAGCGCTACCCCAGTGAGCGAATGGATTCGGTGTCGCCGAGCGATAGAGATCGAGGATGCACGCGCCCATCGTTTCGTCGCTTGCTTCAGACATTGTCACCGCGTCGTCGTGCGGCACGCCGAGCATCTCCAAGCCAGACGCCCGCTCCTGTGGCGACGAGAGCCGCTGGGCGGTAAAGAACGCTTCCCCGTCACCGGGGGTCTGCCAGATCCGAGCGAAGTCGTGCCAGACATAGTCCGGATGCATGATGTTGGCGATGTCGGCGCTCCACGATCGCAGTCGGACGTCGCTGGCCGTCGCGACGCGGTACGTGAGACCGGCGCCCCAGTCGTGGCCAACGAGATCGACTGGTTCGTCAAACTGGTTCAACTCGCCAACGAGCCAGTCAACATACTCACCTTTCGTGGCACCGAATCCAACGGGACGAGCGCAGCCGAAGCCGGGCATCGACAGAGCGACCGACGGGGCGTTGAGGTTCGCACGCAACTTGTCCCAAATGACGAACGTTTCCGGGACTCCGTGCACGAACACGATCATCACGCAACCATATCGTCGGCAATGTAGCGTCGCCCCTAGAACTAAGAGGGGCGTGCATGGCGAGAGCGATCATTGTCGGGGGTCGGCCAACGGATCTTGCCACCGCAATTTTGTTAGCCAAGCGAGGCGTCGAGATCGTGGCACTCGATAGCGAAGCCTCGGCGCCGGGCGAGGTCGACGCGACGACGAGCTTCTGCGCTCGAGGATTCCGTTGAGGACTCTTATCGCGTGGATCAAACGACATGACGCAAACTACGCGGCACTTCGCCGAGCGACACGCACGGCGATCATCCTGCCCGCTCTCTTTGCGCTGAGCATCTACACCATAGGAAATGTTGAAGTGGGAACGTTCGTGGCGTTCGGGTCGATCGCGCTACTCCTCTTCGTGGACTTCTCAGGACCCATGCGCAGTCGTCTCCAGGCTCAGGCAGCTCTTTCGGTCACCGGTGCAGTCTTCGTCTGCCTCGGAACGCTGACGTCGCGTACCCTGTGGCTGTCGGTGCTGTCCATGGGGGTCGTAACCTTCGTTGTCATCTTCGCGGGTGTGGTCAGTTCCGTGCTCGCCAGCGCGACAACCTCCCTCCTCTTGACGTTTATTCTCTCGACCGCCGTTCCCGGTCCGACCTCCGTAATTCCGGATCGACTCGCGGGGTGGGGACTCGCTTCGGTCGTCTCTTTTTTCGCCGTCTGGCTACTGTGGCCCGCGAAAGGTCAAAGCGCAATTCGCGTCGCGGCGGCCACTGCGTGTCGAGCAATCGCCGTGAAGCTACGAACCGACGTCACCTTCTGGCGAGGCACCACCGCGCACTCCAGTGAGGAACGCCGAGACGTCATCGACGCCGCTCACGTTGCCGTTGAAACTCTTCATCGCGGATTCCTAGCGGTCCCGTCGAGACCCACGGGACTCGGTGTCTCATCGCGTGCCGTCGTGCGTCTCATCGACGAACTTCTCTGGCTGGATGCCCAGTTGATCGAGACGCGTCAACCTTTCGTCGCGACTCCCCCCACCGGAGAGGCCTGCCAGATTTTCTCGTCGTCGGCGGACGTGTTGGACGCGGGAGCAAACCTGCTCGATCGACCTTTTACTTCTCCAAAGGATCTCGACGGCGCTCTCCAAGATCTGCGGACATCGCTCAAGGACATGGAGCGCGAAACGACGCTCCACTTCCCAATCGCGGTCCGGGATGAGCTCAACGAAACAAAGTCAGAAATCGATACCGAAGAGAGGCGAATTGAGGAGCTCGTGGAATCACTTGAAGCAAGTTTCCGAGCCCAAGAATTGGGATTCGCAACATCTCGGATCGGCGACAACATCAACCTCGCCGCCGCCGCCGATCGGCGCGGGTGGCTCGACGCCATCACCGGACGCGTGCCCGGTACCTCGGCGGGTCGCTTCTCCTCGGCCCGAAGACGCGCCGCGGCATATTTCGAGCCGCATTCCGTATGGCTCCACAACAGCATCAGAGGCGCCATCGGATTGGCAATTGCCGTCTTCGTCGCAGAGAGGACCGGCCTCCAACATTCGTTCTGGGTCATTCTGGGCGCCCTTTCAGTACTGCGTTCGAACGTCATCAACACGGGCCAGAGCGCGTTGCGGTCGCTACTCGGTACGACGGTCGGCTTCGTCGTGGGTGCCGGGGCGTTGGTTCTGGTCGGTACCAACGTCACGCTCTTGTGGTTCCTCCTTCCGCTCACACTTCTCGTCGCAGGTTTCGCGCCGACCGCGATATCGTTCGCGGCCGGACAAGCGGGGTTTACCCTGACCCTCGTCATCCTGTTCAACCTCCTCCAACCCGTTGGCTGGCGAGTGGGGCTCTATCGAATTGAAGACGTGGCGATTGGCTGCGCCGTCAGCGTGGGTGTTGGCCTTCTCTTCTGGCCGCGTGGCGCAGCGGCAGCCCTCGGCTCTGCTCTGCGACAAGCTTTCGTCCAGAGCGCGTCCTACCTGGAAGCGGCCGTGAAGTACGGCACGGAACGCCTCGATAGATTCGTCCAACCTTTACGGTCCTTTGAAGCGGAGGAGGCGGCGGCCGCGGCCGCTTCTCTTCGTCTCGATGATGCCTTTCGAACGTACCTCGCCGAACGGAATTCACAACCAATCCCCCTAGCTGAAGTCACGGCGCTCGTCACCGGCGTCGCAAACCTTCGACAAAGTGCGGACGCAGTCATCGCCCTATGGGAAGAAGGTGATCGTCGACCCGAGGCACATCGGCCGGTCGCGCGCGACGAACTGCTCCACGACGTAGCACTACTTAAGACGTGGTACGAACGACTGGGAGCCGGCCTCGTTGGCGAAGAGTCGATACCAGACGCGATGTCGGAGAGTCCTATTTCTCAACGCAGTCTGATCGAGTCCGTACGAGATGACCTAGGCGGAGCGGATGACCGCGCCGCCGCCAACGCGGTGCTTCTGATCTGGACGGGGGATTATCTCGAGGCGGCTCGCAGGTCCCAACAAACACTCGTGGGCCCGGCTCGGGCGGCCGCACCACGACGTCTCTCGCCTCGAGGTTCCGTCGAACGCGATCAGGGCCTTTAGCGCATCACTTTGCACCGGACCCTCGATCCTCGTTGAAGTGTTGGTCACACGCTCAACGGACAATTTCTCATCTGGTGCGAACGCTGGGTCGTTCTGCTTCGGGGCGCAAACCCGCGAGCACGTGATAGGCCGAAGTTTGGAAGGTCGAAATATCTCCAAAGAGGCGCGCCAGCAGCATCGCGCCTTCCAGGCTACCGATGATCATCCGCGCGGCTTCGTTCACCGACCCGCTGAATTCAACGGTGCCATCATCCGAACCTTGCAGGAGCACGCGCGTAAGCCACGTTTGATTCTCGACGAAGAATCGAACGGTGGCGTCACGCATCGGTGTCGGCAACGTCTCGTACTCCGCGGCCAACATTCCGCAGAGGCACATTCGCTCGTTACGCAGGACTTCAAGGTACAGCTCGGCGTAGGCCTGGAGCCTGGTGGGCGCGTCCGTCGAGCGTTCCTCCGCTGCATCAAGAGCGTCAGCGAATCGTGAAGTGTACCGACCGATCAGCGCCACGCCGAGGTCGGATTTGTTGGCGAAGTGGTAGTGCAGTGCGGCCCTGGAAATCTTCAACTCGTTCGCCACGTCGGCATAACTGAAACCGTTGAAGCCTCGAGACCCAACCAGTTTCTCGGCTACGTCAAGAATCTGCGCCACCGTCTCGCCTTTTCGGCTGTAACTCTCGCTCATGGCCCCCCACTGGTCCCATTGACATCTTACCTACAGGTAAGTAAGTTTACCCTCCAGGGGGCTCGAACGGGTCTCTCAAAGGGGGGATCTGATGAACAAAACGGAGCACAAGATGTTCGACCACGCCGACGAGATTCGAGAGTTTCCAAATGGCCGAGTAGAAATATTGAAAGTCGGAGGCGGCGAAGTTGGTCGTTTGGTCCTTCAGCCGGGATGGCGATGGTCGAATGACGTCAGGCCAATCGCCAAGACCGAAAGCTGTGAGGCACCTCACTTTCAATATCACGTCAGCGGGCAGATTGCGATCCTCATGGACGACGGGACCGAAATCAGCGCCGGACCGGGCGACGTGACGTCCCTACCGAGTGGTCATGACGCGTGGGTTGTCGGCAACGAGCCCGTCGTACTTGTTGACTGGTTCGGCGCAGGCAACTACGCCAAGTGACGCGACTCGACAGAACGTTGGACCCAATTGAAGTCGTCGCGACGTTTGGCAGGGCCTGGGCAGATCATGATATCGACGCCGCGTTAGAACTCGTTACCGAAGACTGCGTCTTCGACAACACCAGCCCCGCCCCGGACGGTACGCGGAGCGTGGGTCGCACCGAGATTCGAATCGCGTGGTTAGCACTCTTCAACGACGAGACCACGCGGTTCGAAGAGGAGGAGACCTTCTCGGTAGACGACCGTGTCGTCCAACGGTGGCGCTACACATGGTCTGACGGGCACGTAAGGGGTGTGGACGTCTATCGCATCCGTGACGGAAAAGTCTCGGAAAAGTTGTCCTACGTGAAGGGCTGATTGAAGAGCAGGGGCCGAATTCTGTAGAAGTTTGCTGCCCGGTTTCTCCGCGAACTCGCTTCTTCTTGTGACACTCGCCGCATGTGACGTGCGCGGTGACCGTTGCGCGCCACGACAAAACATACGCCGGAAGTGTGCGGGGTCATCCGGAGGCGGCGGAGGCGTCGAATTGGTCACACCGTAGTGTTCATATCCCATTGGCCTTCGCGAACCATTTCGTCTCTAACTGGGACTGAGATCGCATCGTGAACACGGCGCTTTCTGGTTTCAGTCGCGCGAGAGCCCTTTTCCGTCAGCGTCAAGGTAGTCCCTCCAGGACCGCTTCGGCGTCCAGCCGAGCATCCGCTGAGCCTTCGCACTTGAGATACCCGACGCATCCGGACGCGAAGTCGGTCGCAGTTCGATTGTGTCACCGTAGTACTGGTGCAGAATTTCATCGAAGTTCCTGCCCCCGACGTTGTCCGGCGACGCGATGTAGAAGACCTCGTGTCCGGGGAGATCCGACTCCGTGGCCAACACGATCGCGTCGGCGAGGTCGTAGACGTCGATGTAGCTCCACAGGTTGGGGCTCAGCACCGCGGCGTCGCGCACTTGGGGACCGAGGTTCTGCTCGTAATTGTCTTCGTTCTGAACCCAACTCGGGCGCAGCGAGATGCACCGGATATCCGAGCGCTCGACCGCCGCGTTCATCAGTTGCTCGCCGAACAATTTGGACAGTGCGTACGGATCCTGCGGATGTATCGGGTGGAGTTCGTCGACTGGCGCGTAGTCCGGAAGGAATTCACGTTCGGGAAAGAAGAATCCGGGCACGGTCTCGCTCGAGATGTTCACGAAACGCTTTACTCCAAAGCGGACGGCCGCTTCGAGAACGTTGAACGTCGCCATCAGGTTGGTGCGGAACACTACGTGCGGCGGGTTGTGCGACGGCTCCGGGATTGCGGCGCAGTGCACGACAGCGTCGGCTCCACGAACGACAGCGAATGCTTCGCCGGCGTCAGTAAGGTCAGCCATTTGGTACCGAGGGGTTCCCTCTGGCTCTCGTTCGAATCCCGGCCTCGTCAGATCGGTCGCCAGTACGTCGTGACCGGCGTCAAGCAGAGCCTGGGTCGCGGCACGGCCGACCTTTCCGTGGGCACCCGTGATGACTACCTTCATGATTGCTCCTTGTTCACTCGAGACATGACCAACAGACGCGCAGTTGGAGAACGGTCACCAACGTTGGCGTTCGCTGCGAATCAAGTTAAGTGCGATTACGACTGCACGCAATCTTCCATAAACCACACGGTGTCAGGACATGCCGCGGCGTCTCACCAAGTCCATAGCAATCAAAGTCCAACTGCACCGATTATCGAGCCTCTCGCGTAATGCTGGACGACCAGTGGCCGGGCGCCAGAGCAGGAAACTTCACCGTGTCCACCAAACCTGACACCGTAACTACGGTGAGATCAACGTCTTAGAACGGACCTTGAAGCGTCACAAACTATGCCCACCAAACCAGGCCACCCAGCTCACCTCCGCCGCAACCATACAGACGTACAGCGAGAACGCCAAGAGAATCCCCACGCGTTTATTCATGACCGGATATCAATTCCATGACAACGCGGACACAAGATCTCAACACATCCACGTTCATATCACTAAACGGGACTATGCTCCCGCGTTCAATATTTTTTGTATATGAATTGACACCCGCTGGTCAGCCGCTTTCCTTCGCGTATCTGAACAACAGAGTCCCTAGAGGGGATCCATCGAGTCCTCCTCAGTCGACGAGACGTTCATCAAGAAGACTTAGAGAATAAATCTGAACCCGACGACTCAGGTCGTTGTCGTCGTACAACTCAGCCTGCCTTGGCCACAAGAGCCCGACACCTTGAAAGTGAAGGGCTGAAACGCCACGGCTGGGCTGCCGACATCAATTTGGATATCGCCGTGCGGAATGAGTGGGGTCGAACGGGGGTTGCCCGACAGTCGCTTTCCGTTCTCGTACACGACGACCGTGCCCTTGGCGGGCCCAACCTGGTTCGGCCCGAGGGGCTGACCCCAAACGTCGAAGAACTGACCGAGGGTGAAACTCTGCTTCTTCGGGGACTCCACGTGAACGATGCCATCCGCGACGTGGGTGTGGAGCCAGTAGAGACAGTCGTAGAGCCCGACGTCGTCGAATGGACCCGTCGCGTAGTTCTGGACGACCATTGGTTTCGTGATCCCAATCCCAGCCGGCAGGCGTTCCTGGTGACCATTGACGAACACCGCGACGTGGACGTGGACGTGATACTTGACCGTCTCTTTCGCGAGTGGACGACACGTGATCCCGTCAACGCTCACGCCGCTCAGCGTGGTGCTCGACGGAGCGAGAGCTGGCACGTTCAAAACGACGACGCCTTCAGGTCCGACCTTGAGACTCGGCGAGCGGGTGAGGAGCACCGCCGTGGTCGTACCGGCGACCACGAGTACGAGCACCACGAGAGAAAGGACGATCACTCGTGGACTTGTGAACACTCTTTTTAGGGCCGTACTCAATGTTCTGCACAATCCACGGCGTTCGAATCAGCGGAACGCCCGTGAGCCTCAATCTGAACTCCAATTCGCTGAATTCTGCGACCAGGAATGGAATTCACACGTTGAATTCTACCGAAACGGCTAGTAAGCAGCTTCGCGACGGCGGACTTGCGACCCCATAATCCGACAGTCGTCAATCCTGATTCGCTTGGGCTGGTGACCCATTCGAAAAAGCCAATATCCAGGTCAGAGGCCCATTCGGGACGACGTTTTCCGTGATGTAACGCCATTACTACTCCGGAGTACGGTGTCGACCATGCAGCAATCACAACGATTCCGCACACGACTCACGATGGGCGCACTCGTGGCGTTGGCTTCGTTCGGGTTCACGATCCCGTCACTCGCCCTTAGTACGAACGCCGGAGCCGACACCTTGCAGCAGTCGTCCGACAACCTTGAGACGGGTTGGTACCCGAACGAACCACAACTCGCGCCTTCTGCTGTCACGAGTGGTAACTTCGGCCAACTTTTCAACACCCAATTAACTGGTCAGGTCTACGCCCAACCGCTCGTCGCTCAGCCGATCGTGCTTGCCGTCACCGAGAAGGACTACGCGTACGGACTCAACTCGACAACCGGCGCGATCGTGTGGCAGAAGAACTTCGGCACTCCGGCCGATCCACTGGCCCAGACCGGTTGCGGAGATATCGGAGCAAACATGGGGATCACGGGTACGCCGGTCATCGACTCGTCAACCGGCGTCGCCTACTTCGTCGCCGCGACCGATAGCGGTGCGAGTGGGGCAACGCAGTATTTCATGGACGCCGTCAACGTGCAGACCGGTGCGACGCCGGCCGGGTGGCCCACGGGTGGGGTACCTATTCAGGGTCACGCGGACGACGACACCGGCACGGTGTTCAACGGCCAATCGGAAACCCAACGTCCAGGACTCGTACTCGTGAATGGCGTCGTGTACGCCGCCTTTAGCTCACAGTGCGATAACAACAGCTGGAACGGTTGGTTCGTTGGCGTCTCGGAGGCCTCGCACAGTATCGCCACGATGTGGGCGAGCGAGACCGGCCTCGGTGGCGGCGGTGGTGCGGGCATCTGGCAGTCGGGTTCAGCTCCCGTGGTGGATAGTCAAGGAAACATCTACTTCTCGACCGGAAACGGCAACCTGCCAAGCGGTCCTGCGCCTGGAACCGAAACGTCGGTGCAAAACCTAGGTGAAGCGGTCGTCAAGTTGAGTACCACCGGTGGCACGCTCCACCTCGCCGACTGGTTCATTCCAGCGGACGCCGCAACATTGAACTCCTATGACGGCGACCTCGGTTCGGGGGGCTCCGTCGCTCTCCCGGCAAGCATGGGCACGCCACAGGAGCCCAACGTCCTGTTGCAGATTGGTAAAGAGGGCGTGCTGTACGCACTCAACATGAACTCTCTCGGAGGGTACGAACAGGGGTCCAGTGGAAGCGACGCCGTCCCGTTCGAATCGGCTCCGTTGGGGGGAGTCTGGTCAAAACCAACGGTGTGGCCCGGTGACGGTGGGTACGTCTATATCCCGACGGCGGGGAGTGTCTCGAACATGAGTGGCGGCCCCCTCAACGTCTTTCAACGTGTGGTGAGCGGTTCAGGTGTCGTGAGCTTCGCGCTCGTCGCCGCCACGACGAACTCGGGTTCCACGTTTGGTTTCGGTTCGGGTAAGCCAATAGTCACCTCCACCGGCACTACCTCAGGTTCATCACTGCTGTGGATCACCCACACGTCCGACTCGAGTGGCGCCGGTGCCGAGCTCCGGGCATACAACCCGATCCCGCAGAACCCGGGCCCACAGGGGACCTTGACCGAAGTGTGGCACGCTTCCATCGGCACCGCCACCAAGTTCTCCGAGCCGGCGGTCGACAACGGGAAAATCTACGTCGGCACGAAGAACGGTACGAGCGACGGCGCCCTCATTGGCTTCGGTTTCTTGGCGACGCCCGCACTCACGGGCGCTAACGTCAGCTTCTCCCCGAGGATTGTCTCGCAGCCAGCCACGTCGACGGCAACGTTCACCGCGACGGCTTCGACCACGATCTCATCGTTCACCGAGACCGGCGCCGCGTTTAGCATCGGCGCGCCGAGTCTTTCCTTGCCCGCGACGTTGTCCGCCGGACAGACAATCACCGTTCCGGTGACCTTCACGCCGAACGCCATTGGCGCACTTGGCGGAACGCTCACGGCCAACAACACCGGACCCACTGCAGTGGTGACGTTGAGCGGCCAGGGTCTAAGCGCCTCCTCTGTGCTGAGTGCGTCGCCGACTTCCGCGGACTTCTCTCTCCAGCCAATTGGAGGACCGGTGGTCCACCAGGTCATCACGTTCACGAACGTCTCGACGAGCCCCGTTACCATCACTGGCTTCACCAATCCGGTGTTGCCCTTCACCGTTCCCACGCCACCGAGCGACGTGACACTCAATCCAGCCGACACGCTCAGCTTCACAGTGAACTTCTCACCACCAGGGTCGTCTGGCAACTTCGTTCACACCTTCAGCGGTGTGGCGACTCTCGTCACCAGTGTCGGTAGCTTCGGGGTGCCGGTGTCGGGTTCGGCAGCTCCGCTTCCACAGCTCAACATCGACCCAACGTCGCTCAGCTTCGGTGACGTCCAAGTCGGATCGTCCGCGACGCTCACATTCGACGTGGGCAACCTCGGGGGCGAAACGCTCAACATCACTACCTCCACGCCACCGGCGACGAACGGCTTCTCGGCGACCACCTCATTGCCAAGCTCTTTCGCCGGCGACACCTCGAATCAAGAGACTGTGCAGTTCGCGCCCACCGAGATCGGCGCGGTGTCGTCGACCTGGCTCATTGGTGGCAACGACGGCAGCGGCGTCCAAACGGTCACGATCACGGGGACCGGCGTTGCGTCTCTTCCACCACCGCCGCCACTGCCGCCACTGCCGCCGAGCGGAGGGTCGAGCAGTCCTCCTCCCCCGAGCGTCCAATCGACGCTGACTATCACCACCCTCGCGGGTCACATAGGTACGCCCCTTACGCTCGCGACGAGCGGCGACACCGGTGGTGGCGCGGTGACCTACGGAGTTTCGAACGGCTCGGCGACGGGCTGCGCGATCTCTGGTAGTTCACTGAAAGCCACCAGTGCCGGAACGTGCGTCGTCATCGCGACCAAGGCTGCGAACGGCACCAACGCTGCCGTCTCGTCACCGGCAACCACCATCACGTTTGCGCCCAAGATCTCGACCGACAGTCCCGTGACGCTCACGGTGAGCTTCGCCGCGAAGAGCAGCACACTGAGCGCCGAGTCGAAAAAAGCACTGCGGGCCCTCGCCACGAAGTTGGTGGACGGTGCCTCGGTGACGATCGATGGATACGCGAAGAGCGACCCCGTTCTTGCAAAGAGTCGCGCCAAGGCTGTCGCCGACTACCTGGCGTCCCTCGTCAAGATCCACGTGACGCTCAAGAGCGTGACGGGCGTCTCCGTTGATAGGGCCACGGTGACGTCCGCCAATCGGTAGGACGCGACGCACACCGTTGACCTCGCTCGATTCGCTACCGAAGGACAGCGGTACAAACGATGACGACGAGTGTCGCCACATTTCGGGACGTCACTCGGACGCGTGCACTTCTAACTAGAAATAGTGTCGACGACCACCAACGGCGTGACCGAGGGCTCCAAGGAGCCACAGGACAAGCCCGACGATCACAATGATGACTCCGAGCGACCACAGAATCGCGACGCCGGCGAGAAATCCAATAATCATAAGAACAACTCCAACAGTTATCATGAAGCCTCCTTCCGTCCCAACCTTAGGGTTCGACGTAACGTATCTCGAAGAACGTCACGCATTAGTTACCTTTCGCGAAGGAACGACACTGTTTCTCGGGTATCGCGAGTCACCCTTGCACGATGGGCTGGTTAATTCTGCTCTTCGTGCAGCGATCGAGAAGTCTCAGAGAGTTGGCATGACTGAAACCTTCGAAGCCTCTAAGAAACACGCCAGCGCAACGACGCCACGTTTTATCGACTTGCTGACGTACCGAGTGGCGCTACTGTCTCGTTGCGCGTGGACCTAACAATGAGAACGCGCGCGAGCGGGCGTGGGAACCACCAGTTGGCTCGCCCGAACAACACGACCATCGATGGCACAAACAACGCTCGGATGATCGTGGCGTCGAGGAGGATTCCGATGCCCAGTCCCGTCGCCATTATCTTCACGTCGGTGAGGGGCGCCGACGCGAGACTGACGAAGGCCAGGAACAAGATCAACGCCGCGCTCGTGACCAATCGTCCGGTTCGAGCCAGGCCCTCGACGAGTGCTTCCTTCGTCGAGCGCCCGCTGTCGTACTCTTCGCGTACGCGAGTGAGAATGAAGACCTCGTAGTCCATCGAGAGTCCGAAGAGGAACGCGAACACCGAGATCGGTACCCAGAACGTGATCGCCCCCGTCGCCGGAATCCCGAAAATCGGGGACGACCCGTGTCCGTCCTGCCAGAACCAGGTGAGGATCCCGAACGTGGCCGCCAGCGAAAGGACGTTGAGCACCACCGCTTTAGCCGCGAGGACCACGGACCTTAGTGCACGTGCCAGCAGTAAGAAGGTGAGAAGACCCAAGACGAGCAACATGAGAGGAACGTTCCCGTACACGGCCGACGTGAACGCTTGCTGACTCGGACCCTCGCCGGTCACACCGACGACACCCGTTTTTGTGGACAGCGCCTGCTCCACCGACCTCGTTGGACCCAACGTCGCACTGTTCACCGTCTCGATTGATGGAACAACGATGACGTCGGACTCGCCCGCTTTCGTACCATCGGCACCGCCCGCCAACGTGACCGTCGCCACCCCGGAGACGGACTTCAACGTCGCGACAATGCTTCGCGCGTGCGACGCGTTGACGAGCACTTCCATTGGCGTAATAACGCCGGCGGCCACGCCTCCGGCCTGCAGTTCTTGGTACAGCCGATGAGCAGGACCGCTTTGGGCTTCCGACTGGGCAGAGGTCTGGCCGACGCGCAGGTGCAACACCGGGAACGTGGCGACGCCAAGTACGAGGACGGCGACGATCACCCCGATCCAGGGACGTTTCGCGATCCCCCTCGCCCACGCCGTCCACCCTCGACTCGCGGCGGATTCGTTGCGAAGTCGCGGCCAATCCCAACGCGGGCCAACACTCGCGAGGATTGCGGGAAGCAGCGTGAGCACGACCGCGACCGAGACCAGAGGGATCAACATCCCTCCAAGGCCGGTGCTTCGAAGGAACGGCACCGGTAGCACGAGAAGCGACATCAAGCCGATCGCCACCGTCAGACCCGAGAGCAGGACCGCGTGGCCAGCGGTTTGCATCGCCGTCACCAGAGCCTCCTCGTTGGTCTTGCCACGCGCTCGCTCTTCACGCCATCGCGTCACAAGGAGAAGCGAATAGTCGATCGCGACACCGAGGCCGACGAGTGACACCAGAAACTGCACGATGAACGAGACAGTGGTGACGTAGGAAAGCCCGAGGAGAAGGAGAAACGTGGTGAGAATCGAAACGGACGCAATCAAAAGCGGCAAGAGTGCGAGAAACGACGCGAAGACGAACGCCAACACCGCGAGCGCACCAACGCCAGCGACCAGCGTTTCGATAAGGATGCTCGGACCTTTCGTCGAGCCGCCCGAACTAAGAGCCGCGATACCCGTCAACCCCACGCTGTCGCCCGGGAGTGCTCTGGTCACGCTGTTCTGCACGGCGGCAATTCGCTTGTCGGGACCGAGCCCTGTGTTTGGCGGAGGGAACACGTACGCGAACGTGGTGCGTCCGTTGCTCGTGACAAAGCGGGGGTCTCCAGTATTGGCCACGTCGACGATCCGTACTTCGGGATTCGCGCGCTGCGCCGTCGTGAACGCCGCCGCGAGTTCGGAACGTTCGCCCTCGACGGTTTGGCCGGACGCCACGGTGACCACCAGCACCGATGGCGTCGTGTTGCCGCCATTGCCGTAGAGCTTGAGGATCTTGAGCCCCGTCTCGTAGGCCGGCTGGCCGGGGAGCGAGAAGTCGTAACTCAAGCGGCTGGTCAGTTGCGACGCGGCGTAGCCGCCGGCAGCGAAACACAAGAGCCACGCGAGCATCACCTTTCGGCGATGACGAATAACCGTGTAGGCGAGTCGAAGGAGAGCGGATGATTCTCGAGGTTCAGCGCGCATGAGTGTCCATATCCTTCGCTAAGGAATTAATCAGGTCCGAATAGTTCTATCATGAATCTTTCGAGATGTACAATGAGTTATGGACAAATTTTCCCTTGATGGAAATCCTTCTCTCCACGGGACTAGTGAGGCCGGTCCTGGGAACTCAGTTGGCTTCTCGCTCTCGCAAGTGGGCGTCGAGACAGCCCGTCAGTTCGGCGAAGTGGTCGGCGCACTCGATCTCGAGCCACGACACTTCGCCGTATTACACGCGGTGCACCGTCATGAGGGCCAGTCGCAGCAGTCAATCGGCGACCAACTAGTAATTCCGGCCAGCACGATGGTGGCCATCGTCGACCACCTCGAGGGGAACGGTCTTCTCGAACGACGACACCAATCCTCAGATCGTCGAACCCGCACGCTGCACTTAACGACGCATGGCGAGACCTTGTTGACGGAAGCCCTCGCGGCGGCGATGGTGCAAGAAGGTCGAATCTGTGCCGGCCTAGAACCTCGAGAGCGAGCGCAGTTGCTCGCGCTGCTTCGCCGAGTGTCGGCAAATCTCGGCGTGCCGTTGTCCGCGCTGCCCGACCGAGGAAGTGGCGATCGTCCGCAACAATTTTGAAGCAGCATCGATTCGAACCTTTGTGGGCCAACGACGCGCGCGAACCATCGACCTGCTGACTTTCTCTTCGAAACGTGAAGTCTCGGAAGAGGGAGCTCGCATGGGCGGAACTTGGTCGCTCCGATAGTCACTTCTCTCAGAGGAAGCTTCTTCAGCGCTCGAGGTCCTTGTGCCCGAAATGTGTCAGGAAGCTTCCGCACTCAGAGAAAGAATGCCCCTCGTGAGGTCGACGTCGCTTTCGTACACGTGAGCAGATTTAACGATCATCGTCAGCGATCCGACGTCCACCGCAATACTCTCCCCAACGCGTTCCTGCAGGTAGGCGAGTTCCACCAAATTTGCGAAACCCTTTGTTCCAAAGTCAATACTGTGAGCAAAAGCGACCAACTCCAAGCGTTCGCGAGTGATGAAGAAGTCGAGCAAACTCACGCAAGGAATGTAGGTGGTGTCGGTGAGCGGCTGAAGCGTGGTGATTGTGGCACTGCGAGATGATGGATCCTTTCGCAGACGCTCGACGACCCACTGAATCTGATTGAGTCCACGGTGTTCGTAGTCGTACAGTCGTGTGGCGTAACTGTCCGCGTCTCCCAACGCGACAACCCGGGCTGGATCGGAGAAGTTCCGATGCATCCAATCCAGGCGCTCGGGGTCCGCAAAGCGACCGACCAACGCGTCATCGCTGTGCGGTCGGGTGACGTGAAGAGTCGTCATGATCAACTCGCGCGTTGCGAGTCCGTCGTACTCACCGCGATCACCATGATCGATAATCTTCGCGGCGACCGCCATCCACGATTCGCCTATCGTGTCGGTCGCAAAGAACCACGCGGAGTCGTCGGCCACTCGTGGTGGGTGCGGACTGTTCACGCACGAAGTTTAAATCAAGAAGGACTCTCCAAGAAGGGGCATCCAATTGACGCGAGCGGCTCGTCACGGAGTGGC
>Ga0182024_10000760_pt1 | contig 84362 bp, 84 predicted proteins | sample P32metaG_FD_120480 | JGI IMG/M metagenome (GOLD analysis project Ga0182024, IMG submission 120480) | Permafrost microbial communities from Stordalen Mire, Sweden - P3-2 metaG (Illumina Assembly) | ecosystem: Environmental > Terrestrial > Soil > Wetlands > Permafrost | place: Sweden: Stordalen... | reverse complement strand
TCAATCTGCCGCAGCAAACTCACAATCTGCTCAGGTGTATGCTTCTTGCCCTTCGCCATCTCCAGCTCCTTTTTGTACAGTCTCTCTCACGAGAACTGGTACATAAAAGGCCGGGCACTCCAGGGTCTCTGCAACCAATTGGTGAACGTCGTGAAAGACGCCGAGATGGTTCCAGAGAACATCTGCGGCAGGGCGTGGTTCGATGCGCCGCTTATATCGCCCCTGTCGATTACCGGCACGAATTGGGATGAGGCCCGCGAGATTAGCCAATCGCTTCTGAGCATCGGAAAACTGATGAATAGCTCTACAACCGGCTCCGCCCTTGTAATCTTTGCGGGCGTAAAATCCCCCTTCATAATCGGGGAGACTGCCCAGACGCGGGACGCAGAAAGAAGCGCCGCTGCGATGAAGGCCAACCGCAAGCCAAAGACCAAACCGTGACGCTGTGGAAATCGAACGGCACCACTACCCAACATACGCCGGTACGTTGCGGGAACAAGCTGGCTGCGCGAATGCATTTGGTGGTGACTAAAGTTTCACAAGCGTTACTCTCTTGCACTTCTCACCGCAGCTGACCTGTGCAAATCAGGCGCGACCCTTGCAGCTAGAGGCTCTCCTGATGCATCCAATTCTCATGAGTCTTTAACGATTCGGAATCTTCCCAAGGCAATTCCCACACAAGAGGAAGATGGGAGACACGCACGATGGAAACGCTCGTTCTTTATCTGTACGGCCTTTGGTTCTGGCTGACACGCAAGTACCGCACTGCCCGCTATCACGAGGCCGCCGAAGAGTTGAACGCGGCCCGCACCTATCTGATGCATGACTTTGCCGGCCGCGCCTCCACACGCGACCGCGGCACGCTGCTGCCGGAGCAGGTGGAAGCCATCGCAATTTTGGACCGCCACAGCGCCTTCGCCGCGCGCGCAGCGCAGCGCTTTGATTCGCTCGGTGAGTGCTACAGATTTGTCGTCGAAGAGTTGACTGGTGCCCCGGCGCCGCCCGCACCCATTCCCGCTCCGGTACGGAATGCACTTGCCAAGGTGTATTCAATGACACAGCGGAACACGCTGCGCCCGTCGCGGCATGCGGAGGTAGTAGAGATTGTCTCCGCCGCGCGGGGGTCTGTGGCTGAGCCGGCCGATCTACGCGGAGCCGCCTGATTCATCTGTGCGTCTGAGTTCCCTGCTGCATGCTGCACCCTACTAAAACCCAGCTCAAGGCTTTGCCTCTGCAAACTCCTCGTTCATCCAGGTGCGGAAGGCGTCGTAGCTCTGCGGGCGGCCGAGGAAGTCGCGCACGAGATCGTTGGCGGACTTCGAGCCACCGGGCTCCAGCACCATCTTCCGGTAGCGCATGGCAGCTGGGCCGTCGAGCAGGTTGGACTTATCGAACTGGTTGAAGAAGTCGAGCGCGATGACCTTGCTGAGCGAGTAGGTGTAGTAGTTGGACGAGTAGCCGATGAGGTGGGTGAAGGTGGTGTAGCCGTGGTTGCCCTCCACCCAGGTCCAGGGCGCGCCGCTGATAGTGGCCTGCTTCCACATCGCGTCGATGTCCACCTGCGCGGGCACGCGGTCATGCAGCGCCAGCGCGTAGTTGGCGAGTGCGATCTGCCGCTCGTAGCCGAGACCGCGGCCGAAGGCGTCGGCACGCAGCATCTTCGCGAAGAGATCGTCGGGAATGACGGCGCCGGTCTGGTAGTGCTTCGCGAATTCGTCGACGATGCGCTTCGAGCGGAAGAACTCTTCGAGCATCTGCGAAGGTGCTTCGACGAAGTCCCACTCGATGTTGAAGGACGAGGTGCCCTCCCACGGCTGGTGCGAGCCGAGCACGGCGTGCATCATGTGGCCGAACTCGTGGAAGAAGGTGACCACGTCGGAGTACTGCATCAGGCCGGGGTCAGAAGGATCGGAGCCGCCGGCGAAGTTGCCGTTGAGACGCGCCTCGGGGAGCTGGCGATCGCCGATGCCGGTGACGAGGGTGCCCGCGTTGAACCACTTGTTCTTGCCCGCGCGCGGATGCATGTCGAGATAAATGCGTCCCAGGCGCTTGCCGCTGCCGTCGAGCGAGTCCAACGCGTCCGAGTCTATTACGTCGAAGACGGTGACGGACGAGTCCCAGAGCTCGAGGCCTTTGACCTCGACGAACTTGGCGTGGAAGAGACGCGCGGTGGTCTCCAGCACACCCTGCTGAACCTCGGCGAAGGGAAAGTAGGCGCGGACGGCCTGCGAGTCAAAGCCATAGGCGGTGCGCTGGTACTGCTCCATCCAGTAGCCTGCGCTGTAGCCGGGGATGGCCTTGAGGCCGGGCTCGCGTGTCTGCGCGAAGGCAAGGATATCTGCGTACTCCTTGGTGGCGACGGGCTTGGCGGCCTTATCCAGCTCGGCCAGCAGCGCGTGGACGTTGGCGGGATTCTTGATCAGCTTATCGGCGGTGGCCAGCTCGGCCCAGTTGGCGAAGTCGAGAAGTGATGCGAGCTCGGAGCGCGTCTTGAGTATCTGCGCGAGGAGTTCTTCGTTCGCGGGAAACGCACGGTTGTTATAGGCGAGATACATGCGATGGCGTAGATCGTCGCTCTTGGCATAGGTCATCACCGGGCGGTAGTCGGGTTCGTCGGTGGTGAGGGTGATGGTGCCGTCGGCGGCCGGCGGATGGCGCGCGAGATAGTCGGCGGGCAGGCCGTCCAGTTCAGAGGCGTCCTTGACGACGACCTTGCCCTGGCTCTCCGCGATGTTGCGCTGGAAGTGCAGCGCCTCGGTGGTGAGCTGGTCGCTCAGCGCGCGGACACGCTCGCGCGTGGCGGCGTCCTTATCGATGCCGGAGAGGCGGTACTCCAGCAGGATGCGGTTGAGGTAGTAGCGCGTGGCAGTGTCGGTCTGCGCAGCGTCGACGGATTTGAGGGCGTTGTAGACCTCGACGTTGAGGCTGAGCGCGGTGGCCTGTGCGGCGACCTTCTGCGAGACCTCGTCGCCCACGTCGCGCAGGTCCTTGTTGGGCGAGGCATTGGTGAGCAGAGCGGCGCCGCTACCGGCGAGATCGAGCTCGCGCTGGGCTTCGTCGAAGGGCCGCAACGTGTTCTCCACGGTGCGCGGGACTGTGACGGCTAGCAGCCCGTCTACCTGGGCCTGCGCAGCGGCAAGATGCGCGTCTGCCCATGCGCGCGCCTTAGACGCGTCAGGGTTGCCGACCCAGATGTGGAGCTGATCGCCGTTAGGAAACTTGCTCGTTGCTCCACCCTGTGCCGCTGCCACTACCGTGCCTGCTGCTAATGCACCGATCCCCATCGCTCGCACCATCCTCCGCATCATCGTAGTCGTAATCGTACTCGCCTCAGGCTAAGCATATCGAAGCGCGCATACGCGAAAACATGCTGAGGCATGACTGCACGAAAACACGCGGAGGCATGTGCCACGGTGAGTCCCGATAGCTTCGTAATGTTTGCAGATTTATGCGCTGAGCGCTGGCGCAAAAGGCCTGACCTAGCTCGCGCTGGGAGCTGCCGCCGGGGCGTCCATCAGGTGCAGTTCCTTGCCGGGCTTGAAGCGGACGGCCTTGCCGGGCGCGATGCTGACCTCGGCGCCGGTGCGAGGATTGCGCCCGATGCCGGTCTTGCGGGGCTTGACGGTGAAGACGCCGAAGCCCCGCAGTTCGATGCGGTCGCCCGCGATCAGGGTCTTCTTCATGCTGTCGAAGATGGCGTCGACCGCGTCCTCCGCCTTGGTCCTGGGGAGTCCGGTCCGCTCCACGATCCGCTGGATAAGGTCCTGTTTGATCAAGCTGGGCCGCCTCTCTGGCGCAAAATTTGTCGTATCGGGGCCGACACCCCACTTGAAGTGATGTTAGGAACTCCCCGGTCGATTGTCAACGCGTCCAGCGCTGCCGTAAGATTTGCTTATCCAAAGAAATGCGGAGCATCCGCTTCCCTGCCGGCGTTCAAGTGCCGCGGGACCCTGCCGGAGACAGACCCGCCGAGGCAAACGACCCAAGCATGGCCATCAAGAGCGACCGCTGGATACGCCAGCAGGCAAACGACCACCAGATGATTGTCCCCTTCAGCGAGAAGCAGGTGCGCGAGGGAGTGATCTCCTACGGACTCTCCTCCTACGGCTACGACCTGCGCGTCTCCGACGAGTTCAAGATATTCACCAACGTCAACTCGGCGATCATCGACCCTAAGGCGTTCGACGAACGCTCGTTCGTCACGGTGCAGGCGCCGAGCGTCATCGTGCCACCCAACTCCTTTGCCCTGGCGCGGTCGATCGAGTACTTCAAGATCCCGCGCGATGTGCTGACCATCTGCGTGGGCAAATCGACCTATGCGCGCTGCGGGATTATTGTCAATGTCACTCCTTTCGAGCCGGAGTGGGAGGGCTTTGTGACGCTGGAGATATCCAACACGACGCCACTGCCTGCGAGGATCTACGCCAACGAGGGGTTGTGCCAAATCCTCTTCTTCCAGTCGGACGAAGTCTGCGAGACCAGCTACGCCGACCGCAAGGGAAAGTACCAGAACCAGCAGGGCATCGTGCTTCCCAAGCTGTAGCCTGCCAGCCGGCGCAAATCGGACGCGGACCGCAGTTGCAAGGCACTCGCAATCGCTGGGCAGACGCACAGAGAGAAGCTCCGGCCACGCAGAGCAGTTGAGGCTTGAGGTTGATGGATGAAGGACTCCCAAAGCGCCCGGGCCGGGTTGGCGTGGTCGCAACCGACCCACTGCGCGTGCTGGGACTGAAGACCATCTTCAGCGAATCGGCCAAGTTGGAGATCGTGCACCTGTCCATTCCCGGCGCACTGAACGACGCCAATCTCTCCCTCGTGCTGATTGACGCCGAGTGCACCCCGCACCTGTTTGAGCTGATCGCCGCCTTCCGCCAGGCGCGCCCCCAACTGAAGCTGATGGTGCTGGGAGGCGACGTGGGCGAGGAGCAGATTGAACGCGTGATCGGCGCCGGCGCCAAGGGCTATCTTCCGCTGACCGCGCCGGAGACGGAGATCCGCACGGCTATCGAGTCGGTCCACGAGGGCTCCGTATGGGCGCCGCGCACGGTAATCTCCCGGTTGCTGGAGAATCGGCTGCTGGACCATCCGCAGAGCCCGGCCACGACTGCGCTGCCCCAGTTCACCGCACGTGAACGGCAGGTGCTGAAGCTGCTGCGTGCCGGACGGGCCAACCGCGAGATCGCGGTCTCGCTGGGCATCGATGCGGGCACGGTGAAGGCGCACATTGGCCGCCTGATGCGCAAGGTCGGCGTGAGCAACCGCATCGCGCTCACCATGCACCCACTGACGCAGATCGAATAGCCGCCTGCTATATGCCGCCAGTCGTCGCGAGGGCTGTTAATAACTGCCTTGTGAGGACTGTTTACTCGTGAGGTAACAGACCTTGGGTACGAAAAGCTCTAGACCTTCGTACCGTTGTGACTCTGTCGGGTCGGACACATGATAGAAGGTGGAACACAAGACCTGGGAGGGGGTTGCAAGGCTTTGCGGCAACGGCCGCGGCGCTCTTGCAGCCCATTTTTTTACCCGCCCGATCTTCGGACGTGTCCTAGACCTTGTCGGGGCGAGGCGTTACATTCCGGGTAATCCATTCATTTGCGAAGTAATTCAGGCTTTTGGGGCAACTTCTCCCTCCCCCAATCCATCGTAGGATAGAGGTAGCGGAACCAGGGGCCTCGGTTCGCATCGACACAATGTCCCCGAAGGGGAAATCAATTCAACCATTTATTGGAAAGGCACGACACGCGATGAAACGACTCTCAGGCATTTTGTGCGGCATGGTTCTTGTGACCGCCACATGTTCAGGATTTGCGCAGGACGAAGGCAGGGCGAAGCTCGACGAGCGGCTCGATAGCGCACGAGCCGTCATGAACGAGATCATGGCCACACCCGACAAAGGCATCCCGCGCGGCATTCTGGCCGGGGCATCCTGCGTAGTCGTGATTCCGGCCTATAAGAAGGGCGCTTTCGTCGTCGGCGCGCAGTATGGCCAGGGCGTGGCCACCTGCCGCACCCCCAATGGCTGGAGCGCACCGGTCTTCGTTCGCCTGGAGGGCGGCAGCTTCGGCTGGCAGATCGGCGGCCAGTCCACCGACCTGGTTCTCATCGCGATGAACCAGCGTGGGCTGCAGGACATGCTGAAGAACAAGGTAAAGCTGGGCGCGGACGCAGCGGCTTCGGCCGGGCCGGTTGGGCGTAACGCCCAGGCGGGCACGGACTGGAAGCTGAATGCCGAGTTCCTCACCTACTCGCGTTCCAAGGGCCTTTTTGCCGGACTCGATCTTGACGGCACGGTCCTCTCGCAGAATGGGGACGATACCCGCGCCGAATATGGCTCGGACATCCCCTTCGACACAGTTCTGCATGGCAATGTGCCAGTGCCGGAGAATGCGCGTCCGTTCGTTCGGACGGTGCGAGACTACTTCGTCAGCACGAAATAACTGCACTCGCGGCCGCTATGCCAGGGTCGCTCCAAGTTGCGATCAGCCGTCCGGTAGACACATTCCGCCGGGCGGCTTTTTCGTGCGCGGGTGCTGTCAATGGCTGCGTCAGTAATCCTGCGGAGCAGAGCCGTCGTCTATCAGTTTGGCAGCGTTCCATCTCTTGGTCCAGTTCCTCTAGCCCAGAGCTCGCATACCGTACCCGATAGACTGTTAATCTTGAGCCGCGAAGCCCAATCTACCGCTGAACCGTCGTCCCGCCCTACCGTTCGCCAGGTCCTTGAGTTCGCCTTCGCCTGGCTCTTCATCCACGCTCTTGGCGTGCTTCCACGCTCCGTGGCCCGCGCCGCTGGGGCCGCCGTCTCGCGTGTTGCCTACGCCGCGCTGGGCCGCCTGCGCCGCGTGGGGCTGCGCAATCTGGAGCTGGCGTTTCCTGGGATGCCCGCCACGGAGCGCGTCCACATCCTGCGCACCGAATACCGCAACCTGGGCTGGCTGCTGGCCGAGTTCTGCCAGATGTCCGGGTACACGCGCGAGTATGCCAGCCGCTTTATTCGATACGAAGGCCTGGATAACTACCTCGCCGCACGCGACCGCGGCAAGGGCGTGCTGGTGCTGACCGGGCACCTGGGCGCGTGGGAGCTCTCGAGCTTCTACCACTCGCTGGCGGGCTATCCCATGGGGATGGTGATCCGGCGGCTGGACAACCCGCTGGTGGACCGCATGGTAAACCGCATCCGCTGCCGGCACGGCAACCGCGTGCTGCACAAGGACGACTTTGCCCGCGGACTGCTGGCGGCGATGCGCGCGGGCGAGACGGTGGGCATCCTGATGGACACCAATATGACCCCGCCGCAGGGCGTCTTTGTGCCCTTCTTTGGAGTGCCGGCCTGCGCCGCATCAGGCCTGGCACGGGTTGCGCTCAAGACCGGCGCGGCCGTTGTGCCCGGCTTCCTGCTGTGGGAGGAGGCTGAGCGGCAGTACGTCCTGCACTTCTACCCCGAGGTCGCGCTGGTGAACACGGGCGACGCCGAGGCCGACACGGTGGAGAACACCGCGCGCTTTACCGCGGTGCTGGAAGAAGCGATCCGGCAATATCCTGGCCAATGGCTGTGGATGCACCGGCGCTGGAAGACCCGACCCGCGGGCGAGCCGCCGGTCTACTAAGCGCGCGAGCCCTGAGTCCGTGCGCCGCGCACGGATTCTGAAATTCTCTTCGCTGCGGACAACAGCGTATGCATCTTATGGAAGGTCTATTGGATTTTTCACCGGGAGGTTGACATGTCGTTTGGACTCTACGCCGCCGGCTTTCTGGTCCTGGTCCTTGGTGTGGCGTATCTCGCCCACCTGATGCATATTCCACAGCACTATATCGTCGCAATCTGCATCATCCTGATGGGCGCTGGAATTGTCAGCGGGGTTCAGGCCACGCGGGGTAAGGACCCCAGCTAGATGCGGCGGTTCACCTGAACCTTCGCCCTGGCCGATTTACAATCGGCCTTGTGGACACCTCTACGATCGTCATTCTGGACTTTGGGTCGCAGTACACCCAGCTGATCGCGCGCCGCATCCGCGAGTTCAACGTCTTCTCGGTGGTGCTTCCCTGCACCGCGCCTCTGGAGCAAATTCGCGCGCTCAGGCCGCTGGGGGTGATCCTCTCCGGCGGCCCATGGTCGGTCTACGATGCCGACGCGCCTGCCGCCGACCCGGCCATCCTCGCGATGGGCGTGCCCGTGCTGGGCATCTGCTACGGGCTGCACTTTATAGTGCACCACCTGGGCGGACGCATTGAGCCCGCGCCCGCGCGCGAGTATGGCCACGCGGAGGTCGAGGTGATCGCCGAGACGCCGCTGTTTCGCGGCCTGCCGCGCACTCTGAATGTATGGATGAGCCACGGGGACGAGGCCAAGGCGCTGCCGGAGGGCTTCGCGCTGACGGCGCAGAGCGCGAACGCACTGGCCGGAATCGCCGATGAGAAGAGGCGCATCTGGGCGGTGCAGTTCCATCCCGAGGTAGCGCACACGCGCGATGGCATGGAGCTGCTGAAGAATTTTGTGATCGACATCTGCGGCGCGAAGCCGGACTGGACGCCGGAGCACTTTATCCAATCCACAGTGGAGCGTGTACGCGCGCAGGTGGGCGATGGACACGCCATCTGCGGACTGAGCGGCGGCGTGGATTCGAGCGTCGCCGCGGTGCTCGTGGCGCGGGCGATCGGCGACCGGCTGACCTGCATCTTTGTCAACAACGGAGTGCTGCGCAAGGACGAGTTCGCCAAAGTGCAGAAGGCGATGCGCGACAAGCTCGGCCTGCGGGTGGTTGCAGTCGACGCGGGCGCGCGATTTCTGGCGCGGCTGGCCGGGGTCACCGATCCCGAGCAGAAGCGCAAGGCCATCGGCAACGAGTTCATCGCGGTGTTCGACGACGAGGCAAAGAGGATATTCGAGTCGGAGAAGCATAAGGGCGAGGAGATCGCGTGGCTGGTGCAGGGCACGCTATATCCCGACGTGATCGAGTCGTCGAGCGTAAAGGGCCCATCGCAGACCATCAAAAGCCACCACAATGTCGGTGGACTGCCGGCAGACATGAAATTGAAATTGATCGAGCCGCTGCGCGACCTCTTCAAGGATGAGGTCCGGCGCATCGGCCGCGACCTGGGCATGCCGGAAGAGATCCTGGAGCGCCAGCCCTTCCCCGGGCCGGGGCTCGCGGTGCGAATCCTGGGCGAGGTGACGGCCGAGCGCGTGGCGCTGCTGCAGGAGGCCGACGAGATCGTCGTGGCCGAGATCAAGGCCGCAGGGCTCTACCGCAAGCTGTGGCAGTCGTTCGCGGTGCTGCTGCCGGTGAAGAGCGTAGGCGTGATGGGCGACCAGCGGACCTACGCGTACACCTGCTGCATCCGCGCGGTAGAGAGCGAGGACGGCATGACGGCGGACTGGGCGGCGCTGCCGTATGAGGTGCTGCGCACGATCTCCAGCCGGATTGTGAGCGAGGTGCGCGGGATCAACCGCGTCGTCTATGACATTACGTCGAAGCCGCCGGGCACCATCGAGTGGGAGTGAAGCGGGTTCCAGCCTGTCATCTGCTGCGCAGAGGGGTGCTGTCGCGCAGGCCGAGGCCCTGGTAGATCTGCCGGGTAGCGTCGGACTTGTTCAGCGTATAAAAATGAATGCCTCGCACCTGATTGTCGAGCAGATCGCGGCATTGCTCTGTGGCCCAATGCACGCCGACGCGGCGGACCGCCTCGGCAGTCTCTTCCTTTGAAGCGCCGGGCGCGGCCGCACGGTTGACCGCGCGTAGCAGCTTGGCAGGGATGCGCGCGCCGAGGGCGAACGAGGCCATGCGCTTCATGCCGCTGAGCGAGGTGATGGGCATGATGCCGGCGAGGATGGGCACGGTGATGCCGGCGAGTTCGCAGCGCTCGCGGAAGTCGTAGAAGTCGCGGTTGTCGAAGAAGAACTGGGTACAGATGTAGTCGGCGCCGGCGTCGACCTTGGCCTTGAGGTAGTCCATCTCGTCAAGGCGGTTGGGCGTGGCGGGATGGCCCTCGGGAAATCCGGCGACACCGATACCAAATCCTCTGGGGTCAGGATGCGTGCCGCGCTGGTTGAAGCGGCGAATGAAACTGACGAGCTCCCCGGCGTACTGGAAGGCGTCGGCAGCGCGATCATAGTCGAGGCGGTCGCGCGGCGGGTCGCCGCCAAGCGCGAGGATGTTGCTGATACCGGCGGCGGCGTACTGGGTGAGGATGCCGTCGATCTCCTCCTCGCAGTGGCAGACACAGGTGATGTGCGGGATGGGATCGAGTGTGGTGGTCTGCTTGAGGCGGACGACGAGATCGTGCGTCAGCTGGCGAGTCGATCCGCCGGCGCCGTAGGTAACGGAGACGAAGGAGGGCTGCAGGGCCTCCAGCCGGGCGATGTTCTCATAGAGCGCCTCGGAGTCGGCCGCGGTCTTGGGCGGAAAGAACTCAAAGGAGACCGTGGTCTGGTCGGAGGCGAAGATATCGAGAATGTGCATCCAAGCCTAATATTACCGGAAGCCTAAAGTGGTTGCGCCCTCCCTCCAGACGAGTGAATGCCGCAGCGGTATAGTGGCTGTTGCTCGAAGAACACGGCGCGGAGGGAACGCAATGAAGCTGACAGGAAGATGGATGGCGTTGGTGGCGGCAGCGGCCGCCTTTGCGGGAACGACTGCGACACAGGCGCAACAGGCCGCGCTTCAGCCATCGGCTCCGCTCTACAACACTGCGAAGGCCAAGCTGCTGGCCGGCAAGCGGGTCTTCAGCTTCACGCAGTCCACCATGGACCCGGCGGGCTACTGCGAGAAGGCCAAGCACTACGACTTCACGTGGTTCGAGATGCAGCACAGCACGCTGGAGTTCAAGGACGTTGAAGCGATGATCGCGGCCTGCCCACATGTGGCCGCTACGCCGATGATCCGGCTGCCGGACGCGCAGGAGTGGCACATCCAGCATGCGACCGACATCGGCGCGCTGGGTGTCGTGATTCCCACGGTGGACGATGTGGACCGCGCGCGCGAGGCGGCCAAGTGGGCGCGCTATCCGCCGGTGGCGCGGCGCAGCCAGGGGCAGAACCAGGCTACGGGCATCTGGGGCGTCAATGGCATCAACTACCGGCAGACGATCAACGACAACATGCTGGTGGTAATTATGATCGAGACGCCGACCGGCGTGGCCAACGCGTTCGACATCGCGTCAGTGCCCGGCGTAGATGTGGTGATCACGGGCAACAATGACCTGAGTTCATTCTCCGGCTTTGCGCCGACCGATGAGCGCTACCACCAACTGGTGAAGAAGGTGCATGACGACACCCTGCGCGCCGGCAAGATCTTTGGGCAGGCCGCGGCGGCGAATGCGGACGGCCCCTACAGCTTCGACGGCCGGTTCTACCAGAACGGCCCCTCGAACGACGGCTGGGTCCCACCTGCCGTGCGCGGCGCGGCACCGGCCAACGTGAATGCGCCACCCAAGGGCGAAGAGCCGTAGAGCCGCCTTTGCGGGTATGGCTCATGCGCATACGCAGCAGGCTGCGCGCGATGAAAGATCCGGAACGTCGCTCCGGTGAAGCGGGGACAGCCGGCAGTCGCGCGATGAGGACCAGCTGCTTATTCGCCGTCCGCGACTGCGACCGACTTCAGTTCCTCTGCGCTCATCAAATGGTTGAATGTATCCGGGGGCAGGATCCGTGCGTTGTATCTCTTCGCGATCTCAGGCATGTTCTTCTTCATGTCGGCTTTCTTTTCGGAGGAGACGGGCGGAGGAGCGGTTGTGCGCGTTGCGACGCGCGGCCCGATTTCCATAAACTCGCGCTCCAGACCCGCAGCCGCAACCACACAGAAGAGCCGCGCGGGTACAGTGCTGAGGTTGTGGAAGACATGCGGAGCCCAGCCTGGAATGTTTACCGCTGAACCAGTCGTCGCCAAGGTGCGCCGATCATGGCAGAAGACGGCCACTTCGCCCTCCACGACGTAAAACATCTCTTCGCACTCATGGGCATGTGGCATCGGACCGCCGCCAGGCGGAATAAGCATGTCGATAAACGAGAACCTATCGTCCGTATCCGTGCCTTTAAGAACGATCGAATAGGTGTCGGCCCCGACACAAACATTTGTGCGTTCAGCGGGAAGGGAGACTGCAAGCTGACGCGTAGTGGTTGGAAACGTCTCAATCTTTGCCATGGTGTTGCCCTTTTACCTGTCCTATGCCCGCTTGCGAAGCCGGCGGTTTTCGCAGGCAAGGAATTACCGTTCATGGACGAACCCTAAAGAAAACATTAAGCGGCTGTCGAAAGGCCGGATGCCGCGGCTCTGCTTTGCCATGCGACCGCCGTCTCGCGCGCAAAGTCCATGTATCGTCGAGGCGCATGGCCGAGCAGCTCTGTCAGGGTCTCTATGTCGCCGTCCCCTGCAATAAAGCCGCGCTCGATGTACCCCTGAAACATCATGCGGATATCGAAGGCGGACCAGGCCGGAGATTTCTCTCGCATCTGCTTCTCAAATGCGTCCATGTCATGGCCGGCATACGCGATCTTCTTGCCGAGAACCTCAGTCCAGATCCCGGCTGCGCCCAGGCCGCTCACGACATCGGGACCAATCAGGTTGTAGGTTTTGCCCTCGTGTCCTTCGGTCGTCAGGGCAATTGCCGTTGCCTCGGCAATGTCTCGAACGTCGACCGTGGAGACACCGACCGGCCCCAAAGGCATTGGGTAAATCCCGGCCTTCATCAACGGGTCTTCGAGCCCAACGTCGTTTTGGTTGAAGTAGTTTGGACGGATGACGGTGAACGGAAGGTCAAACGCGTGCAGAGCGGCTTCCAATGCGAACTTCGAGGCGAAATGCGGCACGTCTTTGAAGTGATCGACCCGGAAGACTGAGTGATAAACGATGTGCTTCAGTTTCAATTTTTTGGCGAGGTCGTAGGCGATGAGAGCCTGTGTGAGTTCATCGGGGGTGACGGCGTTGAGCAAATACAGCTTGTCTACCCCATCCAGGGCTTTCTCCAGGAAAACCGGATCGAGGAGATCGCCAACGACAGCGTTGGCACCCTCGGACACCTTCGCGCCCTTTTCGCGGACCACCACATCGACTTCCGCCTTGCGCTTCAGGAGTTCCTTCACAACCTGGGAACCGACGTGCCCCGCCCCACCTATCGCCAAAACTCTCATTCGCATTTTCTCCTGTGTCCTGGCGCCCTGCGCTGTTACAAGAGATGCTTAAATTCGGGTCGAGACGATGAGCCATTCATGTAAAACGAGTTTGCCTGTGTGCAATACGAGGCAATCAGCGCATGCAGCGCATAATGGGGCCCGGCTATCGCCTGATAAAGCACGTCTTAGCCGGAGCTTCGGGTCGAGGCCACCCTGCGGGCGATCTTCGTGAATTGCTTATTTTTGTTTGAATTTATGGCTCCTGAGGTAGGACTCGAACCTACAACCCTTCGGTTAACAGCCGAATGCTCTGCCATTGAGCTACTCAGGAACAGGATGCGCCGCGTCTTCTGACTTCGCCGCACAACTCTTTAGTTATAACAAACTGATCAGGCAGGGTCAAAGCAGATTGCGTGCGTGAAGCTGTGCGCGTTCACAATAGCGCATTCACAAGGGAACGATGCTCGCGTGCAGAGCATCGGCCGTCACGACCACACTGGCCAGCGTGACCGGTAGGTCGAAGCGGCGCGGACCGGCGCTGCCTGGATTCAGGTGGAGCACGCCGTGGCGCTGCTCGATCTTCGCGCGATGGGAGTGGCCGCTGATGACGGCAGCAATGTCTGCGGCGCGTGGATCTATATCAAGGTCGTCGAGCGAATGCACGAGGTAGAAGAGCCGCCCGGCGAGCTCCACGGCTTCAGTTGCGTGCAGCGCGGCGCAAGGGCCCGACGTGTCAACGTTGCCGCGGATCGCGGTGAGCGGGGCGATGGCGCGCAGCCGGTCGAGAATGGCAGGGTCGCCCACATCACCCGCGTGCAGGATGTGGTCGACGCCGGCCAGCGCGGCGATGGCCTCCGGCCGCAGCAGCCCGTGCGTGTCCGCGATAACGCCGATGGTGAAGGTCATTCCCGCCAGCCCCGCTAGACGCCCGTGCTCAACCGGGTACGCGGATCGAGATAATCGCGCAGCGCGTCGCCGATGAAGTTGAACGAGAGCACGGCCAGCATGACCGCGATGGCCGGAAAGACAACGACATGGGGCGCGTCGAACAGATGCGAGCGCGCGTCATTGAGCATGGAGCCCCAGCTTGGCGCAGGCGGCGGAATGCCCAGGCCAAGGAAGCTGAGGGTCGCCTCCGCGAGCACTGCGCCGGCCATGCCGATGGCGGCCTGCACCAGCAGCGGCTGCACAATGTTGGGAAGAATGTGGCGAAAGATGACACGCAGGTTCGAGGCGCCCAGCGCGCGCGCCGCTTCGACAAACTCGCGCTCCTTTACCGCCATCACCTGCGCGCGGACCAGCCGTGCGTAGCCGACCCAGCCGGAGATCGACAGCGCAAGAATGAGGTTGAAGAGGCCAGGGCCGAGGAAGGCGACGAATGCGATGGCCAGCAGGATGCCCGGAAGAGCGAGGAAGGCGTTGGTGACGTAGATGTTCAGAACGGTATCTGTCCATCCTCCATAGAAACCTGCCGCGAGGCCCGCGAGCAGCCCAATGGCCAGTGAGAGCGAGACCACGGAGACCGAGACCGCCAGTGAGATGCGCGCGCCGTAGAGGGTGCGTGAGAGGATGTCACGGCCCAGTTCGTCCGTGCCGAACCAGTGGCCGTGGCCGGGAGCGAGCAGCCGCGCACCGAGGTCGAGCTGTGCGGGGTCCTGCGGCGCCAGCCACGGCGCACCCGCGGCGCAGAGCACAAAGATCGCCAGCAGTAAAAGGCCGAGCGCCGCCAGCGGCTGTCGTACAGCAGACGTTACCAATGAGCGGCGGGTGTGCGCAGATTGCTCGGCAGGCATCATATCTCCCTGTTTATCATAGGAGTGTCGAGAATCGATAACTATCCGGCTCCTGCGCGGCGTGAAAGGCACGTTTGCGAATCCTGGTTTACGGACTCAACTACACGCCCGAACTGACCGGCATCGGCAAGTACACGGGGGAGATGGCGGCGTGGCTCGCCGAACGCGGCCACGAGGTGCGCGTGGTCACTGCGCCGCCCTACTATCCCGCGTGGCGCATCCGCGAGGACTACCGCGGCGGATGGTATCGCACAGAGCGCGCTCCGGGCGAGCCGGTGGTCTATCGCACACCGCTGTACGTGCCAGAGCAGCCGACCGGGGCCAAGCGCATCGTGCATCTGCTCTCCTTTATGCTCGGCAGCCTGCCGGTGATGCTGCGCCAGACGTTCTGGCAGCCGGACGTGGTCTTTACCGTGGAGCCGACGTTCTTCTGCGCACCGCTGACCCAGTTTGTCGCCGCCTGCGCCGGCGCCGCGAGCTGGCTGCATGTACAGGACTTCGAGGTAGACGCGGCCTTTGAGCTCGGCCTGCTGCCCGCGCAGGGGCCGGTTCACGACGGGGCGCGGCGCATCGAAAAGTTCTTTATCTATGCCTTTGACCGCGTGTCGGGCATCTCCGCCAGAATGGTCGATCGCGCGCTGGCCAAGGGCATTCCGCAGAACCGCGTGGTGCTCTTTCCAAACTGGGTCGACGTGGACGCTATCTATCCCATGGACGCCGCTGCCAGCCGCAACAACATCATCCGCCGTGAACTCGCCGCGCAGGTGCCGGGCATCGAGAGCAAGATCGTGCTGCTCTACTCCGGGAACATGGGCGCGAAGCAAGGGTTGGAGGTGCTGGCACCGCTGGCCGAATCGTTCCGCGACGATCCGCGTGTCCATTTTCTCCTCTGCGGCGACGGCGCCTTTCGCACACGTCTGGAGGCGCAGGTGGCTGGCCTGCCTAATGTCAGCCTTCTGCCTCTGCAGCCGCTTAACCGGCTCAACGACCTGCTGAATGCTGCGGACATTCATCTACTGCCGCAGCGCGCCAGTGCTGCCGACCTGATGATGCCCTCCCGGCTAAGCGCAATGCTGGCCAGCGGGCGGCCAGTGATCGCCACGGCACATCCGGGCACCCAGGTGGCGCAGGTGGTGGAGGGCTGCGGCCTGCCTATCCCGGCGGAAGACGCCATGGCGCTGCACACGGCCGTCCTGCTGCTGCTGGAGGACCAGGCGTTGCGTCTGCGCCTGGGCAGTTGCGCACGCGAATATGCCGTCGCGCACATGGGCAAGCAACAGGTGCTGGAGCAGTTCGAGCGCGACCTGATCGCACTGGCCGCGGAACGCCGGAGCTGGCTGTAACGCTGAACCCGCTCAATTGGCAACCGGTCAAGTAACATGATCATGGACAGGCTGGATTGAGGAGATTGAGGTTTGAAGAAGGCGCTGATCACAGGAGTTACTGGGCAGGACGGCGCGTATCTGGCGGCGTTCCTGCTCGCTAAGGGATACGAGGTTCACGGGATCAAGCGGCGAACGTCGCTGTTCAACACCGCGCGTATCGACCACATCTACGAGGACCCTCACCTTCCCTCGCCCCACTTCTTTCTGCACTACGGCGACATGACGGACTCCACCTCGCTGATCCACATTGTGCAGAAGGTGCAGCCGGACGAGATCTACAACCTGGCCGCGCAGTCGCACGTGCAGGTCTCCTTCGAGGAGCCGGAGTATACAGCCAACTCCGACGCGCTGGGCGTACTGCGCCTGCTGGAGGCGATTCGCATTCTCGGCATGGAGAAGAAGACGCGGTTCTACCAGGCCAGCACGTCCGAGCTCTACGGCCTGGTGCAGGACATCCCGCAACGCGAGACGACGCCGTTCTATCCGCGCTCGCCCTACGCGGTAGCCAAGCTCTACGGTTACTGGATCGTGGTGAACTACCGCGAGGCCTACGGCATGTACGCCTGCAATGGCATCCTCTTCAACCACGAGTCCCCCATGCGCGGCGAGACCTTCGTGACGCGCAAGATCACGCGCGGGCTGGCGCGCATTAAGGTGGGTCTGCAGTCGGAGCTTTATCTGGGCAATCTGGACGCAAAGCGCGACTGGGGCCACGCGCGCGACTACATCGAGATGCAGTGGCTGATGCTGCAGCAGGAGAAGCCGCAGGACTATGTGATCGCCACCGGCGAGCAGCACAGTGTGCGCGAATTCGTGCAGCGTTGCGCGAAACTGCTGGGCTTCGACCTCACGTGGTCCGGCTCTGGCGCAGATGAAAAGGCTGTCGACAAGGCGGGCAACGTCATTGTCGCGGTCGATCGGCGTTACTTCCGTCCTACCGAGGTGGAGACGCTGCTGGGCGATGCGAGCAAGGCCAAGCGCGAACTGGGCTGGACGCCGCGCATCAGCTTCGACGAACTGGTGCGCGAGATGGTCGAATCCGACCTGAAGGCAGCCGAGCGCGACGCGCTGGTGCGCCGCCACGGCTTCGACGCCTACAACGTGCGCGAGACCTAAGCGATGGCGACGACCTCCAATCCTGCGCCTGGCTTCATGCATCCCGACAACCGCATCTATATCGCCGGCCACCGCGGCCTGGTGGGCTCGGCCATCCATCGCGAGCTGCTGCGCCTGGGATACAGGAACATCCTGACGCGCACGCATGAGGAACTGGACTTGTGCGACGAGGTTGCGGTTGACGCGTTCTTCTCCACCGAGAGGCCAGATTATGTCTTTCTTGCCGCGGCGAAGGTCGGCGGCATTCTGGCCAACAACACCTACCCTGCCGACTTCATCCGCGACAACTTGATCCTGCAGACCAACGTGATCGAATCGAGCCGCAATGCCGGCGTGAAGCGGCTGCTCTTTCTCGGCTCATCGTGCATCTATCCCAGGCTCTGCCCGCAGCCGATCAAGGAAGAGTATCTGCTGACCGGGCCGCTGGAGCCGACTAACCGGCCCTATGCGATCGCCAAGATCGCCGGCATCGAGATGTGCTGGAGCTACAACCGGCAGTACGGCACGCGCTACCTGGCAGCCATGCCGACCAACCTCTACGGCCCGGACGACAACTTCGACTTGGCGAACTCACACGTGCTGCCCGCGCTGATGCGCAAGACGGCCGAGGCAATGGAATCGGGCGCGAAGAAGGTTGTCGTGTGGGGCACCGGGACGCCGCGGCGCGAGCTGCTCTACTCCGACGACCTGGCCGAGGCCTGCTGTTTCCTGATGAACCTTGACGACTCGCGCTTCAGTTCCCTGCTGACCGAAAACGCGCCGCCCCTGATCAACATCGGCACCGGCGAGGATGTGACTATCCGCGAGCTGGCGGAGACCGTGGCGCGAGTGCTGGGCTTCGATGGAGAGCTGGTCTTCGACACCGGCAAGCCCGACGGCACGCCGCGCAAGCTGCTCGATGTGGAGCGCCTGCATGCGCTCGGCTGGCAGCATACAACGACCCTCGAAGAGGGTATCCGACGCACCTGGCAAGCCGTGGCAGGCCGTCTGGCGGGCGCGGCCATCCCACAAAAGTAATAGGCACGATCGCAGCGTTGGCGCATCGTTCTCCACGCTTCGGGTTTTAATCAAAGCGGAGAGCCTAGTATGCGCGTACATCGGATTATGCAGGGCCGGTCGCTGGGGCTTATGGTCGCGGCCGGCATTCTGCTGTGCGGAACCGCGCAGCGCGTTGACGCGGCACCGGATCCGGCCAGCGTCGCCGAGCAGTATCTGCTGTCCGCGGCCAACCAGGAACGCGCGTCGCGCGGACTATCGCAGTTGCGGCGCGACCCGCAGCTTGCACACGCCGCCGCACAGCACGCGCGTCAGATGGCGGAGCACAGCGGCATCTCGCACCAGTTTCCCGGTGAGCCGGAGCTGACCAGCCGCGGCGCAAGCGCGGGCGTGGCCTTCAGCATGATCCTGGAGAACGTGGCCGAGGCGCCGAGCGCGGTGCAGATCCACGACATGTGGATGAACTCCGAGCACCATCGCACCAACCTGCTCGATCCGGCGATCGACGTCGCGGGCATCAGCGTGGTGGAGCGCAACGGCGAGCTGTATGCGGTTGAGGACTTCGCAAAGACAGTCCGCGCGACAAGCTTGGCAGAGCAGGAGTTGGCGATCGCGGCACTGGTGAAGCGGCAGGCTCAGGTGGCGATTGCGAGCGATGCTAGCGCTATTTCAGTTGCACGGCAGACTTGCGGCATGAGCAGCGGCTACGCGGGCACGCGCAAACCGTGGTTCGTCATGCGCTTTACATCGGACTCGCTTACGCGCTTGCCAGATGAGCTAAACACGCGGCTGGCTTCGGGAAAGTACCACCAGGCTGCGGTGGGCGCGTGCGCGGGCGATTCCAGCAGTCCGTTTACCTCATACAACTTCGCCGTGCTGCTGTATCCCTAGCGCGCGATGGCAGCGGATTCAACACCAGCCTCGGCGAGCTCTTCGGCGCTGGCGGGCTGTGTGGGTTCCATTTCGAGGACATCGTTGAAGCGGTTGAAGTAGTTGAAGAGGCCGATAGCGGCCATCAGCTCGATGACCTCGCCCTCGGAGTAGAAGCTGCGCAGGCGGGCGAAGTCCTCGGCGGTGTAGCTGTGGGCGTCGAGCGTCATCACCTCGGCGAGGTGGATGGCGACTTTTTCGGCATCGGTGAAGTCGGAGGCGGCGGCGTGCTTCAGGGCTTCGAGCTGCGCGTCGGTCCAGCCCAGGCGCTTGCAGATGGCGGTGTGCGAGGCCAGGCAGTAGGGCGTGCGGTTGCACTGCGAGGTACGCACGATGACCAGTTCCTTGAGCGCCTTGGAGAGTGTGCCGGTGTTCAGCACCGCGTCCATGTGGGCGATGATGGTCTCGAATATCTCCGGCCGGTGGGCCATGGTGCGAAACATGTTGGGGACGTTGCCGCGGTCGCGCAGCGTCCGGTCGTAGATGGCGACCGAGGCCGGGCGGACTTCGCTGCGCTTCAGTCGCGAGATGCGTGGCATGGCTACCCCCCTCCCCCTATCCAAAACTGTATGATCCTGATTCCAGACTACTTGAAGCTCATGATCCTGATTCCATTGCGGTTACCCGCAAACTGGTGATTCGAAGGCAATTCATGCGCTTCGGTTGAAGCGGGAAACTCTGAACCCCAACTGCGGGCGCAGGGATGATTTTCTCCCTTTTGCCCTTCTTTAATTGTACGGCGGGTGTCAAGGGGATTTGGGGTGATTGTACCGTTGACAAACCAAACTGTGGCGCGTAACGTGCAAGAAGTGGAGTTCTGATGCCGGAACCAACACTGGTTAGTTTGCTCTCGGACTGGGTGGCTGCGGTTCGCCGCGTCTCTTTGAGAGAAGCCGCTCAACGTCTTGCCGAATCACTCGAACCGGAAATAGATGCTTTTGTACTTCCCGCTGCACGTCCTCACGCGAAAGCAATTCGAGAACTGATGCGTCAACATTGGGAATCCCTACGCGAGTCGCAAGAAGTTCCAAAGCAAAGTTCCGCTGCAACTGATCCTCCGCCACGCGAATAGCTACAAGCGCAGCATCGAAAAGACTGTTCTCTTCCTCTAGCGTCATACCGTTCCTTTCAGCCGCACAGCAAGGATAGCCCCATGAACCTCAAATCCATCGCAGCCCAGTTCTCGACACACGAAGCCGCCCGCGAGTTCCTTGAGAAGCAGCGATGGCCGGAAGGCCCAGTCTGCCCCCATTGCGGCGTCGTGGACGCCTCCTACAAGCTCACGCCCCGTCCCGGCTCCAAGTCTCCCGTCCGTCATGGTGTGTGGAAGTGCCGAGGGTGCTGCAAGCAGTACACTGTCACCAAAGGCACCATCTTCGAGGACTCCCACATCCCGCTCAACATCTGGCTTATGACCATCCATCTGGTCTGCTCCAGCAAGAAAGGCATGAGCGCGCACCAGATTCACCGGATGCTGGGGATCACCTACAAGGCCGCATGGTTCATGGTTCACCGGCTGCGCTACGCCGCCACACAAGACCCACTGGCCGAGCAACTGACCGGCATCGTGGAAGTCGACGAAGCCTATATCGGGGGTAAGTGGCGCAAGAATCGCCGCATCTCGCAGCAGACCATCGAAGGCGAGAGGGGCAAGGACCGGCCGCCAGCCGTAGACAACAAGCACGCTGTGGTGTCAATGGTGCAGCGCGGCGGCGATGTGCGCTCCCACCACGTTCCGCGCGTCACTGCCAAGGCTCTCCGCCCGATTCTCTATCACAACATCGAATATGGGGCGCGGATCATGACAGACTCAGGCACCGTTCTGCACGGCGCAATCCATCCCCGGCGTCACGATCAGGTCAACCACAAGGACGAAGAATACGGACGCTACGAAGACGGCGTGTGCATCACCACCAACACGGTCGAGGGCTTCTTCTCCCTGCTCAAGCGCGGCATCAACGGCACCTTCCACCACGTCAGCGGCAAGCACCTTCACCGCTACCTGTCAGAGTTCGACTTCCGCTACAACGCGCGGAAGATCACCGACGGCGAGCGCACCTGCAAACTGATTGGCAAGGTGGCTGGAAAGCGGCTGATGTACAAAGAACTCATTGCCCAGCCGGACGCTCAGAGCCCGCCCGCGCAGGCGTAATCTGCGAACGCTCCCGCTCCTCACGCTCCAACTCATCGCGCAGGTACGGCAACAGGCGAGACTTCTGCTCTTCCGTGAGCGGTTCGGGCTTGGGCGATTCGGGCATATCTAGGACGCTAGCAAATTTCCTGCCCATAAGCCCGCACAAGGGCCGCGATCTTGTGAACAATGAGGGCATGGCTACGTTACCCAAAACAGATACCGACAGACGGCGCCAGAAGATTGACGCGCAGCTGGCATACGAAGAGGCGCGAGAAGAACTGGCCAGCTTGATTGTTACCCTCGGCACTATCGCCGAGCGCGCTGCCCACATCGTCGCCGTGGATCGCTCCATCGAACTCGACCCGCAAGAACCGTTGCAGTCGGAAGCCGGGCTCCTGATGCTCGCGCCTGCTCAGTTTGAAGGACTCGACTTCAAAACCCATCGCGACCTGGGCAACGCTATCGCCGCCGCCCGCAAGCATCTCGCGGGCAAGAAAGCGCTAGCCGCAGCGCTTGGCTGCAACGTCTAGAGGCTTGGTCACTTTTTCTGCGGCTTATCGCTTTCTGGCGATTGCTGCCACTCGTGATGCCGTATTTGTTCTAGCGCAACTTCCTTGAGGGTGTCGCGAATCTCCCTCAGAACCGCGAGCGATTTTTCCTCATCCGTGATTTTGGGTGGCGTCATCTGTCTTTCCTTTCCTTGCTCGCTACTACTCTGTCGAGTCCGCCCGCATGGCCTCATCTGCCCATTGAGCAAGAAGGTCTCCCCTTAACTGATCGACCCTGTATTTGAGGTCATCGAAACAATATCCAAGCCTCCGCTCTACATCAAGCGTGGTCTTTTCCTGCTTTGTCAGAACAGTGTTGATTAACTGTTCAAGACGCCCCATTCGTTTTTCCATGGTCGCAAGACGTGTTTCTAAAGACGATGCATCTTTACCGGCGCTCATCTGGAGATTCCCTTTTGCTATGGCACTGTCAGGTCAAAGGGAAACTGGTAGATCGTGTCGCCCACGATGCCAGAAAGCATGACCGTCGTTGCTTTCTTGTCGCGCTCGAATATCATGATTCCGTTAACGCTTTGGTTCGGTAGCACGGTGTTGGCACGAAGAACAACGCGCTCCGCAACGCTGTAAGTATCGGATAGGGATTGGTTGCGCGCTTGGATTGTTTCGGCTGCGCGTGCCTGGGCCGCGTAGTCGGGAGCCGAAGTTCTCGAAGTGCTCGTGCCGTTATATATTCCCGTCGCACTCGATCCATCCGAACCGCCCGCATAGACGGTCCCGGTACTGTTCGTCGTCGTGGTGCTCTGTTGCCGCGCCATGCTACCGCCCGCCGCGATCATGGCATTACCCCAAGCCATGCGCCGACCCGCGGATCGAAGCAGTTTGTAAATGTCAACCGGTTTGAATTGCTTGGCTTTCGGCGCCAGCTCGGTCATAACGAAATTGGAGGGCAGCACATCGACATTGCCAGCACTATCGTTCACGACGGAAACCTTCGCCCCTAGATACTTCCCGACGATGCCGACAGTAACGACGATGCCGACATTTCCGCTGGCCAGCGTCTCATACTTGCGTCCATTGATGTATCCGAAGCCGCAAGTAGATCCGCGATCACACACAAGGTTTTTGGTCACGCCGGATGGAGGACTGTCTTGAGCCGCGACAGATAGAGATAATAGGGGAAACAGACCTAAAGAGGCCACAGCAGCACGACGGATCATGGAGGGTCGTCCCTTGCCGTTGATGTTTGATGAAACATCAACACCGCTTCAGCCTAACGCCATGCTTGCAGGATGGCAATAGAGAAATTGGCCGAGGATGTCTCTGTCTCTTCCATCTGCGTGCGGATCGGGAGGAGGGTGCGCGACCTGCGCGTAAAGAAGGGATGGTCTCAACGGATGCTCGCCGACCATGCCCAGATCGAGCAAGCGCACCTTGCGAGGCTGGAACTTGGTCAGATCGAGCCGGGAGTGCTGGTACTGGAGAGGATCGCGGGCGCGCTCGGAGTCGAGACCTTCGAGTTGCTCCGGTAGGGGTCTAGGGCTTCTTGGCTGGCTTCGGCATCGGCGGGGTCTTCAGCAACGCGGACACCGCATCCTCAAACTTCACCGGATGCAGACTCAGCGGCTTGGAGGCGCGGCCTATGGTCACAAATTTAGGACTCTTCTTGGTTGGCTTCTCGTCGCTCATGCGACCATGATAACGGCTGGATATGGCAAACGATAGAGACGCGATTTTGATCCTTCTCGACGTACTGGAAGAGCAGGTTGCCAAGATAGCAGCCCTTAAGACGATTCTGGCTTGCACGACTCCAGATGACGAGCCTGAGTGGATGGAAGAAGCCGAGACTCTGAAGATTTTGAACGCGGGTAAAGTTCACGATAGGTTTGCCGCATTTCGCGCTCTATTTCTCGCATCCCGTGACGAAAATCAGCTACCAGGCGATCTAGATTCAGTCGTCCGTCGGCTTCTCGATACTGCTCTAGAGCCTGACGATCCCGCTCCGCCTCGGTGATAGTCTGCGCCATACCTCAAGGCTACGCAAACGATCTAACAAACTGAAAACAAAAACTTAACTTTCTTTGGTTTGTCATGGATAGAATCGCCGGATTTGGATTATCGGTTTGTCATAGCGACGTATTCTTGTGTTGGGGCTGGCTATCGGTGAAAGGAAGGTGCGTGATCGATCGCGTTCTTGATTTGGATCTGGACTTCTTCGCCAGGCCTCCACACACGGGTACCACGGAGTGGGATCGTGCGCCCCAAGATATCTACAAGACTCTGTTGGGGGGCGAAGATGTTAGGAAATTCCTTGAAGAGAGATGTGGTCTATCCCTGCAGAATAAAATTCCCGGATGTGTCGTCACTGAGCACTGTGAGGCGTTTGGGATTTGGAAGCAGTGGCGACAAGCTGGGATTCTCGGGTCACTCTTTGAGGTCGTCCATGTCGACGCACATGCTGATTTGGGTGCTGGATTTCCAAACCCAACCTATAAGTATCTCAACACTGAACTGCTCACATTACCGATCGGTGATCGCTCCAATCCTCGCTTTGCAGACGACGCAATAAATTCGGGCAACTACCTCATCGCTGCGATCGCGTGTGGGTGGCTCTCTAACCTCAGTTACGTGCATCCGACTCGCGTCATCACTGACGATGACTTAAATACTAACCGTACACTTCAGCTCCAACTAATGGTCAGCCCAGAAAGCCGGGAATGGATCGAAACGCCGCACGATATTCCTCCGTGGATATTCAAAGACGTGATGGGCACTGATTTTGGAGCTGTCATTCAATTAGGAATTAAGCTATCCGATAACGACGGAAGTCCGATCCACGACAGCCTGGAGCCGGAGCTGCCATTCACTGTGATCGATGAGTCAAAGTTCAGTTCATCGGGATTTACCCATATCATTCTTTCCCAGTCACCCAAATACTCACCGGTGCTCCTCGATGATCTGATGACGGTTATCAAGGAGTATTTCAGTCTCGTTTGATACGCGCATACGGTTGATCCAGTGGACGTGGTGGGAGATCGTGAGCATCGTGCTCCTGGGCTCCCTGATGTCAATTCTTTCCATACTGCTCGCTCAATTAATGTGTCACACATCCATTCGGGTAGGGTTACCGGCCCGCTTCCATGGTTTCTGAACGCGAAAAAAATGTTTGCGCAGGTGAATATTCCACCGGGCGCCGAGTAGAATCGACGCCGTACCAGACAGTTCAATTCAGGAGACACACCAACGATGAAGAAGCTGATCGCAGCAACCTTGTTTTTCGCATTGAGTACGGCCGCCGCACTGGCCGCCGACTTCAACGGCAAATGGACGGCCGAGGTTCCGAGCCGCCAGGGCGGGACGACGACCACAACCTTCACCTTCAAGGTGGATAGCGGCAAGCTGACCGGCACCATGTCCAATCAGATGGGCGATATGGACATCAGCAATGGCAAGGTGGATGGAGACAACATCAGCTTCGATGTGATTCGCACCTTCAATGACAACAAGATCACGCTGACTTACACCGGCAAGGTCGACGAGGCCGGGGGCATCAAATTCACGCGCACGATGAGCGGCATGCCCGGAGGCGGCGGCGGTCAGGCTCCTCCACCGCAGGAGTTCACGGCGAAGAAAGCTGCCAGCTAAGCACGGTTTGCTAGGCTTGTAACGCCACGCCCCATGCCCGTTCCTCGTGTGCTTCATGCGGGGGACGGGCATGGAGTTTTAATAGGGGCCGTTCACCGTGGGTCGAAGCGGAGGGTGGAGAGGAGGGTGAGGAGGCGGGCGCGGACCTGGTCGAGCTGGGCCGGGGTGATGTCGCGGACGCCGGAGACCTCGCCTCCGCAGAAGTTGTTGATGGCGAGGTCGAAGCGGAGGCAGGCGCCGGCGTGAAGCGTGGTGTAGACATCGTCATGCTGAGTGATGCAGACATCGCGCTGCTCATCACGGCCGTGGGTGAAGGGAATGCCGGCGATCTGGATCTTGTCGGGCGCGAGGCTGAGTGAAGGACCGGGCGTGGAGGGTGAGGCTGGATTGGGTTCAGGGGCAGGAGCGGCGGCGTTACCGGCTGCGTCTTCGGCAGACCTGCGGGCGGCTTCGGCCGGAGTGAGCTTGGGCGCGACGGCCTGGCGGGCGCAGGCGGAGGCTGAAGAGTGCGGCGTGACGGAGAAGTAGAGATAGGCACCGGAGAAGGTGGACTCGGGGAAGGGATTTTGTGGCATGGCGACGACGGCGCGCAGGGTGGCGTTGCGCGGCGCGGTGCGCGCGTCGAGGTGGAAGGTGCTGATCTCGTGGTCCTGCTCGGCGAAGGTCCAGTTGGCGGGGAAGCTGAAGGAGAGATGGTTGGCGGAGTCGTGGAAGGTGTGGGTGGGTTGTGCGGTTTGAGCGGGGTGCGCGGTTTGACAAAAGAGCGGGATGCAGAGGAAGAAAGGTGCGAGCAGCAGTGGCAATGCGGGCAATAAGCAGGTCCTTCGACTGCGCCTCGCGCGTTGCGCGATGCTTCGCTCAGGATGACACTTCATCTCACCGCAGGGCCGCGTTCGGCTGCGCTGTCCCGCTGAAGCGGGATCAGGATGACAGTTCATAGATAGTTTCGGCAGCAACGCAACGATCCCTCGGCGGCTGAAGCCGCCTTCTTCAAATCGGCGATGGGTACGGCATGGCTGAAGCCATGCCCCTTCAAGACCGGCCAACCGCAAATTGTGTGTGGGTTGCCGTCGCCACATGTCTTCTTAGATTCTCATGCGGGGGTTGGCGAAGGTGTAGGCGACGTCGGTGAGCAGGTTGACGGCGACGTAGGTGAGCCCAATGGCCAGAATGCAGCCCTGGACGAGGGCGTAGTCGCGGTTGGAGATGGCGGAGAGGGTGAGGCGGCCGATGCCGGGCCAGGAGAATACAGTCTCCGTCACAATAGCGCCCGACAGCAGGCTGCCGAACTGCAGGCCGATGACGGTGATTACCGGGATGAGGGCGTTCGCGAGCGCGTGGCGGTAGACGACGGTGCGTTCGGTGAGGCCCTTGGCGCGTGCGGTGCGGATGTAGTCCTGCGAGAGCTCTTCGAGCATGGCGGTGCGCACCATGCGGGTGAGGACTCCTGCGAGGCCGCTGCCCAGGGTGATGGCGGGCAGCACAAGGTAGAGCCAGAAGCCGCGGCCGAAGATGGGGCCCGCGCCGGCGCCGGAGACGGGCGTCCAGCCGAGCGAGATGGAGAAGATGAGGATGAGGACGGGGCCGAGGGCGAAGTTGGGAAACGAGAGGCCGCCGAGGGAGACAACGCCGAGCAGTCGGTCCGGCCAGCGGCCACGATGGAGCGCGGAGGTGACGCCGGCGGGGATGGCGATTGCGATGCCCAGGAGCAGCGCGGCGAGGGTGAGCGCGAGGGTGTAAGGGTAGCGCTGCGCGACGAGGTGAGTGACGGAGTCGTGCAGGCGGAGAGAGTGGCCGAGGTCGCCATGCAGGACGCCGCGCCAGTAGCGCAGATACTGCGTGTGCAGCGGCGCGTCGAAGCCGAGGTCGTGGCGGAGGGTGGAGACGTCGGTGGCGGTGGCGCCCTCGCCGAGCATCTGGACGATCGGATCTCCCGGCACCAGATGAATCAATAAGAAGACGACCGAGACCACCACCCAGAGCACGGGCAGGGTGATGAGGATGCGGCGGACGGGTTTGGGGATGGTGGGCAGTTGTCAGTTCTCGGAGGTTAGCGGTCAGTATGAAAGACAAATGCGGGGATTCTTCGCCGATGGCTCAGAGTGACAGGGACGAAAATTTATGGCTTGCAGCACGACCATATTAGTTCCTGCGTTGTGTTGGAAGATGCACTTTAGAGTTCGAGCTTGAGTTGCAGGTCTGGGTTCGCGGCTTCAGAGGTGAGGGTTTCGACGCGGATGCGGGCGATGCGGCGGCCGGCCATCAGTTCCACGATATAGCGGCGGCCAGAGTGGGTGATGCTCTCGCCGGCGACAGGCAGGTGGCCGAGCTGAGCGAGGACGAAGCCAGCGAGTGTCTCGACGCCAGCCTCGCGGGGGAAGGCCCAGCCGAGCTGGGTGCCGAGGTCGCGCAGGGTGGTGCTGCCGTCGAGGATGAGGACGCCGTCGGCGTCGGGGCCGGCGGCGCGCGGGGCGATGTCGAACTCGTCCTCGAGCTCGCCAACCACCTGCTCGAGGACGTCTTCGGCGGTCACAATCCCAACTGTAGACCCGAACTCATCGACCACGACGGCGATCTGGCGACGGCGCAGCTGGAACTCCTGCAGCATCTCGACGGCGAGCTTGGTCTCGGGGACGACGAAGACATCGTGCATGACCTGGCGCAGGGTGAGCGAGGAGTTGACGGCGCCGCCGAGGCCAAGCGTGACGGCGCGGAAGTGCATCTGGCGGGAGATGTCCTTGGAGTAGACGACGCCGATGATGCGATCCGGGTCGGCGAGCGGCACAGGCAGCTCTGGAGTGGTTGCGCCGTTGGCTCCGGGAAGCGGGCGGTCCTCATAGACGGGCACGCGGGAATGCTGCTCCTCGACGATGCGCGCGCTGGCGCGTTCGATGGTCATGCCGGCGGGGAGGGAGAAGATGCGGCGGCGCGGGGTCATGATCTCGCGCACGGTGACGTGGTTGAGCTCGATGGCGCGGTGGATGATCTCTTCCTGATAGGCGGGGAGCAGGCCCATGCGGCGCGTGGCGGTGGCGATAAGCTTGAGCTCTTCGGGCGAGTGCACAGAGCCTTCGCCGGAGGGGCGCGCGTGGAAGAGGCGGAGAACGAAGCCGGCGGAGGCGTTCATCAGGCGCACGGCAGGACGCGTCATGCGGATGAAGGCGTCCATGGGGCCGGCCACGGCGAGGGCGATGCGCTCGGCGCGTTCGAGGGCGAGGGACTTGGGGACGAGCTCGCCGAGGAGAAGCTCAAAGTAGGTGATGGCGGCGAAAGAAAGAACGATGGCGGCGCTGTGCGCGTAGAGCACGGCGTGCGCGGGCATACTGGCGAGCCAGCGCGCGGCGAGGTCGAGGATCATTTGCGCGACTGCGGGTTCGCCCAGCCAGCCGAGGGCGAGCGAGGCCAGGGTGACGCCGAACTGCACGGCGGGCAGAAACTCGTCGATGTTGCGCTTGAGGCGGAGCGCGGTGCTGGCGCCGGAGCGACCCAGGGCGGCGAGTTGCTCCATGCGCGTCTCGCGCACACTGATGAGGGCGAACTCCGCGGCCACGAAGAAGCTGTTGGCCAGGATGAAGAAGGCCACCATCAGCGCGCGGAAGAGCATCCATTCCAGCATTCAGAGTGTGAGTCTACGGCATTTCGTGGGTGCTGGCGCGCAAAAAGCTTAACACCGATTTACACCGATGACATCGATCGTGTGGATTGAGGTTAAGCACCGACGCACGCGAAAACGCCCGGCAGCGTTGAGTCGCCGCCGGGCGCATTGTTTTCGCAGGCAAACTTAAATTTAGGCGAGCACCTTGGTGATGGACTTGTCGATGGTGTCCTTGGGGACGTAGCCCACGATCTGCTCGGCAACCTTGCCGCCCTTGAAGAGCAGCAGCGCGGGAATGCCGCGAATGCCGTAGCGCATGGGCGTGGCGGTGTTGGCGTCCACGTCCATCTTCATCACCTTCAGCTTGCCGCTGTAGTGCGACGCGACCTCGTCGACCACGGGCGCGAGCGCGCGGCACGGACCGCACCATGCGGCCCAGAAGTCCACCAGCACAGGCTGCTCGGACTGCAATACTTCTTTCTCAAAATCGGCGTCGTTGACGGCCGTTACAAGCTGTCCCATCTCTCTTCCACCCCTCCTGCTGTCGTGCTAAGCGTTCCAATTCCCTTCCCATAGTAGATGCTCGAGGGGGTATATGGGGTTCAGAGCGGGGAGACCGGCGGGTTTTGCGCCCTAACGATTAACGCCCGCCGCCAGTCGTTTGGACTGAAGCGGCGGGCGGCGTAGCAGCCCTCCCCAGAACTGCACACGCCGTCATGTTATGCAAAGGCTCAGAGCAATGTAAAGAAGATTTCGCGGTGACTATGGTAATTGAGCCGACGGGACGCGGAGAGGCGTCGTGTCGGGGAATGTTGATCTTTTAGATCTCAGATTGCCATTTATCTGATTGATTCTTAGTCTGATATGGGAGAGGATATTGTTGCAGCGTGACCAATGGCGGTTTCAACGATCTCCAGCGCCGGATCGGCAGCGGCGGCGTGGATCTGGTTGGCGATCCTGCCAATGTCGGCCCCGGGATCGACGACGAGCAGCACGGAGGGGCCGGCGCCGCTGAGGGCGACACCCAGAATGCCGGGTTGGCCGGTAAGGGGGAGCAGGCGAGGCAGCAGCGGGCAGGCCTCCATGCGGTAGGGCTGGTGCAGGCGGTCCTCCATGGCGGTGCGGAGCAGGTCTCCCCGGCCCAGGGCGAAGGCGGAGACCAGCAGAGCGGTGCGCTGGAGGTTGGCGACGGCGTCCGCGCGGCTGTAGGTGGCGGGAAGCATCGCACGGGCGCGTTCAGTCGAGAGGCTGGCGGAGGGCAGGGCGAGCAGCAGCTTCCAGGGCAGGTCAGAGCCGCAGGTGGCGGCGACGACCGCGCCCTTCTCGTCGACGGCGGAGACAGTGAAGCCGCCAAGGGCGCAGGCCGCGACGTTGTCGGGATGGCCCTCGCGGCGGGAGGCCTCGTCGATGCACGCCGGGAGAGACCAGCCGAGTGCGCCGAAGTGGTTGGCGAGCAGGACGCCGGCCAGCAGCGCGGCGGCGGAGGAGCCGAGGCCCATGCTGAGGGGAATCTGATTGTCGATGCGCAGGTGGAGAGGTAGGACGGCGCGACCGGCTTGTTCGAGGACCTGGCGATAAGTCTCGAAGATCATGTTGTTGTGGGTGCGGGAGACGCGATCGGCGTTGCGTCCAGTGGCCTCGATGGTGAAGGGCGCCGCGTTGGGGGCAGAATTGACTTCGGCGTCGATGGTGAGGGAGAGCGCGAGCGCGAGGCCGACGGAGTCGAACCCCGGACCAAGGTTCGCCGACGTTGCCGGCAGGGTGAGGCGGATGGGCGCAGGCTGTCCATGCACTGGTGAGATTGTCTGCGCGCGATCCAGAAGATGACCTCAGCGGCTAAAGCCGCATTCGTATAACAGATTTTTACGGCATCCTTCGACTTCGCTCAGGACAGGCTCTGAAGCCGTGCCCTTAGGAAAGAATATTTCAAAACTGGCAGGGGTGCGTTTCCAGATGGGCGACCATCCGGGCTAAATTGGATTTGCCGGATGATTGAATCCAATTCGTACCCAGCGAGGCAACAACTACGCTGGACACTTGTCCCTAGTTCTCCGTTGGGTGGTCAATCGAGACGATGACCAAGGTCGACGTCGGAATCTTTGCCGCTTTTAGCTTCAGTCCCGTTGTTTCTTGTAGCGCCACAGGCAAAGACGGAAGTCCCGAAGGCTCTGAGCCCGTAGCTGGCGGGTAAGTGCCAGATGACGCGATGTCCCATTGCACGTCGAAGGGGTAGATGCCTGTAATGCCCGTTTGGTCTACGACGGGCTGGCGTAAGACCCCCGCCAGATTCTTTGCTAGGAATTCCACCGCCATGCCCTTTGACCGAATGAAGTATGAACCCACGCTCCATCCTGCTCCCTGCGAGTCCAGCGGCTTCAATTTAAAGCCATCTTTCGAGATGGTCAGCACATAGCCGGGAAGAGGCTTTACTACGGTGTTCGCTACGAGATGGAAACGTTCAACAAGCACAGGCTGTAGCATCTGGATGCGCTGCTCTGTCGTCAACGACTTGTAGGCCGCAACATCCTCGCCAGATACCTTCGCCGAGATGTCGTAGGGCTCGGAATCGACCCAGCCGGGGCCGCCTGAAATGAGGTCTTGCTGCATGTCGTAGGCCAACGCGATGAAGTTCTTGAGCGGTATATTCTCGAACGCGAAGCCATCACCTAAATTCCGCATTCCCTGTCCGGGTCTTCCACTGTGATTAGCGGTAATGGAAACGATCTCGTATTTCAGCGGCGGATTGGTGGGTTGAGTAGCAGGTGCTTGAGCTCGCATCTGCGGCACTGCCGAGAAGGCGGCAAGGATTACCACATGAATGGTTCTCTGCATCGGATCTACACCTATCGGAGACTGATTGTGAACCTATCCACTATACGGCTCGAACGCATGACAGTTCATGCAGTGGCATCTGGGGCACCTAGGAGTGCCCCAGATGCTTTGGGAGATTGGTGGCAGTACACTTCAATCAATTTGTGGCAATCAGCAAGTAGATGATGCGCGGTTTCGGGGCGTATCACCGGCAAACCGGAAGTTATGAATGCTGCCGGGATTCCCGTGGTCATGCTGGGACGACAGATTCGTTCGTGGCGGCCATTTGCTCTTCCAGAGCATGCAGGACGACGGCTTCATCGGCTTCGAGGACGATGGGCTGCTTGCGGAGCCGGTCGTGCGCGGCGCGTTCGGCGGGCGTGGCGGATGCCATCTCCGCGTCAGTGAGGAGTTCGCCGCGGTGGTAGTCGATGGTGTACTGCGGGTCCTTGAGGGTGTGGCCGGTGAGGACGAGGACGACGCGCTCCTCGCGCGCGACGCGGCCGGCGCGGACCAGCTTCTTGAGGCCGGCGAGGGTGACGGCAGAGGCGGGCTCGCAGCCGATGCCCTCGGCGCCGATCTCGGCCTTGGCGAGTGCGATCTCCTGCTCGGAGACCTGCTCGCACCAGCCGCCCATCTCCTCAATGACGCGCGCGGCCTTCTGCCAGCTTGCGGGATTGCCGATGCGGATGGCGGTGGCGCGGGTCTCGGCCTTGACGGGCTTCATCTCATGGTTGGTGTCGTTGAACCAGCGGTAGAGCGGGTTGGCGCCCTCGGCCTGGATGATGCTGATCTTTGGAACGCGCGAGATGAGGCCGATGTGCTTCATCTCCGCGAAGCCTTTGCCCAGGGCGGAGGAGTTGGCGAGGTTGCCGCCAGGGACGACGATGTGTTCGGGCACCTGCCACTCCAACTGTTCGACGATCTCCATGGCCGGGGTCTTCTGGCCTTCGAGGCGATAGGGGTTGACGGAGTTGAGCAGGTAGATGGGAAAACGGCGGACGAGTTCCAGCAGCAGACGCACACAGCCGTCGAAGTCGGTCTTGAGCTGCACTGTCAGGGCGCCGTAGTCCATGGACTGGGAGAGCTTGCCCCAGGCGATCTTGCCCTCGGGGATAAAGACAATCGATCGCAGCCCGGCGCGCGCGGCGTAGGCGGCCATGGCGGCGGAAGTGTTGCCAGTGGACGCGCAGGCGACCCATTGGAAGCCGCGCTCGACGGCGACCGAGATTGCGGCGGTCATGCCGGTGTCCTTGAAGGAGCCGGTCGGGTTCATTCCCTGATGCTTGCCGAGGAGCCAGTCGACACCAGCGAGCTCGGCGGAGCGAGGCATCTCATAGAGAGGCGTGTTGCCCTCGCGCAGGGTGACGACGTGGTCGAGATTATCCAGAATCGGCAGCAGATCGCGAAAACGCCAGACACCGCTTTGGTCGATGGGCAGGGTGGAGGTGCGCAGCTCCTGCCAGCGGGCGCGCAGACCGCCGGGGTTGGGCAGGCGGACGGCGGGTGCGGCGGAGTTGGCAGGGCTCCCCGGAGACCAGGGGTAGATGACCTCATAGAGGCCGTTGCAATTTGGGCAGCGAAAATCGCTGCTGCTGGCCTCGGCGGCGATCCGCGCGCCGCAGCTTGTGCATCGTAGTTGATGTGTGGAACTCATCGGACGTACCTTTAGCTTATTGTATGCGGCGGAATCGAGCTTGTACGCGGTGGGCCGGAACGGTGGCGAAGCTGCGTAATGTGGCGCTGCTGGCCTCTCTAGTTGCCGCGCTTCCCTGCTACGCACAACCTGCACCGCATCCGCCTGCTGCGCACGAGGTGCACGTGCTGGCCGCGACGGACCTACAGCCGGTGCTGCCGGCGCTGGCTGACCAGTTTGAACACGCGAGCGGGATCAAGCTGGTGATCAGCTATGGGTCTTCGGCGACGCTGGCCACGCAGATTTTGAATGGCGCTCCGGCCGATCTCTTCCTGGCCGCCGACTATAGCTATCCGGAGCAGGTGGTGGCGGCGAAGCTGGCGGACACGCCCTCGCCGGAGGCCTATGCGCGCGGCACGCTGGTGCTGTGGGCGCGCAAGGACTCGCCCTTCCAGCCGCTGACGCAGAGCACGCTGAGCGACGGCAAATATATCTCGCTGGCCATCGCCAACCCGGACCATGCGCCGTACGGCCGCGCCGCAATGTCCGCGCTGACCTGGATGAAGCTGTACGAGACGCTGAAGCCGAAGATTGTGCAGGCGGAGAATGTTGCGCAGACGGCGCAGTTTGTACAGTCGGGTAATGCGCAGCTGGGGCTGATCTCGCTGACCTCAGCGTCGACACCGGAGATGATGCAAGCCGGCAGCTACATTCGCATTCCGCTGCAGACCTACCCGGAGATCCGGCAGTGCGCGGTGGTGATGCTGAAGTCCGCGCATCGCACGGAGGCGCATCAGTTCCTGGACTGGCTGCGCTCACCGGCCATCCAGATGACGCTGCCGAAGTACGGACTCGATCCGGCGCAGTAGATTCGGCGCAGTAGCGCTTGCCAATAACGTATGTGCGGTGCGAAAACTGCGCGCAGTAGGCGCAACTCTCGGTACACTTGTGCGCAATGGACACGCAGGCACTCTGGCTGACGCTACGCCTGGCGCTGACGACGACCGCGCTGCTGCTGGCGATTGCACTGCCGCTGGCGTGGTGGATTGCGTCGGGTGTGGGCGGCGCGCGGGCGCTAGTGCAGGCGGTGGTAGCGCTGCCGCTGGTGCTGCCACCTACGGTGCTGGGCTTCTACCTGCTGGTCACGCTGGGACCGCTGACCGCGCCAGGACGGCTGATCATTCGGCTGCTGGGACATCCGCTGGCGTTTTCGTTTGCGGGGCTGGTGGTGGGGTCGGTGCTGTATTCGCTGCCGTTTGCGGTGCAGCCGCTGGTGGCGGGATTCAGGGCGGTCGATCCAGCGCTGATTGAAGTTGCGTCGACGCTGGGCGCGTCGCCACTGCGGATCTTTCGGACGATCACGCTGCCGCTGGCCAGGCCTTCTGTGATGACGGCGGCGGTGCTGACGTTTACGCATACCGTGGGCGAGTTTGGTGTGGTGCTGATGCTGGGCGGCAACATTCCCGGTGCGACGCGGACACTGTCCATCGCGCTCTATGACCAGGTGCAGGACTTCAACTACGCAGCGGCGAACCGCACCGCCGGTGTGCTGCTGGCCTTCAGTCTGCTGACGCTGGTTGCGATCTACTGGCGCGGCGCGGCGAGGAGGCAGCTGCTTGGGTAAATCACTTGAGAGATTGCGTCCTTCGCAGCCACAAAATTTGTCCGGCGAGCCCTACTTGAGGGTATCGATTAGCGATCAAATTGGTGCGCTTAAGCTAGATGTGAGCTTTCAGCTCAGCAAACCATGGACCGTCTTGTTTGGCCCATCCGGATCGGGGAAGACGACCATTCTTAGATCCATTGCCGGGATCCATCGTCCGGATGCTGCCTTGATTGCCAGCCACCCACAATTCTCGAAACTGACGGGCGCCGTCCTCGTCGATACTTCGCAACAAATCAACATTCCTGCATATGAGCGCGCAATCGCGCTCGTACCTCAGAATGCGTCACTCTTCCCGCATATGACCGTTCTCGAAAACATCAACTACCGGACTCGGGGAGTGATCGGCCCTGCTGAGCAGGACTATTGGGAGATTCTGAACGAGGAACTGCCGGGAATGTTCACCATCGACAAGCTCCTAAAGAAAAAGCCCGCCGAGCTATCCGGCGGAGAGGCACGACGCGTCAGTCTGGTTCGAGCCATGATGGCCCGCAGCAAACGTTTATTACTTCTTGACGAACCGTTCTCCGGCCTCGACTCGGAACTGCGCACCTCAGTTGTCAGCGGCCTTGCTGCCTGGCAGGAAATTCACGGAGTGCCCATTCTGCTCGTCACACACGACATCGCCGAGACCTATCAACTGGGCGCCGAAGTCGTAAAGATCGCCGACGGCAAAGTGGTGGCGCAGGGGCCAGTGGACGTGGTACTGGCTGAGGAGCGGGCGCGACTGCTGAAGCAGTTGCAATCTCACGAACCGCAATTATGATTCTGCGGAAATCTCGCCGCAATCTCGGTTTATCTATGCAATCGGTATGAATCGGTGCTAATACTTTTGCGCGGGGAAGCCGAGCAGGACCGGCTCCTGCTCGAGGCGAATGGCAGTCTTCGCGTAGACGGCTTCGACGATGGCGTCGTGCAGGGCTACGATCTCGGCCGCGGTGGCGCCGCCGCGATTGATGATGGCGAGAACGTGCTTGGTGGAGAGGCCGGCACGGCCGAGGGCGAAGCCTTTATGGAAGCCGGCGAGCTCGATCAGCCACGCAGCGGAGAGTTTGATTAATTTCCCAGCGCGCGCATCTTTTCCTTCGCGCACATCGCCTTCCCTTCCCTGCCCTTGCACTGGACCAGATTGGCTGGCGAAGTCCGTAGCGGGTTCTGGGTTTGCCGGGAACTGCGGAACCTCCTCGATGCGGCAGCCTTTGATCGCCGCGAGCTTTGGCACCATCGCGGTGGAGACAATGGGGTTCTTGAAGAAGGAGCCTGCGCTGCGCGAGTCAGGATCGTCGGGCGAGAGCAGCATGCCTTTGCGCGCCCGAATCTCGCGGACAGCGGCGGCGGTCTCAGCCAGCGAGGGATGGACTATGCCGTGCTCGGCGAAGTACTGCTTTATATCGCGATATTCGAGGTGTGGTGCGCCGTCCTGCTGCAGCGAATAGACGACGCGCGTGATGGCGTAGCGGCCGCATTGAGTGGTGTTGAAGACGCTGCGGCGGTAAAAGAAGCCGCACTGGGCAGGAGAGAGCTCGACCGGTTTTTCCGCTTCGAGATCGATGGCGTACACGCGCGCGATGGTGCGCGAGACCTCCTGGCCATAGGCGCCGACGTTCTGGACGGGTGTTCCGCCGACACTGCCGGGAATCCCAGCGAGGCATTCGATGCCGGCGCAATTCTTTTCCACTGCAAGCCGCACGACGATGTCCCACTCAACGCCTGCTGCAGCTTCGATGGCGGCGAGGCCATTCGTCTCAGCCTTCCATTGCAACTCTGCTCCGGCGATGCGGACGACTACGCCGGGAAAACCATCGTCAGAGACAAGAAGATTGCTGCCGCCGCCGAGAAGAAAGAGCGGCACGTTGCGCGCACGCGCAAAGCGGACAGCGGCGAGGACCTCTTCGTCGCCGCCTGCGTCCACAAGCCAGCGCGCGGAGCCGCCCACGCCCAGCGTGGTGTAGGGAGCCAGCGGCACATCGCTACGAATGGTCACGCACCCTAGACTATTGCAAGGCGACTCTTCAAGCGAGGCCGCAAACGGGAGACTGTACAATCGAAGCTGTGCGCCGCTTGAGCAGAGTTGATCCGGCGGCAGTTTTCCAAGGAGGAGTTTCCAATGTATCCAGAGATCATGTTGATTCCCATGCGCGAAGAGCTGACTCGCGCTGGGGTGAAGGAAGCACGCACGGCCGCCGAGGTGGATGCGGCGCTGGCCCAGCCCGGGACGACGATGCTGATCGTCAACTCCATATGCGGCTGCGCGGCGGGCAAGATGCGCCCCGCGGTGCGCATGGCGATGCAGCACAGCACCCAACCCAGCCAGGCTGTTACCGTCTTCGCCGGGCAGGACCGCGAGGCGACGGAGAAGGCGCGCGGCTACTTTGCCGGGCACCCGCCCAGCTCGCCTGCCATCGCCATCCTGCGCGACGGCCAGCTGGTGTACCTGATGCAGCGCTCAGCGATTGAGACCTCAACCGCGCCAGCGATTGCAGAAGAGCTGGCGCGTGCCTTCGACGCATACTGCGCGACGACGACGGCATAAGTTTTACAAATCACGAGATCCCGTTCGTGCGGCCTTGCTGAAGGCTGCTGCGAGCGGGTTTTTTGTTTGTCCGCAGATTGGCGCAAAACGCCGGCTGCGGTAGCTCGTCTAACATGGGGAAAGTTCGCATCGCAAAAAAGTCTATGACTAAGCTCCGATTCGCTCTCCTACTCTCTGTGGCAATGTTTGCCGCGCACGCCCAGCCGCCCGCCGAGCTTCCGCAAGCCACAGACACGACCGGGCGCTCGCGCGAGCTGGCACGCCTGCTCGATGAGATATGGCAGGACAAGCTGCGGCATGAGCCGGAGTACGCGACCTACCTAGGCGACAAGCGGTATGACACGGAGCTGACCGACTACTCGCCGCGCGCGGTGAACGATGCGCTGGAGCGCGGGCGCGGGTACATCGATCGGCTGTCGGCGATCGACAGCACGGGGCTGACGCATCAGGAGCAGCTCTCGGCCGAGCTGCAACTGCGCTCGCTGGTCGAGGACCAGGAGGGCGCGCGCTTCAAAGAGTGGGAGATGCCGGTGACGCAGTACGACGGCCTACAGCTGGACCTGCCGCAGCTGGCCGAGCACACCGCCTTCGATACCGCCGACGACTACGACCACTACGCGACGCGGCTGGGCAAAGTGGCGGCGGCATTCTCGCAGACCATGACGAATATGCAGAGCGGCGTGGATGAGCAGCGGACGCCGCCCGCGTACATCATGCAAAAGGTACTGGTGCAGGTGCAGGCCATTGCGGCGGAGAAGCCGGAGGACACGCCGTTCGCCGAGCCGCTGAAGAAGTTTCCCGCGACGGTCTCGGCTGAGGACCGCAAGCGCATCTCGGATGAGGTGCTGAACGCGATTGCGACCCAGGTGCTGCCGTCGTATGCGCGCTTCGCGAAATTTCTCACGGTTACTTATATTCCCGACTGCCGCAAAGACCCCGGCGTGTGGGCGCTGCCCGACGGCGACGCCTACTACACCTTCCGCATCAAGCAGAGCACGACGCTGAACAAGACGGCAGCGGAGATCCACCAGATCGGCGTGGATGAGGTGAGGCGCGACGAGGCGGAGATGCTGGCGATCGCGCAGAAGATGGGCTACGCTGACCTGAAGAGCTTTGGCGCGGCGCTGAAGGCGAACCCGAAGTTGCATCCTGACTCCGCGGACGCGCTGCTAGCGGCGTACAAGGCCTATATCGCGCAGATGGAACCGAAGCTGCCTCAACTCTTTGGCACGCTGCCCAGGGCGAAGCTGGAGGTGGTGCCGATACCGGCGTACATGGCGCCGGACCAGCCGCAGGCCTACTACGACCAGGGCACGCCGGATGGCAAGCGGCCGGGGAATGTGGACGTGAACACCTACCACTGGGCTGACCGCTCGCTGACGGACGTGGAGACGGTGGCGTACCACGAGGGGATCCCCGGGCACCATCTGCAGATTTCGATTCAGCAGGAGTTGAAGGACCTGCCGCCGTTCCGCCAGCAGGCGTACTACACGGCGTATACCGAGGGCTGGGGACTCTACAGCGAGCGGCTGGGCAAGGAGATTGGCTTCTACCAGGACCCGTATTCGGACTACGGGCGGCTGGAGGCGGACATGTGGCGCGCGATCCGTCTGGTGGTCGACACCGGCGTCCACTCCCAGCACTGGACGCGGCAGCAGATGGTCGACTACTTCCATGAACACTCCACGCTGGACGAGACCAACGTGCAGTCCGAGGTGGACCGCTACATTGCGTGGCCGGCGCAGGCGCTGGGCTACAAGATGGGGCAACTGGAAATTTTGGCGCTGCGCGACAAAGCGCAGAAGGCGCTGGGCGCGAAGTTCGACCTGCGGGCGTTCCACGATGTGGTGCTGGACTCGGGCGCATTGCCTATGGATGTGCTGGAAAAGCAGGTGGATGGGTGGATCGCAAGCGAGGGTGCGGCGCAAGTCACGGTGCAGAAGACGCCGTAGGCGCGGTTATTGGCGGCCAAATGCTCAGACAAACGCTACCATTACGGGACGGTCGCGCGCCCCATCATGCGCGCGAGGCAGCCCCGCGTACACTGCGCGGCATCGTACTCGACAACGCGGACTGTTACGACACGGTCCGCCCAATACAAAGAAGTCAGATTGCCACGTTGCTGAACTTCAGGAGCAATTGCCTTGCAAACCTTGCAAACATTGACCCCGACTTCCCCGAAGGCGATGGTTGCGCGCAAGCCTCTGCATATCATCTCAACCAGTTTTCTTGAAGGCGGCGACGTGCTGGTGAACTTCTCCGACGGCGGCTCCGCCATCTATGAGGCGGAAGAGTTGGAGAAGCTGCGGCCGACGCCCAAGCAGACGATGCCGCCCTGCCCTGCGATGCCGGTCTGCGCTGCAACTATGCCGGTTCGCGCTGCCACCGACGCCCCCCCGGCCTATGCTGAGGTTGCGTGACGCGGCCAATGTAATGCGACATGGCTGCGTGTGCTTGCCGGGCGCGCGGCTTACTTCTTCGACAGCGAGCGGACGTAGGTCACCAGGCTCCAGATGTCGTTGTCCTTGGTGCGGCCTGCCTCAGGCGGCATCTTGCCCTTGCCATTTTTGATGATGTAGAAGATCTCGCCATCCTTCATGTTGGCGAGCGATGCGGGGTCGGTGAGGTCCTTCAGCGTCAGCTGCATGTCGGCCACCAGGTCGCCCTTGCCATCGCCGTTAGCACCATGACACATGGCGCAGTCGATGCCGTACAGCGTCTTCGCGTGGACCTGCGATTGGGCGGTGGGCGTCACCGGATTGACCAGGGTTGCAGCGTCGGCGGGCATAGGGGTGGGGGGCGCACCAGGCTGGTCCTGCGCCAATGCCATGGCGAAGAAAAGAGCGGGCGGAAGAGCGAAGAGGAGTCGGATCATGCGTGCCTCCGTGAAACGGAGCCCGGCCAAGCTGCGAGGCCGTGACCAGCATAGCCCCCTCAACCGCTAAAGTCCCGCCTCTAAGCCAATTTTCTGCGCAGTGGAGTGGCGTGTGTCACACTACGCGACTTGTGGTCAGGCCCTCGGAGTGGGACCGCGCGTCGCGCAACCACTCTGGTAGCCTGTTTGGATGAGCACCGAGAGCTACGAACTCCCTGTCCCTGCCGCCGCGATGCCTGACCTGCGCGTCGCCATTCTCGGCGCGGGCAAGATGGGCGGCATCCTGCTGCAGGCCTTCCTGAAGAACAACCTGCTGCACCCCGAGCAACTGGTGGCCACCGTGCAGCACCCGGACCGCGCGCAGGCGCTCTCCGCGCAGTTTGGCGTGGAGGTGGACACGGACAACCTGGCCGCGGCCGAGCAGGCCGAGGTGATCCTGCTGGGCGTGAAGCCGACGCAGGTGCCGGCGGTGGTGAACGAGATTGCGCCGGCGCTCTCGACGAAGAAGATGCTGCTGTCGTTTGCCGCCTCGGTGAAGACGCGCGACATTGAGGACGCAGCGGGCTGCAACCTGGCCGTGGTGCGGGCCATGCCCAACACGCCTGCGATGATTGCCGCCGGCATTACCGCGCTCTGCCCGGGGCGGTTCGTCTCGCCGGAGCAGATGGCCGTGGCGCAGCGCATCTTCTCCACCGTGGGCCGCACCGTAGTGGTCGACGAGAAGCACATGGACGCGGTGACCGGGCTCTCCGGCTCGGGGCCGGCGTTTATCTATATCGTCATCGAGGCGCTGGCCGAGGCAGGCGTGAACGTGGGCCTGCCGCGCGATGTGGCCACGCTGCTGGCCGCGCAGACGGTCTACGGCTCGGCGCGCATGGTGCTGGAGACGGGCTACCACCCCGCATTGCTGAAGGACCAGGTGACCACGCCGGCGGGCTGCACGGTCGATGGGATTCTGGAGCTGGAGGCAGGTGGCCTGCGCGTGACGCTGATCAAGGCGGTAAAGCGAGCTACGATGCGTGCGAAAGAGCTGGCAGCGGGGTAGGCGGCAACGCAGATCGCGGTCATTTTCCCATCAGCACGCATTCAACCTGAGACACGACCGCCCCATACAGAGAAGTCGTGCCAAGGAGATGCGACGATACCGTCGGAAATCAGCGGCTCTGACGACATAGAGAGATTATGGGGTGCGGCACTGACTGATCCGATACAGATCCACGGCATCGCAGACGTGGGCCGATTCGCTGGATGAGAGTTCGCTCTCATCCGGGGCTGTCGCTACCGTAGCGAAACATGCGGTGCAGATGGAATCGACACTGCCATCGGAATTGCGCCTATGGGGGAATTTCGCTTGCACATCGGTGCCTCTTCCGGCGCTAAGGTTGGCCTATTAGCAGAAGAGTAGCCAGGCAAACCCTGTGCGTCTGATCAGTTTTGCTCATTGATGGGTATTACTTGTTCTGAAGTTGCTTCGCGGTTAGGCCTTAGTTTCAGCATTTCCTCCGCTACATAGCCAGCGCACGTTCCGTCTGAGAAGGTCACAAATAGACCATCTCCATCATCTCGCTTTACCGTTAGTATCGTTACAATATCGGTCATGCCATAGAATAGGCGCGATTCGGCCAGTAAATCTGGTCAAACCGACACACTCCCTACGCCAGATATTCCTTGATCCAGGGGTCTGTGGAGTGGACCAGCTCTTCGGTCGTCCCGTGGAATACGATGTGTCCCTCGTTGAGCATCAGGAACTTCACTCCTGGGTCGATGCCGTGCTCGGGGCCGTCTTTGGGGATGGGCTTCATCCCCTGCTGCGCGTCGTAGCGGTGCGTAGCCAGGATAAAGGCATCCTGCAGCCGGTGCGTCACCATCAGCGAGGTGGTGTGCGAGACATCGCGCTGCTTCATCACCAGCTCGATGATGGTGGTTGAGGTGATGGGGTCGAGGCCGCCGGTGGGCGAGTCGTAAAGGATCAGGTCCGGCCCGGAGACGATGGCGCGCGCGATGGAGACCCGGCGCCGCATGCCGCCCGAGAGCTCGGACGGATACTTGTCGATGGCCTGCTCCAGCTCGACGAACTTCAGCGCCTCGACGACGCGACGGTGGGCTTCTTCCTCGGGCACGTGCTCCTCATGCAGACGGTAGGCGACGTTGTCCTCCACGGTTGACGAGTCGAACAGCGCCGACTCCTGGAAGACCATGCCGATGTGCGCGCGCAACTCGTACAGATCGCGCTCCGGCATGGTGGTAATCTCCTGGCCGAAGATACGGATCGAGCCAGAATCCGGCTTGAGCAGGCCATTGGCCAGCTTGAGCAGCACCGACTTGCCCGTGCCCGCCGGTCCCAGCAGCACCAGCGTCTGTCCGCGGTCCACCGAGAAGGAGATGTTCTCGAGCACCGGCTTGACGTCGAAGGTGATGGACACGTTCTCGAAGACGACTACAGGGCCCGTGTCTTCGGGCGTTTCCATGGTGGCCACGGCCGAGCTTGCAGTCGTATCGCTCATGCAGAGTTCCTCAGCGCCCGAAGATGCCGATCATCGCGCGGCTCACCAGGAAGTCCACGATGATGATGAAGACCGACGAGATGACCACCGCCTGCGTGGTAGCGCGGCCCACGCCCTGCGTGCCGCCGGTGGTCTTCATCCCGCAGTAGCAGCCGACGGTGGCGATGATGAACCCGCTGAACAGCGGCTTGGTGAGCCCCTGCACCACGTCTCCGTAGATCAGCGACTGGTAGGAGGTGTGCAGATACGAGCTTGCGGTGAGGCCCAGCAGATTGACCGACACCAGCGCGCCGCCCGCGATGCCCACCGCATCCGCGATGATGGTGAGGAAGAACAGCATGAAGACGGTGGCGACCAGCCGCGGCGTGACCAGCTTGCGGATAGGGTCGGTGCCCAGCGCACGCATTGCGTCCAGTTGCTCGGTCACCTTCATCGAGCCCAGCTCGGAGGCCATGCCCGCCGCATTGCGCCCAGAGACCATCAGCCCGGTGAGCACCGGGCCCAGTTCCTTGACCATGGAGAGCGAGACCAGCGAGCCGGTCATGGAGACGGCGCCAAACTCCTGCAGCGCGGTGACCGACTGCAATGCCAGCACGCAGCCGGTGAAGAACCCCGTCAGCAGAATGATGGGCATCGAGCCAACGCCGATGGAGTCCATCTGGGTGAAAATGTCGGACCAGTAGCGCGGCGGAGTAAAGATGTTCCCGATGGCCGCGCCGCACAGGATGGAGTACTCCTGCAACGCTGCGATCTTCTGCTTGATGTAGGCATCTGGAGACTGGAAAGGCATAGCGTTGTTAAGGCTCAGGGTATCAGATGCGGTAACCGCACCGGGGACACGCGGCTTGGCCATCTCTCTCCGCGCTCGGCAGCCACGAGGCCCAAAGTGGCCTCCATCTCGTCCGCTGCCGCATCCGTGGCTTGACCTATGGGCCGTCCCGTGGCTCGGACTCGCTTGAAAGTGAGAAGATAGAAGCATGATCGCCCAGCGCCTGGCGGAGACGATGTTGGCGGCAGTGCTGCACGGCAAGGAAGACCTGCGCATGGAGCGCATCCCCACCCCGCAGGCGGGCGAGGGCGAGCTGGTGGTGCGCGTGGGTGCGGCGCTGACCTGCGGAACGGACCTGAAAATCTACCGCCGGGGCTACCACGCCAGGATGCTGGAGCCGCCCATCCTCTTCGGCCATGAACTGGCGGGAACGGTCGTCGAGGCAGGCCGAGGCGTGACGAAGTTCGCCGTGGGTGACCGCGTGGTGCCCATGAACTCCGCGCCCTGCGACCAGTGCTTCTTCTGCCTTAACGGCCAGCACAATCTGTGCGAGGACCTGCTGTTCAACAACGGCGCCTACGCGGAGTACATCCGCATCCCGGCGCGCATTGTGGAGAAGAACACCCTGCACATGCCCGCTGAACTGCCCTTCGAGCACGCGGCGCTGACCGAGGCGCTGGCCTGCGTGGTGCATGGCTTCTACCAGACGGGCGCGGGGGCGGGAGACAGCATGGCCGTGGTCGGTGCCGGCCCCATCGGCCTGATGTTCATCCACCTTGCGCAACTGCGCGGATTACGCGTGATCGCGGTGGTCAAGCGCGATGACCAGGTGGCCGCGGCGCGCAACTTCGGCGCGTCCGAGGTGGTGCAGATCGGCCCCGAACCGGACAGCATGAAACAGGCCGTCGATCGGGTGCGCGCGCTTACCGGCCAGTTCCGTGGCGCCGACTCAGTCATTGAGGCGGTCGCAACGCCTGCCACGTGGGAGTCCGCCGTCGCGATGGTGCGCAAGGGCGGGGTGGTCAACTTCTTCGGCGGGCCGCCCAGCGGCACTACGGTCGCGCTGGACACCAACCGCCTGCACTACGGCGACATCACGCTGAAGGCCAGCTTCCACCACACGCCGGCCGCGTGCCGCGACGCCTTCGCCTTGATCTCCACTGGAAAATTCAAGTCCGCCGACTTCATCACGCGTACCGCACCGCTGGCTGAGCTGCCCTCCGTCTTCGCGCGCATGATGACGCGCAGCGCAGACAATCGCGCCGACATCAAGACTGCAATTCTGCCTGGGAGCGGCCAGCCCAATGGGAGCGCACAATGACCTCTCCGGCCGAGCTCGACGCCCGCGAAGTCGCTGCGCCAGACTCTGCGCCGGCCATTGCGTTCGACTCGCTCGCCGGCGCGCCACCGGAGTATCTGACGCCGGAGGAGCGTCCCACGCTCGACGAGGCCCGCGCCTGGTGCCATCAGCTTGCGACAACGCACTATGAGAACTTCCATGTCGCCACTTTCTTTCTGCCGCGCCGCGTTCGCCCGCACTTCGAGAGCGTCTACGCCTTCTGCCGCGTCTCCGACGATCTGGGAGACGAGGTAGGCGACACGACAACTGCCCTAAGGCTTCTTCAAACCTGGGGTTTGATGTTAGACGAGTGCTACGACGCGCCAGAGCGCTCGCGCCATCCCGTCTTCGTCGCCCTGCGCGAAACTATTGTGGCCTGCGACCTGCCCCGCGCGCTCTTCCACGACCTGCTGCGCGCCTTTATTCAGGACCAGATCAAGACGCGCTACGCGACGTGGGATGAGGCGGTCGACTACTCGCGCTACTCCGCCAACCCGGTCGGCCGGCTGGTGCTGATGATCTGCGGCTATCGCGACGAGCGCCGCGCGCTGCTCTCCGACAAGATCTGCACCGGCCTGCAGCTCGCCAACTTCTGGCAGGACGCAGTGCGCGACTCCGAGATTCCGCGGCGCTACATCCCCACCGAATACATGGAGCGCTTCGGGGTCGCCGAGGGCCAGATTGAAGGCCGCATCTTTACGCCCGAGTTCGGCGCCATGATGCGCGCGCTGGTCGACCGCACGCGCGACATGCTGCGCCAGGGTGCGCCGATCAGAGACACCGTCGATCCCGAGCTGCGCGTGACGCTCGATCTCTTCTACCAGGGCGGCATCGCTATTCTGGACGGCATCGCCGCGCAGGACTACGACGTGCTGCGCGGACGGCCTATGGTCACCCGCGGCAAAAAACTGGCGCTGCTCCTGCGCGCGCTCTTCGGCAAGCTGCGCGCAGGACGCACGGCCGGAGTCCCAGCCACGTGAGCGCAGCTGCAAGCACGAACCCCGCTGTGCATCCGGACGCCAACATCGCCGAAGCCTACGCCTTCTGCCGTTCCATCGCCCGCCGCGAGGCCAAGAACTTTTACTGGGCCTTCCGTGTGCTGCCTCGTGCCAAGAGCGACGCCATGTGCGCGGTCTACGCCTTTATGCGCCGGGCCGACGACATCGCCGACGATGAATCGAAGTCAATCGAAGCCCGCCGTGAGGAGATGTCCGCATGGCTTGCATCCTGGCGTGTCTCGCGCACCGCCGGGGTGCAGTTGCTCTCGCGCGACGAACAGAGCGAATCCGACGCAGCGGTCTTCCTTGCGCTGGCCGATACGCAGCGGCGTTTCGCCATCCCCGATGAGTTGCTGGAGGACCTGGTCGCCGGAACCACCATGGACCTTGAACCGCGCGCACCCAACGCTGGCGACGTCCAGACCTACGCCACCTTCGACGACCTCTATCGCTACTGCTATCTGGTCGCCTCGGTGGTCGGCCTGGTCACAATCCGCATCTTCGGCTACGCGGACGCGCGCGCCGAACAGCTCGCCGAAGAGACCGGTGTCGCCTTCCAGCTCACCAACATTCTGCGCGACGTGAAGGAGGACATCGAGCGCGACCGCGTCTATCTTCCGCTCGACTTGCTCGACGAGTTCGGCGAGACCATCCCTGAGCTGCGCGGACTTGCAGCCGGGCGCGCCATGACCGAGCGCGAGCGCGGCATGCTGGCTACGCTCGCCATCCGCGCGGAGAAATACTACCTCTCCGGCCGCAAGCTCATCCCGCTGCTCTCGCCGGACAGCCGCGCCGCCATGTGGGTACTGCTGACCATCTACCATCGCCTGCTCGGCCGCATCGCAGCGCGCCGCATGGAGGTCTTCGGCGAGCGGGTCTCCGTCCCGGCCTTCACCAAGCTCTCCATCCTCGCCCGCGGCGCGGTCTTCGCTGCATGGAACCGGGTGCTGGGATGAGCGCTGCGGATCGCAACTCGCCCCGCCAGACTGTCGTCATCGGCGCAGGAGTCGCGGGGCTGGCGGCGGCAGAGGCGCTCGCGTGCGATGGCGCACAGGTCACGGTCCTTGAGCGCCGCTCCTACGTTGGCGGGCGAGCTTATTCGTATCTGCATCCCGCGCTCGACGAGGTGGTCGATTCGCAGCACGTTCTGGTGGGCTGCTGCTCCAACCTTATCGACCTGACGAATCGAGCCGGCCTCGCAGACAAGATCCGCTGGTACAACCGTCAGACCTGGCTGGAACCGGCAACCGCGGAGCGCGGCCCGCGCGCATCAACCATCGAGATCGGCGCTCTGCCCGCGCCGCTGCAGTACGCCGGCAGCTTCCTGCACGCACCGATGTTGGGTGCTTCAGACAAGCTGGCTATTGCACGCGGCCTGATGGAGTTTCGAGGCGGCAAGGAAGGGCGAGATTCCGAAAGTGTGGCTCAGTGGTATGTGCGAACGCGACAGACCGAACGTGCCATCCGACATCTGTGGGAGCCGTTGGTGCTTGCAACGCTCAATGACTCGTCGGAAAACAGCTCGATGAAGTATGCCGCGAAGGTCTTCTACGAGCTGTTCCTGAAGAACCGTAGCGGCGGCCGGTTGGGCATTCCGACAATTCCGCTCAGCGATTTCTATGCCGCCGTCGCGGACCGCATACTCGCCCACGGCAGTCTCATCGAGCTGCGCGCAGGCGTTGAGCAGATCGCCCAACAGGCCGACGGCCGCTGGCTGCTGCGCTCTGCTGATCGGGATTTCATCGCAGACGACGTTATCCTCGCGCTGCCCTTCGAGCAGACGCAGCGACTGCTCGCTTCCACGTCGCTCACCGGCGGTGCAGGAGAAGACACGCGGCGTGATCTGCTGGCGAAGATGGAGCGGTTTGCGCACTCACCGTATATCTCGGTCCTGCTCTGGTTCGACCGCGCGATCACGGAGCTTGACCACGCGTGGCTGCTCGACTCGCCCATCCACTGGTTCTTCCACAAATCGCGCATCCGTAGTCTCGCGAGCGCAGGCTCTCCCGCGAGCGCAGAGTCTTACGTCGAGCTGGTGATCTCCGGCTCGCGCGAGGACCTGCCAAAGTCACGCGAGGAGCTGCTTGCAATGGCGCTCGCCGAACTTGTCCGCTTCTTCCCTGAGGCTGGACGGGCGAAGCTGGCGAAGTCCGGCGTACTGAAGGAGGCGCGAGCGACCTTTACCCTACCGCCGGGCGAGGACGATGCGCGACCGGCACAAAAGACGGCCATCCCAGGGTTATATTTGGCCGGCGACTGGACGGCGACGGATTGGCCCTCGACGATGGAGAGCGCGTGCCGCAGCGGCCGGCTTGCGGCTGGAGCTCTAGTCGGCAAGTCCTTCCTTACTCCAGACGACGCACCCACCGGCCTCTCGCGCTGGCTCGCCGATTCAAAGACGTAGCGCAGCTTCTTCATCGAGCGAACGAAAGGGACAAAACGAAAAGCCCGGCGCATCGCACCGGGCCTCACGCTTCGCTTGTTACTTCTAGTGGCCACCCCCAGCCGAGGCCAGCTTCTCCTCCGCCTCGCGCATCAGGATGTTGGCCTCGTCGTACTTCTCGCCATCGTCGCCGGCCTCGTTCCACATCTTCTCGCCCTCGGCCAACTCTTCCCGCGCCTCGGCGGTATCGATCTCCTCCGGCTTCATCGCGGTCTCGGCCAGGATGGTCACCCGCTCGGGCAGCACCTCGACGAAGCCCCACGCGACGAAGAAACGCTGCTCGCCCGACGCGCCGCCATGCAACCGCACCTCGCCCGCGCCCAGCTCCGCCAGCAGCGGAGCCGCGCCGTAGAGCGCCTCCATGTAGCCGGTGATGGCCGGCAACTCGACTGCGTCCGCCGTGGAATCCAGCAGGAGCCGGTCCGGCGTCACCAGCCGGACAGTAAGCAGACCCGAGTTTGAATTTCCTTCAGCCAAAGTTCTGTCCTTCGTCCCTATTTAGAGCCGGAGACTGACTGCTACGCGTTCGTTGCCTGCATCTTCTCCGCGGCCTTCAGCACGTCCTCGATGCCGCCCTTCAGGTAGAAAGCCTGCTCGGGAACTGCATCGTGCTTGCCCTCGATGATCTCCTTGAAGCTGCGCACCGTGTCCTCGACCTTGACGTACGCGCCGGGAATGCCGGTGAAGACCTCCGCGACGTGGAAGGGCTGGGAGAGGAAGCGTTGGACCTTCCGTGCACGCGCGACCGTGGTCTTGTCTTCCTCGGAGAGCTCGTCGATGCCAAGGATGGCGATGATGTCCTGCAGGTCCTTGTAGCGCTGCAGAATGCGCTTGACGCCCTGCGCCACGTCGTAGTGCTCCTGGCCCACTGCAGCCGGCGTGAGGATGCGCGAGGTGGAGGCCAGCGGATCGACCGCCGGGTAAATGCCCAGCTCAGAGAGCGGCCGCGAGAGCACGGTGGTCGCGTCCAGATGGGCGAAGGTGGTTGCGGGCGCGGGGTCGGTGAGGTCGTCGGCCGGCACGTAGACCGCCTGCACGGAAGTGACTGAGCCCTTCTTGGTGGAGGTGATGCGCTCCTGCAGCTCACCCATCTCCGTTGCCAGGTTGGGTTGGTAGCCGACGGCCGAGGGCATGCGCCCCAGCAGCGTCGAGACCTCGGAGCCGGCCTGTGTGAAGCGGAAGATGTTATCGATGAAGAGCAGCGTGTCCGCGCCCTCGCTGTCGCGGAAGTGCTCGGCGACGGTGAGGCCGGTGAGCGCCACGCGCAGGCGCGCGCCCGGCGGCTCGGTCATCTGGCCGTAGATCAGCGACGCCTTCGACTTGGAGAAGTCCTTGAGGTCGATGACGCCGGACTCCTGGAACTCGATCCAGAGGTCGTTGCCCTCGCGGGTGCGCTCGCCCACGCCGGCGAAGACGGAGAAGCCGCCGTGCTTGGTGGCGACGTTGTTGATGAGCTCCTGGATGATGACGGTCTTGCCTACGCCCGCGCCGCCGAAGAGGCCGATCTTGCCGCCCTTAAGGAAAGGCTGGATCAGGTCGATGACCTTGATGCCGGTCTCGAACATCTCCTCCGAAGTGGACTGCTCATCGAAAGCCGGCGCCTGGCGATGGATGGGCATGAACTCTTTGGAGTTGACAGGGCCGAGCTCGTCGACCGGCTCGCCCAGCACGTTGAGCACACGGCCCAATGTGGCCCGGCCCACGGGCACGGTGATACCCGCGCCGGTGTCAATGGCCTTCATCCCGCGCACCATGCCCTCGGTAGCCACCATGGCGATGCAGCGCACGCGGCCCTCGCCCAGGTGCTGCTGCACCTCAACGATGACGGAGAGCGGCGTGGGCACGTTGAAGCCGTCGCTGACGATGCGCAGCGCCTGATAGATGGGCGGCATCGTCTTCTCGTCGAACTGAATGTCAACGGCCGGTCCGCTGACTGAAATTACCTTGCCAATGTTCTCTGCCATAACCTCTTCATCCCTGAAAAATCTTCTGACGTTCAATTTCTTGATCCGTTACAGCGCTGAGGCCCCGCTTACAATCTCGATGATCTCTTTGGTGATCGCCGCCTGGCGCACGCGGTTCATGGTCAGGCTGAGTGAGTCGATCAGCTCGCCCGCGTTCTTGGTGGCCGCGTCGGTCGCGGTCATGCGCGCGGCGTGCTCAGCAGCGGCGGACTCCAGCAATGCATGGAAGATCTGCGTGCTGACGTAGCGCGGCATCAGGTGGCGGAAGAGCTTCTCCGGCGGCTGGTCGTAGATATAGTCCACGTCCGCTGTGCCAAACTTCTTCGCCTCTGCCTCAGCCTCTTCGTCCACTGCAGGCTCCTGGATCGAAACCCCGGAAGTGGCCGCTGCGCGCGCCGCCGCCTCGCGTTCTTCCTCGGTCATCTCCTCTGCCGCGGTAATCTCATGCGAGCCCAGCTTGCGGATTGGCAGCAGCTTTTCGACCACCACGCGCTGCGAGATCACCGACTTAAACTCGTTGTAGACCAGGTAGACTGCATCGATCTCCGCGCGTTCGTAGCGTTCGACGATGGAGTGCGCCATGTGCGATACATCGTCGATGTCCACGCGCAGCAGCAGGCCGGGATGCTCGGCCACCACCTCGACCGGCTGCGCGCGATGGCGCACCGTCTCATAGTGGGTGGAGAGGTCATTGTCGTAGTGCCGCTCCGTCTTCTCGTAGTTCGCCGCGGCAAACTTCTTCTTGTACATCGCGATCGCCTTCTTGCCGACCGGCTCCACGTCGATGGTCTGGCTGAGCGCGAGCCGCGTGTCGATGAACTTCTGCGCCGCCTTGCCGATGTTCGAGTTGAAGGCGCCGGCGAAGCCTTTATCGCCCGCGATCACCACCACCAACGCGTTCTTTTCCTCGCGCGCCACCAGCAGCGGATGCTTGATCTCGCCGGTCTGCTCGTCGTACAGATCCGTGCGCCGCACCATGGACATCAGCACGCTGGTCAGCATCTGCGCATAGGGCCGCGCCCGCATCGCGCGGTCCTGCGCGCGGCGCAGCTTGGCCGCCGAGACCATCTTCATGGCCTTGGTGATCTGCCGCGTGTTCTTCACGCTGCGGATGCGCCGCCGGAGATCGAGTACGTTGGCCATGGTTTACTTGGTCGCCGCCGCCGCTTCCTTGTCCTTCAGTCCGGCCTTGTCCTTCAGCGCTGCCAGAAAGTCCGCCTTGTAGTTCTTGATCGCGTCCGTCAGCCGCTGCTTGATGTCGTCGTCCAGCGCCTTCTTAGTGGCGATGTCGGTGAGCACGGCGGGGGTGACAGATTCGAGATATGGGTAGAAGCCGTCCTCGAAGGCGCGCAGGTCGCGGACCTCCACGTCGTCCAACAGGCCCTGCGTCCCGGCAAAGAGGATGGCCACCTGCCTCTCCGCCGGCAGGGGCTGGAACTGCGGCTGCTTCAGCAACTCAGTAAGTCGCTGGCCGCGGTTGAGCTGGTTGAGGGTCACCTTGTCGAGGTCGGAGCCGAACTGCGAGAACGCCGCCAGCTCGCGATACTGCGCGAGATCGAGCTTCAGCGTCGAACCCACCTGCTTGGTCGCCTTGATCGCCGCGGCAAAGCCTACACGCGAGACCGAGAGGCCCACGTTGACCGCCGGACGAACGCCGGAGTTGAAGAGGTCGGTCTCGAGGAATATCTGCCCATCGGTAATGGAGATCACGTTGGTGGGGATGTATGCCGAGACGTCGCCGGCCTGGGTTTCGATCACCGGCAACGCGGTGAGGCTGCCGCCGCCCAGCTTGTCGGAGAGCTTGGACGCGCGCTCCAGCAGGCGCGAGTGCAGGTAGAAGACATCGCCGGGATACGCTTCGCGCCCAGGGGGGCGGCGCAGCAGCAGCGAAATCTCGCGATAACTGACGGCGTGCTTGGAGAGATCGTCGTAGATCACTAGCGCGTGGCGGCCGGAGTCGCGGAAGAACTCGCCCATGGCGCAGGCGGCAAACGGTGCGATGTACTGCATCGGCGCCGGCTCAGACGCGGTCGCGGCAACCACGATGGTGTACTCCAGCGCGCCGTGCTCCTCCAAAGTTTTTACAATCTGAGCGACGGACGAGCGCTTCTGCCCGATCGCGCAGTAGATGCAGATCAGGTTGCGGCCCTTGGAGTTGATGATGGTGTCGAGCGCGATCGCGGTCTTGCCAGTCTGGCGGTCGCCGATCAGCAGCTCACGCTGCCCGCGGCCGATGGGGATCATGGTGTCGATGGCCTTGATGCCTGTGGCCATAGACTCGCGCACGCCCTGGCGGTCGACCACGCCGGGCGCGAGGCGCTCGACGGGCAGCCGATCCGTGGTAGCGATGGGGCCCTTGTCGTCGATGGGTGCGCCCAGCGCGTCCACCACGCGGCCGATCAGTGCGTCGCCGACGGGCACGCTCATGATGGTGCCTGTGCGCTTTACCTCGTCGCCTTCGCTGATCTCAGTGAAGTCGCCCAGCAGCACGGCGCCTACCTCAGACTCGTCGAGGTTCATGGCCAGGCCGAAGACACCGTGGGGGAACTCAAGCATCTCGCCCGCCATTACCTTATCCAGCCCATGGATCCGCGCGATGCCGTCGCCGAGCGAGATCACGGTCCCGACCTCGTCCACCTGAATGCGCTGCTGATAGTTCTCAATCTGCTCGCGGAGCAGCGTGGTTATCTCGTCCGCATTGATCTTTGCCATCTCTTCCCTCTGCCTCTATCCCAGCCTGCAATCCTAAAATTTTTGTCCGATGCGAAAATCCGGCCCTACGCGTTTATCAGCCTCTGCTTCAACTGCTGCAGTTGTGCGCGCACCGACCCATCGTAGACCGTCGATCCGATCTCCACCACTACGCCACCCAGCAGGCTGGCATCCTCCGCGTAGCTGGGACGCACCTGCGCTCCGGCCAGCTTGGTGATCTGCGCCTCCAGCTGCGCGCGGTCCTCGGCATTCAACGGCCGCGAACTCGTGATCCGCGCTTCGACTGCTCCTGCATGCGCATCCGCAAGCTCACGATACTCGGCGATCATCTCATCCAGCTCCGACAGCCGCCGATGCTCCAGAACCACCGCGAGAAAGTTGCGTACCTGCGGAGACATGCCAAGCCGCGCGGCAAGCGCATCCAGCACCTTCAGCTTCTTCTCCATCTCAATGGACGGGTTGGCGAGAAACTCGCGCAGCTCGTGGCTGCCGGCAAGCGTCTCCGCAAAATCATGCATCTGGGCCTGCGCGGCAGCTGCATCGAGGTGCGCCGACTCGGCGACGTCGGCAAACGCGCGTGCGTAACGTGGGGCGAGGGCGGCCATCAGTTCTGCCCCTTCTTGGCATCGTCACCGGTCAGCCGCTGCGCGAAGCCCTGCACCAACAGCCGGTCGGTTTCTGCCGAGACAACCAGCTTGCGTGCCGCCTGCTCAATCGCCAACTCCGCCGCGTGCTGCTGCAACTGCTTCTGCGCATGCATGGTCGCCGCGGCGATCTCCTGCTCGGCTGACGCCAGAATCCTCTTCTTCTCGTCTTCCAGCGCGGCCTTCAGGCGCTGCTCTTCCCGGGCGAAATCCTGCTCCGCATGGCTGCGCATGCTGGCGATCTCGCCGTCCAGCTTCGCGAGCCGCTGCTCCACGCTGCTCAGCCGCAGGCGGGCCTCTTCGGTGGCCGTGCGCGCGTCCACCAGATGTTTCTGGATCGCGGTGTTGCGGTCGCGGATCGCCTTGGGGAACACCTTTGCAGCGGCCCAGCCGATGCCGATCGTCAGCAGCACAAAGTTGAAGACCTCAAACGCCGTCGCCGACTGGTCCGCGTTCAGGCCCAGCTTCGCACCCAGGGCCACAACTACAGGCGATTTGCGGTAGGCGTCGTTCTCGTCGACCTCTTGCTGGTCCTTGGCCGGCGACTGCGCCTCGGGCGTGCTAGCGTCGCCCGCCTGCGCGCGCACCGGGCGTTCCCATGCATGGAAGCCAAGCCCAAGCACCAAGGCCAGCGTAAGACCGGCCAGCAAACTCCGTCGCAATCTCAGGCTCACTGCACGGCCTCCGGTCGAGTCCCGGCCGGCATCACCGCGCGCAATATCTGTTCACTCAACTGCGCGCTTGCGCCTTCAATCTGCCGCTGCGCCGCCACTACGCTCTGCTCGATCTCGAGCTTGCCTGCCAGCACCTTCTGCGTGGTGGCTGTGCGCGCCTCGGCCAGCGCCTGCTCGCGCTCCGCGTTCCACTGCTTCAGCCGCGCCTCGCGCGCCGCAAATATCTCTGCCCGCGCCTTGCGCAGACTCTCCTCATACTCAGCCGTCCTGGCCTCCGCCTCGGAGATCGCGCCGCGCGCCTTCTCCACCGCGCCGGTGGTGCGCGCACGCCGTTCCGCCAGCACACGATCCAGAGGACGGCGCACCAGAAACCCATAGGCAACCACCAGGGTGAGGAACAGGATGATGGTCGGCACGGAGCCGAGCACAAGTCCACCGATTTGATTCAGAATATCGTCCATTGGGGGGAAGGCAGTGGGACTGACAGGTGTCCTGGCAACGGCTGGGCACGGACATGGCCTGACATATGTTGGAGTACACCTAGTTCTAGCAAAGCGTTTCCGGGGGTGTCAAACCTGCAGGTTCCGTTTACCGGAATTTTCATTCGATATTCGCACACCATTGGTTCGGCCACTTTATCGCCCCAAAAAGCCCTTTGACAATTGCCTCGGGAGGTCTAAACTAGGAGATACCACCAAGACCCTATGTCCTGGGTCGTACAGGTCGCGTGGTCTGGGGACACCACCTCCGCTCCCCGACAGGCGGCCTGTTCTGTTTAACCTGCCGATTTAATCCCGCTGATTTATTGAACGCGAATGGCAGCCCAACGTCTGTCGTGCGGCTGACGGATGACTGCCAGGATCGGATTTCCCGAAGCTGCGAACATCTCACTCCCGCTCGCGGAACCTGCGATAGCGCTCCAGCAGCGACGCCGGCCCGCGCGCCCGCAGATGCACCAGGTTGCCCTCGAACCTCTTCTCGGCAACCACAGCACCCGCCTCCAGCGCAGCCAACGCCGCGCCCTCCGACTGTGGCAGCCGCAGCCTGGCCTCCACCAGCGGGTCAACCACCAGCGCTGCGTCGATCGCCGCCAGCAGCTTGTCCATCCCCGTCCGCGTGAGAGCAGAGACGGCGACGCGGACGGCACCTTCGCCCGAAGCCCCCACATCTGCCGCCAGCCGCGCGCGCTCCTCCTCCTGGAGCAGGTCGATCTTGTTCATGACCTCAATCACCGGCTTGCCCTGCACCTCCAGCTCACCCAGCACCTTTTCCACCTGCTGCTTCTGCTCGTCAGCCATCCCGCTGGACGCGTCGCGCACATGCAGCAGCACCTCGGCGCGTTCCACCTCTTCGAGCGTCGCGCGGAAGCTGGTGACCAGCGTGTGCGGCAGGTTGCGGATAAAGCCCACCGTATCCGAGAGCAGGATCTTGCGCCGGCTGGGCAGCTGCAGCTGCTTCAGCTTGGGATCGAGCGTGGCAAACATCTTCGACGACTCCAGCACGCCGGCCTCGGTAAGCGCGTTGAACAGCGTGCTCTTGCCCGCGTTGGTGTAGCCGACCAGCGCGACCACGGGCACCGGGACCGCCTCGCGGCGCTGGCGCTGCTGGCGGCGGATGCGCCGCACGGACTCCAACTGCTGTTTCACATGGTCGATGCGCAGGTTGATCTTGCGGCGATCAGTCTCCAGCTGTGTCTCACCCGGTCCGCGTGTGCCGATGCCGCCGCCCAGCTGCGACATCGCCTTGCCGCGACCGGCGAGCCTCGGCAGCTGATACTCCAGCTGCGCCAACTCCACCTGCAGCTGGCCTTCGCGAGTTCGCGCGTGGCGGGCAAAGATGTCCAGGATCAGCTGCGTCCGGTCGATGACGCGGCAGGGCAGCTTCTCTTCCAGATTGCGCAGCTGCGAGGGCGAGAGATCGTGGTCAAAGAGCACCACGTCCGCGTTGGCCGACGCGGCCACACCGGCGATCTCCTCCAGCTTGCCCTGCCCCACCAGGGTCGCCGCGTCCGGCCTGGCGCGCCGCTGCACCAGGGTTGCGGCGATCTGCGCGCCTGCACTGCGCGCCAGCTCCTCAAACTCCGCCAGCGACGCCGCAAAGTCGAGATCGCTCCCGGCGCCACTGCTCGCCGAATTATCTGCGGGCTCATCGACCCGCTCAGCGTCCGTGCCCAAGCGCGCCGCAGCAGCTGCATCCCGCGCCTGCTTTGCTGCGGTGGATAATTTGCGTCGCTGCCCGGTAAACTCCACGGCGACCAGCACGGCGAGCTCCAGCCTGGCGCCCGCCGGCGCACGTGGACCCGCTGCGCCCCTTCCGGCCGCCTTCGCCTGCACAAGGCTCAACTAATGCCTCTTCCTTTGTTGTCGTGTGGTTGATTCGCCTCGAGCCGCGAGAATCTAGTCGCCGACTACGCTCGCTGCCTCGGGCACCGCGCTTGAACCACTCGAAGCACCCCGGGACTCAGGCTTGGCGTCCGTACGGCCATCGGTGTGCGGTCCCACCCGGCCGCTGACCACGGTAGAGATCGCATGTTTAAAGATCAACTGCTCCTGCGCGTTGTTCTCCAACAGCACGGAATATTTGTCGAACGAACGAATCTTTCCCGTCAGCTTCACGCCGCTCACCAGATAGATCGTAATCGTGCTCTTATCCTTGCGGACGGTGTTGAGAAACGTATCCTGGATATTCTGTGCCGGCTTGGATTCCATGGTGCCGATCTCCTTTAGGTGGCTCGCTGCCGTGTAAAAAGTAGTGCCCGACCCAACTTGCGCCCCAGGGACCTGGTCTCGACCTGGACTTCTGCAGGACGATTACTCTAAGCCTGTTCACAATACGAGCATCGCACCCGATTTTCAACTCTACCGACTACCAAACTTCCTAGAATGCGGAAGTTCGACAATACCGCATGGCTCTGCCATTTGCGGCCGTAACTGTATTTGACGTCCCATAAAGTGAAAAAGTCTCAGCTTCCTCGCGTTGTACCATGGCTTTCGTGCCTCCTTCCGTCGAGCAGCCCATCCCCATGGCCGATTTCTCCCGCTCCTTTGCCCCGTTGCGGCAGGAGATTCTCGACGCCATCACCCAGGTCTGCGACTCCCAGAGCTTCATCCTCGGCCCACGCGTGGCCGCCTTTGAGGCCGCGGCGGCGGCGGCCTGCGGAGCAGCGTTTGGCGTGGGCTGCGCCAGCGGCACAGACGCCCTCTGGCTCGCGCTGGCCGCGGCCGGCATTGGCGACAGCGCCTCCGCAACCCGCTCCGCCGGGCCGCCCGACGCCGCCATCACCACTCCCTTCAGCTTCTTCGCCACGGCCAGCGCCATCCTGCGCACCGGCGCGCGTCCGGTCTTCGCGGACATCGACCGCCGCACCTTCAACCTCTCGCCCGCCTCCGTCGCAGACGTCCTGCGCGGCGGCGAACGCGCGACAGGCGGAGCGAAGGTCAAGGCCATCCTGCCCGTGCATCTCTACGGCCAGTGCGCGGATATGGATGCCTTCAGCGCCCTCACGCACGACCACCCCGGCCTGACGATTGTTGAGGACGCCGCGCAGGCCTTTGGCGCGACGTGGAATGGAAGGACGGCAGGTTCGCTTGGCGCGGCAGCTGCATTCAGCTTCTACCCCACCAAAAACCTCGCGGCCTTCGGCGAGGCGGGTCTGGTGACCACCAACGATGCGACGCTCGACCGCCGCATGCGCTCGCTGCGCTCCCACGGCATGGAGCGCCGCTACGTTCACGACGAAGTGGGATGGAACTGCCGCATGGATGCGATCCAGGCCGCGGTGCTCGAGGTGAAGCTGCGCTACGTCGCGCAGTGGAACGGGCAGCGCCGCGAGCGCGCAGCGCGGTATGACGAGCTATTCCTCGCCGCGGGATTGGCCGCGCCGGCGGGCTCAACGTCCATTGCAGACGGGGTGGTACTTCCCTTCACCGATGCGCGCGCTGAACACGTCTTCCACCAGTATGTCGTCCGCGTGGCGCGGCGTGATGCACTGCGCGAGCACCTTGCGGGGCGAGGCATCGGCAGCGAGGTCTACTACCCCATCCCGCTGCACCTGCAGCCCGCGCTGCGTGATCTGAGCTACAAATCCGGCGATTTTCCCGAGGCCGAACGCGCCGCTGCCGAAGTCCTCGCGTTGCCGATCTTCCCCGAGCTGCGCGACGACGAGCAGCAGGCCGTGGTCGATGCCATCCGCAGCTTTTGCGCCTGAGCCGCGGATGGCCTAACGCCTCTTCTTCCCGGTCTTTCCTGCAGACTTTGGCTTCTTCTCCTCGGGAGCGGGATGGGCTTCGAGGTCATCCTTAGTGCCGGGCGGCGCGATGCGCCGGACAAGATTGCCTTCCAGCCGGAAGGTCTTCTCAATGGTGCGGCCGGGCGTGATCATTCCCGTCACCGGATCGGGCACGACCGGCCCCGCGTCCGCCGCCAGCACGCGGTAGGTAAAGGTCGGCAGCGGCGTCTGCGCCAGCGCCGATTTGCCGTAGGGGTCCTTCGCCATCACGATCTTTACCGGCAGGTAGCCCTCGATGTTCTTGTCGCGGAAGCCGGTCTCGTAGCGGTGCATCTTCAGGCTCCAGGTGAAAACGCGCACCTCGTTGAAGTCGTACGGCTGCCCCGCGCTGCGCAGCGGCGTAATCACAGTGAGGTAGATGGGGATGTTCTTGTCCGGCTGGTTGTCGGGGGCGTCGGCATCGTAGACGTGGGTCAGCACGTAGGCGCCGATGATGCGCTGGTCCTCCGCAAACTGGGTCAGCGTCTCCGGCGCATCCACATCGATCATGCGCGAGAGCAGCCAGCCGGTGTGGCCCTGCGCGTCGCGCGCCAGCCACCAGTCCTCCATCGCAATGGGCGGCGCGGCACTGCTATCGCTCGCTCCCGCAGATTTTGCCGCCACTGCAACCTTCGCCGGTGCAGATGCACCGGTCAGCGGCTTGGGCAACGTTGCGCGCGCCATCAGCTGCACCTTGTCGTTCTCCGGCAGCTGGTAGAAGGTCTCCGTCTCGCGCCCGGGCTTCAGGTGCAGGTTCACCTCGTTGCGCACCACCGCCGAGGCGACGGCGGAATCCTTTCGGTGCGCCTGCCCCAGCGCCTCAAACGCATCGTAGACATCCTGCGTCGCCACCGCCTTCTCGGAGATCCATCCCTGTTCGCCGGTGGGTGTCTTCACGCGATAGTAGCGCCGCCCGTGCTCCAGCACCTCCAGCCGCTCGCCGTTCTGGACTGTCGCGGTGCGGTTGGAGACAGCGGCTACGCGGTCGCGCAGAAAGGTCTGCTTCGCCGTGACATACACATACGGCACGGATGGCTTGGAGCGCAGATGCGAGCAGCCGCCCAGAAAAAATGAGACGGCAAGGCAGATCACCAGCGCGAACAGCACGCGCGTCTTACCGGCCCGGACAGGGCATCGGCGCCGCGCATGCGAGAAAAATACGGAGAGATTCAGCACTGGAAGAAGGCGAAAGAGGCTTTTTGCTCCACGTCCTCAGCATACAACCGGCCATGATACAGCCGGTCTGGCCATATTCCGCCTGCATCCACGTCGATACACCCGCGTCAGTGGGTTGCCGCCAGCGCCACCGGCTCCGTGGGGTCCGTGCCGGTTGCGGTCGACGCGGAAAAATCGAGCTTGCCCGCAGTGGTCGCGTCGAAGCTATACAGGGTCAGGTCGGGCGCTCCGTTGCGCGCCGCCGCTAGCAGGTAGTCTCCGCTGTTATCCACCGCCAGCGCCGTCACGGCCGAGCCGCTGTTATACGGCGATCCGCTCAGCGCGGTCAGCGTCCCGGTGCTGCCTACGCTGAACCCTGAGATGTTGCTGTCCAGCTGATTGGCGACGTAGACATCCGTGCCCGCCTTATTCAACACGACGGAGAACGGCTGGTTCCCAGCCGCGAACGGCGAACCGCTGACCTCAGATAACGCGCCGCCCAGTCCGATGGAGTACACGGCCAGTCCGCCGCTGGTCCCGCTGCGGGCAATAAAGAGAAAATTGCTGCCGGAGCTGACCGCAAGCGCGTTGTCGCTGGTCCCCGACAGCTCCGACAGCGCCAGAGGCGCGGAAAGAGCGCCGCTGCCGGTGTTGAACGGATACACCAGGTCGCCCGCGGTGCCCAGCGCCAGGAAGACATATTGCCCATTCGGCGCGACCTTGATCGCCCGCGGAATCACAGTCCTGCCCTGGACTGCGTAGCTGGTCGTCTCTTCCGTCAGGCCGCCAGTGCTCGAGTTGATCTGGAACTCATCGATGGAGGCGCCGTTCTGGTCCAGCGCGAACAGCCACTGCCCATCCGGCGAGATGTCCATCGACTCCACCGTGGCAAGGCCCACCGCCGCGCCGTTGTTCATCACGCTTAGCGCGCCGCCCGACTGGATCGCATACGCATAGATCGAGCTGCCTCCGGCGACAAAGACGATGGTGTTCGCCGGATTCACCGCGACCGCGATAGGAGAAAACGGCAGCGTATACGGCGAGTTGGAGATCGCGGTCAGCGTCCCCGTCCCCACTGAGAAACCACTCACGGTATCCGTCGTCGCATTGGCCACGTAGACGTAGTCGCCGGTCGCGGTGGTGCCGGTGCCGCCGCCCGCCACCGATCCCGGATAGACGAAGAATCCATTGCATCCCGCCGTAAAGCAGACGGCTGTCGTCACAACCGCACTGGCCATACGGCCTGCCCACCCACTTCTCTGGCCCATGCCCCTCACCGCGTCACTGCCTCCTCTATAATCCCCGCCATGCCCGCTGCCGCCCGCTCATCTCTCATTCTAGTCGCGCTGTGTTTCACTTTCTTTGCAGGACGGATAGCGAATGCTGGCCAGCCTCCTTCTTTGGACTCACGCGCGCGGCAAACGGCACCTGCGTCGGCAACACTCGAGCGTGAGGTGCGCGCGGACATGTCCTTCCTGGCCGACGATGAGTTGCATGGCCGCGGCTCCGCCACACGCGATGAGCACATCGCCGCACTCTTTGCCGCCGCGCAGTTTCAATCCCTGGGCCTCGCGCCCGGCGGCGACGATGGCAGCTTCGTGCAGAAGGTAGCGCTCTCTGCCGCACAGCAAGCCAGTGCACGGCAGCGCATGGCGCATTTTGAGGACACGCCGCGTACGTCCACCTGGAACGCCGTAGCGGTGTTGCCCGGATCGGACGCCGCGGGCGAGACCCTCCTGCTCTCTGCGCACCTCGACCACCTCGGCGTCGGCCCGGCCAACGCTGCCGGCGATACCATCTACAACGGCGCCGACGACGACGCCTCCGGCACCACTGCGGTGCTGGTCCTCGCGCATGCACTCGCCGCGGGTCCGCGTCCGCGCCGCACGATTGTCTTCGCGCTCTTCGGCTCGGAGGAGCTGGGCGGTTTCGGCAACGCCGGCTTCCTCACGCGTCCGCCCGTTCCGCTGGCCTCCATCGTCGCCAATCTTGAGTTCGAGATGATCGGCCGCCCGGACCCAGCAGTACCCGAAGACACGCTCTGGCTCACTGGCTTCGACCGCTCCACGCTCGGCCCGGAGTTGGCCCGCCACGGCGCGCACCTGGTCGCGGACCCACGGCCCGCGCAGAACTTCTTTCAGCGCTCGGACAACTTCGCCCTCGCCCGCCAGGGCATCATCGCGCACACCGTCTCCAGCTTCGGCCTGCACAAGGACTATCACCAGCCCTCCGACGAGCTCGCTGCCATCGACTTCCCGCACATGGTCAACGCCATCGCGTCGATGGTCGGGCCCATCCACTGGCTGGCCAACACTGCGTGGGAGCCCGCGTGGAACCCCGGCGGCAGGCCGTGATGGCTGCTACGCGGCCGTGGTCTTGGCCGGCTTGTAGAGCCCCGGCACCATGCGCGACGCAATCGCCAGCCGGTTCCAATTGTTGATGATCCCCACCGCAAGCGTCAGGTCCGCAACCTCTTTCTCGTTGAATACCTGGATGAGCGCGTCGTAGACCGCATCCGGAACATGCCCCTCGGTGATCTTCGTCAGCGCCTCGCACCAAGCCAGCGCAGCGCGCTCGCGCTCGTTGTAGAGTTCGCACTCGCGCCATGCATCCAGCGAGTAGAGCCGTTCTTCACTCTCGCCGATCGCGCGCAGGTCCTTCCAGTGCATATCCAGGCAGAACGCGCAGCCGTTGATCTGCGACGCACGCAGCTTGATCAGGTGCAGGATGTTCTCCTCAATCCCGCATGTCTTCAGGTAACGCCCCGCATCCAGCAGCCCCTTGGTTCCACCGGGCGCCAGCTTCGCAATCTCAAAACGGGCCTTCATTAAGAATTCCTCCCTTCCCAATTAAACTCCCAGCCGCGCTCACGCGTCACCGGGCGCCGATCTCCAGCATCCGGTCCAGCGCCACACGCGCCCAGTGCTTCGCTTCGTCCTCCACGCGGATGCGGTTTACCACATTGCCTGCAATCAAATTTTCCAGCGTCCAGGCCAAATGCTGCGGTGAGATACGGTACATAGTGGTGCACAGGCAGCCGGATTCATCCAGCGTCTCGACACGCTTGCCCAACGACGCAAACCGCTTGGCCAGCCGGTTCACCAGGTGGATCTCCGTGCCCACCGCGAAGCTCGCACCCTCCGGCGCGCGTTCGATGATGTCGATGATCCCCTCGGTCGAGCCCAGCGCGTCCGCCTTCTGGCAGACCTCCCAGCGGCACTCAGGATGCACCACCACATGCGTCTCCGGCTGCTCGCGGCGGACGCGGTCCACATGCTCCGGCAGGAAGCGCTGATGCACGCTACAGTGTCCCTTCCACAGCACCACCTTCGCCGCGTGCAGCCGTTCTGGAGTGACGCCGCCGTTCAGCTGATACGGGTCCCACACCACCATCTCGTTCAGCGGAATCCCGAGGGCGAACGCTGTGTTACGGCCCAGATGCTGGTCGGGCAGAAAGAGAATCTTTTCCCCACGCGCGAACGCCCATTTGAATGCCGCGCCCGCATTCGACGAGGTGCATACCAGTCCGCCGCGCTCGCCGCAGAAGGCCTTGATGTTCGCCGCGGAGTTCATGTAGGTCAGCGGGACCATCGCCGCGCGTGCGCTCGCACTGGGCGCACCAACCGCGCCGGCGGCGAAGCCCAGCCGCTCTAGCGCCTCCCAGCAGTCCTCCACCTGGCCGATCTCCGCCATGTCCGCCATGGAGCAGCCGGCGTTCAGGTCCGGCAGGATGACCTGCTGCCACGGATGCGCGAGGACATCCGCCGTCTCCGCCATAAAGTGCACGCCGCAGAAAACCATGTATCGCGCGTCGCTTTCCGCCGCGGCCTTGGCCAGCTTGTAGCTGTCGCCGGTGTAGTCGGCGAAGCGCACCACCTCGTCACGCTGGTAGTGGTGGCCGAGGATCACCACCTTCGCGCCCAGCTTCGCACGCGCCGCCGCAATGCGTGCGTCCATGGTCTCGTCGGGCTGGATTAGATAATGATCGAGCGAGCACGCCGCATCAACACGCGCGGTCGCTTCTTCTACTTCTTCCACAATGGATTCACTCACTCTTCGCCGCCTTCAGTCTCGGCCACGCGCTCGCTGAATAACAATCAGCGCTTGCGTCCGAAACGGGGATGTTGAAAGCTCGTTCGTAATCTCAGGCTGCAGCCGGCTCGCCCATGAAGGCCCGATTCCTCGGACCTCACGTCAGCCGGCGGGGTTGTTGCCGCCCATACTTCTCGCGCACGGTCAACTCACAGCCGCGCATCTTCTATTTGTCATCTTAGACGATCGCAGCACGCCGCGCGATCCATCATTGTTTCCCTGACCGCGCAGGCCGTATCATAGGGCCATCTATGCCGGGCTTCGGCGACAGCGCCTTCATCGTAATTCTCGCACTGCTTCTCTTCGGCCCGAAGAAGCTGCCCGTCCTCGCGCGCCAACTGGGCAAGCTGATGGCCGACTTCCGCCGTGCCTCCAACGAGTTCCGCTCGCAGATGGAAGAAGAACTCCGCATCGCCGAGCAGGCCGACCGGCAGAAGCAGGTCTCCGCGCTCGAAGCCTCTACCTCTGCAACCACCACTGCAACAGCAGCCAGCGATTCCACCGCCGCGATCAGCGAGCCCCACACCCCGCCGCCTGCACCCAACTTCGCCACATCTTTGGAGTCGACGGAATCGGCGGAGGCCGGAAGCGTCGCCGACTCGCCCACCGAGCTCGCCGGCTCACCGCCTGAATATTCCGCAGACCCAATGCGCGTCGCGATACCAGGACCGGCGACCACCGCGCTGTTTGAGGCTGGCATTGATTCTCCGGCCGGGCACGCGTCTACAGCAGCGGACACTGCGCCCGTCCCTATCGCCACCTCAGGCGAACTCAGCATCCTGCCGCCCGACACTGGCCTTCCCCTTGCACGGGCGGAATCCGCACGGTCGGAATCGCACAACGGGATCCTCCCCGCGAACGAACTGGAAAGCGAGACTGCCCAGACCCTCCATGGCTGACCTCGACCCCATCGACCGCGCGCGCAAGGCCGTGACCGACCGCGCGGACCTCCCCGGCATGAGCTTGATGGAGCACCTGGAAGAGCTGCGCAAGCGCATCCTCAACTCCCTCAAGTTTCTCGCCGTCGGCTTTGTTGTCGGCTGGATCTTCCGCGTCCAGCTCTACGACTTCATCCAGAAACCGCTCACCGACCTCCACTATTCGCTCAACTACACCCACCCCACCGATCCCATCAACCTCTACATCAAAACTGCGCTGTTTGGCGGAGCAGTGCTGGCGTCGCCCTTCATCCTCTATCAGGTCTGGCTCTTTATCTCGCCAGGGATGTACCAGAATGAGAAGAAGTACGTCTGGCCCTTCATGTCTGCCACCGTCACTCTCTTCCTCGCGGGCGCATACTTCGGCTATCTGATTCTTCCCGGCGCGCTCAAGGTCCTGATCGGCGACTTCGGTAAACACTTCACTCCCATGATCATGGTCGACGAGTACACCGGCTTCTTCCTCGCCATCATCCTCGGCCTCGGCATCTGCTTTGAACTGCCCATCGTCATCTTCTTCCTCGCGCTCTTCGGCATCGTGGACGCGAAGTTCCTGCTGCGCCACTTCCGCTACGCGGTGCTCGCCATCTTCGTCATCGCTGCCATCATCTGCCCGGATCCCAGCCCAGTCACCATGTGCCTCTTCGCCAGTCCCATGCTCGCGCTGTACTTCCTCGGCGTCGCCGTCGCCTGGCGCGTCCATCCCAGCCGCCGCAAGGCCGGAGCGCAGACCCCAGCATGATCCGCATGACCAAGAAGATGGCCGTCACTCTGAGCACAGCGAAGAACCCATGTATTTGTCTCTTGATGCTGCTAGCGCTCGCTGCGTCGCCCACGTTCGCGCAAGCGCCTACCGGTCAGGTCTCCGGCCAGGCCGTCTACAACCTGACGGCGCAGCTGCTGCAGGTCGCGCCCAAACGCTTCAACGGTTCGCCCGGCCATGCCGCGGCGGAGCAGTTCATCAAGGACCACTTCAAACCCGAAGCGGCTAAGGGCAACCTTGAGGTGGACTCCTTTACCGCCGGCACACCCGCCGGCCCGCAGGCCATGCGCAACTACATCGCGAAGTACCCGGGTAAGCGTGATGGCATCATCGTCCTTGTCACCCACTATGAGACCAACTGGCCGCTGCGCGACATCGCCTTCGTGGGCGCCAACGACGGCGCCTGCACCACCGCGCTGCTGATCGAGATCGGCGCCTACCTGCGCACGCATCCCCCGCAGGGCTACTCCGTGTGGCTGGTGTTCGATGACGGCGAAGAGTCGGTGACGGGGGACTGGTCTTACCAAGCCCAGATCGACCACACCTACGGCACGCGCCACCTGGCCGCCAAGTGGTACGCCGATGGCACGCTGAAGCGTGTGAAGGCGCTGCTGGTGGCGGACATGATCGGCGACAAGGACCTGGGCATCGTCGAGGAGATGGGCTCGACGCCGTGGCTGCGCGCGCTGTTTCGCCAGGCCGCCGTCAACACGCGGCACAGCGAGAATGTCTTCAAGACGCAGGTGACGGAGGAAGACGACCACATTCCCTTCCTGCAGCGCGGCGTGCCGTCGCTCGACGTGATTGACAGCGACTACGGTCCGCACAGCGCACAGATGCCGGACGGCTACCACCACACCGCGCAGGACACGCTGGACAAGATCAGCGCAAAATCGCTGCAAATCTCCGCCGACCTGTTGCTGGAGACCATCCGCTTGATCGATCAACAGCACTGAAGCGGCACTAGCGCGCGGGCAACAGCGCTGACGCGATAGCATCGTTCTACGCATGCACGCAACGCCTCTCCGCGACTGGCTCGGCTTCCACCTTGCGCTTCTCTTGCTGCTCGCGCTGGAGCTGGTCTTCGCGCGCCGCCAACGCCGCCTGGGGCGCAATCCGCAGCACACCGCCATTGCCGCGACTGCGCTCTGGATCACCGCCGCCCTCGCCTTCGCCGCATACCTTCGCCACGCCCTCGGCATAGCCAGCTCCGTACAGTACATCGCCGGCTATGCGCTGGAAGAATCGCTCTCCGTCGACAACCTCTTCGTCTTCTTGCTGCTCTTCCGCTTCTTCCGGATCGACCGCGACCGCCAGCCCCGCGTCCTCTTCTGGGGGCTCGCAGGCGCGATGCTGATGCGCGGCCTGTTTATCGCCGGCGGCATTGCCCTGCTGAGCCGCTTCGACTTCATCACCTACGTCTTCGGCGCCGTCCTGCTGGTCGCTGCCATCCGTCTCTTCATCCCGTCCAAGCCCGCCGACGCGGACACTCCGCCGCGCTGGATCGCATGGCTCACTCGCCTGCATCCCATCAGCGCGCGTCAGGACCGCTTCTTCGTGCGCGAGGATGGCCGCGGGATGGCGACTATCCTGCTGCTTGCCCTGGTCGCCATCGAGATCACCGATGTCATCTTCGCGCTGGACTCCATCCCCGCCGTGCTCTCCATCACGCGCCAGCCCTTCCTCGCCTACACCTCCAACATCATGGCGGTCATCGGCCTGCGCTCGCTCTACTTCCTGCTGATTGGCGCGCTCACACGGCTGCGCTTCCTGCACTACGGGCTGGCCACGGTACTCGCCTTCGCCGCGTTGAAGATGCTGGCCTCGCACTGGATCGAGATTGGCCCCGCCGCCTCGCTCGCCGTCATCCTCTCCATCCTCGCGCTCACCCTCGTCGCGTCTCTGCTGGCGCCCGGAGACGGGACGACCAAGTTGGCGAGCTAATCCTTCTGCCTTAACTCTCCTGTCAATATTCTCCCGTCAATGGGAACCGCTTCACCGTCCTTCGAGGGAAAATGTTTTCCCACGTCGCGCCTTTGACCGGCGCAAAAACCGCTGATTGCGCGACGGCTCGCAGCGGAGAGACTTCAGCAAAGACGCCAAATCCCTGCAAATGCAAGGAACTGCATCGGACTTGCAAAGTCGTGCGCGTTTGGCCCTCCCCTTGCATTCACTCCAGGCAAAGAACAACATCCACCCGGCCAACGCCGGAACAGGAGCCCGCCATGTATTTCTTCTTTACCGTGCCGCTACTTGCTTTCATGACCATCTTCTCCATCTCGCTGCACGGCCAGTTCGCCCGCCAGACCAACCTCTAACTTCGCAGCGAGGCCATGGCCCTGTCGCCTCGCTGCCTCCGCCCCTCGCTCAATGCGAGCCCGCACGCCCGCACGCCTGGGCGCATCGGGAGCGTCCGCACTCCGCATGTGGAGCCGTGACGCTCCCGCTAATTTTTTTGTGCAGTCTAATATTTATCCCCGCCCGTCTCGCGCACAGGCGGAAGCTCCGCGCCTGCTGCGCTCTCCACGTCTGCCCTGCCCCCTGCGATACCATAAGACGCGACCCACTATGTCCTCCGTCCGCGTCACCACTCCACAAGCCACGTATGACGTCACCATCGCGCCCGGGCTGCTGCGCACGCTCTATCCGCGTCTGCGCAAGCTCGCCGGGGCCGGGAAGCCCCTGCGCACCTTCATCGTCACCTCGCCCGGAATCTGGGCACTGTGGCATGAGCGCTTCCTCGCCAGCTTCCCAAAAGACGCGCACCCTCCCGTGCTCTTTCTCCCCGCTGGCGAGCGCCACAAGCGCCTCGCCCAGGTCGAGTCGCTCGCCCAGCAGCTCGCACTCGCCGGCGCCGATCGTGACTCCGTCCTGTTGGCCTTCGGCGGCGGCGTCATCGGTGACCTCACCGGCTTCCTTGCAGCCATCTACATGCGCGGCATCCGCTACGTCGGCCTGCCCACCACGCTGCTGTCTCAGGTCGACTCCTCGCTCGGCGGCAAGACCGGCGTCAACCTTGCCGCGGGCAAGAACCTGATTGGCAGCTTCCACCACCCGCTCGCCGTCTTCAGCGACATCGACCTGCTGGCGACGCTCCCGCCTGCGGAACTTCGGGCGGGATTGCAGGAGGCGATCAAAGCTGGCATCATCTATGACCCGAAGTTATTCCGTTATCTCGAACAAAATGCAGATGCAATCCTTGCAGGATCGGACGCCAGCGGGATAGAGCATCGCACTCCTAATGCGAAGGTCGCAAGTCCGAAGGCCTTGGAGAAAGTGGTCACCGCCAGCGTTCGAGTCAAGGCCGACGTCGTCTCCAAGGACGAGAAGGAATCTGGCCTGCGCATGATCCTCAACTTCGGCCACACCCTCGGCCACGCCATAGAGGCAGCTACCGGCTACAAGAAGCTGCTGCACGGCCAGGCCATCGCCTGGGGGATGATCGCCGCGCTGCACGTGTCGCTCGCGCGCCGCCGCATCACGCATGAGGAGTTTGCGCGCATGGCCAACCTCATCCTGCGCTACGGGCCCATCCCGCCCTTCCGCGCCAACCCCACCAAGCTAGTCGCACTCACCTCCGGCGACAAGAAGCGCCGCAGCGGACGCCGCGCCTTCGTGCTCGCCACGGGCATCGGCTCGACCGAGACCGTCTTCGACGCCACCGACGCCGAACTCCTCGCTTCCACCGAAGCCATGTTCGCCATGATGCGAGCGCAGACGCCATGAACCCTGCTCCCGGCGCGCGACCTGCCGGCGTCTCCTCGCCGGACGACGCTGCGCATTCCATCCAGGCGATGTTCGATACCATCGCGCCCACCTACGACCGCGCCAACCACCTGCTGAGCTTTTCGCTCGACCGCCTGTGGTGGGCACGCGCCGCGCGCACGCTGCGGCCCATCCTTCAGCGCCCGGAGGCCGTCGTGCTCGACCTCTGCTGCGGCACCGGCGACCTCACCCTCGCGCTCGACAAGCACCGGCCACAAGTCGCAGCCCCCATTCTCGCCGCCGACTTCTCCCACAACATGCTCGCGCTGGCGCGGCCCAAATTTGCCGGGCACAACATCGTCGCCATCGAGGCCGACGCGCTGCATCTCCCATTCGCCGACTCCTCAGTCGATCTTGTCACCTTTGCCTTCGGCTTCCGCAACCTGGCCGACTACGCCTCCGGCCTCGCCGAGCTTCATCGCGTGCTGCGCCCCGGCGGCGAGATCGCAATTCTGGAATGCAACCAGCCCGCCGGTCTCGTTGGCTGGCTCTACTCGCTCTACTTCCATCGCGTGCTACCCACGCTGGGCGGCCTCATCTCGGGCAAGCCACGCGCCTACGCCTATCTTCCCGACTCGGTGGAGCGCTTCCCGCGCCCGCCCGCATTCAAGCAGCTCATCACCGCCTCGGGCTTCGCCAACCCCACCTGGACCAGCTACACGCTGGGCACAGTCGGCCTCTACCGCGCCAGCAAACCGTGACCTCGATGCCCGCGCGCTGCTGAGTCGTCATCTCGCCCAATGCGCATCCGCGTCCAAAGCTGTAGCATCGGTGCCATGAGCTCCACGCTCCCGCAACAACCCGGCTCCGCGCAGCCAGCGCAGCAGTTGTCTGGGCAGCCGTCCGCGACACCCGGTGTGCCGAGCGGACCGCATGAGGCCAAGCGCACCGCCGCGATCTTCTCCGTGGTCGCCGCCGGCGGAGTCACCGCGCTCAAGCTGCTCACAGGAATCCTTACCGGCTCGCTAGGTATGTTGAGCGAGGCCGCCCACTCCGCCATCGACCTCATCGCCTCCTTCATCACCCTGTTCTCCGTCCAGGTGGCCGACCGTCCCGCCGACGAGGACCACAACTACGGCCACGGCAAGGTCGAATCGCTCTCCGCCTTCGTCGAGACCGTACTGATGCTCGGTTCCTGCGTCTGGATCGTCTCCGAGGCGGTCGGCCGCATGCTGTACCACCACCACCTTGCGCTGCGGCCCTCGCTCTGGCCCTTTGCCGTCCTGCTGGTCTCCATCGTGGTCGACTTCTCCCGTTCGCGTACTCTCGGCCGCATTGCCCGCCAGCATCGGTCGGACGCGCTGGCCGCCGACTCCATCCACTTCGCGACGGATATGTGGGCATCGCTCGCCGTGATGGTTGGCCTCGCCGCAACCTTCGCCGGCGAACGCTACGCGCTGCCGTGGCTGGAATACGCTGACCCCATCGCCGCCATCGCCGTCGCCGGCGTCATCCTGCGTGTCAGTTGGAGCCTCGCCCGGCAGACCGTCGACGCGTTGCTGGACGCCACACCCACAACGGACGCCGCCGGCAATCAGCTCCACAGCAAAGACGAGCTGCGCGGTGCGGTGATCCGCGACCTCGCCGCCATTCCCGGCGTGCTCTCCGTCGACCGCCTGCGCACGCGCCGCTCCGGCTCCAACTACTTCGCCGACATCACCCTCGGCATGCCGCGCAACCTCACCTTCCAGCGCTCCGAGCAGCTCACGATGGCGGCTACCGAGGCCGTGCAGCGCCATCTTCCCGGCGCCGACGTCGTGGTCCATACGGTGCCAACCGCCTCGGTCACGGAGAGTGTCCACGACCGCATCCGCGCCGTCGCCGCCCGCCGCAATCTCGCCATCCACGATGTCGTGGTGCAGCAGGTGGACCGCGGCCTGCACGTGGAGCAGCACCTGGAGGTGGACGAGACCATGCCGCTGCGCCAGGCCCATGAGCTGGTGACCGACCTGGAGGCCGAGATGCGGCGCGAGGTCCCCGCCATCACCTCGATCCTCACGCATATTGAGAGCGAGCCCGCTACTATCGAGCAGCCCACCTCGCTCGAAGCCGACGAATCGCTCGAAGCCCGACTGCGCCGCGTCGCTGCAGGCTTTCCCGAGGTGCTCGACATCCACGATGTCCTAGTTACACGCCATCGCCGCCGCGGGTTGGACTCGTCCGCCGGCGAACACCTGCAGGTCTCCTGCCACTGCACGCTGCCCGACGATCTGCCTATGGCGCGCGTCCACGCCGTCATCACCGCGCTCGAAGGCGCATTCAAACTGGAAGCTCCCGAGGTCGACCGCCTGCTGATCCATCCCGAGCCAGCCACCGACAACCGCCGCTGAAGATTATGCGTGGCGGCTGCGCGTGAGCCGATAGTAGATCGCCGGCGTCACAATCAGCGAGAGAAAGACCGACACCAGCAGGCCGCCGATTACCGCGATCGCCAGCGGCTGCAGCATCTGCGAGCCCGCGCCCAGCGCAAAGGCCAGCGGCAGCATCCCACAGACCGCCGCAATCGCCGTCATCACGATGGGCCGCAGTCGGCGCTGTGCTGCATGCAGCATCGCCTCGCGGGCTAGATCACGGGACATATTCCCATCCTGCTCGTCGCGTGCGCGGAACTTTTCGTCCGCGTCCAGCAGCAGGATGCCGTTCTTGGCCACGATGCCGATCACCATAATCAACCCCATGAAGCTGGCGACGTTGAAGTCCGTGTGCGTGACCAGCAGCGCCAGCACCACGCCGGAGATCGACAGCACGGAGCTGCTCAGGATCGCGATGGGCGCAGAGAAGTTGCGGAACTCAGCCAGCAGCACGCCGAAGACCAGCGCCAGCGCCAGCACCAGCACGCGCAGCAGGTCGTGGAAGGACTGCTGCTGCTCCTGATACGTGCCGCCGTATTCCACGCGCACGCTGGACGGAATGTGCAGGCCCTCCACCGTCGCCTGCACCCGCTGCATGGCCGTGCCCAGGTCGGAGCCCTCCAGTCGGCCGGTGACGGTGATCATCTGCTGCAGGTCCTGACGCAAGATCTCGTTCTGCGGCGGCAGCTCGCTCACCTCGGCCAGCGATCCCAACGATGCGGTGCGGCCGCTGGACGAGTTGAAGACCGTGTTCTGCATCGCATCGAGCGAGTTGCGTGTCTCCTCCGGCAGCCGCACACGCACTGTGTAGGGCCGCCCGTTGACGATCATCGGATCAGCCGCCGGCAGCCCGTCGAGAATGGCCGTCGCGTCCTGCGCAACCTCCGCCGGCGTGAAGCCCATGTGCGCGGCCAGCGCTGGATCAACTTGGAAGTTGGTCGCCGGCCCGGAGACCGTATTGTCCACGCCATTTTGCGTATCCACCACGCCAGGGATCTGCTTGATCGCGTCTTCCACCCTCGGCCCAAGCTGGTTCAGCAGCGTAGCATCTTCGGAGAAGAGCTTGATCTGGATCGGTTCGGGCGAGTTCGACAGATCGCCGATCATGTCCTGCAGCACCTGGGTGAACTCCACGTCGAGCGCCGGCTCGGACTTCAGGATCTTTGCCCGCACGTCCGCCATTACCTCGTCGATGGAGCGGTCGCGGTCGGGCTTGAGCCGCACGGTGAAGTCGCCGGAGTTGGCCTCGGTCACCGCGGCCAATCCCATCTGCAGGCCGGTGCGGCGCGAGGTGATCTCCACCTCCGGTTCGCTGCGCAGGATCTGCTCCACGTGCTGGAGAATGCGGTTGGTCTCGGCCAGCGAGGTACCCGCGGGTGTCAGATAGTCGAGCACGAACGCGCCCTCATCCATCTCCGGCAGCAGGTCACTGCCCAGTGCTTTATAGCCAAACCATGTGGCAACCACCAGCACCGCGCATGCGGCCAGCAGCGCCAGCGGCCTCGCCAGTGCCCAGTTCAACGCGCGCGCATGGACGGCAAGGATGCGCCGCATCGCGCGTCCGTCGAGGTGCGCTTGTCCCTGCTCGCCTGTCTCGCGCTTCTTCGGTCTCAGCAGCGAGAGCGACAGCGCGGGCGTAAATGAGACGGCCAGCGCCAGCGAGGTCAGCAGAGCCGCCGTCATGGTGATGGCCAGTGCGCGGAAGAAGCTGCCCGTCACTCCAGTCACGGCGATCAGCGGAAGGAAGACCACGACCGGCGTGATGGTGGAGAACACCAGAGGCGCGGCAATCTCCTTCAGCGCCAGCCGGACAGCGTTGGCACGCGGCTCGCCCGCATCGCGATGCACCACGATATTTTCGACTACCACGATGGCATCATCGATCACCAGGCCGATGGCGGCAGCCAGCCCGCCCAGCGTCATCAGGTTGAAGGACTCGCCAATGGCCCACAGGAACAGAATCGTAACCGCGACAGTTACAGGAATCACCATCCCGGCGACCAACGAGCTGGTCCAGTCGCGCAGGAAGAGAAACAGGATGATGCAGGCCAGCACCAGGCCGATGAAGATCGCGTCGCGTACGCTCGAGATGGACTCACGCACCAGCTCCGACTGGTCGTAGAACGCCGTCAGGTGCACGCCCGCCGGCAACGTCTTCGCAAGTTGCGCGATCTCCGTGGCAACCCCATCGGCCACCTGCACGGTGTTCGATGTGGGCTGGCGCGCAATGTTCAGCAGCACAGAGGGCACGCCATTTGCGGTCACCGTGGTGTACACCGGCTCGGTGCCCGGATGCACATCGCCCACATCGGCCACGCGCACCGGCGCTCCCGCCGGCGTTGTCTTCACCACCAGCGAGCCCAGCGCCGCCGCATCGTGCGCCTGCGCGCCCACCAGCGCCAGCACCAGCTGATGGTTCGCCTCATACAAACCGGGCGAATCGATAATGTTCGAGCTCTCCACAGCGTTGACGAGGTCCGTCACCGTAACGCCGGAGTTCTCCATCCGCGCCATGTTGGGGACGATGTGGTACTCAGGCACCTGGCCGCCCTGCACCGTCACCGTCGAAACGCCGTCCACGCGGTTCAGCGGCGGCTTCAGGGTATAGGTGGCAAGCCCCCAAAGCTGCGTGGGCGAGACAAGATCGCGCCCCGCGACATCGCGGTCCGAGGTGAGAGCGTAGCCGAGGATGGGAAACGTTGCGAAGCTCAGCCGGTTGGTAGTGATGACTGCGCTCGCCGGCAACGTCTGCCGGATCTTGGAGAGCGCGGCGTCCGTCAGCTGCAGCGTCTGGACAATGTCGACGTTCCAATTGAAGAAGAGATCGACCTCGGCCGAGCCGCGCGAGGTAATCGAGCGCACCGTCGCCAGCCCAGGCACGCTGTTCATCGCGTCCTCGATCGGCTTGGTGATCGTGACCTGCATCTGCTCCACCGGCATCACGCCGTTGTCCACGCCGATCACCACGCGCGGAAAATTCGTCTCCGGAAAAACCGAGATCGGCACCTGCAGCGCCGCATAGACTCCCGCCACAACCAGCACCACCACCAGAAAGAAGATCGTGCTGCTCATGCGCGAGAGCCAGAAAGAGGACTCCTGCGACGACGCAGAGGAAGGAGGGCTCACTTGTCGTCCGCGTCCTTTCCGGCGGCGGGTTTCGTGCCGGGATCGACGCCGATCGTCACCTTTGTGTTCTCGTCCAGGCCGTAACCGCCCGTCGAGATCACCAAGTCGGCCTGCGATACGCCGCCGACCACCTGCACCTCATCCGCAGTCTGGATGCCCAGCGTCACGGCCTTCTTGTGCGCGATCGAATCCGGCGCGATCACCATCACAAACTTGCTTGTGCCGTCCGGGCCGGTCTGAATCGCATCGGCAGGGACGGTCAGCGCATTCGCGACCGTGCGCCCGGTAATCGCAGCGTGCACGGGTGTCCCCGCCTTCAGGATGCCGTTGGGATTCTCCACGCGCAGCCACACCTCCACCGTCGTGCTGCCCGGATCGAGCGCCGGGCTGATGAGCGAGACCTTCGCGGGCACCGGCTGGGCCACGCCGGGAACCGTCAGCGTCGCCGCCGCGCCCAGCGTCAGGCTCTGCGCCTGGGTCTGCGCGATGTGCAGCTTTGCGATCAGCGCCGATGTGTCCATCACCGTAATTAGTGGCGTGCCCGCAGCCGCCGTCTCGCCGGCAAACAGCGGCCGGTCGGTGACCACTCCCGCGATCGGACTGCGAATCTCGGTGTAGCTCAACTCCGCCGCCGCGCCCATGTACTTCCCCTTCGCGGAGTCAAGATTTCCCTGCGCGCTCTCCAGCGCCGCCTTATTGCTCACGCTCTCCAGCGACTCCAGATGCTGCTTTGCAATGTCGTATGCCGCCTGCGCCTGTACCAGCGCGGCCTTCGCGGTGTCCAGGTCGCGGCCCGGGATCGCGCCCTGGGTAAAGAGCTCGCCACGCGCGGTCACGATCGACTGATTGAGATCGAGGTTGGCCTTCGTCTGCACCAGATCGAGCTTCGCGCGGCTCAGGTCCTCAGGCACGGTCGCCTTGGTCGCGGTCTCATACGTGGCCTGCGCCGACGTGTACGCGCCTTTGTTGTCGACCACCGCCGCAGCCAGATCGTTGTTCTCGAGCGTCGCCAGCAGCTCGCCTTCATGCACCTGCGACCCGCGCTGCACGTAGAACTTCTTCACCGGCGCCGTCACCTTGGGCGAGATGGCCGCCTGCGCCAACGGCGCGAGGATTGCGTCGGCCGCGATCGGCTCGGAGATAGCCTCCATCTGCGGATGCGCCGCCTGCACGTATACCTCCGGCGTGGGCGTCTCCTCCGCCTTCTTGCAGCCAAGCGGAAGCATAACGGCAGCCCATAGAAAAATGACTGATTCTTTGGCGATGTGCAGCGCACGATTTCGGGTCGGATTGCGAAGCATCGTCATTTAGAGCGTCCCCGTCAGCAATTGAAGGTTGGCCAGCGCAGTCTCATACCGCACCAGGCCGTCCTCGCGCGCGAGTTCAGCGTTGGTTAGCGAGTTCTCCGCATCCACCACCTCGAGGATAGTGGCCTCGCCGGCGGAATAGCTGAGCCGTGCCAGCCGCAGACTCTCAGCAGCAGTCGATGCGCTCCGGTTCAGGCTGTCCAACTGGTCGTGCGACGCGACGGCCTCGGCGTAGAACTCTTCAAGCTCGGCGATTACCTTGCGCTGGGTGTTGCTCAGGGCGGCGCGCGCTGCCTCGCGGTTGTTCTCGCTCTGCCGTACCTTGTCGCGTGTGGTGAACCAGTCCCACAGCGGAATGTCGAGCGTCGCGCTGGCGGAGTAGCCGAGGTTGCGATTGCCCAGATCGTTGTACACACCGAACTGCGCCGCGTCCAGGCCGTAGCTGTAGTTCAGCGAGAGGCCAGGGAGATAGGCAAGCCGCGCCGAGGTCACATTTAAATCCGCAAGATGCGAGCCGACCAGCGCACTGCGCAACTCCGGATTGTTCCGGGCCAGCGCCGCTTCCACATCCGCACGCGGCGGAACGGCAGGCATGCTCTGCGGCACAGACACACTGTATGGTGTGCGCGGGTCGGGGAAGAGCAGCACTCCAAGCTCCAGCCGCGCCTTCTCCGCGTTCAGCTTCGCGTCGGAGAGATCGCGCTCCCGCTGCTGCTGTTGCAGTTGCGCCTTCACCACATCGGCGTGCGCGACCTCGCGGGCAGTTTCCCGCTGCCCAGTCAGCTTAGTCAGGCTCGCGGCTTCGTCCAGGGTGCGCTCGGCAACCGCAACCCGGCGGTCGGCTATGGCAACGCCATAGTAGAGCTGCGCAACCGTCGCCACTAGGCCGCGCTGGGCAATCTCCAGTTCGGCGGTCGCGACCGCCAGTGACGCCGACGCCTTGCTGACCGCGTTGAACTGCTGTGGCCCGATGGTCTCCGTCACCGATGCCTGGCTGACATACTCATGCACCGCATTGTTGGCGATGAAGCGCGGTGCCGACGTGCTCTCCAGCGACGGGTCCGTCGCCTTCACCGGATTCTTGATGAACCCCGCCCCACCCTGGGTGTAGAGAAATTGGTTGTTGTAGTCCGCGCTGGGCAGCAGTGCGGCCTTTGCAATCGATTGGTCGAGCTTCGCGTTCTTCGCTCCGGCCACGGCTGCCGCCAGCTCCGGTTGGTTGGCGCGCGCGCGGGTAATCGCCTCATCCAGCGTAATCGACGCCCCCTGCACGGTTGCCGGCTGCTGCGCAGGCACAGTTATCGCTGACGCAAGAAAGCATGCCACGCACGAGGCGCAGAGGCGCAGCAATCCGAAAGTCGCGCGAACAGTGTGCATAAAATCAGGCAGCGGACCAGTACACCGGCCCGAGGCCGTTTCATATGTCACTGTGCCAGCATGGGCTTAACTGGAGCTTAAGGAAGCCGCGGATAGAGTAGATTGGCAATCATATGAGAGTTCTCATCGTGGAAGACGAAACTCGGCTCGCCAACAATATCGCTGAGGCGCTGCGCGAGCGCTGCGGCTTCGCGGTCGATTGCGCGGAGAACGGCTCGGACGGGGCCGCGATGGCCGAGTTCCAGCACTACGATCTTCTTCTGCTCGACCTGATGCTTCCGGGGCTCGACGGCCTCGGGATCGTGCGCCAGCTGCGCCACCGCAGTGACCTCACGCCCATCCTCATCCTCACCGCGCGCGACGAGCGCGCCACTGTAGTCGAGTTGCTGAACGCCGGCGCCGACGACTACCTGACTAAACCCTTCGACCTCGGCGAGCTGCTGGCGCGCACCAAGGCCCTCATCCGCCGCGGCAAAGGCGCGCCCCATCCGGTGCTGACCGTCGGACGCATCAGCCTGAACACGGTCGAGCAGACCGTGCGCTGCTCCGGCCAACTGATCGATCTCTCGCCCACGGAGTACCGCCTGCTCGAGTACCTCATCTTCCGGCCACGCGCCATCGTCTCGGCCCGTGAGCTGCTCGAGCATCTCTACGATTACAACTGGGAGCACCACTCCAACGTCATCGAGGCGCACATCTCCAACCTGCGCAAGAAGCTGCGCGCAGCCGGCGAGGAGACCTCCATCGCCACCATCCGCGGCCGCGGCTACCGGCTGGAATCGCCGGAGCAGCAGCTGTGAGGCAAAGCTCCCTCAGCCGCCAGCTGATCGCGGGCATTCTGCTCGCCGAGCTTGCCTGCGCCGCGCTCTTCGCAGGCGTGGCCGTTCTGCACGAGATGCATGGCCGCCGCCGCGCCTTCGACGTGATGCTGCGGGGCCGCGCCGATTCCCTGCTGGGCGCGGTGCAGGACGTCGAAGACCCGGACGACAATGTCTTCGTCGACCCCGCGGAGCTCACTGTCCCGCATCTGGATCTCTACGAGGTCGTCAACCCCAACGGCCGCGTCATCGGCAGATCGCCCCAGGCATCGCCCGAGCAGCTCGCCGCGCTCGCCGCGTCCGTCTCCTCGCCAACGCCCGAATACTTCAACCTCCGCATAGGCCAGGAGCACTACCGCGTCCTGCGCTTTCAGGGCCTCCGCATCATCGACCGCGACGAGACGCCCGGCGGCCTGCACCGTCCGGTCATCGTGCTCTACGCCGCGCCCACGCACGACCTCTGGCACGAGGCATTGGAGGCCGTCCGCTTCTACGTCCTCGCCGGTATTCTGCTGCTGGCCGCCACTGGCATCGCGCTGGTCTGGTTCCTGCGCCGCAGGCTCTCGCCGCTCGAGGAGCTGGCCCGCATCGCAGGCCGCGTCTCTGCACGCTTCTGGGACTTCGTTCCTCCCGCCGAGGTGCTGCGCACCACCGAGCTCGCGCCCATCGCACTCTCCATTGAGAAGCTGCTGAGCGGGCTGCATCAGGCCTTCGAGCGCGAACGGCAACTCACCGGCGACGCCGCACATGAGCTCAAGACCTCCATCGCCGTGCTTAAGTCCAGCCTGCAGTTGCTCTCCATGAACCCACGCACAGCCGAGCAGTACCAGGCAGGGCTCGAGAACCTGCTGCTCGATACCGAACGCATGGAGGACCTCGCCGTGCGCATGCTCGCCCTCGCTCGCCTGGAAGAAGCGCCTGTCGAGCGCGATGCGTCCAGCGATCTGCAATCCGCCCTGCACCGCGTCGGCGAGCGGCTTGCCGCCATCGCGGAGCGCAGGCAGCTTGCTCTGCGCATCGACGCGGATGGACCGCACACGGTCGCCGTGCCCGCCGACGAAGCGGAGACGCTCTGCTCCAATCTGATCATGAACGCACTGCAGCACAGCTCCCCGGCGGGGCACGTCTCCGCCAGCCTCGAATTGCAGAACGGCGCCGCCATGATGCGCGTCAGCGACGACGGCGAAGGCATTCCGGAGGCTGCGCTGCCCCACGTCTTCGAACGCTTCTACCGCGCCGACCGCTCACGCAGCCGGGCTAGCGGCGGCGCCGGGCTGGGCCTCTCCATCTGTAAAGCGATCGTCGAGCGGGCCGGCGGAACCATCCGCATCCAGAGCACCCACGGAGCGGGCACGGAGGTTATCGTCACCCTGCCCGTGGTTGCGGCAAATTGACTCTTTGGATTGACTCTTCAACGGGGTGCGATCGCCAGACCGGCATTATGACTTAGCGCAGTACGATCACTTGGCCTGCATGGTGTAGATGACTTCGCCCGGCCGCGCGTAGTGCAGCTCCTCACGCGCCTGATGCTCGATCGCGCTGGGATCGCTCTGCAGCCTGTCCACATGCCCCTTCAGCTCATCGTTCTCGCGCTGCAGATCCTGCATCTGCCGCAGCAGCAGATGCGTCTCCTGCCGCTTCCGCTCGTAGACGGTCAGTCCATTTGCGCCGAAGACCACGTGATACGCGACACCAAGCGCCAGCGCCGCGGCAGCCACCGTCGCCGCCTTGCGCCGCCCGGCAAGAGCCACGCTCCACGCCGCGCGCAGGCCAAGCCGTTCCCGATTGGCAGACTCCATCTCCATCTTTCGATCTTCGGAGTCCAGTGTGGGCGCGTCAAGGCAGCAACCGTATGGATGTGCAGGGGGAATCAAGTTTGTACCGAGCGGGAGCGTCACGTGGGACCCTGTATATTCACATCTCTCCGCGCCATACCGGCGCACGCTTCCCCGCGCCTTGGTATCCTTGTAGCAACGCGCATTGATTCTCGTTCCCCGCGCATCGATTCTCGTTCCCCGGATAAACCATGTCCTCCACCGTCTCGACCCCAATCTCCGCCGCCCCGGACCTCCATAATCCGAACCTTTACGATCTGCCGCGCACCCGCGTAGGCCGGGCCTTCCTCGCCGTCGGCGCCACCGTGTTCGTCGCGATGTGCGCGCACGTCTCAGTGCCGCTCTACTTCACGCCTGTCCCCTTCACCCTGCAGACACTGGCTGTCCTGCTGATCGGCCTCGCCTTCGGGCCCGCGCTCGGCGCCTCCACCCTGCTGCTCTATCTCGCGGAAGGCGCAGCAGGTCTGCCCGTCTTCAGCCCTCATGGCCTGGGCGGAATCGCGCAATTGTTCGGACCGACAGGCGGCTATCTGCTCTCTTACCCGCTTGCCGCCGCCGCAGCAGGAGCAGTTGTCCGCGCAGCCCGCGGCTGTCTCGCCGATCTTGCCGCCGCGGTTCTGGCCGGCATCGCCGGAAGCTTCTTCGTCTTCTCCATCGGCGCGGGCTGGGCCGCCCACCTGCTCCACCTCAGCCCAGCCACTGCATGGCGTATGGCTGTGCTGCCCTTCCTACCCGGCGAGGCAATCAAGATCGCCATCGTCGCCGCCACGTACACCACGCTTCACCGCTGGCGCCGTTCCTAGAGTTGTCGCAGCTTGCAATTCGGTAAGTTGGAATCCACCGTCTCCGGATCATACAATTTTTCTTTCCCATTGAACCGCTTCGCCGAGGAAATCGCCGCCCATGCCTGACACCATCGCCGCCATCCAGGAAATCGCCATCGCCCACAGCCCGGACTCCGACGATGCCTTCATGTTCTACGGCCTCGCGACCAACAAGGTGCGCGTGCCGGGCTTCAAGTTCACACACACCCTCACCGACATCGAGACGCTCAACCAGCGCGCCATCCACGAGGCCTTCTACGATGTCACGGCCATCTCCTTCCACGCCTACCCTTATCTGCAGGAGAACTACGCGCTGATGTCCTGCGGCGGCTCGGTGGGCGAGGGCTACGGCCCCATGGTGGTCGCGCCACGCCGGCTCTCCCACACCGACATCGCGAAGACGCGCATCGCCGTCCCCGGCACGCTCACCACCGCGTACCTTACGCTCAAGCTCTTCGCGCCCGAGATCGAGACCGCCGTCGTTCCCTTCGACAAGATCATCCCTGCCGTAGTCGCGGGCGAGTTCGACGCCGGCCTCATTATTCACGAGGGCCAGCTGACCTATGGCAGCAACGGCCTGGTGAAGGCGCTCGACCTGGGCCAGTGGTGGCGCGAGCAGACCGGCCTGCCGCTGCCCCTGGGCGGCAACGCTATCCGCCGCTCACTCGGCGAAGAGACCCTGCGCATCACCACGCAAGCGCTGCGCGACAGCATTCAGCACGCGCTCGACCATCGCGAGGAGGCACTCTCCTACGCCATGCAGTTCGCCCGCGACCTGGACCCCGCGCTGGCCAACCAGTTCGTCGGCATGTACGTCAACGAGCGCACACTGAACTACGGCGAAGACGGCCGCGAGGCCATCCGCCGCCTGCTGGAGATGGGCTACGACCGCGGCATCATTCCCCACAAAGCACACGTGGACTTCGTCGACTGAACGCAGTGGACTTCGTCAATTCGTGGACGAGACGGGCGGTTGACCCTGCTCTGAAGTCACCCAGCCCACACACCATCTCTCACGCGCAGCGAGGAAAACCCTTCGCTCGCCTGTGCTATTCTTCTTGAGGCGATTGCGCTTCTTTGGGCCTTGAACATCAGGCTGGATGTGCGAAATCGCTGCCCGCCCAAGTGGCCCGCAAACCAAGCGGACGCGTAGCTCAGCTGGTAGAGCATTCGACTCTTAATCGACTGGTCGCAGGTTCGATCCCTGCCGCGTCCACCATTCATTATCATTAACTTGCCGGAAGAATGCCGCCGAAACTCTCGGCTGCGTTGTGGTCTAGTGGCTGTTCTGATGGCTGTTCCATTTGGACTCGATTGAGGGCAGAGACACAAACTGTATCGAAGCGTCGAGGTTCGGCTATGACTTTGATTCGCCCTTGGACGCTGTGGCTCGCCAAAATAGCGATCTTCCGTCGAATCAGGCAGATGGATTTGTTGCTTTTCAACGCGCGCAGTTTCCTCATCCCGGCTTAATGTTTCGACCAGATTTGCACCGGCGCTAGCTCTGCTAGAACGACTTCATGCTCCGAACGCTGAGTGTTTTCGTCGGTCTGGTTCCCTGCATCTTCCGCTCTCGCCGGTCGCTGCTCTTGGAAGTCCTTGCTCTGCGGCAACAGCTCGCGGCCTTGAAGGTAAGGCACCCGCAGCCAAGGTTTGCTCTGCCTGATCGCCTCTTCTGGGTGGTACTCCGGCGGTTCTGGCCGGGCTGGAAGCGGGCGCTCGTCATCGTCCAGCCCGAATAAGTTATTCGCTGGCACCGGGCTGGGTTCAAGTGCTATTGGACATGGATCTCGCGAAGGCGAAGGCGCGCAGGAAGGCGGCCGACAAGCAAAGAGCTGCGGGATCTGATCTTCCGCATGGTGGCCGAGAACTCGACCTGGGGAGCGCCCCGCGTTCATGGCGAGTTGAGGATGTTGGGTTTCGACATCTCGGAGCGGACGGTGCTGCGCTGGATGAGGAAGGCTCCATGAGACCCGGAGCCGGCAAGGCGATGGGTGGCATTTCTGAGCAATCACCGCGAGGCCATCGCCGCGATGGACTTCTTCACCGTGCCAACGCTGACCTTTGGGATGATCTACTGCTTCTTCGTCATCTCCCATAACCGGAGGCGCATACTGCAACGTGACGAGACATCCAACGAGTGCCTGGGTTGACGCACCAGCTACGCGAGGCATTTCCCTACGACTCCACCTCGAAATATCTGATCTTCGACCGCGCTGCGAACTTCAACGCTGAGGTGGTGAGCACCATCAAGAGCTTTGGCATCGAGCCGAAGCGGACCAGCTTCCGCAGTCCGTGGCAGAACGGAGTCGCAGAACGCTTCGTCGGCAGTTGCAGACGCGATCTGCTCGATCACGTCATTGTGCTCAACGAGCGGCATCTCATGCGGCTCATGGCCGAGTACGTCCGCTACTACCATGATGACCGAACGCATCTCGGTCTGGCGAAGCAAACTCCGGCAGGGCGCATGGCCGTTCGAGCTGCGAGCTCAGATAGCCGGGTGGTTGCGATGCCAGGCTCGGCGGTCTGCACCATCGCTACGACCTCGCAGCATAGAAGTGGTCCACTTTGACCAGAAGAACTGTGGAAGACGCCAGCGGCACTGTGTCTACTAGGTCCCCACGAACGTCTGGCAGCCGGTTGCAAGCCACCCCATGAAACTCCTGGCCCCTGTTCAAGCGAAAACGAGCAAGCAAAACCTCATGCCCGTTGTATCAAACGCTGTCCTTTCGGGCCCGGATCGAGTTTTGGCGAGGCACAATCTCAGAATCGACTACACCGAAGATGCACGGACACCAGATGCTCTAGGCAGAATCGCCGCATCTAGCTGGATTTGAATGATTTGAAATGGTGCGCCCGGAGCGATTCGAACGCCCGACCTACTGGTTCGTAGCCAGATCGGGTGAAATTCTCTAAACATAGCCATTTGAGCAGCTTGCAACTCGTTCAGAACCAGCAGCCTTGTTGATCC
>Ga0182024_10000759_pt1 | contig 84413 bp, 79 predicted proteins | sample P32metaG_FD_120480 | JGI IMG/M metagenome (GOLD analysis project Ga0182024, IMG submission 120480) | Permafrost microbial communities from Stordalen Mire, Sweden - P3-2 metaG (Illumina Assembly) | ecosystem: Environmental > Terrestrial > Soil > Wetlands > Permafrost | place: Sweden: Stordalen... | reverse complement strand
ATTGTTCTTCGCCAGAACCTTCGTGATCGCCGCCGTCAAGGTCGTCTTGCCGTGATCGATGTGCCCGATCGTCCCGACGTTTACGTGCGGTTTGCTGCGGTCAAATTTTTCTTTCGCCATATGCCACCCGTCTCCTGATGAAATCTCTAATAACTGAACTCTGTAAAACTAACTCTTACCCTGGGCTAAGCTTTACCCTGAACCCTGGCCACAATCTCTTCCCCAACTGTCTTCGGAACTTCTTCGTAGCGCGCGAAGTGCATAGTGAAACTGCCGCGTCCCTGCGTGCGCGAACGCATTTCAGTTGCATAGCCGAACATCTCGCTCAGCGGTACGCTGGCCTTGATAATCTGTGTGGTGCCCTGAATTTCCGTGCCTTCCAGCTGTCCGCGGCGTGAAATCAGATCGCCGTTGATCGAACCCATGTATTCGTCCGGCACGACCACTTCAACGGACATGATTGGTTCGAGAAGAACCGCCTTAGCGCGACGGCAGGCTTCCTTGACGCAGATCGAAGAACAGATCTTGAACGCCATTTCCGACGAGTCGACATCGTGATAAGCGCCGTCGAATACCGTAACCTTGACATCCACCATCGGGAAGCCGGCGAGAATACCGCCTTCGAGCGCCTCGACGACACCCTTCTGGATGGCAGGGATGAATTCCTTCGGGATGTTGCCGCCCTTGATGCCGTTGACGAACTCGTAACCCTTGTCCTTGTTCGCTTCCACGCGAAGCTGGGTGCGGGCGTACTGACCGCTGCCGCCGGTCTGCTTCTTGTGGGTGTAATCGTACTCCGCCGTGGTGCGAATCGTTTCGCGATACGCGACCTGCGGCTTGCCGACATTGGCTTCCACGCCAAATTCGCGCTTCATGCGGTCGACGATGATTTCGAGGTGAAGTTCACCCATGCCGGAAAGAATGGTCTGGCCGGTTTCAGGATCGGTCTGCACGCGGAACGTGGGATCTTCCTGCGCGAGCTTGGCGATTGCCATGCCCATCTTTTCCTGATCGCCCTTCGTCTTCGGCTCAACGGCGAGCTGAATCACGGGGGTGGGGAAGTCGATCTTTTCAAGAATGATCGGATTGTCTTCGTCGCAGATCGTATCGCCGGTGGAAATGGTCTTGAGACCGACGGCGGCGCAGATATCGCCGGCCATGATTTCCTGAATGTCTTCGCGCTTGTTGGCGTGCATGCGCATCAGACGGCCAACGCGCTCCTTGCGACCTTTGGCGACGTTATAAATCGACTCGCCGGCGCTCATCTTACCCGAATATACGCGGAAGAACGCCAGCTGACCGGAGAACGGGTCGGTCATGATCTTGAATACCAGTGCGGCGAACGGTTCGCTGTCGGATGCGTTGCGCGTCAAAATCTTCGTCTTGTCGTCGATATCGGTACCGTGGATGGCAGGGATATCGAGAGGGGAGGGAAGGTAATCGACCACGGCATCGAGCATCGTCTGGACGCCTTTGTTCTTGAATGCCGAACCACAGATGACGGGGAAAATCTTGAGTGCGATGGTTGCCTTACGGATACCCGCTGCGATTTCCGCTTCGGTCAGGGCCTCGCCTTCGAGGAACTTGTGCATCAGCACGTCGTCGTGCTCGGATACAGCTTCGATCATCTTCTCGCGATATTCCTGAGCTTTTTCGAGCAGGTCAGCCGGAATATCCACGACATCGAACTCCGCGCCGAGTGTTTCGTCGCGCCAGAGAACGGCCTTCATTTTGACGAGATCGACAATACCCTTGAACTGATCTTCCGCGCCCACCGGGATCTGAATGGCTACCGGATTTGCCTTCAGGCGATCGACGATAGTGCCGACGGAATAATAAAAATCGGCGCCCGTACGATCCATCTTATTAATGAAGCAAATGCGCGGAACGTGATACTTGTCGGCCTGGCGCCAAACTGTTTCCGACTGTGGCTGAACGCCGGCTACCGCATCGAACACCGCAACCGCACCATCGAGAACACGCAGCGAACGCTCGACTTCCGCCGTAAAGTCCACGTGACCGGGCGTGTCGATGATGTTGATCTGCATGTCGCGCCAGGAGGCGGTAGTCGCAGCGGACGTGATCGTAATGCCGCGTTCCTGTTCCTGTTCCATCCAGTCCATGGTGGCTGTGCCTTCATGAACTTCGCCAATCTTGTGCGAACGTCCCGTGTAATACAGGATGCGTTCCGTAGTTGTGGTTTTACCGGCATCGATGTGAGCAGCGATGCCGATATTCCTCATCTTCTCCAGTGGTACGGTGCGTGGCATTATTTTCTGAAAGAGTCCCGATTGGCGTCTTAAAAACTACCAGCGATAGTGAGCAAATGCCTTGTTGGCTTCCGCCATGCGGTGTACGTCGTCGCGCTTCTTGATCGCGCCGCCACGCAGATTGGCAGCGTCGTTCAGTTCATTGGCCAGCTTGTCCGCCATGCCCTTTTCGGCGCGGCCGCGGGCGTTCAGCAGAATCCAGCGAATCGCGAGGCTGGTGCGCCGATTCGTCGGCACTTCGATCGGCACCTGATAGTTGGCGCCACCGACGCGGCGCGTCTTGACTTCCAGCATCGGCTTGGCGTTCTCGACGGCTTTCTTAAAGAGCTTAATGGCCTCTTCGCCGCCGCCACGCTCTTCGAGCTTCTTCATCGATGTGTAAAAAATCTTCTGCGCGGTGGACTTCTTGCCATCCCACATCATCGAGCAGACAAATTTCTCAACCAGCGTCGATCCGTAGATCGCATCCGCCACTACTTCCCGATTTTCAGCGCCTCTGCGTCTTGGCATATTTCTCTGATTTCCTGTGGGTTACTTGGTCGCGGCTTTAGGCCGCTTTGCGCCGTACTTCGAACGGCTCTGCTTGCGATTCGCCACGCCCGCGGTATCGAGCGCGCCACGAACGACGTGATAACGGACGCCGGGAAGATCCTTCACGCGGCCACCGCGGATCAGAACGATCGAGTGCTCCTGCAGGTTATGGCCGACGCCCGGGATGTACGTCGTAACTTCGATTCCATTGGTCAGGCGGACACGGGCGACTTTCCGCAACGCCGAATTCGGCTTCTTGGGGGTCGATGTATAAACGCGGGTGCAAACTCCACGCTTCTGCGGGCAGCTCTGTAATGCCGGGCTGGCGGTCTTCCATGCGGGCGCTTTACGCCCTTTGCGCACAAGTTGATTAAATGTCGGCACGTACGTTCCTTCTTTTAGGCCACAAAGCGGCACAGCCACACAACGGCTGGCCTGGCGTTTCAGATCACTGCGTCATTCCATTAGCGGCGATGAATTACTTGCCGCGGAGGCTATGGGACAGGTCCTTGTCTCGACGAAGCTGGTTCGTCACTGATAGCGGGACCTCGCCCTGGCCGGATCTCCGACGCCGGAGATGGTAGCCAGAAGCTTAAAAAGCTACAGCCAAACTCTTCTACTATATCTACACTCTAAGTGCTGTGTCAACACCATTACGGGGTATTCTCCGCTTATGGCCCGCAATTGCCGCTAACCGGACCATTGCGCACTGTTTGAGGGTATCATATGGATGATGTCGACGCAGGCGATCCCTTTCCTGACACCGGAGCAATACCTGGAAATCGAGCGCGCTGCCGAGGCGCGGAGCGAGTATCTGGCGGGGGCGATGTATGCAATGGCGGGTTCGACGCTGAATCACGCGCTGATTGTCAAAAGCACCTCATTGTCGCTCGGCGTTCAGTTGCGTGGGAGGGACTGCGATGCGTTTACGACGGATCTGCGATTGTTTGTCCGTCAACATAATCTGATCACGTACCCGGACGTGTTCGTTACGTGCCGACCGTTTCAGGTGCTGGATGGCCGAAAGGACACGCTGACGGACGCTAAATTCATCGTGGAAGTCCTTTCACCTTCTACTAAGAACTATGATCGTAGCGAGAAGTTCGATTATTACAGGGGGCTTCCTTCGTTTCGTGAATATCTGTTGCTGGCACAAGACAAAATCCACGCCGAACACCACATGCGCCAAGCTGATGGGTCATGGCTGACGCGCGAATATTCCACGCTTTCGGACGTAATCGATCTTAAGTCCATTGATTGCAGTCTCCGTCTTGCAGATGTCTACGAGCGTGTCGAGTTCGAAGCAGCGAGCTGAGCTTGACGCCCCGCAATCGTCTGCGCCACTCCTTCGAGGCACGCCTCCTGGCGATAAAACAAAGCGAAAAAACGAACCCATTTGGCTGGTATCCATTTGATTCTTTTGGGAATATAACTCACTTGGAAGCCCTGCTGCCGAAGGGGCTCGACTCCGTTCTCGAACTCGCAGCCAGCGACCCCGTCGCCGATTTTGGCACGGGCGACGGGGACATGGCCTTCCTTCTCGAATCCCTCGGGTGCAACGTCACGGCAATCGACTGGCCCGGCACGAATGCCAATCAGATGCGTGGCTTAGCGCTCTTGCATCGCGAACTCGGATCTTCTGTTTCGATCCGCGAAATCGAGCTCGATCAGCAATTTCGGCTCGATGGCGACCGTTTCGGGCTCGTGCTGGCACTCGGCATCCTCTATCACTTAAAGAATCCCTACTATTTCCTTGAAAAGCTGGGACTTCACGCGCGACATGGGCTCTTCAGCACCGGAATTCTGCCGCGCGGCAAAACCAGCGAGGCGGTCGCTTACCTGGCCAGCGAGAAAGAATTCCGAAACGATCCCACGAACTTCTGGTTTTTCTCCGAATCGGGCATCGAGCGTCTGCTCGACAGGTGTGGCTGGGACGTCGTCGCGTCCAGAATCACCGGCGACCGCAAAGACGACCGCTTCTTCTGCCTCGCCGAGAGCCGAATCGCAAAAACGAAGCCAATTATCCGGATTCTGGATGGCTGGCATGAGATCGAGAATCGGGCCTGGCGCTGGACTGGCCGGGAATTCGGTGCGGTGATTGAGAATCTGGCCGGATCCACGCGTTTTGAACTGCATTTTCAGATCACGCCGGATCTGCTGAAGTCGAGTGACGTCCTGATTGTGCAGGGTAGCGTCGACGGGGTGCAATTGCCGCCCGAAACCTTCAAAACAGCGGGGAGACATGTCTATTCGCGGCCAATCTCGCCGGCGCTGGGTCGCTGCGACGTCCGAATCCGGCTTAGCCACACGTTTTTGGAATCGCTGGAAGGTGGTCGCGATTTGGGCGTTATTGTCCGATTGCCGCGCGAAACGATCATAGGCGAGGCAGACGAAGACTGCGGATTCCATCTTTCCTGAATGTGACGCTAAAATATATCAACATGAGGCGAGCGTCCTTTTCGTGCCCGGTTGAAGAAGATGTGGGGTGGCAAGATCGTAGAGCCGGACATCGTGGAACTGATGATCGAGGATCCCGAGCGGTTTTGAGAGTTTACGCGGACTCGAGTTTCATCGTGAGTCTCTATATTCCACGTCAGCAGACCGAGGCAGCGCTGTCGGAGATGGACGCGATCAAAACGCCCGGCGACTCGCTTTACCTCAGTGACCTGGCGCCGGCCGAAACGACCAATGCGGTTTATCTGGGAGTTTTCCGCAAAGCCTTCTCTGAGGCGCAAGCCTCCAGCGTCCTGTCGGAACTCAGCGCAGACATCGATGCCGCGGTGTTCCGGCTGCTCCCTTCTTCGCCCGTGATGTGGAAGACCGCGAACCAGCTTACGCGAACCTATGTTGCGTCCCTGGGTTGTCGCTCTCTGGATGTCCTTCATACTGCGATTGCTGTGCTGTTGAACGCCGAACTATTCCTCACCTTCGACAACCGCTAACGCTCGCTCGCCGTCGCCGCGGGGCTCAAACGCACCCGCCTATTCGTAGCGCAGAGCGTCAATCGGATCCATACGCGAAGCTTTCAGGGCGGGAAGCCAGCCGGCGAAGAGCCCGATCAGTTCCAACACTACGGTGGAAGTCACAACCGCGAACTGCGAAATGTGCAGGTGGATATCGCCGTTGCCGGAATCGTCTTTGAACAGGGGCCCCAACAGCGGCAGAGTCTGAATTCCGGACGTCACCGCCCATCCTAATAAGACTCCGAGCAGGCCGCCAAGCGTCACGATCGCCATCGCCTCCACCAGAAATTGCCAGAGGATCGCGCCGCGCGTCGCACCGATAGATTTCAGAATTCCGATTTCCTTCGTCCGTTGCGTCACCGAAACCAGCATGATATTTGCCAGCCCGACTCCGCCGATCGCCAGCGTCAGCGCGCCGATCAGACCCAAAAGAATCTGCAGGGCCAGGGACATGACATCGATCTGTTTCTCGAAATCGTTGAACACGAAAATCTGGAGCGCCTGCTCGTCGCTCGGGATGAAGCCATGCGCGCGCGAGAGTACGGCCCGCACGTTCTTCACCGCCTCTTTGCGGAACATAGGATTGGCCGGCGACCAGACAATATCTTCGGGATGCTTGATGTCGTGTAGCAGAGACGCAGTGGTCAGGGGAATAAAAATGCATTCGTTATCGGGCGTGTTGTAGTTCGAAATCTGAGTCTTTGTCTTCAGAACTCCAATGATCTGGAACGAGATTCCGTTCACCGCAATCGATTCACCAATCGGAGGAATCTCGCCGAACAACTTATGCGCGGCCTTGTCGCCAAGAATAGCCACGCGCTGTTTATCCAGCGAATCTTCGCCATTGATCCAGCGCCCTTCGGCCATATCCATATTGCGGATTTTTTCGTAGATAGGCTCCACTCCGCGAACCGACATGCTCTCCTGCCGGGTGCCACGCAGCACGGTCGCGCCACGGACCATGACCTCCGCAGAAGCGGCGCTGACGAGCGGCACGTTAGCGCGGATGAGATCGACATCGGTCAGATCCAGCTGGATCTGCCGCCCTGAGCGCTGCCCGCCCGCCTGCGCGGAAGTCTCGCCGCCAAACATCAGGACGAGGTCCTGCCCCACGGCTTCGAAAGAACTCTTGAGGGCGAAGCCGAAGCCTTCGCCGTAGGAATAAAGGATGACAAAGCACGCGACTCCCCAACCGAGGCTGGCCATTGTCAGAAAACTACGCTGTCGATTGAAATTGAGCGCGCCCGCAGCTTCGCGGATGACGGAGCCCGCCGTCATAGTTTACCTTTCATACGGCTATCTTTCATACCGGAGGGCCTCCACCGGAGTCAACGCCGCGGCGCGCCATGCAGGAAACAGAGCCGACAGAACAGCGATCACGGTCAGAGTGACGAAAGCAAACATGGTTGTCTCCCAACTCACAGGCAGGCCGGGAAACATATCCGGCATCTTCACGAGCTTCAGGGCGCTCGATAATCCGAACGCGACAGACCACCCGATCACGCCGCTCACGAAAGCAAGCACTGCGCCTTCCACCATGAAATCGGCCAGGATTCGGCCGCGCGTGGCGCCGAGCGCTTTTCGCAAGCCAATTTCGCGTGTCCGTTCCGACACCGTCACCAGCATGATGTTCATGACGCCGATACCACCGAGGGAGAGCGTGACGAACGCGATGAATCCCAGAAAAGTCGTCATCGAATCGAAGAGCCCATCGACCTGCTTCTGGCTCTCGACGGTGTCCCACATTCCCATGGCATTCTCATCGAGCGGATCGAAATCGTGTGCATGCCCGACGATCTTCCGCACCTGCTTTTCGGCGGCGAGTGAGTCGCCCCCGGGGCGCGGCTGGTAAAGAATTTCGGAAAGATCGCCCGGCTCATAGTTCTCTTTGGGCGGCATGTCGCGCGCCATCGATTCGTAGGGCAGAAATACCTTCTTCTCGTCGAGGCCGGAGTAGTCGCTGTTCTGTTCCTTGTCGGCCATCACTCCGAGGATCCGGTAAGGAATCGAGTTCAGGAAAATCGTGGTGCCGACCGTGCCGAACCGCGTGCCGAAGAGCTGCTTCTTCACATCGCGACCGATGAAGCAGACACGTTCCCCGCTGGTTTGTTCGTTCGAATTAAAAAAACGGCCTTCACCGACGGGAATGGTGCGCAGTTCGGGATACTGTGCTTCGACGCCGCTGACATCGAAGGTCCCGCTGTTGTATGCGCTGGTGGCTTTCAACTGGCTCTCGAGTTCCAGCGCCACATTCTGCACCATATAGGCGCCGTTGCGGAGGTCGTTCAGGTCGCCATTATTCAGACGAATGCGCCGGCCGGACCGCCCGGTCTCCGTCGTCATTTCCGTGCGGCCACCAAAGAGAATCACGACATTCTTCCCCATCTCTTTGGTGTTGTTGCGCTGGCCCTCCTTGAAACTATCGCCCATCGCTACAACCAGCACCATGGACGCCAGACCCCACGCGATGCCGGCCATGGTGAGAAAACTGCGCAGTTTGTTGCGCAGCAGACTCCCCATCACCTGGCCGAACAATTCACGCAGGTACGTCATTGAAGAACAACCTGCTGGCCTTCGGTCAGGCCTTTGTTGACTTCCGTCTTTGCGCCGTTGCTGATGCCAAGAGCGACGGACACTTTGCGCATCCCCGTGGGATCGGTCGCGTCCGGTACCTGAACTGCCGTGGATTTGTCCTTGTTATAGAGGATCGCCCCTTCGGGAATCGCCAGTACGGCTTTATGTTCTTCGAGAACGATCTCCGCGTTGGCGGACATCTCCGCTTTCAGAATATGCTTCTCGTTCGAGATGGAGACGCGGACCTCGAACGTGGTCACGTTGTCTTTTTCAACGCCCATGGGAGAGATCTTGGTGACCTTGCCGTCGAAAGTCTGATCCTTAAACGACTCGACTTTGATGCGCGCGGGCTGGCCCATATAGACGTGGCCGATATCGCTCTCATCCACCTTGCCTTTCACGAAGACCTGATTAAGATCGCCCACGGTCATGATGGTGGTGGCGCTGGACCCGACCTGCAGGATGGAACTGACGGCGGCTCCGATTTCGCTGTCGCGCGAAAGCACCACGCCATCGATCGGCGAAACAATAGTCGCATTACGCAGGTTCTCTTCGGCTTCCGAAACCGCAGCCTGCTGTTGCTCCAGCGCGGCCTGATTTTTAGCGATCGCCGCGCTGGCGGTGCCGAGATTCGCCTGGGCCGATTCCTGTTTATTAGCCGAGATCTGGTAGTTTTTTTCCGCGTCGTCGCGTGCGCTCTGCGCGATCAGGCCGCCCGTGAACATGGTGTGCGCGCGGTCCATATCACGCTTCAGGAAGGGCAGATCCGCGCCCTTCGCATCCACCTTATAGCGTTCATAGTCGGCCTGCGCGGACCGAAGATTCGCCTCGGCGACGTGCAGGGCAGCCTGTTGCTGGCGCAGGGCGGGGAGGAGGTCGTTCTGATCAAGTTCGCAAATGACCTGGCCCTTCTGCACCAAATCGCCGACATTGACCGGCAGTTTCTGGATGATGCCGCTGGCCTTGCTCTTGATTTCGACCTGGGTGACGGGTTCGATCTTGCCGGTCGCCACGACGGATCGCGCCAGATCGATGCGTTCCACTTTGGCGATTTTCTCGGGGTCGATCTTGGTGGGCTTCTTGCCGATCGCCTTCATGCCGAAGAAGCCGCCGGCGCCGAGGACTGTGAGAGTCAATACAATCCAGACGATTTTCCCGCGTTTGCGCGCAGCCATTTTATTTCTCCCGCCCGGTGGGGCGAACGCGAAGCGAAGCGTGCAGTATACCCAGTGTCACAGATTTCCCTCTTGATCGTTATACGCGCCAGGCGATAAAAAGTTCGCGATTATTGCGCAGTTGTATCCTGACAGGAGAAGCTGCACGGGGAGGATTCATGAAGCCGTTTGTAACGTTCATTTTCGCATTTTTGGCGGTAGCCGGTCTGGTATCGGCACAGGCTCCGAGTCCGGATGCCACCACTTCGGTGACGATTGGCGGCAAGGTGCTATCGATTAAATACTCCGCACCGTCGGTCCGGAAGCGGCAGATTTTTGGCCCCGGCGGTCTTATCAGTCACGATCCGAACTACCCGGTGTGGCGGGCGGGCGCGAATTCCGCAACTTCGTTTCATACCGACGCGGATTTGACGATCGGGACGCTGCAGGTGCCGAAGGGCGACTATACGATTTACGCGCTGGTAGCAGACCCGAATAACTGGCAGCTCATCATTAACAAGGAGACTGGCCAGTGGGGTTTGACGTACGATGCGTCGCAGGATCTGGGGCGCACGAAGATGACGATGAGCAAACCCGCCGCGCCGATCGAGGTTTATAAGATGACGCTGACGGCGACGGTGCCGAAATCGGCGAAGCTTCAGTTGGAATGGGAACAGCATATCGCGTCGGTCGCGATCATGGTGAAGCAGAGCGGCACTGGCCGGTGAATTGCGGCCCCTGCTCCGCCGGTGGTGCGAAGCATCGACGCCGATCTTGATTTCGCGACCGAGTGAGAGGTTCAGAAAAATGGACCCCCTCGCTTCATGCCGGACGGTGAAAGACAGGATGCAGGCGAAATATCGCCGAGCTTTCGCGACAGAGTTTCGCAACAGGGCCAACGCCAGTTGGGGCGCTGCACCAGCCCGGTTTCGTGTCATTTTTGCAACTGACTTTTGCAACATACGAGATGCATTCCAGGGCCTTTCGGCAGTGTTGCAAAACTTACCAGTTATGAGACAAGCAAGGCTTACCGGATAGGAACGTTCAACTGGGCGCGACCCTCTGATTCTTCCGTGAAAATTCGGACTTCATACCGAAGTTCGGGGTCACTACCCGCCATTCGCTCCAAGATGATTACTTCGTGTCCTTGCACGTCGAGCTTGCTCAACCGGTGGCGAGCGTCCTCCGACTCCCAGTCTTTTGTGAGTTCTACCCGGTCTCCCGACACTCCGCCGGACATACCGCCGTTCCTCGGCAATCGATCCACGTCCAGACCGATGCGATCACCAACTTGCCTCCAGTGCTGGCGCATCAGTTGGCGCATCGGATCGTCTTGGCCGGATACCGGCAACTCTTCGCTTTCTGGCTGGGCGTGCAGCAAGTGCCGGAGAAATTTAAGGGCGCGTTCGGTTTTGTCGGCCGGGATCTGATCCACGAGCGTGCGCAACTCTTCCTTCGTCGTACTCATTCCCTGAGGGTAGCGCAGAATCGGTGGGATTGCCGGATAGACCCTGCGGGGTATCGCCGCTCTGTGTGTTGCGCAAAGGACCCTTTGTGCAACAAGGCTAAACCAGTTCCAACCGTTTCAGCTTGAGCCGGTCGCGGCGCACTTGCGCAAGATCATACTGCGCCTGTTGGACAAGCCAGCCTTCTTCGGTGCCGCCGAAAACTTTGGCCAGCCGCACGGCCATCTCCGGCGATATGCCGCGCCTCCCGTTGACCAGCTCTGAAAGCGTATTACGCGTCACGGCAAGAGCGGCTGCGGCCCCCGTAATGGTCAGACCCAAAGGCTCGATGCATTGACGCAAAACGACGCCTCCGGGATGCGGTGGATTTTTCATAGTCATGGCTTGGTTCCTTTCAGTGGTAATCGACATAATCGACGTCCGTCGCGCCATCTTCAAAACGAAAAATAACGCGCCAGTTTGCCCGAACCGTTACCGCCCAAAAGCCTTTCATTTGGCCCTTGAGCGGATGCAGCCGAAAGCCCGGCAAGTCCATATGGGCAACTGTAGGGGCGGCATGAAGCGTAGAGAGAATATCCCGCAGCTTGTCGGCATGTTCTCGGTTTACGCCGCTCGGGTCGTCGTATTCAAAAAGCCGCTTCAGTCCCTTGTGGCGAATTGCGCGTATCATCCCGAACCGTAACCCGCCACGTGGCGCATGTCAAGAATAATGGTAGCAGGCTTGGTGCTTTTGTTGTGGGCGCTTTGCCTGTGCCCGCGCGGCTCTGCTACACGGGTCGCCCGCGCTATCAAATGGCGCACGTTGCCACGCACGCAGATTGCCGCCAGGCAATTCCGCCCCGCTGCAAAATCCAGCGTTCTCAAACGGCGGCCCTAACCCAGCGTTGAAGTCCAGAGTTACTTCACTAACGGTCATGTGAATGACGCCGCAGGTAATCGTCAATTTCCAGATCCCCGAGATGTCGGCGGCAGACGTGCTGAACGGAGCGCTGAGAGCACCGTCGCAATCCGTAGGATTGAGCCGATATGAACGTTTTACACTTTGCTCCGCGCGGAGGGCCAGCACGTTGCGCAAGGACCTTTGAGGGATACGCTGGCACCACCTTTGCAGGCGAAATATCGCCGACCGTTCGCGACAGAGTTTTGCAACATGCGAGAGAGCTGCCATCAAAAGCTTCCGGCAGCGCTTCGTGGCGCAAGAAGCTCGGGGCTATTGTTCAGGCCCCCCCGGTTTCGTCTCCAGGTTTCGGCTGGCTCTCCGCCGCCTTTTCGATGGCCTCTATGTCGGCGAGGTCTTGCCTTCTCCCAGCGGCCCGCTTTGCTGTCAGCAAGTCTTCGCGGGAAATGCAGGTAGCCAGCAAATCGGTTTCTTCGTCGAACACCGCCTCAACCCGCCGGACCCATGCGGCATCAAACTCGACGCCCGGAATTGCCGTGAGAATGTCCACGCCGACCGGCTCGCGCCCCATGCGAAAGAACGGGCCGGGTTCCTCAAAATCGGCAGAGGTCATGCCCTGCAGCGGCGCACCAAAGTCAGCTAAAGCCGCGAGAACTGCCTTCGCATTCTCCGGGTCCGCTTTTACCAGAATGTCGAGGTCTTTCGTTGCGCGGGGCTGCGCGTGGATCGCTACCGCGTAAGCACCGACGACGAGATACTTAACGCGGTGCGCGTTCAAAATGGACAAGAGTTCTCTGTAATCTGAAAGCATCCGGCTTAAAACCCTTCAGTGTGTAGCCTTCCTTCGTGAGTTCCGAAACAGCGGCCACGCGCTCATGCACGGGGCGGCTCTGCCAGTAACGGTATTCGTCCGCCTTCATCTCATCGAAGTTGCTGTATTTGCGAATGGTCTTATCCATGCAGTTCGTTTGTAGCACGGGGCGAACCAATATTCAACACCCTTTTGCTTCGGCTCCCTTTCTCCGAGAATACCTCGGCTCGGTGAAGAGCCGGTTAAACGACAGGTTTGAAAAAATCCCCGGAAAACACGGGGGCTACTCCTATGGAATCTCCACCTCGGCAAAGCTGCCGGAGGTAGCCGCTCGGCTTGTCTCAGCAGTCACCGTTTTCTAATTCTTCCCATCCACGGGCGCGGGCCTCCGTGACCGGGTGGCGATCAATCAGAAAACGCGCCAGAGTTCGCGACGTCGTTATCGAACAGAACCAGCATCCAGCGGCAAAGCGGTCCTGCTGAAGGTCGATTACGGCGGTGGTCACGGAACCGGCGACAGGGGCGCAACGGCAGCGCAGGAGGCCCTGGCAGACACGTATGGCTCCTGCTATGGCAGTTCGGCGTGCCCGAGTTTCAACCGCAAAAGAAGTGAAGCTGGTCAGGGCAAGCGGAACGCCGTGATCTCGTCCGATGTTACCGGCGCGCCGGCGTCGCCTCCGCCGGTTCCCGCCACGACGACGTACTGCTTGCCGTCACTGCCCTGATAGGTGGAGGGCACCGATTCCGCAGAAGCGTTGAGTTTGGTGGTCCACAATTCCTTGCCGGTTTTGGCGTCGAAAGCGCGGAAGCGGTTGTCGTCCGCGGCGCCTATGAATACAAGGCCCGAAGCGGTCGCAATCGAGCCGCCCTGGCTGGGCCGGCCAGTCGCCTGCTTCTCGGGAGGAAGACTCTCGGTGATTCCCAGCGGCACGCGCCACGCTATATCGCCGGTATTGACGTTGACTGCGACGAGTTCGCCCCACGGCGGCTGGCTGCAGAACATGCCGGTACTGCTGTCACGGAAACGGCCGCCTGGACCGCCATTCGCATAAGGGCCCGTGCGGCCGCCCTGTGCATTGCTGCCCGGCAGCGTGGTGAGATTGACGGGACCGGAGGCCGGATCCTTCACGCCGTTGAGCTGGCCGAGGTCGCTCACATTGATGAAGAGATAGCCGAGCTTCGGGTTGAAGGAGCCGCCGCCCCAATCCGCGCCGCCAATTTCGCTGGGGAAAATGACGCGGGAATGGTTGTAAGTGGGCGGCGCATAGGGGCCCATCCCGGTCTGGATATTGTTATCGGCGATCAGTTTGCGGCAGCCGGCTTCGAGTTCGGGCGTGACCGTTGCGATGTCTTTCATATCGAAGTCGATGCGCGCGAGCGGCGCGGGCTTGTATGGGAAGGGCTGCGTCGGCGAGGTCTTCTCGCCGGGAACGTCGCTTTGGGCAACCGCCTTCTCGGTCACGTCATAGATCGGCTTGCCAGTGGTCCGGTCCAGCAGGAACAGCAGTGAGCTCTTGCCGAAAACCGCCACGGAAGGAATGACCTTGCCGTTCCTTTTGATATCCATCAGCACGGGCGGTGTTTCGAGATCGAAATCCCAGATGTCGTGATGGACGACTTGAAAATGCCACAAATACTTGCCCGTTTTGGCGTCGGCTGCGACTACGCTGGAATCATAGAGATCGTTGCCGGGACGGTCGCCGCCGAACAGGTCGCCGGAGGGCGCGCCGAAGGGCATATAGACGATTCCGCGCGCGACATCGACCGTCATAAAGCCCCAGACATTGACGCCGCTGCGGGCCTTCCAGCTGTCGCCTCCCCACGTGCCGAAGTTGGTTTCGCCTGGCCTCGGGATGGAATGGAATGTCCAGGCCAGTTTGCCGTCATGGATGTCATAGGCGCGCACATCGCCTGCCACGCCGGGGCCGTTGTTTTCCTGGACATGATCGCCGAGGATGATGAGGTTCTGATAGACGACCGGCGGCGAAGACATGCCTGCATTTCCGCTGGGCAGACCATTGCGGATCTCAGGAGTGTTTAGATCGACAATTCCGTCGACCCCGAACTTGGAGTTCAGGACGCCGGTTTTGGCGTCCAGCGTGAGCAGCCTGCCGCCCGAAGTTCCGACTACGATCTGGGGCGGAGTCGTCTTATCACCGGCGAAATATTCCACGCCGCGCTCCGCCGGATTGTCGCCCGAGGGCAGATCATAGGCCCAGATCTGCTTTCCGGATGTGGGATCGAGCGCCACTACCTGGCTGTAGGGCGAGGCAATATACATGGTTCCATTTACAACGAGAGGCGTAACTTCGGCCGCGCGGAAGCCAGTGTTACCACCGCGTCCGCCGCCACGGCCTCCGGGGGAACCGCCAGGACCACCGCTTCCACCTCGGGCGCCACCTCTTCCGCCGCGGCCCCCTGCCGCATCCGCGAATGGGCCACCACCCCCGCCGCTTCCGCCGCGTCCGCCGCCGAACCCGCCCCGTCCACCTGCCGGAGCGACATAGTTCGCCGGCTTCAGGTGAAACGTCCAGGCAACTTTGAGACTTGCAACATTCGCCGGGGTGATCTGCGTCAGCGGCGAGTAGCGCATGCCGCCGGAATCATGGCCGTAAGTGGGCCATTCCTTCGAGGCCGAGTAGTTCGCCGGCGTGGCGGGGACCGACGCCCCTTTCTTGTCCTGAGCATAAGACAGGCAGGCAATGGCGGCGCCGGCGAGAAAAATCTTTCTGGAGTAATTCATAGTGTTGAGGCAGCGACTAGCGCGCGGGCGCGGCATTCAGCGCAGCTGGCGTGGCGCCCGGATAAGGCCGCGGAGTTACATCGGCGTCAGTCAGCCCCAGCGCCCACTTGATGGCTTCGAAGTACATGTGATAAACGTCGGGATTGTCCCAGTTTTTCTCGTCATGGGCGAAGGAGCCGTAGAAGACCCGGCCCTTGCCGTACATCTTGGCCCACGCCAGCGGGAAATCGCCATTCGTAGTGTGAACCCCCTGGTTGGGCGGCAGCTTTGAGAGATCCAGCCGCAGGACGACACGACTCTTTTCGCGCGAGAAATTCTTCACCTGATAAAACTCGTCGGTAAAAGCGAAGGTCGGGGGAAACTGCTTCGTCGCAGGGAACGTCGGATCCTCATTGATCACTGTGCCTGCGACGGTTCCATAAGGATGCTCGTCGAAAGCGCCCCCCAGCATTTCAACAAATTCCGGCCACGAATTCAGCGCCGTCAGAGCGGTGTGCGCGGCGACAAAACCTTTGCCATCGTCATGGACAAACTTCAGCAGATCGGCTTTTTGCTGATCGTCCAGCTGGATTTCGCGATGTCCCAGGAAAAAGATCGCATCGGCCGAGGTCAGGTTGGGACCGCCGCTGGCAGGTTGGCCGGTCGTCATGAGCGGGTGATAAGAAATGATGTTGGAATCGGTGCGGATATAGGTGTCCCACAAGTTTGACTCGTAACCCAGCCGCTCGATCAGCGCCAGAGCGTGCGAGGTGAAATCATGCTGGGCAATTCCATTGCGAGTATCGGCCCAGGCGAGGACAATCTTTTTTGTTCGCGCCGCGCGACCGCCTCCGCCGAAGCCTCTGCCGCCTCCGCGTCCGCCGCGGCCCGATCCGCCGCCCGGTCCTGCACCTGGCGCCGGTGGTCCGGGAGGCGCCTGCTGCGCCACCGCCCAGACTCCGCAGAGTGAAATCGCCAGCAGGCCTATCCCGAGACGCATCTTCTTTGTAATCATTCCGATCTCCTTCAACTCCGGGCGGTACTCGATCCAAGCTATCACTCGTTTTTCCCGTTGTGGTGAATGTAACCGTTGCAACACCGTTACGTCGCCCGAAACGAATGACTTGTTCCTTTGTTTTCAGTAAGGTCTTAACTGAGGCCACCTGTGAAAGCCAGTGGTACCGTAGACCGATGGTTTCATCATGAAAAATACCGGGACATTAGAGTACGTGAACGAAGTCGACACGGCCAAGGAGAAGCGAATCGCGGCCTACCAGCTCACGGATTATCTGGAGAGCCTCGGCGTTGAAGTGATCTTCGGCCTTTGTGGCCATACCGTCATTGCTTTTCTGGACGCGCTTGGCAAGAGCCGCATCCGCTTCATCTCCACGCGTCACGAACAAATTGCCGCGCATGCAGCCGACGGCTACGCGCGCGCCTCCGGCAAGACAGGCGTTCTGCTCACGCACCTCGGACCCGGTCTGACAAACGCGACCACGGGCGTGGCAAATGCGGCGCTCGATTCCATCCCGATGGTGGTGATCTCGGGCGATATTCCGTCGCATTACTACGGCCGCCATCCGCACCAGGAAGTGAATCTCCACATGGATGCGGATCAGTATGAGATCTATCGTCCGTTCTGCAAACGCGTTTACAGGGTGGATCGCGTTCAGGATCTGCCGCGCATTGTGGAGCGCGCTTTCCATCTTGCGTCCTCGGGCCGTCCCGGGCCGGTGCTGGTGGATATTCCGATGGATATTTTTTCGGCCGATCTGCCGGTCGGGTCGTTCACGAAAATACCTCCGATGGTTTCGCGGCCTGCGCTCGATCCGGCTATGGCGGGGAACATAGCGCATGCATTATCTGAAGCGAAGCGGCCGCTCCTCTACGCGGGCGGTGGCGTTCTTTCGGCGCATGCGACGGCGGAACTGCAGGCGCTCGCGGAGACGCTCGAAATTCCTGTGGCTCATACGCTGATGGGAAAAGGTTGTCTGAAGGAAGACCATCCGCTGCTTCTGGGTATGACGGGATTCTGGGGGACACCCGTGGCGAACGCGTTCTGCCTGGAGGCCGATCTGGTGCTGGCGACGGGAACACGTCTCGCGGAAGCGAATTCCAGTTCCTGGGATCCGCGGTTCACTTTCTCATTTCCGCCTACGCGGCTTATCCATATCGATATCGACCCCTCCGAAATCGGCCGCAACTTTCCGACTGAACTCGGCGCGGTGGCCGACGCAAAGCTCGCTTTGGGCGCAATTGCGGCGGCGGCCAAAGGCAAATCGCACGCGACCAGACCGGGACTCCGCCAGTCGATCGCAGCGGGCAGAACGGAATTCTCCTCGCGCTGGGATCGGCAGTGGAGTTCGGATCAATATCCGTTGCGGCCGGAGCGCATCCTGAGCGAACTGCACAAGGCTCTTCCGAAAGACGGATTTATCGTGACCGATGTTGGCTGGAATAAGAATGGCGTTGCACAGCAATATCCGATTGACGTGCCGGGAACGTTTATTACTCCGAGCGGCCTTTGCACCATGGGCTTTGGCCCGGCTGCTGTACTCGGCGTAAAGACGGCGCAGCCCGATCGCGCGGCGGTCGCCTTGATCGGCGATGGCGCGTTCAGCAGCAATATGGGTGTTGTGGCGACCGCGATGGAAGCCAATTTGCCGGTTGTCTGGGTGGTGATGGATAACTCGGGATTCGGCACGATTGCGGGCCTCGAAGCCATGCACTATGGCTGGAGCTTCGGCTGTATGTTCGAATGCAACGGCCAGCCGTACGCGATCGACTACGCCGCTGTGGCGAGAGCGTGCGGAGCGCGCGGCGTGATGATCAAAGCTGCGTCGGAACTTGGCCCTGCGTTGACGGAAGCGTTGGCTTCGGGCGTTCCGACGGTGATTCAGGTTCCGATGGAGAACGCGCCCACCCCCACGCCGGGGCATTGGAACATCAATGACATCTACCGGAACGGTAACTAACACCGCCTCCAGGCCCTCCCCCGCCGCGTGGCTTTCATGGTCGGTGTGGAGCGTGGGAGCGGTGTTCTATCTGGCCGTCTTCTTTCTGCGCGCCGCTCCTGCCGTCATGACAGGAGAGCTGATGCGCGATTTTGGCATTGGCGCGGCAAGCCTGGGGAATCTTTCGGCATTCTATTTTTATTTCTACGTGGCGATGCAGATTCCGGTCGGCGCCCTCACAAATTCCTGGGGACCGCGGAAACTGTTGTTCTGGGGAGCGATATCCGCCGCTCTCGGCCAATTCCTCTTCGGCGCCACAAGTAACTTTGCCCTTGCGTGCGTGGGCCGCGCGATCATCGGTGGCTCTACGGCGGTTGGATGGCTGGTGGTGTTGCGGCTGGCGGCGCACTGGTTTCCGAGCCAGCGGTTCGCGATGGTGTCCGGGCTCGGTCTCTTCTTTGGCAATCTTGGCGCGCTTTTTGCGCAGGTGCCGCTGCGTCTGGGAGTGGAGTATTTCGGATGGCGCGGAACCGCGATTGCTTCGTCGCTGATCATTCTCGGCATCGGCATTCTGGCATGGATCTTCGTTCGCGACGATCCCGCCCAAAAAGGCCTTGCCAGCTATGCGGCGCCTGCGTTGCAGAAGTACGATAAAGCGACGCTCAGCGGCATGTGGAGAGGGCTGCGGAGCGTCTTCGCGTTCCGGAATACCTGGCTGATCCTGATCGCGCAGGGTGGCATGGTCGGGCCCATCATGACTTTCACCGGGCTATGGGGCGCGCCGTTTCTGAAGGCGCGTTTCGGGCTGGAGCCGAAGGCGGCGGCAACCATCTGTTCGATCATGATTATTTGCTGGGCTGTGGCGAGTCCGGTTTTTGGCGGCTTTTCCGATAAAATCGGCCTGCGTAAACCGGCCTATCTGATCGGGTCGGCGATCTGCGCTGTCGGCTGGCTTGTGATGATTTATTCGACGGGATTGTCCCTGGAGGTCTTCACCATCGTCGCGGCGATTACGAGTTTCTCCACTGGCTGCGTGATTATCGCCTTTGCGTACGCGCGCGAGTCGGTTCCGGCCACACACATGGGGACCGTGACCGCCACAACAAATATTGGAAATATGCTGGGGAACGTACTGCTCCAGCCTGGCATCGGTTTGTTGCTCGATAGGCACTGGACGGGCCTGGCTTCGAACGGTGCGCGGCTGTACGGTGTTGGCGCGTATCAGGCGGCCTTCAGCCTGATCGTCGGCTGGGGTCTGCTTTCTTGCGCGTTGATAGTGCTGACGAAGGAAACCCGCTGTCGGCAGAGTGCGTGAGTGGAGCGGGGGCGACACTGCTCTCACAATTGTCGTTGTGGCGAAAAAAGCAAAGCCGCGGCCCGCTCCTGTGCTAATCCCACGGGGAATCCAACCGCATGAGCACATTATTCGCTAAGATGTACGGAAGGCCCCCAAAATGCGAAAACCTGCTTTCGTCATCGCCGTACTTCTCCTCTCAACACTTGTTGCGTGTTCGGCTTTGAATCCCGGGGGCAGAATGCAGAATGCGCTCAACGCGATAGGTGCCGATACTCTTCTGGCTGAAATAAAAGTACTTTCTTCCGATGAATTTGAGGGTCGCAAGCCGGGCAGCGCGGGGGAAACGAAGACGGTCGATTACATGGAAGACCAATTCCGGAAGCTGGGTCTCAAACCGGGCAATCCGAATGGCACGTTTCTGCAAGCTGTGCCGCTCGCGGGCATCACCTCGAGGCCCGAGGCCGACCTGACTGTTGGCGGCAAACCCGTGCCGGTGGAATTCAAAAAAGACTACGTGGCGGTTGCCCCGCACTACGCCCCTGAGGTGAACGTGAAAGACACCGACGTCGTGTTTGTCGGTTACGGCGTACAGGCTCCGGAATACGACTGGGACGATTACAAAGATGTCGACGTGCGGGGCAAAACGCTCCTGATGCTGGTCAACGACCCGCAGATTCCCGATCCGAAAGATCCGACGAAACTCGACGACAGCATGTTCAAGGGCCGCGCCATGACCTATTACGGGCGCTGGACCTACAAGTACGAAATCGCGGCCAAAAAAGGCGCTGCCGCCGTGATGGTGATCCATGAAACCGCTCTCGCGGGGTACCCGTTTTCGGTCGTCGTGGATAGCTGGGCAGGCGAGAATTTTTCGATAGACGATAACAAGATGCAGCGCGTTCCGGTGCAGGGCTGGTTCACCTACGCGAAGGCGGCGGAGCTTTGCAAAGCCGCTGGACTCGATCTGGCCACACTGAAAGACGCGGCGCTCAAAAAGGATTTCAAGCCCGTCACGCTGCCTGGTGCGAAGGCCAGCTTCCATGTTGCAAATACGCTGCGCAAAATTCAGTCTCACAACGTCGTGGCGAAACTGGAAGGGAGCGATGCGGGCCACGCGAATGAGTACGTGATTTACACCGCGCACTGGGATCACCTGGGACGCGATCTCAGTCTGCCGGGAGACCAGATTTACAACGGCGCGGTGGACAACGCATCGGGCTCGGCAGGGCTGATTGAGATTGCGCGCGCGTATTCGAAGTTATTCCCCCGGCCGAAGCGCTCGATCCTGTTTCTCTCCGTCACAGCCGAGGAACAGGGTTTGCTGGGCTCGGAGTATTACGCAGAGCATCCCCTGTATCCCCTGAAATATACGCTTGCGGACATCAACATGGACGGGCTGAATATGTGGGGTTCGACGAAAGATATGGTGCTGATCGGACTCGGCAGCTCGGACCTGGACGATATTGCGGCGGCGGTTCTGAAGTCGCACGGCCGGACGGTTACGGGCGATGCCGAACCGGAGAAAGGTTTTTATTACCGCTCCGACCACTTTGAATTCGCCAAACAGGGCGTGCCGGCGCTCGATCCCGATAGTGGACTCGACTATATCGGGAAGCCGGCGGGTTACGGCAAAGAGAAGCGCGATTACTATACGGAGCACGATTATCATAAGCCCTCCGATGAAGTGAGGGCCGATTGGGATCTCTCCGGCGCGGTGGACGATCTGCGCGTTTTCTTTGAAATCGGCAACGAAATCGCGGAGCGCCAGTATTATCCGTTGTGGAACCACGGCGCCGAGTTCAAAGACGCGCGCGATGCGATGATGAAGCAGTAGGGAATCGAAATATTTCATGGCGATCCACGGCCACATTCTTCATAACGACGAGATCCACCAGGCCTCCGAGCCCCTGCTCATGGCGGGGCAGGTGGGACTGCTTTCCGGTTGGGGCGTTTTCAGCACGTTGCGGGTGAAAGACGGCGCGCTGTTCGCGTGGGATCGGCATTGGGCGCGGATGATGCGCGACGCCCGGCTGCTGAGTGTGGCAATGCCTCCGGATGCGGAGAAAATCGAGCGGTTGCTGGGGCAACTGGTGGATATCAACGGCCGGCCGAACTGCACGCTGCGCCTGATTGTGGTGCGGAATGGCGGCAGCGTTTTTGCCGGTCCACTGCCGGAGGGGCGCGAGAGCGACGTGATTGCGCTGACCGTCGATTCGAGAGAGTGGGGCAAAAGCGTACGGCTGACGGTGCAGCCCAACGCGCGTTTTGCCGCCGGGGAATTCTCGGGCGCCAAGATTCTTTCCTGGGGCGCCAATCTCGTATGGGCGGAGCGGGCGCAGCGGCAGGGGTTCGACGAAACCATTCTGCTCAACGAGCACGGGCGGGTGGCGGAGTGCACGTCGGCGAATATTTTCGCGGTGTCCGGCAATGACGTTTTCACCCCGCCGGTCAGTGACGGCTGCTTGCCTGGCATTACGCGCGAAGTTTTGCTGGGGGAAATCAGTGTTCCCGGCGTGCGAATACTCGAACGCGGCCTGACTGTCGCCGATCTCGAAGCGGCCGATGAGGTTTGCATCACGTCGACCACGCGCGATCTGCTTCCAGTTCGCGAAATCGCGGGCAAAGCGACCGGAAACCGCAGTGACATCCGGGAACGTGTGACAGCGGCATTCCGCCAGTTCGTCGAGGCGGACATCGCGCGACGCCGGGCTGTCATGGCGTAAGGTATGGCGCTATCCTGCCCGAAATGCGGTAGCCGGGACCTCCGGCCATCCCGCTACCAGAACTCCGAGGAGCGGTTGAACGCGCTTCGTTTCATATCGCCTTTGCGCTGCCGGGACTGCCGCACCCGCTTCGTCTCCCGCACGGTTTTTCTCGAAGATCTGTTTTATGCGCGCTGCCCCAGGTGCGATCGCATGGATCTGAACGGGTGGACCGGAAAAACGTACCAGGCGACTGGCTGGGTGGCGTTTAAGGTGACTCTTGGGGCGCACAAATGGCGTTGTGAGTATTGCCGCCTGAACTTTGCCAGTTTTCGAATGCGGAAGGAACCCTTCACGTTCAGCCGGTGGAAGAGACGAAATCCTGACGACGTTGCGGAGAAACCGGCCGAGCCGGTTCCGGCCGCGAAGCTAAAAAGTAAAAGCTCTGCTGCCGGGAAAGACTGATTGAGGGGGCAAAAAAAATGTCCAGGGTTCACGGTACGATTCAGCGACCCGTCTGCATGCGGACGTTCGCTCTGCGATCGGAATGCCACGGCTAAACCGCTCATTGCTCGCCATCACCGCTTTTCAGCAGGAGACGGGTCACAGCTTTAAGCGCGTCCACACCGCGCGTCCTCATCGGACTTAACATTCCGCCGGAGCTGGATTCTCGACACGGCCTTTCGCTCGCTCACAACGACGCTTTCGCCACCATTGCGAGGTCAATGTTCCTGGCCTGCACCTTCGTTTCCTCATCGAAGACTCCCGCGAATCCGTTCGATTCCCGACTCCTTCGCTCCGTTCGGTTTCGAGGCCGAACCGGGGCGATATCAATGCCCGGAACCCGTTTCCCGCGTCCAATCTCCGACGCTCCCGTTTTATCCCCGGTCTCCACTCCCCTTCGGGTCCTCTTTCGAAAACCCTCCGGATCAAAGCGTTCAACCGGTTCCTTTTCAGGAAGCCCGTCTCACCCTACGCCCGATCGTTCCAGACTCCCCGCTGCTTCCTCTTTCGATTCTGCTACAGATTGCCCTGGGGTGACCCAGTTTGAAACTCGTCTCGTTTGGCTCGACTATCGTTCCGTAAACCCTGGAACTGAATCGATCATAATGAAATGGCACTCGCTCGTCAAACGAAAAAACGGTGTTTCAAATTACTTTCAACAGGTTTTTCGCGGCTGATTTTTCAATGACTTATGGATGGCGGGTAGTGGATTCCCTGTGCATAAATCAGCGTTTCGACGATATGTTTCAAAACGAAAAAACGAACCCAATGGGGCGGGGCAGTCTGGTTGAAATGAGCCAGCCTGGTGGCGATCCGCCAACATTGTTTGGAACTTCAGCCTTTAAAGTCAATGGGTTGCGGAGATAAAACAATGGCAAGCGGAATGCACGTTCGGAATCGCTATGCTACGAACCAGTTCACTCCGAATCATGATCGTCTCTGTTGCCTGTGCCGCGGGTCTCATGGCGCAGGATACAGTCCAGCCGGCTATTACTTCGCCAGATCCGCAGGCCGCCCCTGTCAATAACGATGTGGCAGCAGCCGATCAGGGTGGTGGAGCGCCAGACCCGGCGCAACGGCCGCAGTTCAACGACCCGCCGCCTCCGCCGAATGGCAACTACGCTCCAAACGGTAATTACGCGCCGAATGGCAATTATGCGCCCGCACCGGCCACAGTCAACCTGCCACCGACGTTGACGCTCCCGGCGGGGTCGTTTGTGACGGTTCGCGTGAACCAGTGGCTGTCTTCGGACAGAAACCAGGTTGGCGATACCTTTTACGCGACGCTCGTCCAGCCGGTGATCGTGGGTGGCGTGGTTGTAGCCCCCCGTGGCGCCACCGTTATGGGAAGCGTCACTGAGGTGAAGAAATCGCATGTGGATGGCACCTCGCGTCTGGGTCTGCAGTTGACCAGTCTTTCGCTGGTTGACGGCCAACAGGTTGCCGTTCAATCGCAGGCGGTGAATCGCAACGGTTCGACCGTGTCTCCGGGACGCCAGGCGGGGGCAATCGCCGGAACGACCGCCGTTGGCGCAGGGATTGGAGCAGTGGCTGCGGGTGGCGTTGGCGCGGCGATTGGCGCGGGCGCCGGTCTGGTGGCGAGCAGCGTTGGCGTGCTCCTGACGCGCGGTCGGCCGACTGAAGTGTATCCGGAAACCATGATGAGCTTCCGGCTGGATGCGCCGGTCGCCATCTCTACGACTCAGGCTGCCGGAGCGTTCCACTATGCCAGCCAGGAAGATTACGGGATGACGGGTCCGCAGACGCGGATGGCGCAGCAGATGGGGCCACGACCGATGGGGCCGGGAGCGGCCTACGCTCCCTATGGATATTCGCCATATTACTCGCCGTACTACAGCCCGTACTACTACGGGCCGGGAGTCGGGGTGTTTATCGGTCCGGGCTTCTATGGCGGGTTCCGGGGCGGCTTCCGCGGTGGGTTCCGTCGCTGACCATCAACGCGACTTAAAGTGAAAACGGCCACGAAGAGCGATCTTCGTGGCCATTTTCGTTTTTTCCTGCCGGATTCCTCCGCGAAACGGTAAAGAAATGCAAAAAGCGACGGAGCCCGGTGCCGCGTGCGTGGCGAGCGTCGTAGACTCGATTATGGTTACCCCGAAACCCACGCTCCTCCGCCAGTTGGGTTTGATCAGCGCAGTGGCGCTGGTGATTTCCAATATGGTTGGCACGGGGATCTTCACGAGCACCGGCTATCTGGCCGGGGATCTCGGTTCTCCCGGCGTCATTTTATGGATCTGGGTGGTCGGTGGTGTCTGCGCACTCCTGGGAGCGATGTGTTACTCCGAACTCGGGATTAATTTCCCAAAATCGGGAGGAGAGTATCTCTACCTGACGCAGGCATTCGGTCCCAGTTGGGGCTTTATGACCGGGTGGGCGTCGTTCTTCGCGGGCTTTTCAGCCCCGATCGCGGCGGCCGCACTGGCATTTTCGGAACATCTGGGCCACTTCTTTCCCGCTCTGCAGCAGGCGAACGCGCCGATTATCGCCGGTTCCGGAGAGTGGGCGCTCCGATTCGGCGGGGCGCAGGCCTTGGCATGCCTGCTGGTGGCGGTCTTCACGGTTTTGAACATCTTCGGCGTCCGGCGTGTGGCGCGTGTGCAGAATGTTCTGACGGCAATCAAAATTCTGGTCCTGCTTGCGTTCGTTGTGTTGGGACTCATGGCGAGCAAGGGCAGCTTTTCGCATTTCTCGATGACAGCGGTGCGCGACTCATCGGCATCTTTGCCGGCGCAGTTCGCGGTCAGTCTGGTATTCGTCTACGTCGCCTACAGCGGCTGGAACGCGGCAACATATGTGGCTGAGGAACTGCGCAATCCTACGCGCACGCTGCCCCTGGCGCTCGGTATCGGCACGGCGCTGGTAATGGCACTTTACCTGGCGTTGAATCTGGTGTTTATTTACGCGGCTCCACTGGAGCAACTGAAGGGACATGAGGCTGTGGCTGCCTTCGCGGCGTCGCGTCTGTGGGGGCCGCGCGTTGAGGGAATCTTCGATGCGCTGATGGCACTGGCGCTCATGTCGACGGTCAACGCCATGATCACTGTGGGTCCGAGAGTCTATTACGCGATGGCGGGGAACCACGCATTCCCGGCGGTGGCCCGACAGGTGCATCCCCGATATCACACGCCGGTCGCGGCGATTGTCGCGCAGGGCGTCTGCACGATCCTGATGATGATGACGCCGTTTCCGCAGTTGATGGTGTATATCGGGATCACTCTCAACTTCTTTGCGGCACTGAGCGTGGGGTCTTTGTTCGTTTTGCGTCGGCGGCCAGGCTGGCAGAAGCTAAGGGTTGTCAGCTTCTGTTACCCGCTGTTCCCGGTGCTGTTCATCATGGTGGCCGCGTGGGTGGCGTTTGAAGGGATCCGGCTGAAGCCCTACGTCGCGCTGGCTGCGGCCATCACGATCATCGCCGGCGCACTTGTGTATCATTTGCGGCTGCGATCGCATCTGCCGGAAGTGCCGCCCGTGCCGGCTGTGGAGATCTGCTGACTGGCGCCGTTAGTGGGCGCCCGGTATCGATATCGTGAAAGTACCTGTAGGCTCGTCTACAACGCGATAGTCGGCTGGAATCCGAAACAACGCAGGATCTGGCTCTGCGTCGCTGTAGTTCCGGATTGAAAAGGTACTGTCGCCGCGCTCGCCGGTGCTCTTCCGCATCACTTCAACGTTATTCGTTGGGTCGGTCCAAATCTCGGCTATCGTCGGGACGGACGTCCCCGGAGTTGTAGTTGTTGTCTTCCGGCCTACCAGTTTCACACCGGATATCGTCTGAGTCCCGAGGGCCTTGCAAAAATCATTGTTGGCGCAGAAGGGAGGTGGAATGCCTTCAGCGCCAGCCTGCACGGCTACACGATGGGCGACCCGGTTTGCGGAGTCGAGTACATAAACAGATTGTGCGACCGGATCCAGAATTTCGATTACGAGGAAGCCGGACTCCGACATTGCGTTCGGGAATGCCTGTTGCTAGGTGCGCAGTCTGCCCTTTGAGTCGCGGTATATGGTTTTCGCCGTCATCGCGGGATTGTTCCTTCGCATTCCGCCATTGCCCCCGCCAGCATATTCTCCATGTTCGAAGTGCCGGAGTATGCGGCCCCTGTCACCGCCCGTTGTCCGGAGAGCGCCACGTTGAACGTCACGCTCTCCCCGCTGGCATGCCAGCCGCCCATAATGCCTTGCGAGACGGCGACGGCCGGGGTCAGAAGGAACATCATCGCAGAAAACAGGAACAGCCGGAAACGCATAGTTACGCTCTTCTCTGCGGATCATTATATAAAACATTGTTGGCGTTGCTTACTGCGGTAGAATCGCCTCAGACTGAACCGGAATATCATGGCCACCTCATCCATCCCGATGACCCTGCCCGCGCCGTATTACACCGATCCCGTGATCTTCCGCGCGGAACTGGAGCGTTTCTATTTCGGCCGGTGGATCTGCGCGGGGCGCGCCGAACAAGTCCGTAACCCCGGCGATTATTTTCTGTTCAGCCTGGCCGGCGAAAGCGTCATCGTAACGCGCTCGGCCGACGGCGCGTTGCGCGCTTTCTTCAACGTCTGCCGTCATCGCGGGACGCGAATATGCGACATCGCCGAAGGCAAACTGGACGGAGGTCGCATCCGCTGCCCGTACCACGGTTGGACCTACGGACTGGACGGCGTGCTGATCGGGGCGCCCCATATGGATCAACCGGAGTTTTCACGTGCGGATTATCCGCTGCGGCCGGTTCCGGTCGACGTCTGGGAAGGCCACGTCTTCCTCAACTTCTCCCCGCAGCCGCGCGTGCTGGCGGAACAACTTCGGGAACTCACCGCGCGGTTTGTGGCATGGAAAATGGATGAACTGCGGATGCACAGGCGTATAGTTTACGACGTGGCGGCTAACTGGAAGCTGGTCGTCCTGAATTACAACGAGTGCCTGCATTGTCCCGTGGTGCATCCGGCACTGAATCGTCTGACCGATTATCTGGGGGCTGACAATCAGGAACCTACGCCCGATTACATGGGCGGCAGTATGGGCTTCAGCGGCGGGGCCGAAACGATGAGCCATGGGGGCATTCGACGCCGCGCTTATCTCCCCGGCCTGAACGAAGAACAACGTAAGCTGGTCAGTTATTACGCCATCTATCCCAACTTACTGCTCAGCCTGCATCCGGATTACATGATGGTCCACACGCTCTGGCCGCGCGCGGCGGACCGGACGGAGATTATCTGCGAGTGGCACTTCCATCCGGACGAGATGGCGAGGCCCGGCTTTGAGGCCAATGACGCGGTCGAATTCTGGGATCAGGCCAACCGGGAAGACTGGGAGATCGCGCGGCTGTCGCAGTTGGGCATCGGTTCGCGCGGCTACGCGCCCGGGCCGTATTCGAGGCGAGAGGAGATGCTCTGCTCGTTCGACCGGATTGTCGCGGGCCCAGGGGTGGGCGGCGGTTCCGTGCTGTAAACAAAGGCGTAATCCCGTTTACTATGCTTTACGCCCCGGCCCGTCCGCGCCGTGGTAAGATCGCGTCCATGCGCCTCAGGATCGGTAAGTTACAACATGCGACAGCGTTGGCAATTGCCAGCGGTGCGCTGGTCTCTCTGTTTGTCTGGTCGTGCGGCACGAAGCAGACGGCCAAAGCTGCGAGCCGCGACCTGGTGAACGGCTGGGATGTCCGCAATGAAATCAAGCTCGCTCCGGGCGTGGATCCGGCGCTCGTGAAGGATTACTTCCCCTCGTTTTACGACTATGTGGAGACAGTCCTGTTCCACCCGTCGGCGGGTTACTATTCGAGCGGCCGGGTGAACTTTATCTCGGATTACCAGACGTTCCCGATGGCACTTGGCCCGTCGTTCGGCCAGATGGTCGCCGAGCAGATGTTCCGGATGTGGGATGGAATGCGAACGGCCGGCACCTTGAGTCCCTCGGAAAAATTCACGATCGCCGAATTTGGTGCGGGAGACGGCACGCTGGCCGAATCGGTACTCGATTACATCGATGAGCAGGCAAAGTCGAATCCGGACAAGCGGTGGCGCGAATTCAAGGATCAGACGGTGTACGCGTGTTACGACCGCTCGCCGGCGCTCAGTGAAAAGCAGCGCAAGAAAAATGAGCGTTTCGGCGCGCGCTTCGAAGCACGCCAGGGCGACGCGACCGATCCTGGCGCAACAATCGCTCCGGGGAGCCTGAAGGGCGTGGTTCTGTCGAACGAATTGCCCGATTGTTTTAGCGTCGAAAAGGTGATTGTGGACGACAGCGGCATTGCGGAAATGGCATACGCGGTTCCGTCGGTATTGCAGCAAAATTGGGCGGCGACATCGGCGGCGCTTCCGCCGGCCGCGCGCGATCTCATCACGAAAGATGACGCGGCGATCTACAGCAAGCTGTTCGGCGGCAAGAATCCGGACGGGAAGACTACCCGGGATCGTGTTTACCTGAGCCGAGCAGGATTTTCCGCTGTCCTCGATGCCTTCAGCGCTGTTCCGGACACTTACGAATCCAACGTGAAGCAACTCCAGTTCCAGGAGATCTATGTTCCGGTTACTACGATGCCGGAACTCGCGCAGTACTTCCGGCAATATGCTCACTCGTACGCATACGGCATCGCGAAGAGTGGCAAAGGCCAGGTAACATACGTCAACCTGGGCGAAGGAAAATTCATCAAAGGCGCAGGCGCGGCGCTCAAAGCTGGCTACGTGATCACGATCGATTACGGCGACAACTGGGAGGGCATCCTCGCGCAGAAGTTCGATCATCTCCGCATGTACGGCCCGGGAAGTTCTTCCACTCAGGCCAATCCCTATCACGCCCCGACTCTGAACGACATGACCACGGATGTCAACTTCAGCCACGTTGCGGAAGAAGGGAAGTCTGTGGGCTTAAAGGCGCTCTACTTTGGACCGCAGCATTCGTTGCAGGTGGGTACGCCGATCGACCTGAAGAAGGCGCCACCCAGCCGCAAGGACGATGCGGAATCGTTCCAGGAGTGGGCCGATCAGTTCTATTCCTGGGAAGTTTACAAGGTGATGATCCAGCAGAAGGAAAACACCGACGCGGCGTATAAGTATCTGGGCGATCGGGCGGAGCCGTTGACGATGACCGAGGAGTTGAGTTCCGCCGAGCGCACGAAGTTGGCGGAGATTGAGACCAACCTCAAACACTAAACGCCCGCGGGACCCAGGTTAATTTTCAGAGGAGCGCTCCGCAGGGTCGATCACAAGGACTTCCACTGGCGCTTTTTGGGATTCCGGTTTGAGGCCCAGTTGGTCCTGCAAGTCCGTGAAGATCGAGTCGCCTGGGCCATTCCAGCCAGGCGGATGTGAAGGGCCGGGCGACCATTCGAGATGGACATCGTACTTGTCGGGGAGCGCTGTTCGATCGGGCTCGATGATGCCGAGTTGGTCGGAGAGGTCCTTATAGCCAGGTCATTCATCGAAACTTCGATGCCCGTTAGTCCGTACCGGATTGGCCGGAGTCCGCAGGTTTGCAATTGTTGCTTGCCGGCGGCGATGGCGGCGCATGTCCCATCCGTGGATTTCACGAGCTTCGGATTTTTCGTGACCGTCAGGGCAAGGATGGAGAGCTCTTTCGTCTCGCGATGGCCTTCAGTTTAGAGCGCTCTTCGAGGAGCGACTGCAGCATCGGCAGCATTTCGGAAAACGTCGTGTCGCCTTCGGCCTTTGCCGAGATGTCAAAGGGCGTCGTTTCGATCCAGCCAGGTCCGCCCTGGATCTGAGGGGCGTTACCTGGTACACCACGCCTATTTGAGCGGTAAATTTTCGACGATGAATCGACCGCCGGGACTGACCTTGATCGCCGAGGGAGCACCAGGCCCCGCGTTTGGTTGACGGCCGTCATCGCCTCACGAGTCGAGCGCCAGGTATGACGGTCAGATCAGATCCGCGAAAGATCGCCGCAGCTTTCGGAACCAGGCATGACCCGCGATAACCACTACGATGCCAAGCACCGTCGTCCATCCGAGCGAGCGCCAGTCCGGTGCAGTCGATTCCAGCATGATCCGGCGGTAGTTCCGCACCAGAACGTACATCGGATTTAAACGCATCAAACGGGCGGATCCCGGCGACAGCGACGTCAGGTAGGTCTCCGCGTAGCAAATAGGCGTGACGAAAAACCAGATCGTCAGCAGGTAGCCATTGATCTGGGAAAAATCGCGAATGAAGACACCCAGGGCCGCCAGAAACCAGCAGAAGCCAGCGGTCAGAAGAATCTGTGGAATCATGACCAGTGGCAGGTAAAGCAGCGTCGCGGGAACCCGGCCATGCGCGATGATAAGCCCGAGTACAAGGATCGCAATCCCGAAAAACTCCGTCACCAGGCCCGTGGCGACCAGATTCACAGGCAGCGTTTCCACGGGGAAGACCAGTTTCCGGATGAAATTGCGATGCTCGATCAGAATGCCGGGCGCCCGCGCCAGCGCATCGCTGAACGCCAGCCATGGCATCATGCCCGCCAGGTAATAGAAAGCGAATCCGGTGGCCGTGGGGTCGCCGGGCACGCGCTGCTTAAGAACGGCGCCGAAGACGAAGAAATACGTCAGCATCAACAGAAGCGGATTGAGAACCGTCCAGAAAGCTCCCGCCGCGGAGCCGGCATAGCGGCTCTTGAGGTCCCGCCGCACCAGCGTCCGGATCAGGCTGCGATTCCGCCACGGAACTTCAACCGGAAGCGTCAGCGCGCTCCCCAGGTTTCGCACCAACCGCCTGCGACTCACCGCGCTCTTATCGGAAAGCCGCCAGCGTCGCAGCGTGGGCACGCCGCCATCATCCACCGAAACGTCAATCAGAATGAACGGCCAGCCCTTTTCGTAGAACCACGCCACGTGCTCCTGCATCGCGGAAATATTGACCGAATAATCCCCCGGTTCGGGCGGCAGCGCGATGTGCGTTTCGAATTGCCGATCGCTGCCTGGCGCAAGATCGAGCGGAGCCCGCGCGCCATCGATCACCAGAGTTCCCGTCGGATTGTCGAAAAGATGGTAGCCGGTATTCCAGCCTTCCGCCGATCGCCACGCGTTTTGCGTTCGATTTAGAATCCGGCTGCGTACGATCAGCGCGCGCCCCGACAGAGTTACGGATGTGTTCTGAAATTCCGCCGTCACGAATATAACCACGCGGGCCAGCGGTTTTTCACCGCGCCTGCCTTGCGCGCCACGGCGTAAATACCATCGCCGCGCAGATCGTGGCTCAGATTATATCGCTTCAGCAGATGGGTGATCCACCCGAACTCCGGGTGCGGTTCATCCAGAAATTCGCCGGTCTCAAGGCGCACCATTTCAAAGCCGGAATCCGTCAACAGATGCTGAATTTCCATCGGCACGTATTCACGATTATGCCTTGCTTCGGTCTCCTCGCCTTCCACACGCGGCCGGATATACGCGGGAAAAAACGACGGATGATAGCCGAGCAAAATCGCCGAAACAGACCGCAGCGACCCGATATTCGGCGTCGTCAGCACCAGATGCCCTCCCGGTTTGAGGATGCGGTTAATCTCGCTCATCATATGCATCGGGTCTTCAAACAAATGCTCCAGCAGTTCGCAGCAGAGGACCGTATCGAACGAGGCGTCGGCGTACGGATACGCATCCTTCTCGGCGTCGAAGTGGTCGATATCGCATTCGAAGGTTTCGCCGGATTCCGAAACAATGCTCTTGTGATCCACGCGCCCGAGCCGTCCGTAATAACAGCCGCGCACAGTGCCGTAGCCAAGCTGAAATTTCAGCGGCGCGGTGATCTGCATATATGCGCCCATTTCAAGAACGGCCTGCGACGCATCTCCCGGCGGCGTGATTTCCAGCGTATGGACAAAGCGCGATTTATGCGTGGCCGCGTAAGAGCGCCCTTCCGGCGAAACCCACGTCGTGATGGCTTCAATGGAGATTGGCGCCGCTGAATTGAAGGCAGGCAAAACTGCCTGCCCCACAACTGCGGCAGAAGCCTTCTGTGGCGACGGTCGTGAAACCGTCCCAACCGGATTGGCCATGAAATCGACGTAGCGCGCAGCCACCGCGGCCCAGTTGCACTCCTGCGCCACCCATTCTTTCGCGCGCTCGCCCATCGCGCGCGCGAGTTCTGGCTTAGAAACCAGGACGTTCAGATACTCGAAAATCAGGTCCTCTTCGCCGGCTCCGGGCGGCACTTTCAGGCAGATATCGTCCGCGAGTTCGGAAAACGACCCCACGTCGCTCACAATCACCGCTTTACCCAGGCCAAGCGCCCTTTGCAGCGATCCCGATGTCTCTCCCACTGTGGGAAAACGAAGATTCAGCACAATGTCGCACGCGCCCATGTAGCCGACAAATTTCTCAATCCCCGCAAATCCAATCAGCCGTACATGTTCGCGCAGACCGAGCGTGCGGATCAACTGATCCACCGGAAATTCGGAATGTGGCTCGCCCACCAGAATCATTCGCGCTCGCGGGTCCACCTTCACCAGGCGGCGAAAAGCCCGCAGCGATTCCGCGATTCGCTTGTACGGCTTGATATGGCCGAACGCGCCAATCAAAGGCGTCGATTCATCCAGCCCCAATTCGCGCCGAACGGCATGATAGTTGGTTTCCGGCAGCCACACGCCATGCGGAATTGTGGCGATCGGGCCGCCGAACCCCTGCTCCCGCGTGAGCCGGGCCACAAAATCGCTGTGCACGATCACCGCTTTCGAAACACTCAGCAGCCGCCGCGTCATCGGCACGCCTTCGTAATCGGGACCAACTTCCAGTTTGCGAACTCGCTGCGCAAATTCCAGCGCGATTGCGCCCCCATCGAACTCGCACTCCGCCACGTATGCGTCCCAGTCGTCCCTCGTAATTGTCAGGTGGGCGAGCAGGTGGTGCAGATTCGCCTCATGCATTACGACGAAGCCGGGATGCCGCAGCGCGGTTTCGTAAACGAAATCGTGATGCGGGTTGTTGCCAATGTGATAGAGAATAGCATCAAAACGCGCAGGGTCGAATCTCTTTTCCGCGGAGGCGAACACATCAACATCGGCGAGATTCGACAGCTCGGCCACCAGAGCTTCCGAATAATCCGCGATTCCGCTCTTCGAAGGCGGCATCGGCGAGAAAAATGCGATGCGCAGACGGCTCAGCGGACCAGCTCCAGCGAAAATTTACCCAGCGGCAAAGGAACGCGGACTGAGACCGGAGTACGCGCCGGATCGCGGTCGAAATAGACGTCGAACTGCGTGTCGGAAGCCGGCCCCTTGATGTGGCAAACGATTTTGTCGGTCACCGTGGGTTTATTGCCAACCTTGATGGTTTCGGCGCCCGCGTATTCGAAGCTGCCATCGTAGATGGCGCCAAAGATAATTTCCTGCGCCCTGGGAACGCGTCCCTGTCCCATTTCGCGGCGCGCGTAATAGAAAAAAGTGAGCGCATCGCGCACGCAATCCGGCACCGCCGTCTTACTTTTCCCGTCGCCAACGGTAGCGGCGCGGGTTGCCGTGGACGTATCCTTGTCGATCGTGACCGTCTCGCCGCTCTTGCGGCTGCCATGTACGGAATCTTTGCTGAAAAATTCGGAGCACAGGTCCACCGTCGAAGTGCTGCGATAGGTATCTTTCACCGCGAAGCCGGGGATACTGGCATCCATTCCCAGTTCGAATCGCCAGCCAGTGGATTGGGCGGTGGCCGACATGTGGGCCTCGCCCAGAGTGAGGCCGCTCGGCCAGTTTACCGTGTAGGAAAGGCTCTCGTTGGTGAAAGGAAACCCCTTCAGGACCGGCTTGGCGGGCGCCGTCTGAGCAAATCCGTCCTGAACGAGACTGGCCGGAGTGAATGCCTGAGTGAAGGCCACTGCGCCAGACAGCAACGCAAGCCGGAGGGTGACGCGTTTCATCGTTTTCTGGTCGACCGTACCTGGTTTGCCACGGGTGACGCTGTCGGAGAAGCTATCGATTCTGCATTCGCCTTGCCGGAAACGGCCGCGCGCTCCGCTACCACTTCCCGATAGACATCCAGTGTCGCGCTCGCGCTTTTCCGCCAACTGAATTGCGACGCGCGCTGCAGCCCGCGGGTTTCCATCCTGCCGCGTAACTCCGCGTCCTGCAGAATATCCGCCATCGCCCGCGAGATGCTGGTCGGGTTGCGCGGATCGAACAGCAGACCGGCTCCCTCGGCCACCTCCGGCATCGCTGAGGTGCTGGAACACGCCACGGCGCACCCGCAGGCCATCGCCTCTAGAATCGGCAAACCGAACCCTTCGTAGAACGACGGAAAAACGAAACAATCGCACGCATTGTAGAGTTGCACCAGTTCGCCATCGCTGACAAATCCGGTGAAATGAATGCGGTCCGCCAGGCCGGATGCCTGCGCGACCGCATGGATGCGTGGCGTAAACCAGGTGTTCTGGCCAGCGATCACCAGGTGGTGATCCAGTTCGGGATGCGCGGCAATCAGGCTCGAAAAAGCCGTGATCAGCCCGATGTGGTTCTTCCTCGGCTGTAGATCCCCCACCGAAAAAATGAAGGGCGCGTCAATGTCGAAACGCTCCCGAACGGCCTGTGTAGCGCGGCCCTTCGATACCACTCTGAACTCCGAACTGACCGCATTCGGGATCACCCGTACCTTTTCGGGCGATACGGGATACGTGCGCAGAATCGCGTCGCGCGAAAATTCGCTGACCGTGATGATACGCGTCGCCAGTTTCACCGTGCGCGCCACGTTAAAGCGCAAGTGAGCGCGCTTCCAGGCCGTGAAGTATTCCGGATTCTCGATAAAGCTGACGTCATGAACCGTCACCACCACGGGTACCCGGTTGATCAGCGGAGCGGTGTATTGAACATGCAGCAAATCCGGTTTGTCCCGGGACACGCATCGCGAAAGATCCCAGCCAAGACGAAAATAGGGGTCGGCAGCAACACTTTTTGTCTTGAAACGGCGCGGAACCAGCCGGTCGGCACCGGCTTCGGAAACGTAAGCTACGAATTCCGATTCGTTGTCCAGTGTGGCGAACTCGCGCAGCAAGCTTCGCACATAAACTTCATTGCCGGTCAAATGGCGGCCGATTGCGTGGGCATCAACGGCTATTCGCATCAGAATCCTCAGTATAGCGATGGCAGGTACCGGTACGGCTCATCAGGGGAATATTGTCGAGCGAACGCCATGCGACTTGCCATGTATAACGCTCTTCAAACAGCCGACGGCCATGGGCAGCAAGAGTGGCACGCCGACTGGAGTCAGCGTTGAGCGCTGCAATTGAAGCTCCAAACTCGGGCCCTCCGTTAACGATGAGCAGGTCGCGGTCCTTCTGGCAGTCCAAACCCTCAGCGGCTAAAGAAGTTGCGATCACGGGCCGTCCGGCCGCCCACCCCTCGAGAATCTTGATCCGTGTCCCGCTGCCTGACCGCAGCGGCGCGATCACGACGCGGGCCGCTCCAATGGCGGATAGCGCGTCGTCGAGCGGGCCGGTCACTTCGATATTCAGGCCCGACGGCAGCAGATGCCGGATGAATTTGTCTCCCCGGCCGACCAGCCGCAGGCGCAAATCCGGGCATTGTTTACGCACCTCCGGCCAAATAGAAGAAACCAGAAAGGCAACCGCATCGATGTTCGGATGGTATTCAAAATTGCCCGGGAACACGACAACAGGTTCTTCCTTTACCTCAGGGAGCGGCCTTTCGGGCAATGCGTTTGGATACACCGCAACTCGCGCCGTGGGCGCAATTCTGCGCGCCGTGGCGGCATCGGCCTCGGACGTGGCGAGCACGAGCGAGTAACCGGGCAGCAGCGCTTTTTCGAGCGTCTCCGAACAGCGTGCAAACCGCGCGTGGCCCGCAGCCGCCAGTCCGTGGCCCGTTTGGGCGCACCGCGTGTGCAAAACGGACTCGATATTGTGCAGATCCAGCACCGTTTGGTCGCACACCCCCGAGATCTGGTCCAGATAGGGCGCGCACCAGAAGTGTTCCACAATCCCCAGATGGTAGTGTTTTCCCGCCAGTGCCCGCGCCAGTTCATCGCCCAGGCCGCTCAGCCGGTCGATCAAAGGTGGTACCCCGCGAAACGCGCGCCGTGCATTGCGAAGATAGCGGGCGACCGCGTCTTTGCGATGGACTGGCAGCGGGATCAGGGTCTGGGAGCGCAACAAATCCGGTGGCACGCCCGGAGGCAAAACCGCGGGCTTGCCGCTCTCGGAAAACAGGACCAAATCCACCTGAGCGAACCGCGCGAAGTAATGGATCAGCGACGCGATCCGGAACGCTCCTCCTCCATGCAGCGGATACGGCGGTTCCGGTGAGAGAATCACCACCGATTTTTCAATCACTGAGGACTTCCTGGTAAAGTGCGCGGGTTTTGCGTGCGGTGAAGTCCCACGAAAAATGATTGACGCGCGCCAGGCCTCTTTCGTGCATGCCGCGCCGAAGTTCAGGGTCTGCGGCCACGGCGCGCATCGCTTCCGCGATTTCCCGCACCGAGCCCGCATGAATGGCAGCGCCACCGCTGACTTCGGTGACCGCCGGATCGTGAGAGGTGATCACCGGGCATCCGCACTGCATGGCTTCGAGCACGGGAAGCCCGAAGCCCTCGTAGAGCGTCGGGTAAACGAACGCGAGCGCGCCGGAAAACAGGCGCGGCAACTCGGCGTCGGGAACCTCGCCGAGGTACTTCATCCCTTCCGTTGCCGGAATCGACTCGAAATCGGGCCGTGCCCGCCCGGCAATGAGCAAATCGGCGCCGGTCTCCCGCCGGGTTTCGCGCCAGGCTTCCACCAGCGCCGGTAAGTTCTTTCGGGGCTCCAGCGTGCCAACGAACAGAAAGTAGGGTCGTTCATGCGGCGAGCGGTGCCGCGCGCTCTGCGGCAGCGGGCGAAAGAGCCCGGAGGCGGCCAGCGGGATGGCGCGAACGTGGTCGTCCTGTACGCCGAAATGATTCACGATTTCGCGGCGCACCGCTTCGCTGACGGTTAGAACTAGCCGCGCCCGGCGCAGTCGGATCAGCCAGGGGGTTCGCCGGCGAACCCGGTCGGCGCCCGCGTGCCATGCGGAGTCGCGCCAGGGAGACAGGTCGTGAATCGTGAGGATCGACGGTGTTGTTCCCAGATACGGCACCTCGAAATTGGTGCCGTGAAAAACCTGCGCTTCCGTCCGGGCAATCGCCTTACGTACGCCGCGCAGCCACCATCTTTTGTCGTGCGCGGATTCGGGACCGGAGATCAGGTTCGGCGGGGCGTCATCGGGCGGCGAAAATCTCTGATCGGAAAGCAGGGCGTAGGTGTCATCCGGAAACTGCCGGGCGAGTGCCAGCGACAGTTCGGCGACGTATCGCGCCAGTCCACCCGACGTCAGGGTGAGCGGCGTGGCATCCAGCGCGACGATCACTGCGCCCGGCTGCCCGGGGAGGGGACCCGCGGCGATAGCCGCGGCTCACTTGTGTTGCAATTCCCAGTCATAGGCCAGGCGGGAATCGTTGTGCGGAATGCGGCCCTCGTCGGCCGGATTATAAAACCGGTCTGTCGCATAAATCAGAGTAGCGGGCCCCGTCCCCACCACCTTGTACCCGTGCGCAACTCCCGGCGGAATCAGAATCTGCCAGGGACGGAGCTGGCCCACGTACAGCGTGTTGCGCTGCCCAAACGTCGCCGATTCCGGCCGCAGATCGATCAGCACCACCTGGAACATGCCGTTCGCCGGCGTCCAGCAATCCGTCTGGTGCTTATGGATATGGAAAGCCTTGATGATGCCCGGATAATTGACCGCCGCCGAAATCTGCGTGGTTTCTTTGGGAAAGTGGCCAGCCAGCCCCACGCCGATGCGCTGAACTTCCATGAAGTAGCCGCGATCGTCCGGCCAGATTGCAAACGGCGCGCAACGTACGCCATCAATCAGCTTCGGCGATTCCGGCGAAAGAATGATATCGCCGATGCCTTTTTCGCACTGCGGAAGGTCGGTCATTCCACCGGTCCTTTCGTCTGGCGAACCAGGTTGGCAGCGCGCAACAGGGAATCGAACGTGCCGGCATCCGTCCACCAGCCATCGAGAAACGAATAGGTCATGCTGCCTTCGCCGACGTACGCGTTATTGACGTCGGTGATCTCCAGTTCATTGCGATGCGAAGGCTTGCAGGTCTTGATCTTGTCGAAGACCGTCGCATCGTACATGTAGATGCCGGTTACTGCAAAGTTAGATTTCGGATGCTTCGGCTTTTCCTCGATCCCGACAATGCGCTCACCCTGAAATTCCGCAACGCCAAAACGCTCGGCGTCTTCAACCTCTTTGAGCAGGATGCGCGCGCCGTGCTTCTGGGTGCGAAAAGCGTCGGCGGCGGACCGGATATCTTTCTCGATGATGTTATCGCCAAGCACCACGCAGATCGGCTGGCCGGCGGCAAAGTGCTCGCACAGTCCCAGAGCCTCGGCGATGCCGCCTTCTCCCTCCTGATAGGCATAGGCGATATGCTTCAGGCCGAAATCCTTGCCGTTGGCGAGCAGGCGCAGAAAATCGCCGGAATTTTTCCCTCCGGTGACAACCATAATGTCGGTAATCCCGGCATCGACAAGCGTCTGGATCGGATAATAGATCATCGGCTTGTCGAAGATGGGTAGCAGGTGTTTGTTGGTGATTTTGGTGAGGGGAAACAGCCTGCTGCCGGTTCCACCTGCCAGGACGATGCCTTTCATGAGTAGACTATAGGATACTGAACGGGTGCGCGCCGCGGTCAGTTCGGTGAAGGCTTCTCCGCATGGTCGATGACAATCATCTCCACCGGACCCTTACCCGCTTTCAGTTCGAGCCCAAGCTCTCCGAGAGAGGCTATGATCGAAGAGACGATATCGGGGTGTGCATCGCCCGAAACATAGTCGTAGTGGAAGTCAAAAGATCCTTCGATTCCGGTTTGGTCAAGCACGGGGCGTCCTAAATGCAGCATCAGGCGCTCCGCGAGGAGCGACATGGAGATATTGGTACCCTTCATGCCGTTTCCCGTCATCGAACCGCCTTCCTGGCCCCCGACCCACGGGTAATCGTCCTTGTTTTTGGCGTTCTCCAGTTTCAGCGGCCTTTTGCCTTTCTCCAGGAGGTAGACCGGGCCTTCTTTGGTTTCGCGGTGAAATTTCAGTTGAAATCGATCTGCCAGCAGTCTAATCAGCATTTCACTCTGCTCTGCGCTGAGCGGGCCTTTGATGGAGGGCGGCCGCACTCTGCTCGACTCTGAGGAGGCGGGAGCCTTTGCCTCGATGTCGTATCTTTCACTACGAGCCCAGCCAGGTTCGCCTGAGATCTGAAACGGCTGGAGGTCAAGCGCATCCTCGATCAGCATTTCCAGCGTCGAGCCGCCAAAGAGAACTCTGCCGCCGGGGTAAGTTAAGTACCCGTACATTCCCTTCAGAGGGTGCGACGGATCCGCCAACTTGATGGAAGCCACTTCAAACGCGGGAGGACCGGGCGCTGTCTGCCCAAAAGATCTGGTGAGCGCCGCCACGGCAAAGCCGATCACCAAACGGCCTGGTGCCCGCATCATCTTCATGGTTAGCCAACTCAGACTATAGGATACTGATCTCAAATGGACCAATACAACTGGGCAACAATTCCGCGCGAGGAACTGAACCCGAAGGCGGTACGGCAAGTCGTTCACACGGAGCGTATGACGATCGCGAGACTACTGCTGCGGCAGGGTGCGGTAGTCGCGATGCACCATCACGAGAACGAGCAGGTGACGATGTTGAAATCGGGAGTGCTGCGCTTCATCTTCGGCGGATCGGAAGAGGGAAGAGAAGTCATCGTGCGCGAAGGCGACGTATTGCAGATTCCACCCAACGTGCCCCACATGGTTGAGGCGCTTGAAGATTCCATGGCGACGGATTTGTTTACGCCGCGACGCGAAGACTGGATACGTGGCGACGATGCGTACCTGAGGAATCCCCGCTAACGCTCGAGAATGCGCGCGGCGAAATCTTCCATGCGGTCTACCAGAAGATCGGGCGGGCACGCCTGGAGCGTCTCGGGCTGGAAGCCATAGGTGACACCGCAAGCCATCACTCCGGCGTTGCGCGCAGTCTGCATATCCACGATGCTGTCGCCGACCATCCAGGTGTCGTTCACGGCAATTCCGGCTTCAGCGCGCAGCGTATCGATACCGATCGGGTTCGGCTTCTTCTGCTCAAAGCTATTGCCACCATAGATGCGGAAAAGCATCGAGGTCAGGCCCATCGTTTTCATGATCGCCTCGCTGATGCGAACGGGCTTATTCGTGAGAATGGCGAGTTGCATCCCCGCGGCGTGCAACTGCTCCAGCGATTCACGGACGCCCGGATACAGATGCGTATCGTCCACCGCATGATCGCGGTAATAGTTCAGGAAAAACTCGAGGGCGTGCTGAACCTGCGCTTCCGTCGCGTCCGGTCCGATGGCTTTACGGATCAATACCGGCGCACCGTTGCCGACATAAGAGAAGACGAGCGAGTGTTCGAGCGGCGACTGGCCCATCTCGGCGCGAGTCGCGTTCACCGAGTTGGCCAGATCGAGACGCGAATCGATCAGGGTTCCGTCCAGGTCAAAAATGAGCAGCGCCACGGCTAGGATGCCTTACGCGTGCGCCGGGGCTGCGTCCTGCGCGTGGCCGCCTTCGCGCGCGCCAGCGGCTTGCGGCGCGGATGCTTGCCATCGATCCCGAACTGCGTCATCTTCCTCTGCAGCGTGTTGCGATGAATCCCCAGCGCTTTGCTGGCTTCCGACTGATTCTGATTTGTCTTCGAGAGTGCCCGCGCGATCATCCCTTTTTCGAGGATCTCCACAGCCTCCTCCAGGAAAAAGCCTCCGGTTACCAGATGATCGATCAGAGCGTCAAAACTTTCTTTCATTTCTTCCCCGGGTCATTCTTTGTCGCGTCGTTACGGTCAGGCCGCGCTATGTTTTCAATTTCCGTTCGCGCCTCATCGTACACCTCACGAAAACTTCGCTTCAATTCCGTTGGTGCGGCATCCACAAAGACGCTGGATGCTTTCATGAGGTAGGGCGCAATCTGCGAGTGTACCACCGAAGATGGCGCAGTTTTCGGGTCGGCGCGAGGCCCAAAAGCTATCCAGGCTGTCAACAATGCGATAGCGATAAGCGACCCGCGGATCAACCCGAAAACCGCGCCCAGCAGACGGTCGAAAAACGAAAGTCCGACCGCTTTCACGAAGCGCCTGACGATGGAACCGATGATCGCGCCGCCCACAAGCACCGCGAATACGACGAGCAGAAAACCGAGGAAATTCGCCGCTCGATCCGAACTGACCCAACTCCGCACCAACGCGCCTGCGGTCGCGTAGAACCACATCCCGAGTACCAGGGCGGCGACTGCGGCAACCAGTCCGATGATCTCCCGGCTAATGCCGCGCCGAAAACTCTGGAATACGGAACAGCCGAGGATGACGATCAGGACGTAGTCGAGCCAGTTCATTCAGGTGGCTAAAGATCCCGGCCGGTGATTCGCTTGTACGCCTCGTGATATTTCTCCGAGGTCTTGGCGATTACGTCGTCGGGTAGCGGCGGCGCTGGTGGCTGTTTGTTCCAGGCGAGAGTTTCCAGATAGTCGCGCACGAACTGCTTATCGAATGAGGGCTGCGCACCGCCGGGTTGGTAGCCATCCTGCGGCCAGTAGCGCGAGGAATCCGGGGTGAGGACTTCGTCGGCGAGCAGCATCTTGCCGTCGTGCCAGCCAAACTCGAATTTCGTATCGGCCAGGATAATGCCGCGCGTGGCTGCGTGCGCCGCTGCCTTGCCGTATATGCGCAACGTGAGATCGCGCAACAGGGACGCAGTGTCCAGCCCGACCGTCTTCACCGTCTCTTCGAACGAAATATTTTCGTCGTGGCCGGTTTCGGCTTTTGACGCAGGTGTGTAGATGGGCTCGGGGAGCGCGGCGCATTCGAGAAGCCCGGTGGGCAGCGGGATACCGCAGATCGCGCCGGAACGTTTGTAATCTTTCCAGCCGGATCCGACCACGTAGCCGCGCGCGACGCATTCAATGGGCTCCATGCGGCAGCGCTTCACGAGCATGGAACGGCCTTCCAGTTGATCGCGGTAGGCATGCAGAGGCGCGGGATATTCGTCGACGTTCGCCGTGATGAGGTGGTTCGGAACCAGGTCGCGCAGAAAGTCGAACCAGAAAAGCGACATCTGGGTGAGGACGCGGCCCTTGCCTGGAATGCCCTGCGGCAGAATGCAGTCGAAGGCGGAGATGCGGTCCGTCGCGACTATTAAAAGCGGATCGCCGAGCATCTTGTCGGAGATGCTGTAGACGTCGCGAACTTTGCCACGGGCGATGCGTTCAATCCCGGGAAGCTCGGTGTGTGTGATGACCTGGTTGGTAGGAGTATTAGCCACGAATTCTATTTTGCATCACCGCCCCGCTTCAGGCCGCCGGTCCTTGTGATCGGGCAAAAGTCAGGGTCTACAAGCCGGTCCAGATGTCCCCGAGCGGCAGAACAAAACCTTCGACCGGTCCTTCGCCGGCGATGCTGTCGGCATTGGCTACAACGCGGGGTTCGTCCGTGCCGCGATATACGTACACGCATCGGTTATCGCCATCGATCAGCCATCCGACTTCCACGCCATTCGCGGCCCAGAGGCGCATCTTTTTCCGCGCCGTCGCAAGCCTGTCACTGGGTGACATGACTTCGATCACGAATTGGGGAACCAGATGCGGAAACTGCTGCAGTTCACGTTTTGTCAGAGCCCGAAGGCGTTCCTTCGATACCCAGGCCGCATCGGGGGACAGGCCGGATCCGTCCGGAAGCATGAACTGCGCGCTTGACCCGAAAGCTATTCCGCGCTTGTCGTTCATCGCCCATTGGTTAAGTGCGGTGATGGCTTGCACGGTACGAAAATCGGATTCTCCTCCGGCTGGTGGCACTATAACGATCTCTCCCTCAGGCGTACATTCAACGTTCAAGTCCGGATTCGCGGCACAGAAATCAAAGTACGCTTCGTCCGTGAGCGGATGTTCGCGATCGAGGATCAGAGTCGCCGAAACGGTAGGATCGGGAAGCGCTATCTGCATATCTCTATCATCTCTCACAATAGTGCCGTTTGCTGCCCACGGTTCCGTGGCGCTATTCCCCTTTACCGCTCAACATGAGCTTGCTGTGGTACCGGCTGTAACTGAAATAGATCACGAGGCCGATGGCCATCCAGATAATGAGTCGCGCCCAGTTCGTCCACCCCAGGCCGAAAATCATAGCCCCGCAGGTGAAGATGCCGAGGACCGCCACGACGGGCAACGCGGGCACTGTGAAGCCGCGCTGGATATCCGGCCGCCGCTTGCGCATGATCCACACGCCGATACAAACCAGAATGAAGGCGAACAGCGTTCCAATGCTGGTCATCTCGCCGACAATATCCTCCGGGATGAATGCGGCGAACAGGCCGGTCACTCCAAAGAACAGAATATTGTTCTTGTACGGCGTGCGGAATTTGGGGTGCACGTCGGAAAACATGGCGGGTATCAGTCCATCGCGGCTCATCGAATAGAAGACGCGCGACTGGCCGAGAAGCATCACGAGAATCACCGAGGAAAATCCGAACAGAATAGCCACCGTGGTGAGTTGGGCCAGCCAGCCATAGCCAGTCATGTATTTGGTGATGGCATAGGCAACGGAGGCTTCCTTGCCGGCAGTCCGGAAATCGTTGACCGTGGCCACGCCGCTGAGCACATGAGAAAACAGGACGTAGAGAGTTGTGCAGACTGCCAGTGAGCCGAGAATGCCGATGGGCATGTCGCGCTTCGGATTGATGGTTTCCTGCGCCGCGGTGGAGACTGCGTCGAAGCCGATGAAGGCGAAAAATACCACACCCGCCGCCCCCAGAATCCCCATGATGCCCCCAAACGGATGCGTCACGCCCTCGGGCGTGGTGTAGGTGGTCGCGAGCGGAATGTAAGGCGTATGGTTGGCGGGGTTCATGAAACCCCAGCCGACGATAATGACCGTAATGACGATTGCCAGCTTCGCGATCACGATGATGTTATTCACGAAAGCCGATTCCTGGATACCACGAATGAGCAGCAGCGTCACGAGAAAAAGAATCACGATCGCGGGAAGATTGATAATCCCGTGAACGGGGTTCGCTCCCATGGAACTTTGAAACGGTGAGTGGCACCACTCGAACGGAATTTGGATACCGACGAATTCGAGAACCTTATTGAAATATTCGCTCCACGCGATGGCGACGGTGGCGGCGCCCACTGCATATTCGAGTGTGAGATCCCAGCCGATAATCCATGCCACCAGTTCGCCCATGGTGGCGTACGAGTAGGTGTAGGCGCTGCCCGCGACGGGAATCATGGAGGCGAATTCCGCATAGCAAAGGCCAGCGAACGCGCACCCGATGCCGGCAACGAGAAACGCAATCGTTACTGACGCTCCGGCGCGTTCCGCAATAGCCGCTGCCGTGCGCACGAAAATGCCCGCGCCAATGACCGCGCCGATGCCGAGCGCGATCAATTGCCAGGCGCCGAGCGTGCGCTTCAGCTGATGCTCTTTTTCTTCGCTCTCCGCAAAAATGCGCGATAACGGTTTGACCGCAAAAAGATTCACGTCGATTGACCTTCTTTCCGCCGCCAGAGGAAGTAGACCGGCGCCCCCAGCAGAACCAGAATCAAGCCACGCACGGTGAAGGCGGGCTTGTTCCATAAGAGCAAAATTTCAATGACGCCTGCAACAACAATGTACAGGGCGGGCAGGACGGGGTAGCCCACGGCTCGGTAGGGCCGTTCCATATCCGGACGCGTATGGCGGAGCCGGAACAATCCGCCAATGGTCAGCATGTAGAACAGCAGAACTGCAAAGATAACATAGTCGAGCAGATCGCCGTACTGCCCGCTCAGCGTGAGCAGAATGGTCCAGCCGCATTGCATGTAAAGCGCGAAATCGGGCGCATGCGTTTTCGGATTCAATTCGCCGGCGCGGCGAAAAAACAGGTCGTCCTGCGCCATTGTGTAATAAACGCGCGCGCCGGATAAAATCAGCCCGTTGATGCAGCCAAATGTCGCTACCATGATGGCGGCCGCCATGATTTTTGTCGCGACCGGGCCGAACATAACCGCGACGACCGCCGTGGCGACACGATCTTCCGGCGCGGTCTGGATCTGCGGTAGAGTCAGTACGGAAAGATAAACGAAATTGCAGGCGACGTAGAGCGCGGAGACAATGCCCACGCCCATCCCGAGAGACAGCGGCAAATCGCGCTTCGGGTTGCGCACTTCACCCGCCGTGAACGTGACATTGTTCCATGCGTCGGAGGCAAATAACGGACCCACCATGGCCGTACCTACCAGAGCCACAACCGACCAGCTCCAGGAAGCGCCGTGCCAAAAGTCATGAAAATTAACAGCGAGGGCGGTTGGGTTTCTGCCTAGCAGGAAGCCAAGGCCCGCCAGCCCGAGCAGCGACACAACTTTCGCGACGGTAAACACGTTCTGGACCATCGCGCCCGTGCGTATACCGCGCGTGTTGACAAACGTCAGCGCCAGGACAATCACGATCGCAAGAAGTTGCTGCGTTGTCAGGCCGAGCTTGCCCGAACCGATGAGATAATTTCCAGCCGAAATTGAGGGCAAAAACACGCCGGTGTATTTTGCGAACGCGACAGCCACGGCGGCAATCGTGCCGGTTTGTATTACCACGAAGGTCGTCCAGCCGAACAGGAATCCCCAAAGGCGTCCGAACGCTTCGCGCAGGTAAACGTATTGTCCGCCCGCGTGCGGCATGGCCGCCGCGAGTTCGCCATAACTGAGGGCGGCGATGATGGTGAGCAGCGCGCCCACCAGCCAGCAGACCATGAGCAAGCCCGGCGATTTCACCTGGCGCGCCACGTCCGCGCTGACTATGAAGATGCCGGAACCGATCATGGAGCCGATCACCAGAGTGGTGGCGTCCAGCAGGCCCAGGCCTTTTACCAGTCCGCTTCTTACCGCGCCATCAGCTTTTGCCATTCAGTCATCCGATCTCGCAGCGTTATCTTCGTACACGGCTCAGGATAAAGATCGGCGATGATGGCTACCGAGTCGGCTCCCGCATTCCGGCAAGTGAAAGCATTGTCGCGCGTGATGCCTCCAATAGCAACAAGAGGTTTTGTGGTGAGGGCGCGGATTTCGCGCAGACCGGCGATTCCGACCGTGGGATCGGGGCGGTCTTTGGAGACGGTGGGAAAGACGGGGCCGAACGCCAGGTAGTCGACCGGTTCGGCTGCGGCCGCCAGCATCTGCGCGGGGCCGTGGGTGGAGAAACCAAGGATGGTGGATGGACCGACGACCCGTCGCGCATCCGAGGGCGTGAGATCCTCCTGGCCAACATGCAATGCGGCTTTCAGGATCGCGGCATAGTCGGCGCGGTCGTCCACCACGAACAGGATGCCGGCGGCGCGGCAAACTTCGGCAATTTGTTCCGCGAGCGCAAACGTATCCCGGGACCAGAAGGCTTTGTGGCGGATTTGCAGAATCTGCGCCCTGCCTTCGATCAGACCCTCGGCCGCCGTGACGACATCGAGACCGAGGCGATCGAGAGTAGCGGTATCAAGAATCGGATAGACGGGGGGAAGAGTGAATTGAGCCAAGGACTAATTTAACGTGGGCGGCGAGATTCCGGGCGCGATTCTGCCATCCAGTCACGCGGCGTCTCCTGATCGCGCTCGATGATCAGACCAGAGTTCCGCAAAGGCGATGCTGCAAAGAAATCGGCAAGCCTTCCCTTGCGCTTTGATTTGTTTCCCACTGAGGTATCTGCAGGATGACCTGCCTCAGACGAGCCCTGAAATTTGTCTGCCGTGTATGTCTCTTGACCATTATGGTCACAATCGCACGTATTGCTATTCGCCGCCACCCGAATCCCGTGCCATACTGATCCCTGAAAGGTTGAAAACCATGGCCGCAAAAACCAAGACAACCGCGAAGCGAAGTCTGATCAGGCAGTCGGTCGTGCTGCCCGCGACAGCCGAGAAACTCTACAAAATCTACATGGACGCTGCCCTGCATAGCGCGGCTACCGGCGCGCCGGTAAAGATCAGCGAGAAGCCGGGCAGTCCGTTTAGCGCCTTCGGGGGCGAACTCTGGGGCAGCACGCTCTCGGTGATCGAGTCACGTCTGATCGTTCAGTCGTGGCGATCCAGCAACTTTCACGATACCGATCCGGATTCCACCCTGATTCTCTCTTTCGTCCCCAAAGGCAAGAGCGGGCAGATCGATTTGATCCATATCGACGTCCCGGAACAGGACTATGAGGGTGTCAAGGGCGGCTGGGATACGTACTACTGGGAGCCGTGGCGGAAATACCTGTCGAAGAAGTAAGCCTGGGACACGTCTTTACGCGGCCTTACCGTGCGGCAGCAACTTATTTCGCGCTATCTCCCTCAGGCTCTTCGTGAGGTTTCCAAATACGCGCTCCCGCAAGCCCAGGTAGGGCTGTGTTCCGGCGAATAAATCCTGCATCATCGCCCGGAATGTCGGGCTCAACCGGGTGAACTGAATCATCCGGCTGGTGACCGATCCCCACAGAAAACTGCCATGGAAAAAGTGATTTGCCAGGCGTGAAGCGAATTCGAGATCATCCGATATATCCTGCTGTAATTGCTTTGGATAGCTGCTGTGTGCACCGCTTATAACGGCCTGTGCTGCCAGGTCCGCCGAACGCAGCGCGTAGTACAGACCCTCGCCTGTAATTGGATCCACCAGACCTGCCGCGTCGCCCGTCGCCATCCATCCCTCTCCGGCAATCCGATTCTGTTTCCAGGCCTGCGATTCCAGGCTCGGCAGGACGTGTCCGTAATAGGTCGCGCCGACCTTCGAAATGCCCCGTTCTTCCATGAAACGTTCCAGCCGGGCGCGCAAAGAAGCCGCCGGTTCCTTGCCGCAAATTCCCACCGAGAGATGCCCGCAACGTGGAAAAATCCAGATATAACCGGCCAGGCCTGCGAAGAACTCGATATCGATATGGTCACGTTCCGCCGGAACAAAATAACCGAGGGCCGTCATCGCATCGGAGGGTGTTAGTTCCGTGCCGAGGTTCCGCAGAGGGTTGCGCGCCCCGGCAGCCATGATGCAGAAATCCGCATCCACGGAGCCGTTTTTCGTACGGATATTCCACCCCGTTGCGGTTCGGTTCGCGCCCAATACACGCGTCCGTTCGAGTTGCGCTCCGGCAGCCTGCGCGCGGTCCAGCAGCATGGCGTTAAGATCGTAACGGGAATAAATCAGGATCGGATGGTCGAGCTTCAATCGGGCCGGGGCGCTGCCAGGAGCGGTCAGGACCGAATCGGTCACGACTTTCTTCGGCGTGGCGCCGTCGGTCAGAAATGGATACTGCGAGTAAGCTTTCCAGGTCAGGCCGCCACCGCACGGCTTTTCCCAGGCAAGTTTCTCGTCAAAAACAATTGTCCGGATGCCGGACGCCGCCAGCTTCTCAGCGGCAAACGCACCCGACGGGCCGCCACCAAGGACGGCAACTTTCATTGACTCTGGCCTGTGACCGGATGCCCCGGAGGCAGACTCGGCGACCCGCCGGTCTCCGCGGGATCCGCCATTTCGCCAGCTCCCCCATGGCCCGCCGCGGCTCCTGACGCCCCACCCGCACCCTGCGCGGAAGCCCGGCTCTTGATGTACCACTGGTTATCGTCGTGCCGCTCCATCACATACTGCATCGACATGCCCTGGTCCGGCGACCCGCCCTTCGCCATGAAGGTGACGGTGGCATCGGCTTCCTTGTCGCGGAACGAAACCGAATCCACCACCACGTCCATTTTGGACATATCGAATTTGCCGGCCAGATCGCGAACCACGCCCTGTTTAATCGCCTCGGGCGTATCGTTCTTTTTCGCGCATCCGGTGAGCAGTAGCGCAGCAATAGCAACTGTTGTGAGAATTTTCACTACTCGATTATACCCGCCGCCTCAAACGCCTCCACCAGCCCCGGCACGGTGTGTGGAAACGCTTCGAGCGTCACCGCCACGCCCGCATTTCGCAAGGTCTCGCTCGTGACCGGACCGATGCTGGCGACGCGAATTCCATGCAGGGCCTCAGCCCCGCAGGCCTCGATCAGATTGCTCGCCGTGGACGAACTTGTGAACGTGATCCAGTCCGGATTTGACTCCAGAACGGCCCTCGCGCGGGATTCGAGATCGGCAGGCGCGCCGGTTCGATAGGCCTCCACCACATCGACGGCCGCACCACGCCGCCGTAACTCCTCCGGCAGGATATCGCGCGCCACGGCGGCCCGCGCAATCAGCACTTTCGCGCCCTTTAGATCGAAACCGGCCAGCGCCCGCAGCAGACCTTCTGCGACATATTCTTCCGCCATGACGTCCACTTTCACGTGGAAGCGCTCCAGAGCATCCCGAGTCGCCGGACCGATTGCGCAGAGCTTCCCGCGAATACTGCGCAGATCGCCAGTGCCTGCATCCAGCCTCTCCAGGAAATACCGCACCCCGTTCACGCTGGTAAAGATCAGCCAGTCGTAGTCTCCGAGTTTTCCGATCGCCGTGTCGAGCGCGGTGTAGTCGCTGGCTGGTCGAATCTCGATCGTCGGAAGTTCCAGCACCTCGGCGCCCGATTGCCGGAGAGGCGCACTGAGTGAATCGGCCTGTTCTTTTGCCCTGGTGACCACGATCCGCTGCCCAAACAGCGGCAGCTTCTCAAACCAGCTGAGCTTATCGCGCAGTTCAATCACGTCGCCGACGATGATGGTTGCCGGCGGTTTCATCCCGCGCTCGTGGATCAGCCCGGGTAATGTAGCGAGCGTGCCCGTGATGGTTTCCTGATTCGGCCGCGTACCCCATCGCACCGCCATCGCGGGCGTAGATGCCTTCCGTCCGCCCGCGACGATCAGCGCCGCAATCTCATCGAACTGCGAAAGCCCCATGAAGATCACCAGGGTTTCGGACGTGCCGACTTTTCCCCAATCGATCCTGCGCACGTCATGCCCGGTGATGAAAGTGACTACGGATGTGTGGTCGCGATGGGTGAGCGGAACCCCGGTGTAAGCGGCGATCCCCAACGGCGAGGTCACACCCGGAACAATTTCGAAAGCCAGGCGCGCATCGGCCAGCGCTTCGGCCTCTTCACCGCCGCGCCCGAAAATAAAGGGGTCGCCGCCTTTGAGGCGCACGACATTCAGCCCGCGCCGCCCGCGCTCGACTAACAACTCGCAAATCTGTTCCTGCGAAAACGCGTGGTCCGATTTCTTCTTGCCAACATAGATGAACTCGGCCGATGCGGGCGCAAACGCAAGCAGACTCGGATTCGCCAGGTGATCGTGCAGAACCACATCCGCAATTTCCAGCAGGCGCTTTGCCTTGAGAGTAATGAGTTCCGGATCGCCTGGCCCCGCGCCGACCAGGTAGACCTTGCTCATACCGGATCTTCCCGGGTTCCGTCTCCCGCGCCGTGTTCAACGGACGTCGCGTAAACGGATTCCAGAATCTCGCGCGCCCCGCGTTCCAGCAGCACGCGGGCAACGCTGCGGCCGAGCTCGGCGGGTTTTGTAAATTCGCCGGTTGCCGTGTACCGGATCATCACCGCGCCATCGGGAGAAAATACCGCGCCGGTCAGAAACATTTCGGTATTCTCGAGCGTGGCAAATGCCCCGATCGGCACCTGGCAACCACCGCCGAGTTCGCTCAGCATGGTGCGTTCCGCCGTAACAGGCAGGCGCGTCCACGGATCGTCCAGCGGCGCGCAGGCTTCGAAGCCCGCGCCGGACTGCAGTGTCTCAATCGCCAGCGCACCCTGCGCCACTGCCGGACACATAATATCGGGCCGGAAGGTCTCGCTGATAATGCTGTCCCAGCCGAGGCGCTTCAGGCCCGCGGCCGCCAGCACGATTGCGTCGTACTCGCCACTCTCCACTTTCTTAATGCGCGTATCGACATTCCCGCGTATTGATTGAATATTCAGATCCGGCCGGATGCGCCGCAGTTGAGCGATGCGCCGCAGCGAACTGGTCCCAACCGTTGCGCCGAATTTCAGACTGCGCAATTTGCCCCCGACAATTGCATCGCGCTGATCTTCGCGTTCCGGGATAGCGGCAATCGTGAGTCCTCTGGGTAATTCGGTAGGCAGATCTTTCAGGCTGTGAACCGCCAGGTCGACGCGGCGATCGAGGAGCGCCTCTTCGATTTCCTTTGTGAAGAGACCTTTGCCGCCGACTTTATGCAACGGAGCGTCTGTGATCCTGTCGCCCGTGGTCCGGATCACTTCGATGCGGGTTTCCACGCCGCGCCCTTCGAGGCGCGCTTTGATGTGATTGGCCTGCCACAACGCAAGCGGCGAACCACGTGACCCGATCACGAGCATGATTTCAGTGTAACGAGAGCCCGCTGATGATTTCGCACTACACTCGCCCGTCTGGGCCAAAACCAATGTGGCATTGCGCTTCAGCTTGTACGGCCGAGCGCAGTTCGGCGGCGCCTCTATGAATACGTGCCCGTATTCATGAAAGGGTGCGCGCCTGCCGCGCTTAGCGCTGCAAATGAAATACCCTGCGTATCACTTCAATCGCGTGATTGCCTTCTGGTTCAGAAGCATGGCGGCGTAGTTCCGAAATAGGGCCGTGCGCAATCTTATTAACGATTGACCGCGTGATTGCCTCCAGGCGCTGCCGCTCTTCCGGCGTCATCCCTGGCGTGCGTCGAATCGCGCGCTCCACCTCCGCAGCGCGAATCTCTTCCAGTTGCTCCTGCAGATTGACGATTGTCGGTGCAACCCCTTCGATCCGCAACCGGGCCATCATCAGTTCCACCTCTTCGGCAATGATGGTCTCCGCCTGCTCAGCGTGTTTGCCGCGCTCCTTCAGGTTCGCGTTGACGACGCCCGCAAGATCGTCCACCGAATAAAGAAACACGCCTTCGATTTTGTCCACGTCCGGATCGATATTCCGTGGCACTGCGATATCGATCAGGAACATCGGCTTGTTCTTTCGCTGGCCGATCACGCGCTGCATTTCATCGCGCGTCAGAATGTACTGCGTCGCGCCGCTCGACGCAATCACGATATCGATCTCATGCAGCATCGCCGGAAATGCTGTATACTCCACGGCGCGCCCGTCGAACATCCGCGCCATTTCCTCCGCGCGGGAAAAGGTCCGGTTCGTGACGAAGATTTTGTTCGCGCCGGAGCGCCGCAAATGCTTCGCCGCAAGCTCGCCCATCTTGCCCGACCCGATAATCAGCACCTTCTGGCCGCTCAGGGATCCGAAAATCCGCCGCGCCAGTTCCACCGCGGCATAGCTGACCGAAACCGCCATCTGTCCGATCCCCGTCTCCGAGCGAACCCTTTTGGCTGCGCCGAACGCGCGTGTCAGCACGGTTTCGAGCAGGCCCCCAACCGAACCCTCGGCCTTCGCCGCGGCATACGCAGCTTTCATCTGCCCCAGAATCTGCGGCTCGCCCACCACCATGGAATCCAGACTCGCGGCCACACGAAAAATATGCTGAATCGCCTCGCGCGATTCGAGCCGATACAGATGACCGTCGAACTGCGCAAGAGCACCCTGCCACTCCATGAGAAACCGATCCAGCACCGGGCCGGGCTCCATGTCATCCGCTGTTGAGATAGCGAGCTCGACGCGATTGCACGTGGAAAGGACAACCGCCTCGGCCGCGCCCAGCCGCTGCAACTCCTGCAACGCGCGCGGCAGCGAGCTTTCGGTGATAGCCAGTTTCTCCCGCAGATGAACGGGCGCCGTCTTGTGGCTCAGTCCTGTGAGTAGCAGCTTCATTACAGGAGACGATTCTGCAGGCCCGCATGAGCGGCCCACGTGACAGCGCAGAAAGCGAGCGCGACAAGAGAAAGAATGGCAGCCTTGCGGCCTCGCCAGCCCGCGCTCACGCGAAAGAAAACCAGTGCGAGATAGATGCCCCAGGTCACAAACGAGAGCGTGATGCTGCTGTTACCGATCCAGCGTGTGCCGTGCTCAATGAACGCCCAGACGATGGCGATGATCACTCCTATCGTAATGAACACAAACCCCGCGCTGAGCGATTTCAGAATCAGATCGTCCAGCGTGCCCAGCGGCGGCAGCATTCGATAGATGGACGGCACGACTTTCCGTTTCAGCTGCCGTTCCTGGATCAGATAGAGCACGGAGCCGATGGCCGTGAAAAGAAGCGCCACATATCCCAGAAGCTCAGCCACGATGTGTACGATGAGCCATGTTCCACGCGCAGTCTCGCTGCTCCACGGGGAAATCGGGCTGCGCAGGGCGGCCATGAACGTCATCAGGAACACCAGCGGAAAAATGAAAACGCTGAGGCTGGCGGCCTCATCCTGATAGCGCCACCGAATCGCCAAAAAGGTCACCGCGACAATCAGCCCGCACAATGACATGCTTTCCAGAATGTCGCTTGCTGGAAAGTGGTGCATCGCGAGACCCTGCTCCACAAGCGAAACCACATGAAACATCACACCGATACCGAACAGTCCCGCCGCCACGCGAAAAAAACTCTCGCGCCGCCGCAGGATGGTCGCCGTGGCGTCGACAAGGCCGACAAAATAGAGGCATGCCGCGACGCGCAGCCAAAGAATGCTGGATTCTCCCATTGGAAAGGGTTTCTCTTACAAGTATAGGGGGACGGAGCCGGATACCGCAGTCCAGGCACGCAAGTTGCGGTAATCTCAGTCATGCCTCCGGAAGGACCACCATGATCCCTCGAATAGCCGTTGGTGGCATCATTTTTCTCGCGGTGAGCTTCGGTCAAGCTCCGGTGGCGCAGCCCGAACGTCCGCGATTCGAGGTTGTCTCGATCAAACCATCCCCCGAGCCGACGCCAGAGACCATCCTATCCGGCACCGGGCGCCCCGTTTTCAACGTCGAAGCGGCCCGCGTTCAGATCAGTAGCTACTCGCTGCTCTTTCTCCTGACGAGAGCTTTTCGAGTCCAGTTGCCTCAGGTAGACGCGCCCGATTTCGCTCGCAGCGAGTATTTCGAAATACGGGCCGCTCTTCCGGCAGGAGCGGCACGCGAGCAGGTCCCGGAGATGCTCCAGACCATGCTCGCGGAGCGGTTCAAGCTCGCATACCATCGCGAGACCCGCGAATACCTGATGACCGTGGTGACTGTCGGGAAGAGCGGCATGAAGCTCCCGCGCCTTCCGGATGGCGCCACGGTACCGTCGACCTCAAGCCGCCTTCCCGACGGACCAGGAGAACGACCCAGACTGGCAACGTGGCCTCTTTGTTTCCGGTTATGGACTCCTTCGGCGGGCTCCAGATGGTGGATGAAACGGGACTGGACGGAATTTACACCTGGGTTCGGGATCTCCCCCCGCCCACTCCGGACAAGAGCTTTCAGGATCTTACGCAAGACTCCTTCAGAGCCATGATCGAAGCCGCTGGCCTGAAGATGGAGACACGCAAAGTCCCCGGCGAGACGATCGTCGTCGACCGTCTGGAGAAGAAGCCGACGGACAACTGATTTGCGCGTTCCCCAGTGAATCTGTCAAGATAATACGCGTGACAAAGACAATATTTCTGGTTGCGGCCCTGGCTGGCCTCGCGGGGACCGTCCTGCACGCGCAGGACGCAACCGGCGATTGGCAGGGAACGCTGAAAGCGAGCGGCGTCGAAATCCGCATCGTGGTGCATATTTCGAAGAACCCCCTGGGGAACCTGAGTGCTACGTTCGATAGTCCCGATCAGGGTGCCACAGGTATAAAGGTGGGGCCAATCGACCTGCGCGGGATGAAGCTCAGCTTTGCCGTCAACTCGCTGGAAGGTAGTTATGAAGGGACGCTGAACGATGCCGGGACTGCTATCAGCGGCACCTGGACGCAGCACCTCGATTTCCCATTGGATTTTCAGCGTATGAAGACGGCGGCGAAAATCGAGCACAAGCCGGCCCCGCCTTCCGATATCGACGGCGCGTGGTTCGGGACGCTGGATACGGGCGCGGCAAAAATCCATCTGGTCTTTCATATCGTCAATACCGAAGATGGCTTGATGGCGACCATGGATAGTCCGGATCAGGGCGCAAAGGGGATACCGGTGACTGCGGTTACGCGCAACGAGACGGTGCTCAAACTGGAAATGAAACAGCTGACTGGTGGGTTTGAGGGCAAGATCTCCGCCGACGCTTCTATGATCGAAGGCCGTTGGACACAGGGCGGCGGTAGTCTGTCACTCACGTTGGCGCGCTGAAAGACAATGCGGAGCCCCGGTCCTCTCCTCTCCTCTCCTCTTGCCACTGTGACTTCGGACGCATGCCAGGGGGTGTTACTTCTCTGTCGCCACCGGCTGAAATTCTCGTATCGGAACTAACAACCCGGCCTCGGTGTCGTCCAAACCTGCGATTCCGGTGAGTCTGAGGAGGACTATGCGAATCCAGAAAGTTTTCGTCACCACCGTTGTTTTGATTGCAGGCGCTGCGTTATTCGGCCAGACACCCGCATTTGAAATCGTGTCGATCAAGCCAGCGCAGGGCGGCGCGGTCGGGCTGTTCACCTATCCGGGAGGCCGCATCATCGCCAATTCCCTAACGCTCGAAATGCTGATGGAAGAGGCGTTCGACGTTCAGGAATTCCAGCTATCTGGCGGCCCGGGCTGGATGCGCACGGATCGTTACCAGATCGAGGCGAAGCCGCCCGCTTCATCCGCCCTGGTCAACGCGAAGGCGTCACCACCGGATCGTCCGAACGATGAGCAGCGGCAGATGCTCCAGGCGCTGCTCGCGGATCGGTTTCAACTGAGGATTCACCGCGAGGCGAAAGACGGATCGGTCTATCTGCTGGTGAAAAGCGGAAAATCCCTGAAGTTACAACCACCGAAGAATACGGACGAATCCCCCTGGGCCGGCGGCCTCGGTGGAGGCAATATATCCGGTGACGGACTGGCCGGCAAGAACATCTCGATGGCCCAATTCGCGAAGCGCTTAACCAGGTTCATGGGACGTTCCGTGATCGACAGGACCGGCCTCGAAGGGTCTTTCGATTTCCTGTACGATCAGGTTTCCGACGAGCCGCATCCCGATGTTTCGGCTTGGATCGTCACGTCGGTTCAGGCGCTCGGTCTCAGGCTGGAAGCATCCAGAGGTCCTGTGGAAACGATCGTTATCGACCACGCGGAGAGGCCTTCCCCGAACTGAATTTCGCATTGGCGTTTTCGGGCGGAGATTCTCTGCCTGGCGTAAGGGGATAATAGAAAAGGAAGTGAGCTGCCATGACGATCGAGATTCGGAAACCCGAACTGGAAGCGCTTATTCTGGAACAGATGCGACACGGCCAGGATGTCGAAGATATTTTGATGCGTGCGTTTCAACATCCGTCTTCCGAGCGGGCGGACAAGCGGCCCGATTGGCGGTCGATGCGGGGCATGGCGCGCGGTGGGCAGGAAAGTCTTACCCAGGCTCTGATGAAAGAACGAGCCGCGGAAAACGCTCATGACGAAACGCGAGTCTGAAGCCGGCAAACCTAAAATAATTGATTCGTGGGCAATGATCGCCTGGGCTGCGGAGGAGCCCGGCGCTTCCGCCGTGCAGGATCTCTTCGAGAGGGCCGAGTCTGACGGTCTGCAACTATTCATGAGCGTTCTCAACGTGGGAGCGACCTTCTATATTCTGGCCAAGCGCCGGAATGCAGCTCTTGCCGAGCAGTTCCTCAACTCTCTTCCATCGCTCCCGATTCGCATCGACGTCCCCGATCAGGACGGAGTGATGGCTGCTGCCCGCGTCAAAGCTTCGCATACCGTTGCCTATGGCGATTCTTTCGCGATTGCGCTGGCTCAGGCCAAAGGCGGCAGCGTGGTCACAGGTGACGACGAGATCCGCCGATGTGCTTTGGTTCCGGCTGACTGGCTCGGAGATCAACCGTCCGTCTCCGCCTGAGTTTCCGACCCGCGCTGCTTTGGCTCCAATGCCCCCTCTGCCAGAATAAAGAAATGGCCGATCCCCGCTTCTTCGTGCAGAATTTCGGCTGCCGCGCAACGCAGGCGGATGGAGCGGCTCTCGAAGCGCAACTCAGCGGACGCGGCTTGCCGCTCGCGGCCACGCGGGAAGCGGCCGACGTCGTCATCCTGAACACCTGCACCGTCACCGCCACTGCCGATGACGATGCACGATCCACCATACGCCGTGTTCGCCGCGAAAACCCGTCGGCTCGCATTCTCGTCACCGGCTGCTACGCCCAGCGCGCACCCGAAGAACTAGCGAAGATGGACGGCGTCGAATGGGTGGTCGGCAATTCCCACAAAACACAAATCGCCGACCTGCTGGCCAACTCCGTGCGAACCGACGTCGCGCCCTATCACAGCCAGATCCTCACCGGCGATATTTTCGAAACCCGCGACATCCTCACCGCGCCCATTCCCGAAGCCGACTCCATCGCCTCCGCCGACCGCACCCGGCCCAATCTCAAGATTCAGGACGGCTGCCACAATCGCTGCTCATTCTGCATCATCCCGTTCGTGCGCGGCGGCAGCCGTTTTGTCGGCGCGGATCAAGTGATCGCGCAGGTCCGGGCACTCGCCGCCACTTACAAAGAAGTAGTCCTCTCGGGCATTAATCTCGGCCGTTGGGGCAGGGAAGCGGGCAGCACCGCGCGTCTTGCCGATCTGCTTCGCCGCATCCTGGATGAAACAACCATCGACCGCCTCCGTCTCAGTTCCATCGAGCCGATGGATTTCACCGACGACCTGCTCGGTCTCATGGCCGGGACGCCGCGCATTTCCAAGCACGTCCACGCCCCACTGCAATCCGGCTCCGACACCATTCTCCGCCGCATGCACCGTAAGTACCGCCCGCGGCACTATGCCGACCGTCTTTCTATCGCGCGCCACCTGATGCCCGATGCCGCAATCGGCGCCGACGTGATGGTCGGCTTCCCCGGCGAATCTGATGCGCTCTTCGAAGAATCCCGCCAGTTCATCGAATCGATGCCCTTCACCTATCTGCACGTTTTCACTTACTCGGAACGCCCCGGCACTCCTGCCGCAGCGATGCCGGATCAGGTGCCTATCCGTATCCGCCGCGATCGCAATCGCGTACTCCGCGAACTCGCTGCCAAAAAGAACGAGGCATTTCGCACGAGCCTGCTGGGCCGCGACTTCATGGCGATCACGCTCGACCCGCCCGGACGCGCCCTCACCGACAACTACGTTCAGGTCGTGCTCGACATGCCCTACTCTCCGAATCGTCTGGTGCGTCTGCGTCCGCGCGCACTCACGGAAACCGGCGTCATCGCATCTTTTGTCTCCGTGCAATGAAAAACGATCCCACGGAATCCGCGCTCGCCCGGCTTGACGAGATTCCCCTCCACACTCCAGCCGGCAAGACTGCATTCAGTAAAGCGCTTACAGCCAAATCGAACCTGGTGATAGCGAAAGCCGCGCGTCTGCTCGGCGCTGCCCAATGGCTCGAACTGAACGACGAAATGGCGGCAACCTTCGACCGCCTGCTCCCTGAAGGCTCATCCCTCGACAAAGGCTGCGCCGCCATGATCGCCATTGCACGCTCCCTGATCCAGCTCGATTACGATGGGCCTGACCTCTACCTCCGCGGTATTCATCACGTTCAGATGGAAGCCTCCTGGGGCCCGGCCGTCGACACCGCCGCGGAACTTCGCGAAGTCTGCGCCATGGGCCTTGCCAACAGCGCGTATCCGCACAAGCTGCGCGAACTGGTCCCATTGCTGGTCGATAAAGAATGGCGTGTGCGCGCGGGAGCGATTCGCGCCATCGCTGTTGTCGGAACCGAAGCTGCGTCCCTGCTGCTGCGCTTCAAAATGCTGTCGGGCGATCGGGATCCCGAAGTGATGTCGGATTGCTTCACCTCCGTGCTCGCTCTCGAAGGCAGCGAGGGCGTGCCGCTGGTCGCGAATTTTGCGGCATCGGGAAAGCCCGAAGTCCGCGAAGCCGCCATTCTGGCGATGGGAGCCAGCCGCCGTACCGACGCCGTCGAATGGCTGATCGCGGAGTTCGCAAAAACAGCCGATCCCGCGGGCCGCAAGTGTATCCTCTTATCGCTCGCGACATCCCGCGTGGAAACCGCGGTGCTGTTCCTGCTGAACCTGATTCGCACCGGGACTGCCTCCGCCTCAACGCTCGCGGTCGGCGCGCTCTCCATTCACGCGAGGGACGCGCAGTTACAAGCGCAGGTAGAAGAGGCCCTCCGGTCACGCCCTGCAACATCTTAACCAAATATTGTTTGATCGGTCGCCCGCCACGCACAGCCATTCTCTAAACTGGTAGTGGATGCATAGCAGCCTCTTGATAGCCGTCGCCCTGACCCTGGTCGGTTTCAGCGCGGAAAATGCCAACTACGATGCTGCCCGTCAGGGTCAATTGCCCCCGGGTTGGAGCGCTCCCGCCAGCCGCGACTGGGAAGTGCGTTCCGATAAGACCGCGCCCAGCCATCCGAATGTTTTGAAGGGCACGTCTGGCGTGGCGGGGGAGTCCGCATTACCCGTCGCCCTGTTTGACAAGGTGGTCTGCCGCGACGGAGACCTGTCGGTCAAGTTTCGCATCGATGGCAGTCAGCGCGGCAATGCGGCCGGCATCGTCTGGCGCTATCAGGATCCGAAGAACTACTATCTGCTCACGATCAGTGCCGACGACAGGAACATCGTGCTCCAACGGATTCGTAACGGCGCTTCCGAGGTCATTTCCACCAGTGGCGGCAGGCCCGCTTCCGTGGGTGTTGCCGAAGATATCCGGGCGGGTCAGTGGCATGTCGTCAAGGTCACCTTCCGGGGCCCGAAAGTGCAGGTTTTCTTCGGCAATCGCAGCATCTTCACTGCCGAGGATTCGGGCCTCCCGGGGGCGGGTAAGACCGGTCTGTGGGTCAAAGGCGCAAGCGGCGCGGCTTTCGACGACTTTCGAATCGACAAAAAAAGCTGAGTTGCATCGTTTGCGGCGACGCGTAATAATTCCTTGTCCCGCCCGTCTTAGCTGATGACGCGCCCATTTCGCGCTAGCATTAAAGGAGAGACTATGCGGACCACGTACCTGATTACCGGATTTTCACTGACAGCGCTGCTTTACGCGACAGCGGCGAGTGGGGCGGACCCCCGGCTGATGAACCTGGTGATGCCGGATGCCAGCAGCCTCGCCGGCGCCAACGTCACTAACGCGGAGATTACGCCGTTCGGCCAGTACGTGCTGACGCAATTGACATCCACGGTGAACCAGCAGCTTCAGAAGTTTATTACCACCACCGGGTTTGACCCCCGCCAGGACCTCTCTGAAATCCTCGCCGCTTCGTCCGGGAATGTCACTAACCCGTCAGGTCTGGTGCTCGGGCTCGGTAACTTCCCCGTGGCACAGATCACCACCGCGATCACGGCGACCAAAGGCACGCAGGGCACCGCCCCGACCGTGCAAACCTATAACGGCGCGACCCTGATCACGGACGGAACCGGAAAGACGGCGTATTCGATCGCCTTTCTCGGAACCACGATTGCCATCATCGGCGACACCGCATCCGTGAAAGCGGCGATTGACCGCTCGACGGGCGCGAATTCGATCACTCCCGCGCTGGCCGTTCAGGTACAGGCTCTCAGCACGACCGAGGACGCGTGGGCGGTTACCGATAGTCCGATGACTTCGCTGATCCCCGAGCTGGGCGCTTCCGCTGTGGGAACTCCGCTGCCGCAACTTGGCCAGATGTTCAGCGGTATCCTGGGTTCCAGCGGTGGCATTAAGTTTGGCAACACGGTCGTGATCACCGGCCAGGCTCTGACGAACGATGCAGGCACGGCGAAATCGCTGGCCGACGTGTTGCAGGCGCTGGTCTCCATCGCGTCGATGGCGGGCGGCCAGAATTCAGAGATGTCGTCCATCGCCCAGCTTCTGCAGGGCCTGAAAGTGACTGCGGATGGCACCACGATCAATATCGCGCTGAGTATCCCCGAGACGCAGCTTGAAACGATTCTGAATTCGCTGAAGAATCAGGCGAAGCCGGCCGCGAAGGCTGCAGTCAAGCCCGCCATGTTTCTCCGCCAGTAGCCCCTAACTGCGCCGGCAACGAGCCAGGCAATTTGTAGGTACACGCTTATACGGCCGAGCGTCGCTCGGCCTCGTGGCGCTTCGCCGCGTCCTGACAGCAAGGGGAAAACACCACCCCGCTGATAATTTCGAAACTTCTCGAATAACTAAACCTGTGGGACAGGCGGTTCCGCCCAATGCCACTTAGATAAGGAATCTGCCTCTTGTTTGCAATCAGTTACAGGCATGCAATGTGGGGCGGGCCGCCCGGCCAGGCCGGTTGGCCTTCCTGGATTCAGTCAAACTGGATGCCTCCCCGGCTCGCAATAACATGATTCACCGCGCAATCTCGAACGCACGATCCTGCGCATGATGATTCCGCACACATTGAGCCGTCGCGCACAGGCCATTCAGAATGCCGCCCGGCAACTCGCCTCGCCACAAGGCGCGGCCGGAGCCAAATTCCACCCGCAGTCCCGCGCACGATTGCGTATGATGGGCCTGCGCCATCACGATCAGCGCTATTCGCGTGTTCTCCACCGCATGACGCAGCCGAAACCAGGAAGCCAGCGGCACGCGCTGCACCGTTTTCAGCGGCGTATTGCCCAGATCGATCGCCACCACCCCGAAGCCTCCCCCCTGCACCAGCAAATCTGCGGCGCGTATGGCGTGCTCCACGTTACCGCCGCAACGCACCCACAATACCTGCGAAAGTCTCACTCCGGCCGCAGCGGCGTTTGCCGGATCGAAAGTATCGTTGGCGTCGAGCAGCGCGCAAAACTCCTGCCGCGAAGAAGCTCCGGCCAGCAGCGAATAGAGCAGGGAAGTGCGCCCGGAAGAAGCCGGCCCGGTGATCTCCGTCAGCGTCCCGCGCGGGATCTCGCCCACGGCCGAGGGCAGCGTTTCCTCCCTGAGCTTTTTCCGCGAAAAGCCAGCTTCGCAACGTTCGCCCAGCGAGGCTTGAATTTGTTCTTTGAGAATCGCGGATGACACTGGCATATTCGGCTTATGTTCGCCTATAATCAGGGTCGGTGTCAATGGCTTCTGCTTATATTGAATTGCATGCGCGTTCGGCCTTCAGCTTTCTGCGGGGAGGTAGCACGCCGGAGGATTATGCCATTCAATGCAATGAGTTAGGACAATCTTCTATGGCGTTGCTTGATGTGGATGGCGTATACGGAGCCCCGCGTTTTCATCAGAAAATGATGAAAAACAGTCTTACCCCTCACATCGGCGCCGAAGTCATCTGTACCGATGGCGTGCGCTACCCCTTACTGGTCTCGAACCGGCGCGGCTATCAGAATCTGTGCCGCATGATTTCGCGTATGAAACTGCGCACGGCCAAACACCCGAAACCGGGGAGGGAAGCCGCCGTCACTCACGAAGAACTGGAGGAATTCTCCGAAGGTCTGATCTGCCTGAGCGGCGATGAAGATGGACCTCTCGCACAGGCTCTCAACAAAGGAACCGTCGAACGCCTGCAACGCATCTTCGGCAAAGCCAATGTCTATCTGGAGCTCCAGCGCCACTTTCACCGGGAACAGGAAGCGCGCAACCAGGCCGTAATCGAACTGGCGCGCGGCATGAATGTGCCTCTCGTGGCCACTAACGGAGTCTGCTATGCGCACCCCGGCCATCGCGAATTGCTCGACGTCTTCACATGCCTGCGCCATCATACGACTCTGGCCGGTGCCGGGCGTCTGCTGACGCGCAACTCGGAACGCTATCCGAAATCCACGCCGGAAATGATCCGGATCTTCAGGGATGTCCCCGACGCCATTGCCAACACATCGGAGATCTCTTCACGGCTGCAGTTCACGCTGGCGAAACTCGGCTACCAGTTCCCGCATTATCCTGTTCCCGACGGCCACACGGAAGATAGTTATCTCTGGAAGCTGACGGAAGAATTCGCCCGCCGCCGTTATCGCGATGGATATGAGAATGCGCGCCCGCAGATTGAAAAAGAACTCAGGATGATCGCAAAACTGGGATTCTCCGGCTACTTTCTGATCGTCTGGGACATCGTCCAGTACTGCAAAAAACAGGGCATTCTGATTCAGGGCCGGGGTTCGGCGGCCAACAGCGCCGTCTGCTATTCACTCGAAATCACAGCGGTGGATTCTGTCCACTACAAACTCCTTTTCGAACGGTTTCTGTCCGAGAATCGCCACGAATGGCCGGATATCGATCTCGACCTTCCCTCCGGCGAGCAGCGCGAGAAAGCGATCCAGTACGTCTACGAACGCTATGGACAATTAGGCGCGGCGATGACGGCCAACGTCATTACGTATCGCGGCCGTTCCGCCGCGCGCGAGGCAGGGAAGGTCATGGGCTTCGATGTGGGAACGCTCGGCAAGCTCGCAAAGCTGGTGCCTGTATGGGGCTGGACGGACGATTCCGACAAGCCCGCCAAACAATTCCGCGAAGCAGGGCTGGATCTGAGAGATAAGCGGATCCGGAAGTTTCTGGATCTGGTCACCGGCCTTCAGGATCTGCCGCGTCACCTGGGCCAGCATTCAGGAGGCATGGTGATCTGCCAGGGACAACTCGATTCCGTTGTCCCGCTGGAACCTGCATCCATGCCGAACCGCGTAGTCGTGCAATGGGATAAAGACGATTGCGCCGATATGGGTATCGTCAAAGTCGATCTGCTGGGATTGGGCATGATGGCGGTGCTGGAAGAATCCGTCGAGCTGATAGACCGGCATTACGGCGAAAAAATCGATCTGGGGCATCTGCCGCCGGACGACCCCAAAGTCTATGCCGCACTCCAGCAGGCCGATACCATCGGACTTTTTCAGGTGGAAAGCCGTGCACAACAAGCGTCATTGCCTCGGATGAAGCCCGAAAGATTTTATGACCTGATAGTGCAGGTGGCTATTGTTCGTCCAGGCCCGATTGAAGGCAAGATGGCACATCCATATCTGAAGCGTCGGCAGGGAAGAGAGAAACCCGAACCGCTGCACGAATGTCTGCGCGAAATTCTGGATCGCACTCTGGGAGTGCCGTTGTTTCAGGAGCAGCTTCTAAGAGTAGCCATGAAGGCTGCCAATTTTACCGGCGGTGAAGCGGAAGAGCTTCGCCGGGCTTTCGGCTTCAAGCGTTCCGAAAAACGCATGAAAGAGCTGGAAGGGAAGCTGCGGGCGGGGATGACCCAAAACGGCATCACGGGAGAACCGCAGGAAAAGATACTCAAAGCCATTGCATCCTTTGCGATGTTTGGATTCCCGGAATCTCATGCCGCCAGCTTTGCGCTGCTCGCCTACGCCAGCGCTTATCTGCAGACTTATTACCGGGCGGCCTTCACCTGTGCATTACTCAACAATCAGCCCATGGGTTTTTATAGTGCCTCCACGCTGATTAAGGATGCGCAGCGTCATGGCTTGCGAATGCTGCCCGTGGATATCAACCGTTCCGGAGCTATCTGCACAATCGAAGATTCCCATCTTCGTCTGGGATTGAATTACGTAAGGGGGTTACAAAAAACAGTCGCTGAAACCATAGCCGAGTTTCAGCCATTCACCAGCATTGCCGATCTTACAGGACGAGTACCCGAGCTTCGCAAAGAGAATCTGGAAACGCTCGCTGTCATCGGCGCGCTGAACTCCATTGGAGCCAAACACCGAAGAGATGCACTATGGCAGGCATCCTGGCTATCGAAGCCAACCGGCACGCTCTTACGCAGCGTCACCGAATCCACCCCGGAAGCTCCACTGCGTCAAATGAGCCTCGAAGAGCGCCTGGTTTCCGACCATGCAGGCACCGGCCTGACGATCGGCAAACATCCGATGGCGTACCGCCGGGCAGAAATGGACAAACTGCGAGTCATACCAGCCGCGAAACTCCCGTCGATCCCCAATGGCCGGATTGTCCGCGTGGCCGGTAATATCATCGTGCGTCAGCGCCCTGGGACAGCCAAAGGGATTCTGTTCATGAGCCTGGAAGATGAAACCGGGATATCGAACGTTGTCGTGATGCCGGATCTTTTCGAAAGCCAACGCCTGGAAATTCTGGCGCATCCGTGGGTGATGATCGAAGGCAAAATGCAGAACGTGGATAACGTGATGCACATACGGGCGAACCGAATTGTTCCGCTATCGAATCCGCTGGAAATCGCGAGCGCCTCACACGATTTCCATTAGCTACGCTGCGTCGGCCTGACGGGTCCGCATATCGGCAGTGCGACCCCATTGACACCATAAGGGCCCGCCGCAACTTCCGATAACGTATATTATGTTAAATTATCCTCGCGGCACGAATCGCAGCCCCACAGAATTCATGCAGTACCGCATCCCTCCCGGCGGCGGACCATCGTCGAACACATGCCCCAGATGCGCCTCGCAAAGCGTGCACGCTACCGCTGTCCGCCGGATTCCGAACGTAGCATCCGGCGATTCCACCACATTCTCCTTAGCCATCGGCTCCGTGAAACTCGGCCAGCCGGTTCCTGAGTTGTATTTTGTCTTCGAATCGAACAGCGCGGTCCCGCAACAAACGCAGCGATACAGGCCATCGCCTTCAAAATTCCAGTAAGCGCCGGTGAACGCCAGTTCCGTATCGGCACGCCGCGTCATCTGAAACTCATCGACCGCAAGCCGTCGGCGCCATTCATCGTCGGACCGGTGAATCCGCAACTTTCGCACGCGTCCCGTGAGCCCGCCATGATCGTCGAACACCGCGATTGTCACCAGAACCGGAAGGGAAGCCACCCTCTCCAGTTCCCTGCTCTGGCTCTCGAATCGCCAATAGACCCCCGAGCCAATGACAACTGCGCCGATGAAGACGCGCCGGGTGAGATCCATCTCACATACCCAGGAAATAATCTTTGCGTAACCCCTGGCGGAGCAGGCTTGCCGTAGCCGGGTTGATCCACTGCGGAGCCCGCCCCAGCGATTCAACAATCTCCGGCGATTTCATTCCCGGCCGCCAGTGGCCAATCCCGATGCAGTTCATCGCCTTCCGGTCATTCGGCTTGGCAGGCGAGAAGATTGTCGGGCTCTTGTAAGCGCACTTGTCACCCGTGGCGATGGCTACAAGAACATCACCGTCATCACTGACGGATACCAGATCGTGAGTGCTGTCCGTTGCATCGGCCGATTCGGCGCATTGAGAACCGCCCTCGGCGCTCCACACGCATAACGGCTGCCGGTCGCTCGCAAATGCCAGATACTTCCCGTTCGGGCTCATATTGAACTCGTAGTATGCAGCGGCCTCGGCCGGAGCCACGTGCGCCTGCGGCGGCAGTCCTTCGGACAGTATCCGGTCCTGTTCCGCGATACCTGCGACGACCTTACGGTCCGCGCTGCACCGAAACCAGGTATAGGGGTCGAACGAAACATCCGCGCCCGTCAGAACGTCCTTGCGCACGGGGACCCGCTTCGCATCAAGTACCCCGAACAACCCTCCGCAAGTGCTGATCAATGTCGGAACGCTGCCTCTGATTTTATTAAACAGAGGTTTGCCCGACTTCAATTCGACCATCCGAACCATATCGAAGACGCCCTGTGAGCCCGGCACCACCTGAATTCCCTGTTGCAGAGAACCCGTGCCCTGCTGCTCGATATACGAAGTCACAACTCCGAGGACGCCCGGCTCTTCCGCGATCGCAAAGGAGTTCAGCTCGCCGTGTCGCGTAATCCGATCCTCCCGCCCTTCGCAGGAAATCACGACAGACCCGCTTCGCAAAAATGCGAAACACAAATTCGCGTCGGCCGCGAACGCATTCGTCGCCGCCAGCACTCCGATCAGTAAAGCGACTCGCCTCATGATTATCCCGAAAGCCGCGCGGGTTCCCGCGCCTGCCGGATGAGCGAGTCTTCCATCCTGAAATTCAGCTTGCGATTCTCGCCGTGCCGAAGGTACCACTTATACGTCTCCTTCAGCCCCTCCGCGAACGGCGTCAGGCTCATCCCGAAGACGCGTTTCACCCTGCCGATCACCATTGTGATGGGAGGAACGTCGTAGTACTCGCCGAAATAGAGCGGCTCCGCGAAAGCATTGCCGCCTTCGTGCGCGATCAGGCTCCGGGGAACTCTCACAACCTCGGCTTCCCTGCCCGCGGCTTTCGCAAATGCGTGGACCGCATCCACCTGCGTCAGCGCTTTCTCATCGGCGACGTTGAACGCCCGCCCCGGCGCCGTATGTTTATCGAGAGCGTGAAAACAGGCCTCCACCAGATCGTTCACAAACACGAACTGCATCAGCCGATTCCCGTCACCCGGAATGATGATGGGCCGTCCCGCCTTCAGCCGGTCCCAGAAAAAAGCCTCGCGATAAAACGGATTTTCCGGCCCGTAGACGAACGGCGGCCGCATCGTGACCACGGGGAATTTCGATTCGTGATACATGCGAAACAGAGCCCGCTCGCTCGACGCCTTATTCCGTATGTAGGGGTTGGTGTGGGCTTCGGATGCAAGCGGATCGTCTTCGGCATGGTTCAAACCGTCGCCATACGCCGCCACGCTGGACATGAAGACGTACCGCGTGAGATCGCCGGGAATCGCCCGCGCGCAGGCTTCCACCTGATGGCCGGTGGTTCCACGTTCCCAGTCATACGCGATGTCGTAAACGGCGTCGAACCGCTGGCCGGACAGTGCAGCCCGCACGCTGGCGGCGTCGTTTCGGTCCGCTACGGCGTTGTGTACACGCTTGCCAAACGGATGCTCGGCACGCCTGTGCAGAACCGTAACGTCATGGTCAGCAGCCAGCAAACGCTTCACCAGCGCCTTGCCAATAAAAAGTGTCCCGCCAATGACCAGAACCCGCATATCGTGTTTAATCGTCTCAGTTTATGGACGCACGAGATGTTCCCGCGTTACCGCCGCCCATGGGGATTATCATAAATCCTCGCAGGTTCTGGCAAGCCGGGCGGGTATGGAATGCCTCAGTCGTAGTACTCAAGGCCGAGGTGGGTGATGAGCTGCTCGCCCTTCATCCAGCGGAGCGTGTTCTTGAGCTTCATGAGCTGGATGAAGATATCATGTTCCGGATAGAGGCCCGGGGCCGTCATCGGACCCTTGAAGTAGAACGAAAGCCATTCCTGGACCCCGCGCATTCCGGCGCGCTGCGCCAGATCCATGAACAACACCAGATCGAGGGCCAAAGGCGCGGCCAGGATCGAATCGCGGCAGAGGAAATCCACCTTGATCTGCATCGGATAGCCCAGCCACCCGAAGATGTCGATGTTGTCCCAGCCTTCTTTGTTGTCGCCCCGCGGCGGATAGTAGTTGATCCGAACCTTGTGGTAAATGTCCTTATACAGGTCAGGGTACAGATCCGGCTGCAGGATCTGTTCGAGCGCTGACAGCTTGGTCTCTTCCTTGGAACGGAACGAACCGGGGTCGTCGAGCACTTCACCATCGCGATTGCCCAGGATGTTGGTGGAGAACCAGCCGGAAACACCCAGCATCCGCGACTTGAAGCCTGGCGCGAGCAGCGTCTTCATGAACGTCTGGCCGGTCTTGTAATCCTTGCCCGCGATCGGCACGCTGTGGTCGCGCGCCATCTGCATGAGCGCGGGAGCGTCCACGGTCAGGTGGGGCGCGCCATTCGTATAAGACACGCCGGATTTGATCGCGGCGTAGGCGTAAATCTGACTGGGCGAAATCTCCGGATCGTTATCAGCCAGGCCTTTCTCGAAGGTCTCCACGTTCTGATGAACGGCGGCCGCCCGGTGGAACACTTCCGTGGAACCGCACCAGATCATCGCGAGACGGCTGGCGCCAGTGCGCGCCTTGAACTGCCGGATGTCGTCCATCAGCATCTCGGCGTGCTCCATCTTCGAGCCTTTGGGCTTCTGATTGGGACCGTTGATGCGCTTGACGTACTCCTGATCGAAAACAGCCGGCATGGGCTTCAAAGCGGACAACGGCTCTTTGAGCTTGTCCAGCAAAGGCCGGTCGAGCACCGCCGCATTCACGGCTGCCTCGTAGCAGTTCTCCTCGAAAATGTCCCAGCCACCGAAGACCAGATCTTCCAGGGTCGCGAGCGGAACAAAGTCCTTGATCCTCGGAGTATTGTTGTCGGTACGCTTCCCCAGGCGAACGGTCGCAAGTTGCGTGACCGAGCCGATCGGCTTCGCCAGATTTTGCTTGATGGCTTCCACACCCGCAATCAAGGTCGTCGCCACCGCGCCCATGCCGGGAATCAGAATGCCGAGTTTGCCGTCGGCTGGTTCAATTTTCGGCGTGGGTCTGGCGGATGTGTCTGGCGTATTGGACAAAAATTAGCTCCTTGGTGCGCGCCGTAAACAGGGGTGTAACCAGCGCGTCACAGTCTTAGAAGGGATTCGGCACTTGCTGCAATTCGTTATAATACCAGTCCATGCCCTTCCGAGCGTCCGTTGCCGCTGCAAGTCCTGGTTCGGCCTCTAACCAGCTGGCTGGCCGCGTTCCGATGTCGGCCATCATTGCCGACGACGAACCGCTCGCGCGCGAAGAATTGCGCTTTCTGCTGGACGAAATCGGCGATGTGGAGGTCGTCGGCACCGCGTCGAATGGCCTCGAAGCACTCGATCTGATCGAGAAGCTCGACCCGGCGCTGGCGTTTCTCGATATCCAGATGCCTGGCCTCGACGGCCTTGGCGTTGTCCGCCGTCTGCGCGATCACCAGATCGAGCCGCCGCACATCATCTTCTCGACGGCGTTCGATCAGTTCGCCGTAGAAGCGTTCAAGCTCGAGGCGATGGACTACCTGCTGAAGCCCGTGGACCGCGAACGGCTGGCCGCGACATTGGCGCGCGCGCGCCGCGCGGTGGCCGACCGTATCACCGAGTCAGTGGCTGCGCCCTCCGGCAAACCCGTGTTCACCAAACTGCTGGTTCGCAGCGGCAGCCGCAATCTGGTCATCGGGCCGGAGGAACTTGTCTACGCGACCATCTCGAACGGAGTGATCACCCTGGTGGCCGCACACGCGGAGGGGCAATCGAACTTCAGAACCATCGAGGAACTTCAGGCGGCCCTCGATCCCGATATGTTCTGGCGCGCGCACCGGTCATATCTGGTCAACGTCAACCGGATTCGCGAAGTGGTGCCCTGGTTCAAGTCCACATACCAGCTGCGTATGGACGACAAGAAGTCCAGTGAGATCCCCGTCAGCCGTCTGCAAAGCCGCCGGCTGCGCGAGATGCTCAATCTGTAACTCCTATCACAATAGTGCCCGCAACCCTCCGAGCATGCCCGCGTCTAACGATACGGAGGCCTCTTATGAACTTCGCAAAAGTCGCGGCAGTACTGGCGCTGGCGGCCGTTCCGGCACTATACGCGGGCGGCCTTAACAACAGCAGGAGCCAAATCACTTTCAGCGCTCCGGTGGAGATCTCGGGCCACACGCTGGCCGCGGGAACCTACGTCTTCAAGACTCTTCCGGACGACCGGAACATCGTGGTGGTGATGAACAGCGACGAAAACCACCTCGTCGGGCTGTTCAATACCATCGAAATCGTGAACCCCGCGGCTTCCGATGCGACGCAGGTCGAACTGTCGGAAGGCGCCGCGAACTCGCCCGAAGTTGTGCACGCCTGGTTCTATCCCGGCGAAAGCATCGGCTGGGAATTCCCGGCGGCAGCGACTGACCGTTTAAAATGACATTTGCGTGTCAGATTGTTGGGAAAGTGCCTCGCTATTCTGGTTGCGGGCCTCGTTTCGTGCAGCTGCCTGTACAGAACCCGGCCCGTTTCCTATGGGGCGCAGCCTCTGCCGCCCAACATGGCGCCGTATCTGCTGACCAGCACGGCCGATGATCTGAACTCCAGAATCGCGAACGTCTACAACGCCACCAACTCCTTCCAGGCAACCGCCGAGATGAAGCCGAGGGTCGGAAACGTATACCGGAGTTTCACGATCACCGAGATCACTGAAAGCTTCACCACCTATATCCTGTTTCGCAAAGCCACCTCCATTCGGCTTCTGGGTAAAGTCCCCGTCTACGGAACCGCCTTCGACATGGCGTCGACCGGTCCGGAATTCAAACTGTCTCTGCCATCAAAAAACCTCTTCGTGACAGGATCGGATTCGACACCGGTCACGGATTCGACGAATCCCCTCGAAAGTCTGCGCCCCGGCGAACTCCTTGCCGCCATATTGATCCGGCCGGCGGATCTCTCCACCGAGCGGATTCACATCGAAGACGATACCGACATCGACCATTCCTGGTACATTCTGCAAATCGCGCGGAAAGGTCCCGGCGATACCGATCTGCCCGACCGGAGCATCTGGTTCGACCGGCTCACTCTTCGACCGATCCGCCAGCGGATTTTCGACGACGAGGGGCTCATCGTGAGCGAAACCCGCTACGACAAATGGCAGGTCTACAATGACGTGCTGTTCCCCACGCACATCGACGCAGGGTTTAAGAAGAGCGGTTATGGCGTCACGATCGATACCAGCGAGGTGAAGATGAATCTCCCGCTGGCCGACGATAAGTTCGCACTGGAGCAGCCTGCCGGGTCAACGCTCAAGGTTCTCGGTGTCAAGCCACCAACAGCCCAGTAACCACCTTGGTCACCCCTTGCAGATGAACGTGGGTGGCCCGGCTACAACGTAGCATGGGGTGTCAAGAAATCGGGGCTTGATTTCTGAAGAGTTCGCTTCAGATGTTGGCGGGAAGTGTCTCAGGCACTAAGGTTTGCGTCGATCTGAAGATTTCTGAAAATCGTTGTGACCGGTGTCAAGCCAGTAGTCCAGTGACCACCTCCCCCTGATTCCCTACCCCGGACAGCCGCGCGTCGAGTCCGGAGTACTTCACCGTCATTCGCTTGTCATCGATCCCCAGCACGCGCAGCATGGTGGCGTGGAAATCATGGATGCTGACCGGCTTGTCTACGGCGGCGTAGCCCAGTTCATCGCTCGTGCCGTAGCTGAGGCCCGGCTTGATGCCGCCGCCAGCCAGCATGTAGGAGAACGTCTTGATGTGGTGGTCGCGCCCGTCGCCGCCCTGCGACATCGGGGTACGGCCGAACTCGCCGCCGAAGACGATCAGGGTTTCGTCCAACATGCCGCGCTGTTTCAGATCGGCGATCAGCGCCGCGACCGGCCGGTCGACTTCTTCCGCTTTGAATTCGATGCCGTCTTTGATTGCCGAATGATGATCCCAATCGCGGTGATACAACTGGATGAAGCGCACGCCGCGCTCGGCAAGGCGTCTGGCAAGCAGACAATTTGACGCGAACGAGCCGTCGCCCGGTTTGGCGCCGTAAGCGTCCATCACGCTCTGCGATTCCTTGCTCATGTCGACCAGGTCCGGGACGCTGGTTTGCATCTTGAACGCCATCTCATATTGCGAAATGCGGGTGAGAATCTCCTGATCCTGAACGGTTTTGTAGCGATCGCGATCGAGTTGATTGATGGCGTCGATCGACTGGCGCTGCAGGCCCGCGTCGATGCCGTTGGGGTTGTCGAGATAGAGCACCGGATTGCCGTAGGAGTTGAGTTTGACGCCCTGGAATTTGCTGGGCAGGAAGCCGGCAGACCATTGCCGTCCGGAAATCGGCTGCATCTGTCCACCGCGTCCAGCCGAAAGCATGACCACGAAACCGGGAAGGTTTTCCGTGTCCGCGCCGAGCCCGTACAACATCCACGAGCCCATGCTCGGCCTGCCTGCAATGATGGAGCCGGTATTCAGAAACATGTGCGCGGTGTCGTGGTTGATCTGCTCGGACCACATGGAGCGGACGATGGAAATGTCGTCCGCAACGCCGCCGATGTGCGGGAACAGGTTGCAGATACGCTGGCCGGATTTGCCGTACGTGCTGAACTCGTGCTGCGGCCCGAAGCAGGTCAGCGCCTTGCCCTGCAATTGCGCGATTTGCTGGCCTTTGGTGAACGATTCCGGCATGGGCTTGCCGTGCATTTCGCGGAGCTTCGGCTTGTCGTCGAAGGTTTCCAGATGCGACGGTCCGCCGGCCTGATAGAGATAGATGACGCGTTTGGCTTTGGGTGGAAAGTGGCGCGGATTGACGGCTCCGAGGTACTTGCCGGGGGTTGATTCGGCATCCGCCGCTGAGAGGATACGCGGGTCTATCAGCGAGTTCAGGGCGATCAGGCCCAGGCCGGCCATGCCTCGGCCGAGAAAGGCGCGGCGTTTGAGTTCAGCGGATATTGTGGAGTCTTGTTGCATTTATTTACTCTTTCGTGTTGCGAACGTGGGCTTCGAGACGGGTCTCGACGTGCATGGCAGGCGGAACCGCCTGCCCCACACAGAACGACAAGCTGAAGCGCGTTGCTGTTATAGATTTCCACATTGTCATTTAGTCCCTTGTGATCGCTTCGTGGAGGTTGAGGATGACGCGGGCCACGCTGGTCATCGCGGCCAGATCGGCGGCCTTCATATTTTCCGGGACCGGCGCTTCGCCGATCGACAGTAAATCCGCGGCACCCTTCTTGTCGGTTTCAAAATGCAGAGCCGCGTTGCGATGAAGATCGCGCAGTACCTTCATTTCCGATTCATCAGGCTTGCGTTCCAGGCTGCGCTCGAATGCCCAGGCCAATTGCCCGTCCAGCGTTTTGCCGCCTTTATCGAGAATGTTTTCGGCGAAGACCCGCGCGGCTTCGACGAAGACGGGATCGTTCAGCAGGTCCAGCGCCTGGAGCGGCGTATCGGAGTTGATGCGATTGACGGTGCACTCTTCGCGGGTGGGCGCGTCGAAATTCGCCAGCGACGGATGCAGGAACGTGCGCTGCCAGTGGGTGTAGACGGCCCGCCGGTACAGGTCATTGCCATGGCTGGCGGACCATTCGCGCTTGGGGAAATTCAGCGCGGCGAGATAGCCTTCCGGCTCATAGGGCTTCACGCTGGGTCCGCCGAACTGTTCAATCAGGAGGCCCGAGATTTCGAGCGCCGTATCGCGGACCGATTCCGCCTCGATTCGCAAAGGGGTCTGTCTGGCGAGGAGACGATTGTCCGGGTCATGCTTGTCGATTTCGGGATTGGAAACAGAAGACTGTTTATAAGTCGAGCTCATGACAATGGTGCGGAGCAGATGCTTCACGTCCCATTCATGCGTGCCCGCGGCATCGTATTCCGGCTTCATAAATTCGGACGCGAGCCAGTCGAGGAGTTCAGGATGCACCGGCGCTTCGCCCTGCGAACCGAGATCTTCCAGATTCTTCGAAATTCCGGTGCCGAAAAGCTGCCGCCACATACGATTCACGAACGCCCGCGCGGTGAGAGGATTCGACGGGGAGACGAGCCAGTTCGCCAGATCGAGGCGGGTGGCGCGCTTACCGCCGGTTTCGAGCTTGCCTAAGAATTCGGGGATTGCCGGTTGCACGATGTCGCCTGTTTCGTCCATCCAGTTGCCGCGCGGAAGGATGCGAGTCTCGCGGGGTTCCACGGATTCGGTCACCATTACTTCGGGAACCTGACTTGTCAGGATGGCGCTTTGCGCTTCGAGTTTGGCAAGTTCTATGCGGGCTGGCTGGAGTTGGGGATTCGAGTATTCAAAGTAGTCGAGCACCAGTTTCTTTTGTTCGGCGGAGCGTTTGTCGGGTGCGGCGTAGAGGGCGGAGGCGAGGTTGCCGGCTATGCCGTCGTGTTGCGGCGGGGGTGGGACTACTACCGGGGTATCTAGTTTCGCGGTTTCCGGTTTCGGAGAAGTGGCAGGCGGAACCGCCTGCCCCACAGCGGGTGCAGCACCAGCGGGATTACCTGCGGCGGGCGAAACAGGGCTGGCGGGTGCAGAAGTAGCAGGGTTACCTGAGGCGGGCGAAACAACAGCGGCTGCTGTGTCACGTTCGGCTCGGGCTTCGGCGGTTTTTAGGGCGGACTTCCCTCCCGTGCCGGGCCATGAGCCTGTACTTGTTGCCAACGCGATGCGGAAGCGGCCTATGGTCGCTTTGCGGTCGTCCGAATCCTGGTGAATGTGGACCACGATTTTGCTGTCGGCGTCGGTCGTGAGTGTGTGGGCGAAGCGGAGCATGAGCATCGTCCTCGGTCCGCGTGAGACGGAGCCTATCGCCCAGCCGGTTTTGGAATCGCCATCGATCGCGGCCATGGCGGGATAACCGGCAACGGGCGCGACGTCGCTGAAAGCGAATGAAAAGGGGAGTTTGTCCGCACCCATTTCGGCATCGACTTCGGTCACGATGAAACGCTCGGAGCCTCTGGCAATGTTGGCGCCGGGCAAGCTATCGTCCTGGCCGGTCTCGATTCCGAGGTTCGACCACTTCCCTGCTCCGGGTTGGATCGTCACGTCGTAGGTTTCGTTGTCGGGATTCGCGCCATCGACGCTGATCATACCGACGCCCATCGAGACGGAAGTAGAGAGCGTGCGCGGGTCCTGTTGGATCGGCTCCTTTTGTATAGTGAGCGTGGCCTTACTGGCGGAGGCCGCGATGGGCAGCGGGAATTGCCAGGCAAGATCGCCCGCGGCATAACGGACCAGTTCTTCTTTTTCCCATTGGCGCTGCTCGTCGGCGAACCCCGCAGCGCGCTGGCTGAGGACTTCTCTCGCGGCATCGATCTTCGCCTGTAAAGCGTCGATCGCTTCTTTCTGGCCGGAGCCGTAGACGAGCATCTTCGGGCTGAAGGCGGTTGGGCCGACGTCCTGCACCAGACCGTCTTCCTTCACATCCGCAAAGAAGGCTTTCATGGCGTAGAAATCTTTGGTGAGGACCGGATCGAATTTGTGGTTGTGGCATTCGGCGCAGCCCATGCTGGTGCCGAGCCAGGCGGTGCTGAGATCGCGCACGCGGTCCGCGCCGTACTTGGCGTAATACTCTTTCGGCTGCAGGCCGCCTTCGGCCGAACTACGACTGAGTCGATTGTAGGCGGCGGCGATTTTCTGATCGACGGTCGCATTCGGGATGAGATCGCCGGCCAGTTGCTCGCGGGTGAAATCGCTGAAGGGCTTGTTATCGCGGAAGGCCTTCAGGACGTAATCTCGATAGAGCCAGACGGGGCGGGTGCCATCGCTGTGAAAGCCGGCTGAGTCGGCGTAGCGAACCGCGTCGAGCCAGAGAACTGCCTGCTGCTCGCCGTACTCGGGTGAGGCGAGCAGACGGTCGACGAGCTTTTCGTACGCGTCCGGGGAACGGTCCGCTTCGAACGCGGCGACTTCTTCGGGCTTCGGGAGGAGGCCGGTGAGATCGAGAGAGACGCGGCGAATCAGCGTGCGGCGATCCGCTTCGGGAGAAGGCTTGAGGCCTTCCTTCGCAAGCCGGGCCTGAATGAAAGCGTCGATCGGATTCGCGACTTTCTGCGCGGTTGTGGGGACGGCTGGGCGCAGAATCGGCTGGTAGGACCAGTGAGCATCGTACTTTGCGCCTTCGGCGATCCAGCGCCGCATGGTGTCTTTCTGCGCGGCTGTGAGTTCGCTGTGAGCAAAGACCGGGGGCATGATGGTGCCGGAATCTTTCGAGAAGATGCGCTCGATGAGCTCGCTGTGGTCGGGATCGCCGGGGACGATGGGAGTGCCCTGGGCCTGCGGTTTGACGGCTTCGTCGCGGAGGTCGAGACGGAAGCCACCGATGCGCGAACTCTGATCCGGCCCGTGGCAGCGGAAGCAGTTATTCGAGAGGATGGGTCGGACCTGACGATCGAAATTGACCGTTGCTGTGGTTTGGGCGGTGATGCCGACCGAGGCGACGACTACGAGGATGGCGGCGAGGCACGGCAACACGGCCGTTCGCTTCATAAATCTAAAATACAATTCGTGTCTCCTGTGATCCGATTTTTTTTGCATCGAGCCCCGGAACTCTGGCGAGCTCTTTGATGTCTTTGAACGTGCCGTTGGCGAGACGGTAAGCCACGATGGCGTCCGCTTCGGCGGCGGTGAACTGAAGGCCGGCGGAGATCTGCGCGGCGCTGGCTGTGTTGACGTTGACCTTCGGGCCGAAATTCTTCACGAGGTAGGCCACGACGGGCTCCCACTCATCGGGATTCAGAGAGGCGCCGTTTTCGACCATGGTGCGGAGCTCGCTGCGCCATTGGTCGAGGGTCATGGCCTGGCGCATGATGCGGTCGGCGGAGTGGCAGACGGTGCAGGCGTTTTCGACGGCGTCGCGGCCCTTGCCATCGGGGAGGACGGCATCGTCCGCGAGGGACTGGCCGGCGAGGGACAGAATGAGCACGAGACAGATGGCCGGAAGCGAGATGAGGCTTTTTTCTTTCACCAGAAAGATTAACGGTCTAACGCTATCACCGTGGGCGGACAGCGTCAAGGTGGGAGTTGCCGCGAGGTGGCGTCTGGGGGAAGGGCGATTGGAGGGGGAAACGGGATAAAAATGGGTTCGAATGGAGCTGGAATGCGTTTGAAATGGGGTTAAATTGGGTTCGAAATTTGTGGCCGGTCGTGTGTTTTCATGTGGTTGGTGGGTTCGAACCGCTGTTTTTATTTTTTTGCGGGGCAGAAGGGGCTGGATTGGCGTCATGGAACTGGAAGCCAGGTGGTTGGGTTCGTTTGGCTCCAGGGTGGGTTCGATCGCCCTGTAGATGGGTTCGTTGGGGTCTCTAATGGGTTCGTTTATTGGATCCGGTCGTTTGTTTTGTTTGAGATGAATGGGTTCGTTCGCGCTTTTTATATTTTTCGGGGTTAAAAGCATGGCTCGCAGAGACGCGGAGATCGCGGAGAGACGCCCGATTCCGCCGGGTTGAGTGGTGGTTGCGGGGATTATCGGGAGCGCCGGAATTCGAGTGAACGGCCCGGCTGCGGTGGTTTTTTCGAATCGAATAGTAGTCATGATAATCCGCTTCGAACGTAGCACAGAGGCGCAAGAAATCGGGGTGGGCGGGCGGGTGAAATTTTGCGTAAGTGGTTTAGGGTTAGTGAGATACGAAAGTTGAAAATTCTTGTGATTGAAAAAGATTTCCATGGATGGTGGGGTACGAAAAGGCGCGGATCAGGCTAATTGTCGTCATTTTGACCATCCGCACGGCAATTGCTACCTTGGGCATGTGGTAGTCAACGTCAATTCGGAAACTGAAGAGGGGCTCTCCGGGAACCGCGCGGATGTCGCCGCAAAGATTGAAGCCGGTTACGCGTCCGCACAACGCGGCGGCCTGATCGACGAGGACCAGGTTCGTCTGCGAATGGCCGAGCGAAAGCGAAAATGGCTCGCGCATGCGCCCAGCGTGAAGTGAACCATATATAGCAGCCCGCCAGGGACCATCGAGCAGGTCGAATTCGAACCGGAGAATATTCCGGCTCTTTCTGATAGTTGACCTGCGGCCTGCGGGTGAGCTCGGCTGTCCCCGAAGCCAAAGAATACGCCGACCGGGGCGAATTTATCGAAGAAGCCGGGATGGACAAGCGTTTTGACGAAATGGTTCGTTCCTGAATCCTGAATGGGCATCCGGTGGACGCCGCAGACCGTGGCCACTCACGCGCGTGAGATTCCAACGGCGTGATCTGTTTTTTGCGGCCACCGCGCAATAATGATGCGCGCAGTGCATTTTATTCCCTGCGTCCAAAGGCGAGGACCATTTGCCGAGTCAGAGCCACGCGCCAAAGTATTATGCCTTTAACTCTTTAATCTGAAGAATTTGGAGTAATTCACGCACCGACGTCCTCAAGGGGCAGATGTGGCCACCAGCCCAAATCCGGCTATCGAAAGGTCGTTGGAGCACAAAATGCATATCCGAAGACGGTTTCAGGCGGGGAGGCGGGACGCCGATGCAGATCAAACAGGCAATATTCATCGCGAGCGTCGCAATCATTTCTGCGAGTAGCCAGACGGTTTCGCGGGAATATATTCGCTTTAACGGAAGCGTTGTCGCGATAGAGGGGCCTGACCCAATTCCGGCTATACTCTCGCTCTCGCCTGTCAACGGGAGCGGAAGCACAGAGGTTTTCACTGCCACATTCAGCGATCAGGCCGGCGCGAGCAATATCCAATATATTCAGTACTGGTTCGGGGCATCCGGCGCGAACTGCCATTTAGCCTATTACACGGGAGCCAACCTGATCTATCTCGATTCCAGCGCAGATAACTACATGTGGATCGGAAGTGGGACGCCGGGCTCTTCGGGAACCCTGAATAATGGCACCTGCAGCGTGAACCTGGCCGGGTCTTCCGCGTCGGAAAGCGGAAATACCCTCACGGTTTCGGCGAGTATTTCCTTCGCTTCCTCCGGCGCGTATACCGAAAATCTGGGCGCGACGAATTCGACCGGCACGAACGGATGGGTTTCTTTCGGAACCTGGACCGTGGGGGGCGCGAGCTATCCGGGCGCAGGCGTTTACGACGATCGCGATTCGCATCTTGTGTATTCCGGGTCCGACTGGGCGCAATCGAGCACCGCGGGATTGTACGACTCGACGGAATCTTATGCGTGGTACGCAGGCGACAGCGTTACTTTCCAATTCAATGGCACCCAGATCAGCTACGTCTATGGGATGGCGGAGAACCAGGGATACTCGAACATTTATATCGACGGGAGTCTGGTGCAGAGCAATCTGGATCCGTATCTGGCGCCGAGCGGCCTGACGGCGAACTATTTGTGGCAGAAGCTCTGGACCTACGGTGGTCTCGCCCCGGGGAACCATACGATTCAGGTGGTTGCGACAGGGACCCACGACCCATCGGCGACGGACCACTACATCACCGTGGATGCTTTCATTGTCGGGACTTCCTATAACGACAACAGTTCGAGCGTGAGCTATAGCGGGACCTGGACAGCGGCCACGACGACGGGTTTATGGGATGGCGACGAACATTATACGAACACGACCGGGAACAGCGCTACCTTCAGCTTCACGGGCCCGTTCGTGACTTACGTATATTCGCCGTTCACCAATATGGGGATTGCCAACATCTCGATTGACGGCGTCAGCCACGGGACGCTCGATGAGTACTGTCCCACCAATATTTTCCAGGGGAGCGTGACGTTTTCGGGGCTCAGCGCCGGGAGCCACACATTGACCGTTGCCGTATCCGGGAGCAAAAATTCGGCGTCGACCGGAACGTATCTGACAACCGACCAGTTCATTGCGGCGCAGTAGCAGTAAAAGGGGGAAAGCAAAATGAAGATCATCCATCGCGCGCTGATCGCGGGAATGTTGGGCGGGATGCTGCCCGCTTCGGGGCAGACTACGGCTCCTGTCCAGACTCCGCCTACGAGCCCGGCCGTTCCTTCTCCGATCTCGATTACGACCACGTTGCAACTGCAGGCGGAATCGGTGGAGATCGGCGATCTTGCGGCATACCCTTCGGCGATCACGCGAAACGCCGGTCCGTTTCTGCTGCAACTGATCAACCTCCCGCATTTCCAGGCACCGCAGCTCGAATGGGCAATGGCCGTGCCGACTGCCCAACTGGCGGCGATTACCAGCGCCGTGAATCTCAAGGTATTTTCGCTTGTCCGTCGCCAGGTCAGCGTTGTCGACCTGCCGGCGGGCGTCTATCTGCTGCAAAACGCCAGCGGCAAGGTATTCCTGACGCTCACGATCCGGTGACCTTCCATGAGACCTCTCATTCATTTCGTTCTCTCCGGTTTCAGGCCTGACGCACCAAACGGTACGCAGGTACCGAAAAAAGTATTTGCGGCAGGCTGGGCGATTGCGGGCATTCTCTGCGCGCTGGCGCCCTCGGCTCTGTGGGGGCAGTTCGATAGTCCGACGCTTCCGGAGCTGGCTCCCGGGGAACCCGCGTCCAGCTACGCGCTTGGGAGCATCGACAGCGTGAACTACTACAACGGCTTACTCAACGTTCACGTGCCGCTGAAGACCGTCGGGGCAAGAGGGACATTCAGTAAGACGCTCGTGACGCCGATCCAGCGGCAGTGGCTCGCGACTGGAAACTTCACCACGGGGTATCCCTACAGCGACACCGTTCCGAATACTCTCGCCGGTTACGGTTACGTCCTCGGATATCTTTCGGTCGAAAGCTCGAGTCAGTACGCCTACACGTGCCCCATCGGGCCCTACTATGAGTATTGGACTACGCCAGGAAAGGTGCTGACGTGGCTTGTGTGGCATGCTCCGGATCTCACGGAGACGGTTTTGACGGACACGTCTATATATGGAGGGCAGGCTGAGCCCGTGGCCACCGACTGCAACACTTTTTACACCGGCGCCGACCGGGGGAGAGTGTTCCGCGGCTCCGATGGCTCCGGAATGGTTTTTGTGGCGAGCAGGGATGTTATTGACGGGCCGCCGGGAAACTCCTATGGACTGGGCGGAACGCTTTATTTTAAAGACGGAACCCGTTATTCGCTCAATATTGACGGTTCGGCGACACAGGCGGAAGACCAAAACGGAAATGTCTCCACATGGGCCTTCACCAGCACGTTCGCGGGCGGCGAATACACCGTCGCCGATTCCGCGGGACGAAGCGCGTCGTTCAACTTTACGGAAGATCTCAATACGCTGGACTATGACACGATTCAATGGGCGGGCACGGGGGGAGCGGCGCGGACAATCACCGTCAACTACGCGCCGTTCGACGGAAGCACTGGTGTGAATCCGCTCGGCGCGGGCGTCTCTCCACAGCCCGAGAATTGTCTGTTCTCCGACATGAGCGGCGCGACGTCCACCGTGTTCGATCCCTGGGTAGTGTCGTCGATCGTGCTGCCCGACCAGACTTCCTACACCTTCACCTATGACGTTTATGGCGAAGTGGCGAAGATCCTGCTGCCGACGGGAGGGGCATATACCTACACGTATTCGGGAACGGTGTGCGCGATGAACGCCCACGGCATCGGTCTGGTGGCCGGTGGCAGTGGCGCCCAGAACGTGGGAATGCCAAACGTGAGCATCTATCGGCGAGTATTGGAGCGGGATGAGTACGCCAAGGATGCCACGACTATTACCGCGAAGACGCTCTTCTCGGCGGCGGCGAACACGCCTGCCACCGGTCAGACGCGGGTCACTGTGACCTTTGAGGACGGATTGGGTAATGTGCTGAAGACTGAGACCCACGATTTTCAGGGCGACCCGACGGCGGCGGCATCGATTCCCACCGATCCCACGGAGTATCCGGGGTGGAATGACGGTCTGGAATTCGAATCCACCATCACCGATCCGACGTACGGAACGCTGGAAACCCGCCAGGTTGCGATCGGGCAGAGGCCGTGCGATCTCAGTATCGATTCGCCTTCGTGTATATTGCAGGGCAACAGCGATGTGCCATCGGCTTATCCACCGCGCGATGCGCAGACGTGCCAGATTAATGGCACCCTTGGGGCTCTGGGTTCAGGCCCAACATCGTGGGTGACGTTCGGCTACGACAAATACAACAACCAGACCGATATGCGGGAGTTCGATTTTGGGAGCGCTCCGGCGGCGGGGTTCGTGACGAGTTGCCCGGCGCCGGCCAGCGGATATCTGCGCGATACGGCGACCACCTACAACACAAGCTCCACGTACACGACCACGCCGACGGGCGGAGTTCAGCCTTATCTGGTGAGTCTGCCGATTACGCGGATCGTTTCGGGGGCTTCGGGAACGGCGGCGGAGGATCAATGGGCTTACGATCAAACGGCTACCAGCGGCGCTTCCGGCGAACCCGGCCATGACGATACGAACTATCCAGCGAGCTATAACATCAGAGGCAACGCCACGACCCACACCGTCAACAACACGTCGTCGAGCACGGCAAGCGAGGCGTTCGGGTATGACCAGACCGGAAATCTGCACACCCATCAGGATTTCAACAGCAATGTCACAACGCTGAACTACACCGACTCTACGCATGTCAACCCGAATACGGTGGTCAGCGCGCTGGACGCGGCAAACGGATGGAGCACGGCTTACGTTTACGATCAGAACACGCTGCAACCGACCTCGGTGGAGGACGAGAATTCCAACTTCACCTACTATACGTATGAGAGCGCCGCGAATACTCTGGACCGGCTGACGGAGGTGGAACGCGGGGAGACGATTCATTCGTACACCAGCTACGTTTATCCGGCTTCTCCGAATCCTCCCACGTCAGTGATTGTGAAGCAGGATCAGGTGAATCCCGGCGATGGCGCGATTCAGACCGAGACCGATTACGATCTGCTGGGCAGGCCGATCACGACGAAGCAGTACGAAAGCGCGGGATATATTGCGACCACGCAGACCTGGGATGCGCTGGGACGGATCTCGCAAACGACTGCGCCTTCGCGGTCCGGCGACGGCCTCAACTTCCCGACCACGTATACATATGACGCGCTGGGGCGGCCGGTCAATGTGCTTACGGTTGACGGATCGCAGACCGTGGCTTCTTACTCCGGCGCGACGGCCACGGTGACGGACCCGGCGGGCGCGGCGCGCCGCAACACGATCGACGGGCTGGGGCGGTTGAAGGAAGTGGAAGAAGATCCTTCGGGCAACGATTACGTCACGCAGTATGCCTATAACGCGCTCGACGATATTACGACCGTGACGCAGGGTGCGCAGACTCGTAGCTTTGCATGGAATATGCGGGGCTGGCAGATGAGCGCGACGAACCCGGAGCAGAGCGCGGCGACTTCATACACCTACGACAACAACGGCAATGTTATTTACCGGGAAGACGCGCGGGGAATTGAGACCTGTTATCAATACGATTCGGTGAACCGACTGACGCTGCAGGTTTATTATACGGGCTCGGCTTCCGGGGCCTGTTCGGGAATCACGAATAATACGAGCAGTCCTACCACCCCGAATGTGCAGTACAATTACGACACGAGCGGCATCAGCAATGCGCGCGGGCGGCTGGTTTCGGTGACGAATGGAAACGCGACCGATTCGATTGCCGGATATGACGAGTTGGGCCGAAT
>Ga0182024_10000758_pt1 | contig 84418 bp, 72 predicted proteins | sample P32metaG_FD_120480 | JGI IMG/M metagenome (GOLD analysis project Ga0182024, IMG submission 120480) | Permafrost microbial communities from Stordalen Mire, Sweden - P3-2 metaG (Illumina Assembly) | ecosystem: Environmental > Terrestrial > Soil > Wetlands > Permafrost | place: Sweden: Stordalen... | reverse complement strand
GGGAGGGAGGCAAAAGTTGGGTTTGGGACCGGTCAGCGCCGCGAATGTAATCCATACTATTTATTTGACATAATGTCTGTCCAAATATTCAAATCCAAACGAGTTTTCACACAGTCTGTATATCCACTTATATTCACCGTTACCGGCGTGGGTTCTTTTTGGGTTGGTTGGAGGGTTGTTCCCGATTTCGTTTCTGTGCGGACGGTCTGGCATGTGAGAAAAAGCCTCCGTACGCTCGGGAAGGAACAGCCTTGGCCGCCGCCGAACGAAGCATACAGTCTCTCATGGGCGCAAAAGCGCTGCATAAGGCATAATAACACTATTAATTGGGACTGCAAGTATGAAGTGATCAAGAAGGGGGAATGCAGCGCGAAGGCGTTATCAAAACATGAAGAAAGAAGCGTCCCCCAGCAAAGACGTTTATTTAGGGAAGATTTGTCAGGGGAATGATTGCAGGGGAATGGGGAAAAGCATTTCACGGATTATTCTCGACATTCCCGTGTCCCTCAGACGCGAACCCTTCGACCGCGGAACCGCCGGTGTGTGGTTTCCCCAATCCCTTCGGGATTTGAGCACCGCAATAACCGAGGCCAAACCAACCTGTCCCGCCATAGGCTCCTGTCCTTTAAACTTGTGTGTGCGGCGGAGGATGACGACGCCCGATGGCCCCGCGCAAACACCTGCCCTCGCAACTGGGTCAATTCCGCCGCCGCCAAGAAGGGCATGCGCCATTCTTGATCAATTTCTCCACGGACCATTCATCAGCGAGCAGTCACGGTGACTCCACAGGTTATGGCGGCTGCAAGTCATTGGCATCCGCATTGTTGTTCAACGGCACGATAAAATCGTTGATTATAATTTGTCGCTAAGGCATCGACGAATTGTACAGAATCGTTTGTCGCAGTGAAGTTTGTCAAGCATGTCCAGTCCGTAAGGTTTGTGGATGCCTGAAAGGAGATGCTGAGTCCTCCAACCCCACTGGCGGTGAGTTGATACGCACTGCCGCCCAGAATTGTCTGGCCCGAAAGCAAAATTGGGGGCACTGGAAATGGATCGCTCCGCAAAATAGCTCCGTTTATGCCAACAACCACCAGAGAATTATTAGCAAACGTCATTCCATACATGTTCACGCTTGCCGGCAAAACGTGGTTCGTCCAAGTAATGCCGTCGGAGGAGCTTGCGACTACATTCTGGCCGCTTCCGCTCCGATTTACGAGCGCCAGAAACATACCGTTCGCGAAAATAAGACGTCCTGAAATTAAGAAATCTGGCCCCCCATATGAGGTCGTTGTCCAATTTGTGCCGTCGGGCGAAGTCGCAACGGTTCCAGAGTCCCCCAAAGCAAGCCATTCGCCATTTCCGTAAGCGACGCCATATAAATCCTCTGGGGTTTGTGAATCCTGCGCCTGCCATGTGGCGCCATTTGTCGAAGTCAGAATCGCCCCCCTCAAGCAAACCGCGACGAAGAGTCCGTTACCGAACGCGACCGCGTTGGCGTTACCGATACCGCTGGTTGAAGGGAGCCAATCGATTCCATCCGCAGAGTTTGCGAAAGAGTACCCAGCGACTCCCACGAAAGTTCCGTCTCCGAAAGCCAAACGGACGGGGGGGTATCCTCCTAATTGGCTTATTGGCGCTTGGGTCAGCTCCGTGGTAGAGGGCTGATTCGTCCAGACTAAAGAGAGGACAGTATAGTTTCCTGGAATGTCCGAGTCATCAGCGCCGACCTCGATGCAGTTGCCGAAAGCGAAATCGGCAATAGTGTCATAAGGCCCGTTTGGTGAACCGGAACCACTATATTCCGTCCAAGTGGTGCCGTTCGTCGAGATTACGAGTCCGCCAGCACCACCAGCGATGAGGGTTCCGTCGTACCACGCCACTGCGTAAAGATCTATGCGAGGCGACGAGTCTGCCGACACCCAACGCAGAGCGTTAGTGGAGAATAAAAAGTGCGACGGGGCATTGGCAGCTTCGTTGGTCAGATTGCCATACATGACAAACAAACCATCTCCGTAACCTCCCACAGATTCCTCTCCAGGGCTTGCGTTGGACCTCTTGCTCGCCCAGGCTGAGAAGCTGGTGGAACTGTATGTGAACTCATCGGACGGAATTACGAACGCACCATTTGCGTAAGCCAAGAAAGAGTTGATCGGGGGGTAGTTTTGGGCGTACCAATCAGCACCATTGGTTGAAAGAGCGCTGCCTAACGAGGAGGCAAAGTAGCCATTCGCATAAAAAATCTCACCAAGAAAATTCGTCGCACTATCTGAGTAAGCCCAATTGGTTCCATCAGGAGAGGTCCAAAGCGTGAAGTAACCGTAATCGCCGGTTACCGCAGCAACGAATACTCCTTGGCCGAAAACGACTTGGACACTATTCTGTCCAGCGCTAGCCGGAAATGCCGATGGAGTCCAGACCGAGGCATTTGAAGAGATCAAGTTCGTTCCATCGGTTGATCCCGCTACGAACACGCCGCCCCCATAAGCCAACGAGTCTAATTGATTCGTTGTACCTGAGGACTGGGCCGTCCACGCAATTCCATCGGAAGAGGTCAGGATCGTTCCGGTATCACCAACGACCACAAAAGTACCGTTGCCGAAAGCGGCGGCTGCCAAATTGGCAACGGTCCCAGAATTCGCGGCTGACCATGTCCGTCCATCGCTGGATCTGAGGATGGTTCCATTCTCGCCAACGGCTACAAATGTGTTTGTAGAAAAAGCCATGCCGACGATAGGGTTGACCCCTTCAAGGGGGTTGAGCCAGTGCCAATTGTTCAGTGGATCAGCCTGTATAAGCCGAGATGGCAGCAAGGCAATGGAAAGTATCATTAAACATATCCGCATGTAAAAGCGTGGCCGCAGCATAAACTTTGCGCAGACTTGGACTAACTTCAGGTTTTTACAAGCTCTTTTCTTGACAAATTTCGACTGTCACCGGGCGGTAAACATGAGTCTTGATTTTCAAACCCGCTGACAGTGTTTTCGGGATATAGCTCTTACTGTTGAGAGGGTTGCGCAAGAGGCGCTCGGTCTGCCGGTCAGCGGACGTGTTTTACTGGCGGAAAAACTCCCCGCCAGCCTTGCCGGGGAGACCAATCCAGCCGTCAAACGCGCTCATATCGATGAAATCCGTCAGCGGCGCGCCGCCGTTCGCTCCGGCAAAGCAAGCCTCCTGGTGCGCGTCATGGTAATAACCTCTGACAAATTCCATTGAGCCGCCTGCCCCGCTGGTTTAGCTTCCGGAAGTGAACGTATTTGTCACAGGCGGCGCCGGTTACATTGGCTCGGTCTGCGTCGAGGAACTCCTGGACGCGGGACATGAAGTCACGGTTTATGACAATCTCACCGAAGGGCATCGCTCGGCGGTGGACAACCGCGCTGTTTTCATCCAGGCGCGGTTAAGCGACACAGACAATATTCAGGAGGCTGTTCGCGACGCCAAGCCCGAGGCCATCGTGCATTTCGCAGCCAACGCGCTGGTGGGAGAATCGATGGTCAATCCTTCCAAATACTTTCGCAATAACGTTTGCAACGGCCTCAAATTGCTCGACGCAGCGGTGGCTGCAGGCGTCAAGAAATTTGTTTTCAGTTCGACGTGCGCCACCTACGGGCCGCCCGACCAGGTGCCCATGACCGAAGACCTTCCGCAACGGCCCATCAACCCGTATGGCGAATCCAAGCTGATGTTCGAGAAAATGTTGCAATGGTACGAGCGCATTCACGGTTTGGAATTTGTCGCGTTTCGCTATTTCAACGCCGCCGGCGCCAGCGAAAGATTCGGAGAACATCACCGCATCGAAAGTCACTTGATTCCTAACGTTCTGCGGGTGCCCCTCGGCCTTGCGCCTTCCTGCGAGATTTTTGGCACGGATTATCCGACCCCGGACGGCACCTGCATAAGGGATTACATTCATATTGTTGACTTGGCCCAGGCGCACATTCTCGCGCTGCAACCTGGCCGAAAGGGCTTTTACAATCTAGGCAACGGGGACGGCTATTCAGTGCGAGAAGTGATCCATGTCTGCGAAAAAGTCACTGGACGATTGATTCCCATAGTAGAAAAGCCCCGCCGGCCCGGCGATCCGCCCAGGCTGGTGGCGTCGGCGGAAAAAGCCATGCGCGAACTCGGCTGGAAACCGGAATACCCGAAGCTGGAGCAAATCATCTCCGACGCCTGGCGCTGGCACAAGGCGCACCCGTCGGGATATCCCGATTAAACGTGAGCATTTGGCTTGAACGCGGGCGCGGGCCGGTTCATTCTACGAGGAGATGAGCGAAGTCGCGCGTTCCGTCGCCGAGCCACAAAACGAGATCAAGTTGCCGCTGGCCGGTTTCGAAGGCACGCCAGAAGAGAAAGACCTTCAGTGGTTTCAGCAGTGTTACCGCGGCGACACGCAGCGCCAGCTCACTTTGCGCGCGGTCATCATGGGGGGAATGCTCGGGATGTTCATGGCCGTTTCCAATCTATACACCACGTTGAAGATTGGCTGGAGCTTCGGGGTTTCGATCACGGCTTGCGTGATCTCGTTTGTGGTGTGGAATGCGATTTGTTCGGTGTTCGGCGGGCGGGTTTCGCGCATGAGCATTTTGGAGAACAACTGCATGCAATCCACCGCCACCGCCGCCGGCGTCTCGACCGGCACCACGCTGGCGACGGCTATCGGATCGCTCCTGCTCATCACCGGCAAACACCAGCCTTGGCCTGTGGCCGCGGCTTTCGTCCTGTTCACGGCGGCGCTGGGCGTGTTTCTGGCCATCCCGATGAAGCGGCAAATGATCAATCACGAACAGCTTCGATTTCCCTCCGGCGTCGCCACCGCCGAAACGTTGCGCAGCCTTTACTCCAAGGGCGGCGAATCGTTGAAACAAGCATACTCGCTGATCACCGCCCTGGTCGTCGCTGCGGGCATAGGTGTGTTGCACAATTACGCCACGCTCGTTGAGCAATTGAAGAACAAGAACCGATTGCCGTCATGGCTGGAGAAATTGTCCGCCAACTTCTATTTGAAAGAACTTGTAACCTTCGAAGGCTTTTTGAATCCGCTCACGCGTGGCCATATGGCGGGCCTGGGATTTGAACCGAGCGTGCTGCTGGTCGGCGCTGGGATGATTACTGGCTTGCGGGTTTCGTTGTCAATGTTCGTGAGTTCGGCCATTCTCTATTACGTCGTCGCGCCGTATCTCGTCGGTTACGACGCCGCCCATGCCGCGCCGGATTATATCCGTTCGTTTGCCATAAATGCTGACGGCGACTTCAATCCCGTCCGATGGGCGTTGTGGGGCGGCACGTCGCTCATGGTGTTTTCGAGCCTGACGCAAGTGGCGTGCAATTGGCGGACGGTCGCGCGCGCCTTCATGATCTTCAAGAAAGAGGAACGCGCCGCCGCGCACGACGCCGTGGATGCTGTCGAAGTTCCCAATTCGTGGCTGATCCTCGGACTCATTCCCATCACGATCGGCTTGGTCATTGTGCAACATTACGCCTTCCAAATCGCGTTCTGGTTGGGCTTCCTCTCGATCGCGGTTGCGTTTGTGGTTTCGCTCGTTGCTTGTCGCGCCACCGGCGAAACCGACACCACACCCATCGGCGCGATGGGCAAAGTGACGCAACTGCTCTACGCGGTGTTGCCCGGAGCCAAGGGCATTGCGACGATTAACCTCATGGCGGCGGGCACGACGGCGGCGGCCTCGGGCGCTTCGGCGGATTTGTTGACGGATCTGAAGAGCGGCTATTTGCTGGGCGCGAATCCGCGCCGGCAATTCCTCGCGCAATTTTATGGAGTGTTCTTTGGCGTGCTCGCCGTCGTGCCCGCGTGGTATCTGATGGTGCCCGACAAAAAAGCGCTCGAAGCCTTCAACCCGCCCGCCACGAACATGTGGAAAGCCGTTGCTGATTTGTTGACACAAGGGATAAACCATCTTCCGCACACGGCCTTCGTGGCCATCGTCCTTTGCGCGTTAATCGGAACGGCATTGCCCATATTGGAAAATCTCTGGCCGAAAAGCCGGGCGTTTCTGCCGTCAGCCATGGGTTTGGGCCTGGCGTGGGTCGTGCCGTTCCAGAACTGTTTTTCGTTCCTTATCGGCGCGGTCATCGTCACCATCTGGCAGAGAATTCACCGGAAATCTTCTGATTCGTTCGCGGTCCCCATTGCCTCGGGCTTTGTCGCCGGCGAATCATTGGTCGCGGCCTTTATCGCCATCGCCTGCACGTTGGTGAATTTGCTTATAGCGAGTCACTGAGTCGCGCCGTCGTCGCGTCCGGCTTCATGCACGCGAATATAACGCCGCAGCGTTATCAGGCCCACGGGCGCGATCAAACTGGTTAGCGCCACGATCAGCCACAACGTTTGCGAGTGTCTCGGCCCCGTTTCCGGGCAATAGCGGGCCAGCAGCATGCCGGAAAACGTTCCGATCAGCAATTTGCCCAGCAACATCGGCAGGTAGGAAAGAGCACCATAGGAAGCCTCCTGTCCCTTGGGGGCGATGGCGGCGGCGTACTCATAGACGCGCGGCGAATAAAAGACCTCCCCAACCGAGTACAGGATCACAAAGAGGGCAATCATCACGTAATAAGGATGCACATTGCCCTGGAGGCTGAGATACCAGTGGCCCACCAAATTTCCTGCCCACCCATTGGCCGGCGACGCGAACCAGGCCGTCGGCATCGCCATGATAAAGACCGACGCGGTGGAAATCACCGCGCCCAGAACCACCATTCTGTAGGCGGAGAACCTTTGCGTGAGCGCGCCGACCGCCGGAACCAGCAGAATCACGACAATGCTGTTGATGTTCCACAATGTTCCCACGGGCGCGCCTTTGCCCAATTCGCGGATGCCAAAAGTCGGATAGACGTAGTACATCTGCATGAGAATCAGTTTTAGAAACGCAATCAACATGAGAAATGCCAGGAGCCGGTAGAATCCGGCCTGATGCAGCAGCCTGCCGAAAAGTTGGATGGTGGTCCTGCCTGCGTCGAGCATCGTCAGGCGGATGGAATCGAAAAAATTCCGATTTGGATATTTTGGTTTCAACGGGACCAGTTTCAATCCATCATCGGAAGCCTCCACTCCGTTGCGCATGAGGAAAATCAACGGCACCAACATGATCTCAAGGATCAAACTGGCCAGAAAAAGCGTGCGGTAGGTGGAAATGGTCAAGCCTGCCAGATTAAAATGTCCGTATTCCCCCAGCCCCTGCCGCACGTGATCGAACAACCAATTTGCGAGCAGGAATCCGACATTCATCATCATATAGACGATGGAGAAAGAGATGGATCGTTGCCTGGTGTTGGAGTAACAGCGCACCGCAGCCACCAGCACCGGGCCGCCCAACGCTTCGCCAATGGCCAGCGGCATTAATCCGCCCCCGAGGGCCAGCCACCTGGCCGTTGTCAAAACCATCACAAGCCGGCTGAAGATGCAAATTCCAGTTCCGAGAAAAAGTGTTCGGCGCATCCCCAGCGCGTCCGTCAACGATCCCACCAACAGCGTGACCACGGTCATCAATATCGACCACGCGGCCACCAACGGGAGGGCCTGTTGATCGCTGTAACCAAGGTCGGACCGAAGCCAGAGGACGAGCGTTGAGTTAGTCAGGGCGTAGGCCGCGATGCTGACGAATTTAATCGCGAAGACGATCCACAATTCCGGGATCGCGTCTTTGAGGACGGCGAACTTGGCCGCGAAACGGCGCAAGGCGGATGGCTGGTCGGTGTCCACTTTGGCCCCTGGGACGGTGTTGATCATCGCGCGCCAAGATCAAACGACAATATGGCTTCGCGGTAAAGGAAGAACCTACTGCTTGGTCGGCGCTGGGGAGACTCTGGTTACGATATCAACGGCTTGACTGAGCGAGATGTGGTTCTGGTTCACTAAATCGGCAATGGTGCCAGTCGTGCTCGCGGTGGCGGGTGATGTTCCCTGCACTTCCCAAGTCTGGCCATTCCATTGCACCAGACTGGTGCCGGGCGCGATGACTTCTGTGCCCGCCGGATCATTGGCATAGGACGCCAATTGGCTGGAACCGCTCTGGGTAGTTGTGATCGGACCATTGACCGTTTGCGTGGAAGCGGTCACCGAGATCACTCCCGGATAAGACGCCGGATAAACCTGTCCTTCTCCCGGCGTGTTGCCGGCGGCGGCCACAAAGACAATGCCTTTCTGAACGCCCTCCTGAATCAGATCCCCGAGCATGGTGCTTTCACCCGTGCCTCCAAGACTGAGATTGATAGGATTAGCGCCCCCGTTGATAGCGGCCAGAACGCCCTCCATGACCTCGTAAGTCGTGGTGCTTTCGCCGCTGCCATAAACATCCACGGGTAAAATCTTGCTCGGATCGTTGGGCATCGCCTCCAACAAGGTTTCCAACATGCTGGTGCCGTGGCTTGGGTCGCTTCCCGGCGTGTCTTGCTGGCCAGTGATGTTGATAGGCGTGAGCATGTAGGGCGAAAATTGAGACGGAGGATCAACGGCTGTATCGACGAGGCCGACAATCGGACCGTTGGCTACCGGCTGTGGATTGATGTTGAAAGCCGGACCGGCGGCGGCATTCGGCACCTGCGTCATTTGCGCCGGCGTGGGCCGGTCCACCGAATAATTGCCATCGGCTGCGGCCACAGAAGGGTCAGAGGTCAGGCCTTGTAAGCCCGCAGTGGCGCTGGCGGCATCGTCGAATTGCAGACGGTAAAGGCCAATGCGATCATCGCGCCCGATGACTTTGGCTCCAACTTTTTTGGCCAATTCATCGATGGAATTTGTGGCGCCGCGCTTAAGTTTGACGAGATCTTCATTAGCAATGCGGTAATCTTTCTTTTCCGGCGCAACGGCCTGCGTCGCAGCCTTGGCCAAGGTTCGGTACACAAACAAACGGCAGACTCCGTTAGTTTGGTCTTTCGAATAATTGAGTTTGCCCAGCAAACGGCGCAGCGCTTCTTCCGGGGAGAGGTCTTTAAATTTTACAGAGATTTGGGTGCTTGCGTCCTGTTCAACGTACACCTTCCAGCCGGTCTGTCGGGCAATTTTCTTTAGCAAGGTGGAAAGGTCCCACATCTGGATATCGGCATCCACTTGATTCTGCTTGGTGCGCCAGTTCAGCGTGTCCGTGGCAGAGGCCACGAACGTACTCAGCATCAGCGCGAACCAGATCGCTACCCTCCAACTTTTGGAAACACTTCTCACGAAAGACAATGTAACGCATGAACCAGTCCATTGACAATCGCAATCGCCGCTTTCTCGACTTGGGCGAAGCCATCGGTTAGGCTTAGGCGTGCGTGTGGCGTTCAAGGAATGGGCGGTCGTGGTCGATGCGCTTCTGCGCGGCGACCAAATTGTCATTGTGCGCAAGGGCGGATTGCGTGAGGGGCGCGGTGGATTTCAAGTCGAGCATCCGGAGTTTCTGCTTTTCCCGACATTGTTTCATCAACAGCGCGAATCGGTCCTACCCGCGGCGCAAGTACGTTACAACGAGATCGCTCCGCATATTCCGCCACCTGAAATGTTGCGCATCGAAGGCTTCGCCCGCGTGATAGAATGGCGACGGCTATCGTCATTGGAAGACGTCCAGCAACTTCGCGGCCAGCACATCTGGCGTGACGAAGTCATAGCGGGGCGTTTTGATTGGGGCCGTGACAAACATATCCATGCGCTGGCCGTAAAGGTGTTTCGTCTTGAATCGGTCTTGGAATTGCCCATGCGTCCGGCCTATGGCGGTTGCAAATCGTGGATTGAGCTTGAAGAGGAAATAAACGTCAAGGCAGCGCGTCCCGTGCTCACGGAATCGGCTTTTGCCGAGAAGCTAAAACAATTTCAAAAGTCATTGCCGCCACAGTCATGAATCCTCTGCCGATCATCCTGGCCTCTGCGTCGCCGCGACGGGCGGAATTGCTGCGACAATTGGGAGTGGTCTTTCAAATTGCCCCGGCCGGCGTGCGCGAAGTCGAAGGAGAAACATTGAGCGCGGGCGAAACGGCGCGAATTAATGCTTATCGCAAAGCCCGCGCCTCAGCCAAGAAGCATCCCGACTCCATCGTTCTGGGAGTGGATACAGTCGTGGCCTTGGGCACGAAGCTTTTCGGCAAGCCGGCGACATTGGGTGAAGCTGAGGAAATGCTGGTTGCCTTGCAGGGCAAAACGCATCGGGTCGTGACCGGTGTCTGCTTGCTTCATTTGCGGGCGCATCGGCAAAGGATTTTTTTTGAGGAAACCGCCGTGACGTTTGCGCCATTGAGCCGCGCGCAAATCCGTTCCTACCACGCTCAGGTCAATCCGTTGGACAAGGCGGGCGCGTACGGCATCCAGGAAAAAGGCGAGATGCTGGTGAACGCCGTTTCTGGTTCCTACACGAACGTGGTCGGCCTGCCGCTGGAACGGCTGACGGCGGAATTGCCGGCCTTCGGCGTGCTGCCGCCACAGGCGGTTCGAAGTTAATTTCAGCGACTATGCGCAAGTACTGGCACGTCATGAAAATCGGTTTCGAGAACACGTTGGTGTATCGGTTTAATTTCCTCTTCCGCGCGGCCTTCGGCCTGATTCCGTTGCTGGCTACCATTTACCTTTGGCGAACTGTCTATGGCGGGCAGTCGTCTCAAGTGGGCGGCTACAGTTTGGCCGGCATGATTTCTTATTACCTGATGGTCACAATTGTCGATACTCTCACTGCCGTCAACGAAGACGATTGGCAGATCGCGGCCGACATCAAGGATGGAAATATCAGCCAGTTTCTGCTCAAACCGATCAATTTTCTGACTTACCGGCTCTGTCTTTTTTTCTCGGGCAAAATTATTTTTACAGCGGTGTCGTTAATCCCGGTGGGGATTTTTATTTTCTGTTTGCGCCACTATTTGGTTGCGCCCGCCGGCGGAATGGCGCTGGTTTGTTTTCTATTGTCCACGCTTCTGGCGGCGTTGTTGCAATTTTTCATGTCCTATACGCTCGCGCTGACGGCCTTCTGGCTGCTGGAGGTTTCGACGGTCATTTTCATGGTTTTCGCATTGGAATACCTGGCCGGCGGTCATGTGTTTCCCTTGAACATCCTTCCACCCGCGCTTGAGCAAATCTTGAACTGCACGCCGTTTCCGTATGTGCTGTTTTTCCCGGTGAGCATTTACCTGGGGCACGTGCATGGGGCGGATATTTGGCGCGGGCTGGGTTTGCAAGCGGCCTGGCTGATCGTTTTCTATTTGATCGCGCGAGTGGTTTGGAATCGCGGCATTCGGAAATATTCCGCAGTGGGAGGATGACAATTTAAATGAATGCTGAACCTGTCAAATCGATTTCATTGCCGCGACGTTACGCGGCGATTTACGGCGCGCTGTGGCGCAATTCCGTGGTGCGGGAAATGGGCTTCAAAAGCAACTTTCTGCTCTGGATCGTGGTGGAATTGTTGTGGTTTGCCTTGCAACTTTGTTTCATCGGCGTGGTCTATCTTCACACGGACCACATCGCAAGCTGGACGAAATGGCAGGTGGTCCTGCTCGTCGGCGCTAGCCATTTCATTCAGCAACTGTTCCAGGCCGTGTTTCTCTCGAACCTCGTCCAATTCTCCGAGTTGGTCCGCACGGGGCGGTTGGATTTCATGCTGCTGCTGCCGATGAACACGCGCTTTCTGGTGTCGTTGCGCGTGGTTGATCTCGGCGGGTTTGTCAACGGCGGGTTGGCCCTGGCCGTGATGACTTATGCCGCCCGCCAGCTCCACCTGACGCCGTCGCTGGCACAAATCGCCGGATTTTTGTGCTTATGCGTGGCGGGAATTCTCATTCACTACTCGCTGATGTTTCTGCTCTCCAGCGTGGCCTTTTGGACAGTGCGAGCGCAGGGCATCGTTTGGGGTTATTACAGTTTTTTCAACGTCGCCCGGCTGCCGGACGCGGCGTTCCAAGGCTTCTTCAAAGCATTTTTTACTTTTGCCATTCCGATGCTGCTGGTCGCCAATGTTCCGGCCAAACTTCTGCTGGATAAGCTCGATTCGCCGGGGCCGATGCTGCTGCTAGTTGGAATGGTCTGCATCTGTTTTGTCGTTTCGGAACTCTTCTGGCGATTTTCCCTTCGGCATTACACCAGTGCCAGCGCGTAGAGGCTGTTGATTTGGAACGGCGGCCTTGTTCTGAGGGATCCATAGGGCGATGACGGCCAGCACGGCTGCCAACATTACCAGAGCCGCACAAAAAACCTCACGCTGCCACGAAAGCGGATGAGGGCTTTTGAAAACGGTCAGCAACGCCAGGGCGACCAACAGGATGTCCCCGGCAAAAAGATACCATCGCGGAATAACGGCCTTGGGCGGGGTTTCCGGCGAAGGCGGTTTGTGGCCGTGCATTAAGGAACGAACACCGGCGCTGACGGGCGCAGCGTCTTCCTTTGGCTTGTTACCCATGAGCGTTCCCAAATTCCGGCCTAAACTTTGTTTTGCCATCACAGCAGCGTGAGGAAAGAAATCGCCGGAAACAATGCTTTTTTATTTTCGATTTGAAAAATCAAGAGGAAAAGTGCAACAGCGGCGGCAATTCAACTTGATGATGCGCGGGGATTCAGCATGATTGGCTCGGAATTATGTTGAGGTGCATGTGGTAATACCCATCGTCATCCGCACGGTTGTCGCTTTTAGCGTGGCGCTAGGCGGCGCTTTGTTGAGCGCGCTGCTGGCGCGGACTCACAAACAATTGTGCGCGTTGATCAGCCTCGGCGCGGGGACGCTTCTGGGCGTCACGGTCTTTGCCATCGTGCCTGAATGCTGGCGGGGACTGGCCATCTGGCAATTCGTCATCGCGGCCGGTTCGGGATACGCCTTGTTCGCCATCATCAGCAAGTACATTTTCCACGTTTGTCCGGCTTGCGCGGCCAGCCATTTTGACGAGGCAGCCACACATCGTTTTGGAGAGATTGCGCTGGCCATGATGATCGCGTTGGCCATTCACTGCACGGTGGATGGCTTGGCCCTGGCAGCCGGACGCCAGGAGCTAACGGGTGTTGGCACGGGCAAATGGCTTGATATGTCTCTGACGATGGCCATTTGCGTGCATAAAGCCCCGGAAGGATTAGCGCTGGGCGCATTGCTGCTTGGGGCGGGTTACCATCGGGGACGCATGCTCTGGCTAGTCGCATCCGTTGAATCCACAACTATTTTGGGCGGGCTGCTGGGGTGGTTCATTTTCCAAAATGTTTCAAGCTTATGGCTCGACCTGGCCTTGGCCAATGCGGGCGGAGGATTCATCTTCCTGGCGACCCACGCCGTGCTGGGTGAGATCATGAAACACGAGAAGAAAATTGTCGTTGTGAGTTTTACGGCGGGCTTTTGCGCCATCGCCCTGTTAATTCTCGTTTTCCGTTTGCAAGCGGGCTGATGCGCAAATCTAGAAATGGCTGGGGAAAAAGCCAATGGCCCGATCCAATTGAGTTGGTTCTCCGGGTCGTCTGGCGTGAAGATCGATCTCGCAAAGAATTCCAACCGCTTCCGCCCCACGTCCGCCGGAACGGGCGGCTTCAATTCCATATCCGAAATCGGCCATGATTTTCCATTTGCCCGAGAGAGACTGGTAACCGAAGGCCACACCCACGCCAGAATTGAATGCGCCGGACTGCCCGGTGCCGGGCAAATAATCCACTGCGGCAGCCGCGCCCATTGGGATGACTCTCCATGTTTTGTCCGCGTCCAGCGGGATTGAGTATTGCGCATTGAAAGAAATAAAATTGCGCGCGCTCAACTCCTGGTAAAAATATCCCGGAATCGAGAGCGGAAACTCGGACGCCAGCGGAAGCGCCCCCCCCAGGTGATAGGCGCTGAAGCGGTCCGCATGGGCGCTGGCTCCCGCAATGAAGTTGACATCAAATCGCTGTTTTGAATCCGGCAGCGTATAAATCAGCAGCGCGCGCATCCAAAACAAGTCCGAATTGGCCCGAACTGTTCTGTCACCATCAAAACCATAAGATCCCGACGGCGCGCGAAACTGGCCTTCATACCATGCGGACAACTCCATGGCCAGATCAGGGCTGAGCAGAGGTTCCCGCCCGCCGAACCGCAAGCCCATGCGCAAATCCAGGGAAGAATGATCGCGCGGCAAAACGAATCCCGGAGCAAGTTCGTCATTTCTTTGGTAGATGGAATAGTGCTCTCTAATGCGGAAGACTCCGTTCAAGGGAATGCGTTTTCCTGGATCGAAAAGGTGGTAAACTGAGACGGACGTTTCTATACTGTCGCCGGTAAAGGATTGTTCGGGCAAATATTTCCCCCCCTCGAATTCATAGTAGTTGTCGGCGTAACCGCCCCCAGCCAGGCCGATGCCCAAATCGGTGTTCGGCCCGAGCAATCCGACGAAGCCAACTTCGGAATCCACATAGACCGGCGCCAACGCAAGGCGTAATGTGACGTTGGTGTGTTCGAAATTGGGTTCGTTGAGGTAATAATAACCGTAGGCGGCGACAGGCGAAGCTCCCTGGATTGATTGGCTGAAGCCGGCTTGGAGCAGTTCCCGCACTTCGGGATCAACCTGCCCCAAGGCAGTGCCGGCCAGCCAAAAAAACGCCGTTGCGAGCAGCAGCCCGCGGTGCTTTTCCATGCCAATCGTTTATATGAAGTCTGCCTTCCGCGCAAGTACGTGTTGCTTAGGTCATTGGCCGGTTTGCTGAGTTTTGGGCCTGGTCTCTGGCGGAGACGGCAGCGGCGATTCATTGACCGTAGGTGGCGGCGGAGTAAACTCAATGACATCCGCCCTCATTGTGATCCGCGGAATGCCGAAAAGGAGGTAGAACGAGCTGTTTTGTTCAGTCATTAAATTTGCAAGAGTCTGGGGCTGGCCTGGTTGCATTTCCGCTTTTACATAAAACCGGTTGACCGCCGTGGTGAGTCTTGCCGGCACAATCGTGATGATGCCAAACAGCGAAAATCCCTTGCTCGTGCCTACCACATTGGTCCTGATGACTTGAAAATTTCTCTGTTCAATCCGCACTTCCGTCGTGTTGTAGATCGTCGGACCTTGGCCGGCTGAAGGCATCAACGAAGAAAGAGGAATCGTAGCCAATGCCGCGCAACCACCAGTCACGGCGATGAGTCCAAGGAGTGAGAGCAGCAGTAAGAGTTTAGGATAGCCGAAAGAGGCTGTGTCCATGACGTGTTCCGTTTTTACCATGTCTCTCCTAATTACCTTAACGCTCCATTTTGATCAACAGGGGAAATCTACCGATACCAGCGCGAATGCCATCACCGGCAGAATTTTGAAGGCTTCCTTTGGAAACTCGCCAAAGACCTTCGTGGTAAATGAGAACAGGCGATTATTGACTCCGAAAGGGTAAACCAGTCGCGGGCCAGTGACTGACTTGCGCATCTTCATTGAGGGCGACGGCTGCTTTCTTGCCTGAACCACTTGATTTGACGGCGACATTCCAGCCGTCCACTGCCACCAACGGAATCTGGCCTTTCAGGTCGGATGCGGCCGCTTCAATCGAGCAGGTTTTGGTTTCACCAGGGGCCAATGAAATATAATTGTCGGTGTAATACACCGGCAACACGCGCTTGCCGGAATCTTTGCGGCGCAATTGCAGGTGCGTCATCAGCGCCACGTGCGTGGTGGGATTATGCAGCGTGACCTGCAACCGGCACTGGCCGTCCTGGTCATGGCGGTCAACTTTCGCCTCGATCGTTACGACGGGAAGTGAATCGAGGGCCTGCAAATCGTCTGGTTGTTCTGCCGAACCACGCCAGTAGAAATTGTCGGAAAGCAACTTGCCGTGGGCGTCTCGCAATTCCGGTTTGACGAAATAGACCTGAGAAAGATTCTTCGGCCAATCCACTGTAGTCACTGCCGTTTCTGAAGTTTGGGCTGCGTTGACAGGAAACTTTTGCTTTTCCGCTACCGTGCCATCGAGATTGAAGAGCGTGAGCAGAGCCTCGGCTTTCTGTAATGGCGCAGGAAGATTATTGATGACTTCCAACTCCGAAGTTTTCTCGTTCAGTTGAATATGAACCGGTTCACAAGCCTTTCTGACGGCAAACAGCGCCGAGTTGGGTTCAAGATCGTGATGATATAGTTGCCAGACGAAACTGGGCTGGGCTGGATTGCTCATCCACGTAATTGCGCCGGTGCAGGGCTTGAAAAGCTTGGCGAGACGGCCTTCGTACATCGCCCGGTATGATTCATAATCCGCAAGCTGCGCTTTACGAACAAAGTCGGCCAGATTGGCTACTTTGCCGTAACGTTCGCCAATCATTTTCGGATAAACGTCGCCCTTCTGCGCGCCGTGTGCCAGGTCATGTTCCGCCCAATCGTCATTGATCGTCTCCCAATCCTTCTCCGGCATCATGCCGTGAATCGATTCCAACGTAGGAATCGAAACGCTGCCGATTTCGGTTTTGAAGGCTTCTTCCATTTTAAATTCGTAGTATTCCCGAGGCGTGCGCCAGCAATAGGGACCGTTCGAATGGACGCCGCGGCCGTCCGTGGAACTTGCTTGATAAAGCCGGGTCGGTTCCAACTCCGCCATCAACTTGCGCAGGGCTTCATCAATATTTTTTGGAGGAAAACCTTCGTTGCGAGCGCACCAGACGGCAATGGAGGAATGGTTGCGAAATCGCAGAATCTTGTCGCGCACATTGGCCAGATAGGTGTCCAAGTCAGTGGGGTTGGGGCCATCGCTTGGATTAGGCTGGAAGAATTCGTCCCACAGCAGCAAACCGTATTTATCGCATAGCTGGTAAAAGTCCTCGCTGGTGCTTTGGCCCACCCAGTTACGGATGATCGTGTAATTAGCGATCTGGTGCATGTGAATCTGCGCCTCCAATCGTTCGCGGGGGATGCGCTTCATCGCTTCGTCCAATCCCCAATTGCCGCCCTTGCAAAAGATGCGAACGCCATTAACCGAGATGGTCAGATTCTCGGAATCGGGGACCGAATACGTGATCTTGCGAATGCCAAACGTCACGTCCCGCTGATCAGAAACAGAATCGCCTGCTTCGAAGCTAAGTTTGAGCGTATATAGATTTTGCGGACCAAAGCCGTTCGGCCACCACAATTTCGGCTGCCGCAGATGCAATTGAGGAGCGGTGTTGGAATCGACTGAAACCATTTTCGATTCTCCGGCTGATAGCGTGACGGGAACTTCAAAAGAGACATCGCCGAAGCTTCCTTTGAGTACGCCACTTTGTGGCTGATCAGTGAAATTAGTGACAGTCGCCTTGATCGCGACATCAGCCGACGTCAAATCCGGAAGCGGCAGATCGGTGGTCACCAGTGGTTCCTTGATTCCGACCGGGCCGGTTGCAGAGAGAAAGACCTTTTGCCAAATGCCAGAATCGCGATCACGAATCGCGGGAATCCAGTCCCAGCCGATGGTGCAGAGAAAAGTTGGGCCGTCCATGGCGGTGATGCCTCCATTCAGTCCCATGCCGGCGGCGATGGTATGTTCGTGGGGTTCGCCCGGATGCGGTGGAGGCAATATGAGCACAGCCAACGCAGCGGATTGCCCAGGCGACACTAATTTGGAAATGTCAAAAATACCTCTGGCAAAGGCGCCGCGCATCGCGCCCGTTCTTTGTCCGTTGACCCATATTTCGGCGGAATAATTGACGCCGTCAAAATTGAGCCAGATTTTCCTGCCTGCATAACTGTTCGGCACGGTAAAGGTTGTTCGATACCACCAGGCGGTTCGGCAAAGGCTGTCTGGAATTCGGTTCGGGCGATTATTTTCTCCGTAGAGAGGCTCCGGGTAAACCTCATCATCAACTAAACTACCCAAAACGGTGCCCGGCACGACGGCCGGATACCAGTTTTCGGGATGGAAACCGTCCTGCGAAATCTCTCTGCCAGCCTGGGAAACTTTTGCGGCCGACTGAAGTTGCCAACCGGAAGACAGGATTAGCGGATCGGGAAAAGATTCGGCGCGGAGATCAACCGGCAGGAGCAAGACGGTTAGCGAGGTCAGCCGAAAAATCAGACGTATTCTCATATTTTTAACTTCCGTGCGAAATATTTTAGATCGCTTGGCCATTCTTCTGCACGCACGCAACAGCAGATTTGCGGCTATCATAAACACCAAGGAGAGTTGGCCGCCATATTCCTTTAGTACTGGTCAAGCTAGGGGCTGACCTGCACCTCATACCAAATAGAAGCGGCCTTGGAGGTGTCTTCGAGTGTCGTGGAAGTCTTGTCTCCCATGAGTGGCAAAATCGGTCACGCCCGGCATGGAGTCATTCCATGGCAGCACCCACTCAATAGCATCAGCGCGAAGGCCCGGATCAAACCCTCCTAACGCTCCGGCCAGAAAGACCAATAGAGCACGGCAAAGCCGCATGACTGGATTCTGGCGAAGTTTGTCATCCAGTCAAGTCAAGTTCAGTTCAGTGTCCAGTCTGTTCCCAATCCGCAAACTCAAGCCGGCCGGTATGCAGAGTGATCACAGGCGTGTTGTCATTCACGCATTCGTATGATAGCCGATAAGGCAACATGCGTAGCCACCAGAGTTTTAGAGCCGCGTGCGCCTTAGTCGCGCTCAGCTTGTGGTTTGCTGGCATCGCCTATGGCGGGCCGCCGTTTGTCACCGATGATCCTGAGCCGGTGGATCTCCATCATTGGGAGTTCTACGTCGCCTCGATGCATTCCGAACTTGGGGGCGATTGGTCCGGCACGGCCCCCCATTTTGAACTGAACTACGGCGTCGCTCCCGATCTGCAACTTCACACCATCGTTCCACTGGCTTACGACTCGCCGCCGGATGGGCCTGTGCGCTACGGTTGGGGCGACGTTGAACTCGGCGCAAAGTATCGATTCGTCCAGGAGACCAACGGCTGGCCGCAGATCGGCGCTTTTCCGTTGATTGAAATACCCGCCGCCAGCGAACGGGAAAATCTTGGCAACGGCCATCCGCAGGCGTTCATTCCGTTGTGGGTGCAGAAAAGCTGGGGCCCATGGACTGCCTATGGAGGCGGCGGCTACGGCCTTAACTCATTCAGCGGCCACAATAACTGGGGCTACGTCGGCGGAGTGTTGCAGAAACAGGTTTTGACCAATCTGCTCGTCGGCGTGGAGATTTATCACCAGACTTTATACCAGGCCGATTTTCCCAACCAGGGCACTGCATTCAATATCGGCACGGTCTATGATTTCACCGACAATCACCATCTGCTTTTCTCAATTGGCCGCTCCATCGATGGCCCCATTGGCTTTCAATGCTACATCGCCTACCAACTGACTTTCGAGAAGAGCCTCTTTGCCGGCGGTGGACATCCAATCGGAGGTGGCCGCTGACTGATTGGCGTACATGCAGGTCGGTTTGGGCCGCGGACCGCTTTCCAAAATCTTGTCGATAGCCGGAAACCAATCGCCTATGTTATTAGCACTATGTCGCAAGCGCTTGAAAAACGCGTGGAATCGCTGGAAAAAGAGTTCTCTGAATTGCGCGCGCAAGTACAAGGCCTGAAGCATGCCAAGAAGGATTGGCGCAGAACGCTCGGCATGTTGGAGGACGACGAGATAACGAGAGAGGCGGAAAAACTCGGACGCGAGTACCGGGAACAGCAGACCTACCAAAAAGAAATTGCTCATTCTTGATACAGACCTGCGCCGACCGGCAAAGCGTTTGTTATAGCGTAAGCCAGCCGCCGCCTGACTTTTCCCGAATAGTCTAACTCTTCGAATCGAGGGCGAAGCACGCCCAGCATGTCTAATCAGCAAATGCCATGCCGAAGTTTAGAATTAAATTCGCTTTCAGCGAATTTTGTTCTTGTAATTAAAACGCCCCTGATGTAATTGTGTCAGTGGAATGATTGAAAACCGCTACGCCGCTGTTGGTGGAATTCCGCAAGGAATTCGTGGAAGCCTTTTGGCTTCTGCTATCCTAAAGGCACACCCTGGGGAGGAGATTGGGAAGGTATCGCCCTTGTAGGACTATTCGCCGCGATCGGCAAAATCGCGGCGGTTGGAAGGGAAAGCATAGCCGTCGTCGAGATGCGGTTCTTCTGTTTGCGGCAACCGGTGACAATAAAGTCACCGGCGAACAGAAAGAAATATGAAACACAATCATCCCCGACGAGGGGGGTTGGTGTCGCGGCTAAAGCTCTGGCTGAAGAAGTCAGTGCGCAAAGTCGTGGTGAAGCGCTGGTTCATTATCGCCGTCCTTAAGGCGGCGAGTTGGCTAATCAAGCGCTTGTGGTCTGATGAAGATCATACCGACCTCTTTCCCTAAGCCAACTTTGCGTGTAAATTAGTATATGATTGGTGATGCGTTAAGATTGGTGAGGGTTTTTCATGACCTGAAGCAGAATCAGCTAGCGAAGGCGCTCGGCATCTCGCCCTCGTACCTTAACGAGATCGAAGTCGGCAAGAAGCAAGTGACAATGGATGTCCTGCAAAAATATTCCGAGTACTTTCGTATTCCAGTTTCCTCGCTGCTTTATTTTGCTGAGAAAAAAGACCATCAGCGCGGGCACGGTGGAAATCCGATTGCCGAAAAGGCTCTAAAAATGCTCGATTGGGTGGAAACTATCACCCGCGAAGAAGATGAGGAAAAGGTACCCACTTAACCAATCGCCTCTTTACAAGCTTCACAGTCGGAAGAGACTTGCGAAGTTGCTTGGACTTTCGCCTCAGCGATTGAATTCGATCTTGGCATTGGGAGATTCCTCATATATTCAGTTTCGAAAAACTACCGAAAAGGAAGGTAAGAAGAAAGTTCGGCAGATTGAGTATCCAAGGCCTGAATTGCGCCAGGTCCAGAGACGGATTGTAAGCCTGCTTGATCGGATAGAGCCGCCGGAATATATCCATTCCGGGTTTCGTGGAAGGTCTTACGTTTCAAATGCGTCTGCTCATAAATTAAATTGTAGATTGGCGAAAATTGACATTCGGAACTTTTTCCCAAGCGCTTACCCAGGATACACTTTCCGGGTTTTTCGAGACGCGTTCCAATGCAGCCCGGACGTAGCTGCGATAATCATGAAGATTACTATGGCGTTTGGCCACATTCCGACCGGCGGGAGCTCGAGCACAATAATTTCGTTTTTTGCGTTTAAGCCCATGTTCGATGAGATTCACGTTCTTGCGAGGTCTCTCGATTTGACGATGACTTGCTGCGTTGACGATATGACATTTACTGGAGCGGCTGCGACGGACGCGTTTCTGAACGAGGTTCGACTGATCGTCCAACGATACGGTTTGAGGACGCATAAGCGGCATTGCTTTGAATCACAAGAAACGAAAATTGTAACAGGAGTAGCGTTAACACCAAATGGCATGAAGCTTCCAAATTCTCGCCGTAAGAGACTCTCTGAAACGCTGGATCGGTTTAACCGAGAAACTTGCCCGCTAGACAAGGTCAAACTGGGCGAGGATCTCTTAGGTCGAGCGACCGAAGCGGCGCAAATCGAGGAACGGTTTAGGCCTTATGTGTCGTCTGCAAAACAAAGACTTAATGAGGCAAAGCGCGAGCGAAGTCTTCGGATGGTAAAAACACATTCTTGGCCCGATAAAGGCCGTCCGAGCCTCGTGTCGAGAGCGTGATTGTGCCATTATCGTGCTGCGGTGCCCAAGGTTCATTGGTATAAAATATGTCGTCAATGGCACTATTGCCAGCGTTGAACTTGCCTGCTCTGACCAAACATCAACAAGAAGCCGTGGCCGCGCGGGGGAACGTCCTGGTTGTGGCCGGGGCCGGCGCGGGCAAGACTCGCACGCTCGTGGAGCGGTGCCTGGCCTGGCTGCTGGACGAGCGGAACCACGGCAGCGTGGATGAAATTCTCATGGTGACGTTCACCCAGGCGGCTGCGGCTGAAATGCGCAAACGCCTGCGCGAAGGTCTTGAACGCGTCCAATCCTTCTCGCCGCGGCTGGCCGAACAGTTGGCGTTGCTGGAAACGGCCCACATTTGCACGCTCCACAGCTTCTGCTTTGAATTGGTCAGCCAGCATTTCTACGAACTCGGCTTGGACCCGCAATTGAAGATCATGTCCAATGAAGAGTCGCACGCGCTGGCCCGCCTGACGCTCGATGGCGTGCTGGAGGAAATCTATAATTCGGAAAAGGCGGCGGACATGGCCATCCAGCGATTGATCCAGGGGACCGGCGGCGATTGGGACAAGCCGGTGCGGGATTTGATTGGGCATCTGCACAGGTATTCGCAAACTCTACGTGATCCGGCGCAGTGGTTCGCCGCGCAGGAAACCAGTTTCCAATCGGAAGACCCGGCCCATTGGCGGGAGTGGCTCATGGCGGAGTTGCACCATTGGCGCGATTCGTGGCTTCCGATTTTGCGACGCCAGCCGTTGGAAAATAAGAACGCCGCGAGTTGCGCATCGGTTCTTGCGGGCCGGGACGAGAAGGCAACGCGGGCGGATTTCGCAGAAGCGCTGACGCTCATCGCACAAATTGACCAAACATGGCCGAAACCGAAAAAGCGATGGCACGAGCCGATCAAGGAATTCTTCGAGGAAGCGAAATTTTTGCAATCGGTCTGCGCGCTCTCGGGGCAGGCCGATCCGCTGAAGGAGGATTGGAATTGGACGCGCGGTTCCATGCTGGCGTTCTTGGACGCGGCCCGGCGCTTCGCCGACGCATTTGCCCAAGCCAAACGCCAGACCGGCAACATTGATTTCCAGGACTTGGAGCAGTTCACGTTGCGTTTGCTTTGGGACAAAGAACGTCCGAGTCCGATCGCCCAGGCGTGGCGGCGAAAACTGCGTCTCATCTTCGTGGATGAATTTCAGGACATCAACGCGGCGCAGGAAGCCATCATCCAGGCGCTGGCGCGGGAAGGAAACGAAACGAACCGATTCCTGGTCGGCGACGTCAAACAAAGCATTTACCGCTTTCGCCTGGCCGATCCGCGCATCTTCGTCCAATACAAAACGGACTGGGCCGAAGGGCAGGGCGGTCGAGTGCTGGCTTTGTCTGAAAATTTTCGCAGCCACGAGGGCATTCTCAATTTCGTCAATGCCTTGTTCACGCCGCTGATGCGCCAAAATATCGGCGGGGTTGATTACGATGAAGCGGCGCGTCTGCGGTTCGGGGATCGGGAGCATCGCCCCGCCATGTCTTGCGGCCCATCCGCGCCGCCGCCGGTGGAACTGCTATTGCGCCGCCGGGGAGAAAACGGCGACGATGACGACACCGCCTCCGATTCGGAAAAGGAAGCGCGGCTGGTTGGAAGACGCCTGCTGGAATTGCACAACGACTCAGCACTGCCAACGGCCTGGAGCGACATGGTCATTCTCTTGCGCGCGCCGCGCCACAAAACCGCCGCTTACGCCAAGGAGTTCAATCGCCTCGGCATCCCGCTGTCGGCGGCGAGGGGCGGCTTTTACGACAGCGCCGAAGCGCGGGACTTGCTGGCATTGTTGCAACTGCTGGACAATCCGCTGCAAGACTTGCCGCTGCTGGGCGTTTTGCGTTCGCCCCTGGCCGGCATGACGGATGGCGAATTGGCCGCCATCCGCATTGCGCAACCGCATGGGCGCTTTTGGAACGCCTTCGTCGATTGGCAGCGAAACGAGGCCAGGAAAGTTCCGGCTTCTTCGTCGGCGGAAAAGGCGGGCCGTTTTTTGCGACGCTTCCGGCATTGGCGGCGGCAATCGCGGCAGGAGGCCGTTTCGCAATGCCTGGAAAATGTAATTGACGAAACACATTACGCCGATTGGCTCTTGACGCAAGACCGCGCGGAGCAAAGACGCGCCAACGTGGAGCGTTTGCTTCAACTGGCGCGGCAATTCGACACCAATCGCGGCGAGAGCCTGCCGCGTTTTCTGCGCTTCGTCGAAGCACAGCAGGAAGGCGAGGAAGAGACGGAACCGCTCGCGCCGGAAATCGATGCCGTGCGCCTGATGAGCATCCATCAAAGCAAGGGGTTGGAATTTCCTGTGGTCGTGGTTGGAGACCTTGGGAAAACGTTTCATCACGGGGACCTTCACGGTCAGATTGTCCTGGACGAAGAATACGGGCTTTGTCCGCAGGTGCGGCCGCCGGAAGCCTTCCACTCCTGGCCCAGCTTGCCGTATTGGCTGGCGCGGCGGCGGCAAAAGCGGGAATCGATCGGGGAAGAAATGCGGCTGTTGTATGTGGCGCTGACTCGGGCGGAGCAGAGGCTGATTCTGGCGGGGACGGCTTCGCCAAAAACGATTTCTGAGAAATGGCCCAAACGCGCGCAGCAAGGAGCGGGGCCGCAGGAAATCCTCGCCAGCCGCGGTTTTTTGGATTGGATGGGAAGCTGGTCGCCGGGCGCGGCCAATCTGGAAAGTTCCGGCCAAAACGAATTCTTCACCTGGACGGTTTTCGACGATGATCATCCCTGGCTTGCGCCCAGCGGCAAAACGGCCACGCAAAAGGACGTAGCTCAGGAGCAAGACCTGTCGCCGGAAGTTCTTGATCGTTTGGATTGGTATTACCCGTTTAAAGGGGACACTAAAATTCCCGCCAAAGCCGCGGTCTCGGATTTGCGCCGTGAAATGTCCGAAGCGGATGAGGAAGAAGCGCCGCGACTATTTGCGTTTGATGCGCCATCGCGAGCGGCGAACGGCAAACTCAGCGCGGCTGAAATTGGATCCGCGCATCATACTTTCCTCGAGCAACTGAACCTGGAGCGCGCCCGCACGGTGGAGGGCCTGCGCGAAGAAGCCGCACGCCTGCTGAGGGAGAAATTGCTGACGTCCGAGCAATGTGCCTGCTTGAATTTGGACGGCTTGGCGGTCTTTTGGCAATCAGAGCAAGGAGGGCAATTGCTGGAACACCGGGCGGCTTTGCGGCGGGAGCTGGCGTTTACGGCGCGGATGGAGACGGCGGAATTGTCGCAGTTGGGGGCGGCGCCATTCGCGGACGGCGGCGCGGGCGAATTTGTCGTCGTGCAAGGAGTGATCGATCTGGCGGCAATTCTACCCGGCGAAATTTGGCTCCTGGATTTCAAGACCGACCATTTTCCCGTGCTGGAACTGAAAGAAAAAATCAAACTGTACCGTCCGCAAATTGAATTGTACGCGGCTGCCATCAGCCGAATCCATGGCCGGCCCGTGACACGTCGCTGGCTGCATTTCCTGGCGCACCGGCACACGGCGAGTGTTTGAATCCAGTTCGTGCCATCACTGGATGCGCGGCGGAACGCCGTCTTTCGTAGCCTCAGCCAAAATAGAGCGGCTGGTCATCATCGCCCACAAAATGGTCGCGATATAAAGGCAAATACTGATGACCGGCCATCGGGCATAATGCCACAAATTCAATAAGTTTTGGAAAGGATCGTCCATGGCCGATTGAGCCATGCCACCGTTGACCAACGCCCATCGGAAAAACGGAATCGCAGTGACAAAAGTGAAAATCATTGCGAGAAACGTGGCGGCTATTTGCGCATACCCGACGGCGCGACCCGCCGCCAATGAACCGGAACCAGCCAGGGCGAGATTAGCCGTGAAGCAGGCCCAGGCCTCCGAACGAGTCAGCACGCGGCGGGGACGGAGCTTCAACGATACTTTCACAAAGCGGTTTCCTTAATAGCGCCAGATTCGATAATGGTGAAATCTCAATGGCCCGGGCATTAGAAGGAAGCAACGCCAGACCAATCCAATGATGCAAAGGACCAATCCGATGAGCGCCAACTGTCGGCAGTTCTCGCCCGGATAGTCCTGGGGACGGCTCAGAACAATAATTGACAATACCAACCCGACGACTCCCAGAAGAATTCCGCCGCAGCAACATAAATTGCACAGAATCCCGCAAATCAAGGCCCAGATCGCCATGTTGTCGGATCCCCGGACCTGAGGCTGCGGCATGTTCATGACCGGCGGAACAGCGAACTCAGCGAAGGACGATACCGGTTTCCACTCGGCCGTTCCCTCAAGTTGAAGGAGAGTCGCCGGATGGACCCGGCCTTCGGACATCCATTGGCGAAGCTGGGCGGCTGTGACCGGCCCATAGACTTGCTGATCGCTGCCAAGGACCTTGAACATAAATAGTGTTTACTTACTGGCCGGCGTGAAACGGCACATTGCGAAGAACGCCGAACAGAACAAGCGCTCCGGCCAGGAGCCAGCCGAAAATGGGTCGGGTCACCAAACCAGGCCATTCGCGATGCGCAAAAATACGAGCAGCCTCACGCACTCCCAGCCAAACAATCACCGGCAAAAGCCCCACGACAAACGGGTTTAATCGCCAGGCGGCGGCGATGTGACCGTGAGAGAGTTGGTGCATGGCCCGCAACCCGCCGCAACCGGGGCAATCCCAGCCGGTCACTTGATGGAACATACAAACAGGGTAAAAACCCGTCGTCGATGGATCGAAAACGAATAACACCGCTACAGCCGTCGCCAGCCCAATTGTCGCAGCGGCGGCCACGACTACTTTCGTTCGTGGATATGCCTGCGGTGCGTTCATGAAATTATTGTGGAAACGATCTCTGCAGATTTTGCATAAAGCCCGGGCTCATAATGGCTATAAGTAGAAACGCCAGGACCATGAGAAGCGACAAAATCCCCAGAACAATACCGGTGATGGCAAATCCGCGGCCAGTCATCTCAGGATGACTTTTCAAATTCGACAAGGCCACCGCTCCGAGAACAATGGCTACCGGCCCCAATATCTGGCAGCACAAAACTGACATTATCCCCAATATCATCGCCCACACTGCCATCGTACTGTTGCCCGACTTCGGCGGCAGGGGCGCTATGGGCAAAGGCCGCGCTGAAGGGAGAGGAGGAGGCGGGGCTTTTGGCAATAAAGCGGCAAACTCAGGAAATTCCGCCAGGGTCTTCCATTCCGTCGTATCGGCAGCTTGGATTTTAGTCTGCCCATTGACTCGACCCTCGTGCAGCCATTGGCGAAGCTGATCGGCGCTGACTGGCCCATACTCCTTCTGGTCCGCTCCAATGAGTTTATACATCAAGGCAGAATGCCCCTTTCCCTCGTCCCGTCAAGTTCAGTAAGAGATTAGCGCCTGCAATTTGGCGGCGGCTTTGCCTGAATCAATGACTTCAGCGGCCAAGTCCCACCCATCGCTCAACGATCGGCATTTCTCTGCCACAAACAGCGCGGCGGCGGCGTTTAACAAAGTCGCATCCCGCCGCGGCCCGCGGTCTTCACCGCGCAATAATCGGCGAATGATTTCCGCGTTCGCCTCCCGATTTCCACCGACCAAATCAGTGAGTGTGGCTGGTTGAACCGGAAAATGCGCAGGCAGCAGAGTGGAAGCGGCCACGCCATTGGGCTGGTAGAATTCAGCCACGGTGGTTTCCCCAAGCGTGGATAATTCGTCCAGGTAGCCGTTTGGAACCGAGCCGCAAACGACCATGCCGCGCCGCAAGCCCAGCGATTGCAAAACTTCGCCAAACGGAAGACATAGGTCCGGACGCGGCACGCCCACCAATTGCAGGGCAGGGCGGGCGGGATTGAGCAAGGGGCCGAGGTAATTGAAAATGGTCTTTTGGCCGCGCTCGCCGCACCACCGCCGCACGGGGGCGATGTGCTTGAAGACAGGATGATAATGGGGCGCAAAGAAAAAGGCGAAATTATGTTCCCGCAACGACTGCGCGGCCCGCTCCGGCGTCAAGTCGATCTTTATGCCCAATGCTTCCAGCACATCGGCGCTGCCGGCTTGGGAGGTGGCGGCGCGATTGCCATGCTTTGCGACGGGCACGCCCGCGGCCGCAGCCACCAGCGCGACCGTGGTCGAAATATTGAACGTATTCATGCGGTCTCCGCCGGTGCCGCACACGTCCAGAATTTGCCGTGCGCGAGTTTTCGCATCAATCGGCGGCTCAATGGCCAGCAGCCGCAATGCCTCCGCAAAGGCGGCGATTTCTTCCGCTGTTTCGCCTTTGGTCGCCAGCGCGGTGAGAAAGGCGGCCTTGATTTCGATGCTCGCCGCTGTGGCGGCCAATTCTTCGACGGCGGCGCGAACCTGCAAATCAGTCAATGATTCGAGGCGGACAAGTTGTTCGGTCAGGGCATCGAGCACGCGGAAAGTGTAGGAAGAGAGTGCAAAGTTTGCTAGTAATCAGTTTGCATCCAATGATTGCGGAAATCATATCCATAGAAACGCCGGCCCAATTCGATGAAGCAATGCGGCGGGCGGCGGAGTTGCTGCGCGCGGGGCAAGTGGTGGCGTTGCCCACCGAAACGGTTTACGGCTTGGCGGCAAACGCGCTGAACGCGGAAGCAGTGCGGCGCATTTACGAAGTCAAAGGGCGACCGGCCGAAAATCCGATCATCGTTCACGTCGCGAGCCTGCCCATGGCGCGCCGTTGCGTGAGTGCGTGGCCGCAGGTGGCCGAAAAATTGGCAGCGGCTTTCTGGCCGGGACCATTGACGCTGGTCTTGCCGCGCTCGCAGGAAATTCCACCGCTGGTGACCGCAGGAGGCCCGACGGTCGGCGTGCGCTGGCCCAGTCATCCGTTGATCCAGGCAGTCATTAACGCTTGTGGCTTTCCTCTGGCCGCGCCCAGCGCCAATCGCTCCAACCAGCTTTCTCCCACCACCGCCGAGCATGTGCGCAAAAGCCTCGGCGCCAAAATTCCCTTGATCATTGACGGCGGCCCGTCCCATGTGGGCATTGAATCGACGGTGCTGGATCTGGTTTCCGAGCCGCCTCGATTGTTACGGCCGGGCATGGTTTCGAGCGATTCTCTTCAATCCGTTTTGGGAATGAATTCCCTCGCAATCGGCGGTGCGGCGGAAGAAATCGCGCGCAGTCCCGGGCTTTGGCCCCGGCATTATGCGCCCGCAGCCAAATTAGTGGTGTTGCGTTGGCGCGATGAGGCGGACTTGGAGTCGAAAATTTCCAAGTTTGGCCTCGCCCGCGAAAAAATTCATATTGTCGCATATAATCATATTCCAATGCGGGAAAAATTCGGCTCCATTGCGGTCATTCCGGAGGACGCTGAAGCCTATGCCCGAGCGCTCTACGCCGAATTGCATCGCTGCGATGAGACGGGGGCGGAGCTTATCGTTGTCGAAGCGCCTCCATCGGGCGAGCGCTGGCGGGCCATTGCCGACCGTCTGCGGCGCGCGGCGCACGGCCAAAGTTAAGCGGCCTCAAGGGTTGGCCTGCAATTCATCCGGCAAAGGCGGGGACCGAACGATCTTGGGAGCAGTCTTCTCGATAAACAGGATTGCCAGCACGAGGATAATCACCACCAGTACGCAGCCGGCGATCGCCTGCCAAATAATGGCCTTCCTACTCTCGCGGCTTCGGCGTCGATGGCGCTTTCGGCGGCGGGAGCGAATCTCCACCTTCGACCCATCCGGATTAATGATGATCTTGCCCCTGGGTTTGCTGGATTGGGGCGCGGACTGAGAGCCAACAGCGGGCGCTGGCGTAACAGGTTTCGGCGCGGGAACTGTGGGGACCGGACGGGGAAAAGTTCCGGCCGCTTCCCATGAAGCGGGCAATTTGCCGAAATCGCTTCTTTGATGCGGACGAGCCTGGCCCGAGGGTACTTGCAAAGCCCAATTTGATTGCGCTCGAAGTTCGCGCACGGCCTCGCGGTACTCGTCAATGCCCTCGGGCGGAACGGCGTCGTTTAAGGTCGAGAGCGTCGTGGTCAAGGTCCAATTTCCGGCCATTGTTTTGCGGGTGCGGTTGAAGTGCAGCCATGGGTTCTCGATGGTCCGCTGTTGAACAATGGCGGGCGGCAGCGCGACACAATAAACCTCCAGGACGTGGACCATATGGCACGGATAGGGCAACGCAAACGGGGCATGACGGGTCAGCGATGTGGGCAGCGGCAGCAGGTTGGCCACCGCCTCCGCGGCGATTTCCAATTTATACCAGCTCGCCTGGGAGTCTTCCTTGAGAAAATTCCTAATCTCGAATGTTTCCGCCAGGAAGAATTCATTGTCAGTACGATTGTCGCGATATTCCAGCGGCCCGAGTCGTTTAACGTCAATGAACCTGTCCATGCACATCTGCAAGCGGCGGCGCGCGACCGCGTCCGCGCCCTGAGTTTCGAATTCCCGCCGCAGCTCCTCGGCCTGGCTGCCCTTGGCCGTGACAACGATGCCGAAAATCGAGGGGCCTCCAGCAGTGTCAAGTAGAATAGACTCCTTGATTTGATAGACGCTCGATTCCTTGCCTTGAGCCGGCGCCTCGATGAGGTCCGAACCGTCTCGCACGACCGGCAGGCCGATGCCGAAATCGCCAATGATGCGATTCAGAGAACCACCGCCCTGGCCTTTGGCCGTGGCATCCACCCAGCGCGTCTGGCCCCGGGCTTTATATTCGACCACGATATGGTCGAAGAGCGAGGGCATCGGAAGCAAATGGGCCACGGATTTGCGAAGTTTCGTATTGACAAGGACCAGCCGGGCCTCCAGGCCGAGCCGCTTGAGCAGGACCATCAGCAAGACAGACAAATCCTTGCCGTCTCCATAACGCCGCCGCGCCACCACGTCCGCCGGCGCGGGTGGTTGCCCGTCCAATTCTCCTTCGGAAGGCAGGTAGCGGCACTGGTCCTGCACCAGTTGGATGGCTTTTTCCGTCTGTTGCAGAATACCGCCCTCACCCGCTGCCAATTCCGGAAAAATGCCTGCTGCATCCGCATCGCTCTTGTCCAAGTCCCACACTTCGGCAAAGGCGGCAGAGACGCTTTCCCAATCCGGGCAGTCGGAAACCTGAATCCACGGGTAATTGATGTGCCAGACAGGCGTGTTTTCCTCCGCTCGACCTCCGGGCAGGTTTTCGCGCGTCCAGACCCACAGTGTTTCGTCATTTTGAAGGGTTTCCACTGGCTGGAAATCCGGCCCGGACGCTCTCCATTGGAAGTCGCGGTCATTGGCAAAGCGCAGGGAAAAGTATAACTTTCCCAAGGGCGAACCTTCAGGCAGGGCGAAGAAGCATCCGAAATCTTCCTCCCACAGCGGCGATTTCTCTTCAACGGTGTAACACAACTCGACCACATCGCCGGGGCGCACATCTTCCAACCGCAGAATGATGGTCAGCCTGCCGGTGGCGATAAACCCTTCGGTCTCATTTTGGAGGCAGTGGAGATTTTCCAGGGCAGTGCGGTCAAAGACGTTTTCGCCGCGATAGACTTTGAGCCAGTGAAGGGTGAAAGTCTCGGTGCGCGGGTCAAAGGGAATGCGGCCCTGGGCCTCGTTTTGCACGGCTTGGGTCGTTTCCAATCGGATGGCCGTATGGGTAAAGGTCTGGCATTTCTCCGCGTGGATTTGTTTGCTGGAAAGCAGATGGGTGACGTGACCGGGCTGTTTCGGCTTGAAATCAAGCCGAAATGAGCAGGGCACTGTCCAATCCGGGGCCGGCCCAATATGGATGCGTTGTTTGGCGGCAGCCAGGGCATGGGCCTCTGACGGCACGACGCTTTCGGCGAGCATGGAAGTGTGATACAGGAGACGCCTCATGAACATCAATGTTAAAGTAAAACAATCCGTTTTCCGTTGGTGTGGAAATATTTGGGATGATCATGGAAATCAATGATTTGCGTAAGAGCCGGGCCTGCCGGTCAAACCATCGAGGAGCGATTTGACTGACTCGGACTCGGTGCGACTGAGCCGGACCGGTTCGGATTCTGCGCGGCCAAAAAGCGCCCGGAATTATGTGAAATTATCGTGGAAATCAAGGACTTATAAAGGACGGGACCGACATAAGGAAACGAAGGCAACAAACTCCAAGTCAAGGCACCGGACACAATCAAACATGCCTAAACCTCTTCCTTCGTTTGCTTCGTTCCCTTGGTGTGCCATTCCGAACTTGGCTCTTTTTGACCACCTGCTCCTGGCACGACAAATATTTTTTGTCCGCGACTATCTACGATTATCTACGATTCCCCGCCAGGGATCCAACGGGCAGCCTTCCCTCGACCTCGGACCTCTTCCGGTCGATTTGTGCTTCCCCAATTCCCTTTCCCTGATGTCAAAGAACGAAGCGCCTAAGCGCCTTAACATTCTTATAATACCACGTGTAAATGGGAATGCAAGCACTTTTTTTTGACGGGAGGGGCGAGTGCCCGCGAGACCCATTATTTCAGGGCGTCGCGGCGCTCCGCCCTCCTGCCATGGGGAGAGATTTTCGGGTGATTTGCTTGACGGAAAGCAGGCTTTCTGTCACGCTAAAATGGTGGAGATAAGACGCATTTGGGGCAGCAATCATACGAGGCTCCTTTGGTTCCTTGGAAGTGTTCGTTGCATAATCCTGTGCCTTGTTCTTAGCTCCCTTGTGACGTTCCCGGCTGCCGCCCAAATTCAACAAGCCTGGGTCGAACGTTATAATAACGGCATTACCAACGGAACAAACCAGGCCGTGAAGATGGCATTGGATAATGTGGGCAACATTTATGTCGTCGGAGTGTCGCAGAACACCAACAATCAGCTTGGTTACGTGACGATCAAATACGCACCCAACGGAACTCAGCTTTGGGCGGCAAGATACGATTCAACAAATTATCCTTCCGCCATGCCGGCAGGGATGGTTCTCGATAACAGCAACAATGTCATCGTCACAGGAAGCGCCTTGACTATTAAGTACGACACCAACGGAAACCGAGTTTGGAATGCACCGTATGCTGGCTCTGCATTAGCGGTAGATACAAACGGAAACGTGGCTGTCACCGGATTTGGGCCAAACTTCAATTCAGTTAAGATCAATCCATCGGGATCAAATCTGTGGGAGCAGCAGATATCTCCAGCGTCTTGCGGATCGACAGTTGGCCAGGCGATTGTTTCAGATTCAAATGGCAACATTTATGTAGTGGGTTCCTACCCATTCACATGTGAGCGTGGGCTTGTTGATAATGAGATGCTTCTCATTAAATATAGCGCAAACGGAAGTCAGCTTTGGTCCGCCACTTATAGTTCAGGCGGTCCTGATGCTCCCGTGCATGTTGCAGGTATGGACATCGATAATTCGAATAACCTGTATGTTTTAGCGACCTTCCCGGCTGTTGCGACGTACGCAACGTTTAAGTACTCCAGCGGTGGAAGTTTCGTTTGGAGCGTAACGCCAAACTATAACGGTAATAGCGAAGCATCGGGATTGGCCTTAGACCATCTTGGGAACGTCCTGGTGACGGGGATGGCTAAGTATTTTTCCTTTTATTTTCAATACGGCACTTTCGCGATAAACTCAAATGGATCTCCCGTCTGGACAAATTACTATCCCCAGCCTCCTGCTGGAGTGAACGCAGCCACTTCAGTTGCGGTGGATTCGGCCAATAATTCCTATGTCACAGGCTATTCTTCCGGCACCAACGGCACTAACAATATCGTCACAATCAAATATAGTCCAAGCGGCAACCAAATCTGGCTCCAACAATATAACGGCCTTAACAGCGGCACCGACGCGGGCAACGCTATCGCTGTAGATAAGAACGGCAACGTTTATGTCACTGGCTACGAGACGCTACCCGGCGGTGGGACAGGAATTGTCACCATCAAATATATTCCAGTGAGCCTGCAACGCCACGCTGACGGCACGGTCTTGCTGGAAGTCCAAGGCTCACCCGGTGAATCTTTTGACATCCAAGCCAGCGCAGACCTGCTCAATTGGACAGACCTCGGCAACGTGCTGGCAGACACCAATGGCCTCATGCAATTCGACGACACCAACGCTTCCAATTTCAGCGCGCGGTTTTACGTCCCCAAACCGCAATAATTCATTTGGCTGGGAGCGCGAGACTTCCTTCGAGCCGTGACCTTTTTTTGGCTCCCCTCATCCTGGCCTTCTCCCGAGGGGAGAAGGAATGGCCACTGGATGCTTGTTGGTTGGCGGATGAGTATCCGGCAACTTCAATGGCCAGAATTTTCAAGCTCGCAGCGAATGATTTTCCCTCCCAGGCGGAATTTTGGCGATTGCGTTTTTGCGCGCGGCGGAGGAATCTTTGCTCTCGCATATCCAAAAATTATGAAAGAGCGTCTTGCGCCGCCATCGTTGGCGAAAATTCCGTGGCCTGAGTGGAACCGCAGGGAATTCCTAAAAGTTTCCGCCGCGTCCACGTTGGGTTTGATGTTTTCGCGCTCGAGCGTCATGGCCGGGCCGTTTACGCGCGCGGACTTTGACCATCTCGTGCCGGCCGATAAAAAGCTTCGGCCTGAATGGGTGAAATCGCTCTTCGAACGCGGCACGCCGGAAATTCTTCGCGGGGACGATCTCAAATTTATTGGGATGCCGATCGGCGGGATTGGCGCGGGCCAGCTTTACCTCGGCGGCGACGGGCGTCTCTGGCATTGGGACATTTTCAATCAAACCAGCGGCACCGGTTCGGAGCATTACGCCGGGCCGGTAATTCCGTCGTCGCCGCTGATGCAGCAATTTACGCTGACCATCGGTGGACGAACCCGGACGCTGGATCGCTCGGCATTTTCCGATGTGTCTTTTCGTGGCGAATATCCAATCGGCATCGTTGAATATGCCGACGCCGGCGCGCCGGTGGCCGTGAAGCTGGAAGCATTCTCGCCGTTCATTCCGCTCAACACAGACGACTCCAGTTTGCCCGCGACGATTTTGCATTTCACGCTGCGCAACACGTCCCCAGAGCCGGTTGAAGCGACGCTGACCGGCCAATTGGAAAACGGCGTTTGCCTGAATCATCGCTGGCACGAGGGAACGTCGCGCAATCGCGTGCTGCGCGAGCATGGCCTGACGACGATTCTGTGCTCGGCGGAAAAATCGGAGACGCCCGCGGCGCGCCGGACGGACATCGTCTTTGAAGATTGGAGCAAGGACAGCTACGACGGTTGGGAGGTGGAAGGCGCGGCTTTCGGCAAGGGGCCAGTTAAGAAATCTGACATCCCGTCGTATCAGGGCGATGTCGGAGGCGACACGATGCGGGTGGCCAACTCGCACGCTTCCGCGCCGGGCGAATCCGTCGAGGAAAGAGACCAGGCCGTCGGGAAATTGACCAGCGGCCCATTCACCATCGAGCGCCATTTCATCACGTTTTGGATCGGTGGCGGCAGGGCGCGCGCGAAGTCGCACCTCGGCCTGACTCTGTTCGTGGACGGCAAACCGGCGCTGACGACGTCTGGCAAAGATCAGAACCAGATGTCCTTCGAACATTTTGATGTCCGGGTATTTGAAGGCAAGACGGCGCATCTGGAAATTATTGATGACGCCACTGGCGGATGGGGCCATGTCGGGATTGGCAAAATCGTATTCTGCGATCAGGCCGCCGAAGCAGGCCCATTGGAAGGATTAGCGGACTTCGGCACGATGGCCCTTTCGCTGCTCGGCCAAGCGGCGGACGAGGTTGGCGGCGGCGAGACTGCGCCATTCGGCAGTGAACTGTCGGGCGAGTTGGGCCGCAAACTCAAACTTGCGCCCGGCGAAACGGCGCAGGTGACGTATGTGCTCACGTGGCATTTTCCGAATCTCTCCCTTCGCGGGCCGCTTGAAAAAGCTGGGCGATACTACGCCACGAAGTTTACTTCGGCCCATGCCGTCGCGCAGTACGTCGCGCAGCAATTCGACCGGCTGGCCGGCGGCACCCGCCTGTGGCGCGACACCTGGTATGACTCGACGCTGCCGTTCTGGTTTCTGGACCGCACGTTTCTCAACACATCCATCCTTGCCACCTCGACCTGTTTTCGTTTCGCCAATGAGCGGTTTTACGGCTGGGAAGGCGTCGGTTGTTGCGAAGGAACTTGCGGCCACGTCTATCAATACGCCCATGCGATTGCGCGGCTTTTTCCCGAGCTGGAGCGCAGCACACGCGAGAAAATTGATTTCGGCATCGCCATGCAGCCCGACGGGGCGATTCATTTTCGCGGCGAGTTCAACGACTTCCCAGCCATTGACGCGCAGGCGGGGACAATTTTGCGAGCGTTGCGCGAACACCAGATGTCGCCGGATGCGGCCTTTCTCAAGCGCAATTGGCCCAACATCAAACGGGCCACCCAATGGCTGATCGGCAAAGATGCCAACGGGGACGGAATTATCGAGAGCAATCAACATAATACGCTTGACACGGATTGGTTTGGACCGGTGGCGTGGCTGAGCGGGTTGTACCTGGCCGCTCTGGCGGCGACGGTGGAGATGGCTGAGATTACCGGTGATGCCGCATTCGCGATGGAATGCCGCGGCATCCTGGAGAAAGGCCAAAAGAACCTGGTCGGGCAACTGTTCGACGGCGATTACTTCATTAACAAAGTTTCGCCGCAACATCTCGATGCGATTAATTCCGGGACTGGTTGTGAGATTGACCAGGTGTTCGGACAAAGCTGGGCCTTTCAAGTCGGGCTGCCGCGCCTATTGCCGCGAGCGGAAACGTTGTCGGCGCTTAATTCACTCTGGCGCTACAACTTTTCGCCGGACGTGGGCCCGTATCGGGCGATTTACAAACCGGGCCGCTGGTATGCGCTGGCCGGTGAAGCGGGATTGCTCATGTGCACATTTCCGCGCCGGGACTGGGATTACACCCAGGCCCGCGGCCAAGGCCCCGAATGGGCGGCGGGCTATTTCAACGAATGCATGAACGGCTTCGAGTATCAAGTCGCCGGCCACATGATTTGGGAAGGGCTGACGCAGGAAGGATTGGCGGTGGCGCGCGCCGTGCATGATCGCTATCACGCCTCGCGCCGCAATCCCTGGAACGAAGTCGAGTGCGGGGATCATTACGCCCGCAGCATGGCCAGCTACGGCGTGTACCTGGCGGCCTGCGGTTACGAATACGACGGGCCGCGCGGGCATCTTGGCTTCGCGCCGAAGATTTCACCCGCGAATTTCAAATGCGCCTTCACCAGCGCGGAAGGCTGGGGAAGTTATTCGCAAAAATCGGAAAGCGGAAAGTTCAACGCGCGCATCGCCGTGCTTTTTGGAACATTGAAATTGAAAACGCTGGCGCTGGAATTTTCCGGGGGCGACGCTGTGCGCGCGAGAGTCGGGGACCACGTTTTGGCGGCGAAATCTACTCGCGACGGTCCGCGAATATTAGTCACGCTCGCGGAGCCGGTGGAAATAAAGACGGGGCAGACGCTGGAAATGGAAATCGGCTGACCGCGACGGTCCTACACCAAACTTTCCAGAATGGCGGGAATGCGTTCGAGGCTGCGGTTCAGGCTGGCGCGCGTAATGGATTTCTCGGCTTCGGTCTGGCGGCCAAATAAAACCTTCCAACCGGGCGATTCAAGCCAGCTTTCAAAAGCGACTTCGGTCCGGTTGCCGCTATCGCCAATTTTGGTGTGGCGCACCAATAAATCCGCCACATGAACGGCGGCGGTGATGTTCGCTTGCAGGCGAGCTTGCTGCGGAAGATGATGGTATTGCACGATCTCGATGAAAACTTCCGGCAGTCGCTGTTTGCGCATGTACATCGCGCCCAATTCCGCATGGTCCACTCCCAACACTTCTTTTTCGCATTGCAGAAGGTCGCTCGCCGTTTGCGCGCGATTATGATAAATCTCATTGAAATGTTCGGGAAACACCGAGGCCATGACGATTTTGCCGACGTCGTGAATGAGTCCGGCCACGTAATCGATTTCGTCATCCTGCGCTTGAAGAAGGTCCGTGATTTCGCGGGTCATCAAGGCCACCGCGATGCAATGCCGCCAGAATTGCCGCCACGGAAAGTGACGTCCCGCGGCCAGGCGCTGAAAATCTTCAATGATCGGGGTGACCATGGCCAGTTGGCGGATTTGGCGCACGCCCAGATAAAAGACAGCTTCCTCGATATTCTTGACAGGCTTGGCCATGCCGTAATAGACGGAGTTGACCAGGCGCAGCAGGCGGGCCGTCAAACTGGGGTCGCGCCGGATGATTTCGGCGATCTGCGAAGTATAGCGTTGATCGGCCCCCAATAATTCGCGCAACGCGCTGTCGATAGAACTCAAGGAGGGCAGGCAGGCGCAATTGCTTAACCTGGCATCAATTTGCGTGCGCTCTAACCGTTCACAAACCGGATGGGCCGCCAATGTTTCTGAACTCATTCATTAGTTATATCGGCAGATAGGCCTAAGACTTAAAGGGTCAGAAGTGCCTAATTTTCATACATTCTAAAGTTTCACCCCAAGAAAACCGATAGCGTAATAGAATAAGAGTATTCATGTTTAGACGATTTCGACAACTTCTCCCTGCGACAGCGTGGGTATTGGGGATCGCAAGCGTATGGGGGGATGCTGCCAATTTGCGGCCGACCGGCTATTTGGCGCAAGCGGGCCCTTTGCAGGTGCGTTTCCGCGCTCTTCCCCCGCCCGTCAGCGAAGAAAATGTCGAGCCTGCCCCCGCTGCGCCTGAACCGCGGATTTCGCTGCCGTCGCCGCCCATGCCGGCTGCGCCGACCAATACGGCCGTGGTCCCGCCGGTCACCAACGGGCCGGCGCTGGAATTCAACGCCCGCGAACCAGTCCCAGGCGCCGCACCGGACAACGTCGCGGAGCCGGTCATTTCTCCGCAGATGTTGATTAAATATTTCATGACGCCGACCAACGCCGTCTCCAACACCAACGCCAGCGCACCGGGAGCGAACGGGCCTGTCGGTTTTACATCACCACTGGGGACAACACCGCCGGCACCGCTGCCGGTTCCGGGCAAGCCCGCATTTTCGATCCCACCCTGAAAAGATAACGAGTGAAAATTCCAATCCAACCATTGAGCTTGTTGCTGGCCTCTGCCTTGGTCGCATCGGCCGATTCCAATTTGGTCGTTGCGCCGGACCCAGGGACGTTGATTTTTTCCAATTTGATTCAGCCCGGCGTCCCGACCAACAAGGTAGACGCGGAACATTATTTTCAAAATCAATTGGACCTGGCCAGCAAACAACGCCACGCCAAATGCCCGGACCTCGCCGCCCAGATATTGGTCAACATTCTTGAAACCAATGCCGCGCCGGAGTTCAAGCGCAAGGCCTTGTTTGAACTGGCCCTGGCCACGCAGGACAATAACGAACTTGTGCGAGCGCAGCAGGTCTTTTCCCAATACTTGCAGCGCTACCCGGAGGATGTGAGCGTGCCGGAAGTATTGCTTCGGCAGGGAATGCTTTATCGCCAGATGGGTGTGACCACGCTGGCCATTTCGAAATTTTACGCGGTCATGTCCACGGCTCTCAAATTGAATTTGAGCAACATTGATTATTACAAGAACCTGGTTCTTCAGGCGCAGACAGAAATTGCGGACACCTATTACTATCTTGGGCACTTCAACGAATCCGCCGATTTTTACGCCCGCCTGCTCAAAACGGACAGCCCATCCCTTGACAAGCAGCAGATCGATTTCAAATTGATCCGGTCACTCTCGTATTTGACGAATTGCAATGACACCATTTCCAGGGCGGAATCGTTTTTGACAAATTTCCCTGATTATCCGGACTCGCCTGAAGTGCGCTTCATCCTGGCCAGCGCCGACAAAGCCGTCGGACACAATGCCGATGCGCTGAAACAGGTCTTGCTGCTGTTGCAATCGCAGCAGAAAAATGCCCAGAGCAACCCGGATATGTGGGCCTATTGGCAGCGGCGCGCCGGCAACGAAATTGCCAACCAACTCTATAAGGAAGGCGATTACCTGGATGCGCTGCAAATTTATCAGAATCTGGCGTCATTGGACTCAGCGACGGCATGGCAGGCCCCGGCGTTGTATCAGGTCGGGCTGGTCTATGAGCAACTGCAACAATGGCAGAGGGCCACAGATACATATGATCAGATCCTGGCCCGGCGCAGCGAGATGACCGCGACCAATGCGGAGCCCAGCCTGGCCTCACTGTACGAAATGGCCCAATGGCGCAAGGACTACATTGTCTGGCTGCAAAAAGCGCGGGCCGCCAATCTCGGCTTTCAACGTACTTACCTTTACAAACCATCCATGACCAACGCCACTGCCTCCAGATGAATACTCCAAAAGAAATAGTCGAAAGTCTGAACGAGCACTTCGGCGTCTGCCAGGAACTCTTGCAGGTCGCCGAAGAGGAAGGACAAACCTTGCGCCGCCCCGGCCAGCCGTCGCTTTCCGTGTTTTACCAACGGAAAAAAGACTTGCTTCCCCGCTTCAATCAGTCACTAGATGGATTGCGGAAGCATCGTGTGAGCTGGCAAAGGTTGAGCTTGGATGAGCGGGCACGCTGGCCGGAAGTAAGCAGGTTGTTGCGCAAAAACCAGGACCTGACGATGAAGATCATCGTTCTGGACCGCGAGAATGAGCAGGCCCTCCTGCGCCGCGGCCTGGTTCCACCGCGCGAACTGCCTTCGGTCAATCGTCAGCGTCCTCATTTTGTGGCCGATCTCTACCGACGCCAGGGCGTCGCATGATGCGCAAGCATCAATGCCGATTGAAAAAATCATTGTCCTGGAAGACGATCTGATCGTCCGCCGAAACCTTGAGGAGATGTTGCGCCAGCAACGGTACGACGTGGCTGCGACCAGCACCATCGCCGCCGCCAAGGAATTGCTGGCCAAGGACACCTTCGACCTTCTTTTCCTGGATGTCCGCCTGCCCGACGGCGAAGGGACTGATCTGCTGCGCGAATTGCAATCGCATCCGGAGAAACCGCTGGTGGTCATGGTCACCGGGTTCGGCTCGGTGGAATCGGCCGTGGAATGCATGAGAAATGGGGCTTTCGATTACATGCTCAAGCCTTTTTCGTCGGACCAATTGCAGGTCACGCTCAAGAAGGCGGAAAATTTCGATCAACTGCTCAAGGTCAACGCCTATTTCAGCCATGCGGAGGAAGACGAGACCGGCTGGGAACTCCAGGGCATCAGCCCAGCCATGGAGGAATTGCGGCAATTGATACGCAAAGTGGCCCGGACCCAGGCCACCGTCCTCATCGCCGGGGAAAGCGGCACCGGCAAAGAGCTGGTTGCGCGCGCGCTTTATCGGCAAAGCCCGCGGCACAATGCTCCATTCATCAAGGTGAATTGCGCCGCCATTCCAGAGAATCTTATCGAAAGCGAATTTTTCGGCCACGAACGCGGCTCGTTTACCGGCGCGCTCAACAAACGTGAAGGCCGTTTCGAGTTGGCCCATAACGGCACCATCCTCCTGGACGAAGTCAGTGAAATTTCTCCGCAAGTGCAGGCCAAGCTTTTGCGTGTTTTGCAGGAGCGCGAACTGGAACGGGTTGGCGGGAATCGAACGATCAAGGTGGATGTCCGCGTGCTGGCCACAACCAACCGCCATTTGGAAGAGAGCGTCGCGCGCAAGGAGTTTCGCCAGGACCTTTACTTCCGCCTGAACGTCGTTCCCATCCATATCCCGCCGCTGCGCGAGCACAAGGAGGATGTGCCTTTTTTGGCGCGACAATTCATGCCGCGCTTTGCCCGAAAGCACGGCGTGCGCGTGCATGGCATTTCAGATCAATGCATGGCGACCCTGCAAGCGCATTCCTGGCCGGGCAACGTGCGCGAGTTGCAAAACGTCATCGAGCGCGCCGTCATTTTGTGCGGCGATGCCGGCCAGTTGGAACCCGAGCATCTTGGTTTTTCACCGCGATCTGCCCCTAGCCCAGCCGGCGTTTCCGTTGGCACGGCAAGCGGTCCCGCGCCTGGCGCCGCGCCTTCCGCACCCGCTGAGACTGCGGCTATTTCCCTGGCCGAATTGGAAAAGCGGCACATTCTGGCCGTGATGGATAAAAATCCGAGTCGCACACAGGCCGCGAAAGTGCTGGGCATCAGCATCCGCACCTTGCGCAACAAGCTCAACGAATACGGGGTCAAGAACAAGGACGACGACGGCGGCGACACTGCGGAAATCGAGAAGGCGGAGGATGCAGGCTAAGAGGGCGCTTTGAATGCCCACACACGAGCGAAATGGAATTGCAGGCGCTCGTGAACATGCTAAAGTGAATCCATGCCGGATTCGATTCAAATTGACCAGATGACCCTGGCGGAGAAATTGCGGACGATGGAAACGCTGTGGGAGGATCTTTGCCGGCGAGAGGCCGATGTCCCAGTGCCGGCCTGGCAGAAGGAGATTTTGGATGAGCGCGAACGCTTGATTGAGCAAGGCAAAGCGCGATTTAGCAGTTGGGCGACCGCCCGCAAACGCCTTTCCAAGAGAATGGCGTGAAGATCGAGATTCTCGACCAGGCAGAGCAGGATCTGGCAGAAGGATTTCATTTTTACGAGGACAAGGAACCGAATCTCGGCACATATTTTCTGACGAATCTGTTTTCGGACATCGAATCATTGAGGCTTTATGGCGGCATCCATAGCAAACCTTACAAAGGGTATCATCGCCTCTTGTCCAATCGGTTCCCGTTCGGTGTATTTTACAAGATTAAAGACGAAACTGTATTCGCCCACGCTGTCTTGGATTGCCGACGGCACCCTTCCTGGTTACGAAAACGGTTGAGATGATTCAACTCACAAATGCTAGGTCTTCGATAGGATCGTGCTGGCTGGCGGTGGTTCTGGCGCTGGCCGGGGCCGGATACGAGAGCGAATCGAGCGCGAATACCGACATCAAGCCGGCCGAAATTTTCACGCTGGTGAGTATCGATGGGAAGCCGGTGCCGTGCGTCTTAACTCGCGCAGGAGCCACCATGACCGTCAAATCGGGCGTCTTCACCATCAGTAGCGACGGCACTTGCATCATTAAGGCAATCCTCGCTATTACGCCTTTTAGTGATGGCAATCGTGTGGTCAAAGGCACCTATAAGCGAAAAGGCACAAAGCTCACCATGAAGTGGGTGGGCGCGGGTGTAACGACGGGCATCGTGGAGGGCAACACGTTCACTATGAATGATGAGGGCATGGTATTCACTTATCGGAAATAATCGGCGCTTTTCCCAGCGGAATGCCAATCGCTGCGCGATGAGGTTAACGCTCAATCCACAAACACCAACTCGTTGGACATCAGGATAACCTGCGCGTATTTCTGCCAGGCGTCCAGCGGCGGATGCATGGCGCGGGCGGCATCTATAAAATCGTTCGACGCGCTCCATTCCGTTCGTTCGCCTGGCGCGACTTTTTCATCGGCGACGAATTGAATCGTCGGCGACCACGTAAAGGAATCATAGGACTCATTGGCGATGCAATCTGTTACGAAATCAATGGTGTCTCCTCGCCGCACGTTGACATGCTCCACTTTGGTATCTTCCTTTTTGTTATGCACCTGCCATTGGCCGAGCAAACCAACTTGGCTGGAGACAATTCGCCCGCGCACGCCATCGCCTTTCTCTTCGGCATGGCCCAGCGTGCCGGTGATCGAAATGACGCCGTCGTGGGGCGCAATCCACCGCCGGATGGCGGCATGTTCTTGATCGCCTCCGGGATGGCCGCCGCCGTCTGTAAGCCTGACCCAGCCTAATTTGGAATCGGGCAAAGTTGCTCCGCCTTGAAGAGCGTGGCCGTCGAAAAAGGGCAGCGTGTGGAAGGCTTTGACACGCGCCGAAGTCTCGTCAAACGCGCCGTAACCAAAAAGCCAATTCGTCGCTCCCGCGGACGTGAACTCATTTGCGGGCGCGCGGATGAATTCGCGGAACCATTCGGCTTCCTCGCGGCTTGGGTCACGCTGGAAGGCCAATTGATAAAGTAGGCGCAGCCGTTGCTGGTCGTTCGCCTCAGTTTTGAACTCGTGACGACTCACCAGGCCCTTGGCCTGCTCGATAACAAAGGGATTGTTCATCAGAAACAACGCCTGTTGCGGCACGGAAGTGTAAAAGCGGCGCGAACTGCTGCTGTCCGGACTGGCAAAATCGAAGGTGCGGAATAAATCGGGCAGGTTTTGCCGGTCCACAAATCCATAGACGGTGCGTCGCGTGGCGTCCGGGACGGTGATATCGACGGAATGACCACCCTCAGTCAAGTTGAGTTTTCCAGAAACGGCCAGGAGCGTGTCGCGCATGGCTTCGAAATCGAGTCGTTGACGATTCATCCGCCAAAACAATTGGTTGTTTGGATCAATTTTGGCGCAGGCGGCGTTGTTCTCGCTGCTTTGTTGATAGGTGGCAGAGAGCATCATCAGGCGGTGCAGGTTCTTGATCGACCAACCACCCTCCATGAAGCGCGCCGCAAGATAATCCAGCAGTTCAGGATGAGTGGGCGGCTCGGAACGCAATCCAAAATCGCTCGCCGTCGCCACCAGCGGGCTGCCGAAATGATACAGCCAAACGCGGTTGACGAGAACGCGGGCAGTGAGCGGATTATTGCGGCTGGCAACGGATTCGGCCAATTCGAGACGACCGCTGCCCTTTTGAAAAGGCTTGCGGTCAGGGCCGCTCAGCGCCTCCAGAAATTCCCGCGGAGCTTCCGGCCCTGGATTATCGCTGTTGCCGCGAATGAAAACGTGGGTGTCATGCGGATCGGGCCGGTCCACCAAAGCCATGGCGCGAGGCGGCGCGCCGGGAGAAGTCGCGTCAAGCTCATAGATGTGGCGTTGTAATTCACGCAGCTTTTGGCCGGTGGGAACGTCATAGAGCCGGTCAAATTGATCATGCGGCAGGTTTGCGGGCGCATCCGCCGCATAAACAATCTGCCGCACCGCTTCCTGCGGCGGATCAGCCAACGCCTTGACGGCCGGTGAATTCGAGACCGCATCCTGCCAATGCTTGTCAACTTCAATGATCAGTTTGCCGTAACGCTCCGCCACGTCCTTCATCGCAGCGGGAGGTTCGCCGGCAAACGCATGTGCAACCAGTGGATTGATGGAATTGGACGCGTCCTGATTGGCGCTGAATTTCGCCGCGAGCTCTTTGGCCTTGGCCGGGAAATCATTCTCTGCCAACGCGGCAAAGGCGAACCATGGCGCGAAAATGGCCGGCTGATTTTTACGCCAACCATCGAGGCCAGCGATCCAACGGCGCAACAAGTCCGGGTCCAGCTTGTGTGCGTGGGCCACAGTATCCGCGTCTGTTTTATTTGTGGAGTGTTGGGTTTCGTATGCCGCCAAAAGATAATCGCCGGACTGGCTGCGCAGTTGGGCCGCCATCTCGATTTCTTTTTCCGCCCGGTACTTGTCGCGCTCCTCCACGCGTTTGTTGTGCTCAGCCAGGTATTCTTCGCGCGCTTTGGCCGGCACTTCCGTTCCCAGCAGCGGTTCCTGGTCCTGCTCCGGTTCCATCGAGCTGCTAAACACGCCGTATAGCGAATAATAGTCGCGCGAAGGAATCGGATCAAATTTATGGTCGTGGCAACGCGCGCAGCCGACGGTCAGACCCATCATGCCGCGGCAAACCACGTCAATGCGATCGTCGATGATGTCATGAATATTGTTGACGAAGCGGCGGCCGAGCGTCAGATAACCCAGCGCGGCGAGCGAACTTTTGTCGCCGTTGGTCGCCAACAAATCCGCCGCGATTTGCTGTTTGATGAATTGGTCGTAAGGCAAATCCTCGTTGAAGGCGCGGATCACGTAATCGCGATAGGTATAGGCATAAGGATAATGGCGGTCCTCCTCGAAAACGTAACCCTTGGTGTCCGCGTAACGAGCCACATCCAGCCAATGCCTGCCCCAACGCTCGCCGTAGCGCGGCGACGCCAGCAGGCGATCCACCACTTTGGCAAAGGCGCCGGTCGATTTGTCAGCCTCAAAAGCCGCGACTTCTTCGGGAGTGGGCGGCAGGCCGGTGAGATCAAACGTCGCGCGGCGAATGAGCGTGCGTTTGTCTGCTTTGGGTGAAGGCGCGAGCCCGGCCGCTTCCAATTTTGACAAGATGAAATTGTCCACTGGCGCGCGCACAAACTTTTTGTTTCGCACCGCCGGGATTGCCGGTGCGCGAATGGGTTGGAAAGCCCAATGTATGCGGGCTTTTTCCCGAATTGTCCCGGCATTCGCCAAGCCGGACTTTGAGTCGCGCGGGTCTGGCGCGCCCATTTTGACCCAGGCTTCGAGATCGGCGATTTGGCCGGTGGAAAGCTTTTTGTTTTTGGGCGGCATCCGCAGATCGTTGTCGGTGTAGCGGACCGCCTTGATTAAAAGGCTTTTCTCGACCTCACCCGGTTTGATGGCGGGACCGGTATCGCCGCCTTTCAGGACGCCGTCGCGAGTGTCCAACAACAAGCCGCCCTTGATCTTCGGACTTTGCTGGCTATGGCACGAGTAGCAATTATCAACCAGGATAGGGCGAATCTTGCTTTCGAAGTATTCGATGCCAGCGGAATCATCGGCAGCGGCGGCCGTCCTCATCAAGGCCCCCACACACAGCGCAAGGCCAAGGGCGCGACGGCCACCGACCCGCGTTTTCACGCCATCAACTCCCGGACGACGTGGCCATAGACATCGGTGAGACGAAAATCGCGGCTGGAATGCCGGAAGGTGAACTTTTCATGGTCGAAACCCAGGAGGCGCAAAATCGTGGCGTGCAGATCATGGACGTGCACTTTGTTCTCGGCCGCGGCGAAACCGAATTCATCCGTCGCGCCGTGGACGTAACCGCCGCGCGCGCCGCCGCCGGCCATCCACATGCTGAAACCGTGATGATTATGGTCGCGTCCGTTTACTTTGCCGGCATTGGAACCGGGCTTGGCCAGCTCGACTGTTGGAGTCCGGCCAAATTCGCCTCCCCAAATGACTAATGTATCCTCCAACATGCCGCGTTGCTTCAAGTCCTTGAGCAAAGCGCCGATGGCTTGATCGGATTCGGCGCCAAGTCTGCCGTGATTGACTTGAATATCATCGTGGCTGTCCCATGGTTGGTCCGCGCCGTGCCAAACCTGGACGAAGCGCACGCCGCGCTCCATCAGACGGCGTGTAATCAGGAGTTGGCGCGCCTGCTTGCCGTCACCATACATCTTCCGGATGTATTCAGGCTCGCGGCTAATGTCAAAAGCGTCGGTGGCATCCATCTGCATTCGATAAGCCAGTTCGAAGGATTGAATGCGCGCCTCCATTTGAGCGTCATCCTTCCGTTTTTGGCGATAACGCTCGTTTAGCTTTTGCAGCAGATCGAGTTGTTGACGCTGTTCCGGAAGAGAAACGTAGTCACTCTTGATGTTCTGAATCAGGTCCTCAATTTTCGTGTGGGCCGTATCAATGTAAGTGCCCTGATAAACTCCCGGCAGAAAACCAGCCTGCCAATTCTGCGATTCCTGGATGGGATAGCCGCCGGGGCACATGGCAATGAAGCCGGGCAAATTCTGATTTTCGGAACCCAGTCCGTAGGTCACCCATGAGCCTACGCTGGGCCGGATTTGGCGGGCATCGCCGCAATTCATCAGCATGAGGGAAGGTTCGTGGTTCGGAACATCCGCCGTCATGGAACGGATGACGCACATATCATCGATGTTTTCCGCGACGTGGGAAAAGATCTCGCTGACTTCAATGCCGCTGCGACCATACTTCTTGAATTTGAACGGGGAAGGGAAAGCCGCGCCGGTCTTGCGTTCGGTGGGCAGATTCTCCATCGGCAACAGTTTGCCGGCATACTTTTCCAGCGCCGGCTTGGGATCAAAAGTATCGACGTGCGAGGGGCCGCCATTGGCAAAAATATGAATGACACGTTTGGCCCTGGCCGGAAGAGGCGGCGTCCTGGGCAGAAGCGGCGAAACGTAGTTATCGGCCCGCGCCGTGTCCACAAAGCCGACGGTGGAAAGAAGATTGGCCAGGCCCACCGCGCCCATGCCCATGCCGCAACGGCAGAGGAAATCGCGGCGGGTCAGCGCAAGGTGCTCCGGATTGGGCGCATGGTGGTTCATCTGACAAAGGCTTCGACGCCAACCGCGACGAGCGAATTCAAACTGCCTGGGTTGAATTTAGTTGAGTCCGGCATTTAAAGCTGCATTCGCCGTAAAGTAACATCAATCCGACGGCGACGCGAGAAGATTGACGGATCAATTGCCTTTAGGAATGGCTTAGAACGAAATGTTCAGAATGTTGGGATTCAACAAGCACAACGGCTTCTTTTTAGCGATGGCGTTGACAAGGCTGCACAGGGCCTGGGCGCGCCCCATCTTGAATGGAACCGGCGTATACTGCGTCAACTATTTTGCGGTCAAGTTTCCCGCTAAATCTGCCTATTCACCACGGATGCGGATGGCGGTGTGGACGAGTTCGTTGGCGTCTTTAAGGTTGAGCTTTTCTTTGATGTGCGAACGGTGGGATTCAACGGTTTTAACGCTCAAATGCAGTTGCTCGGCGATTTTTCGCGTGCCCATGCCCTGGCCAATCAATCCAAAAATCTCCAGTTCCCGGTCACTCAATCGTTCCATGGAAGAGCCAGCTTCCTGGGATTTACCGCCAACCAATTGGTGCATGAGCTTGGAGCTCATTTTTTCGCTTAGATAAATCCCGCCTTGCAGCACCTGGCGGATGGCGCTCAAAATTTTTTCGCTGGCCTCCTGTTTCATAATGTAACCGGCAGCGCCGGCCCGCAGCGAGCGCTCGGCGTAAAGCGATTCATCGTACATGGAGAGAACAAGAATGATTAATTTGGGGTAACTGGCCCGGCTGTTCTTGATCAGCTCCAACCCGCTGCTGCCTTTGAGCGAAAGATCAATGATCGCCAAATCGGGCTGCAAGGTGGGGATGGCCGCAAAAGCCCGAGCGGCGTCTTCGTATTGTCCGCAAATGGATAAACCGGCCTCGTGGTTGATCAATTTGGCCAGGCCTTCGCGCAAGACCGGGTGGTCATCTACCAGTATTATTTTGTGCCCCGGGCCGGTCATAGGGGACTTTCGATTTTTTTTCGGGGACGACTGCGATTTCATAGAGTGCAACGGCCTGGACTTAGTTATCTCGAACAACTACCGCGACGATGAACTGTTTCCCTGCCCCGGTGTCTCGTCGCTGATACCGCCAATCATGTCACCACCGAGCAAGCATGTCCATTAAATTAGTTTTTGATTCGGCCGTGAAAGAAATCTTCCTCAAATCGTGCCAGTTCTTTGTTGAGCTTTTTGAAATCGGTATTTTCGGGAGCGATATAGACAGCCCATGTGGGACGACTGGGCATTTTATCCAGGGCTTCGAAAATGATGCGCAGGCCGTCTGTGGATAGCGCGCAATTGAGGCCATTCAACGCACCGGCCTTGACCGACACATTCCATTCGGCTGGCGTCAAAAAGTTATTGATGGGCGCAATCCCCTCGGCCGAGCCGGTCAATTTCGCGCCGTATTTGGCGTCATGGCCCAGATAATGATGGGACATATGGATGGCAATCATCATGCCCATCATTTGGTTGAAATAACCAATTTGGTCGTTGACGACGTCCTCGCTCCAAAAGCGCGCCTCGACGATGGGGGGAAGGGGGGCGGCCGGATTGCCGGCACAAACCCGCGACAGAATGGCGACGTATTGATCGAAGTAGCCCGGCTGGAGTTTGTCAATCGCCTTGGCGTGGCAAAGGTGGTTGATCAGGTCAATGAATCCCGCTGAAAGCTCGACCTGCCTTTGCAGGCGGTTTTCTTCTCTCGTGGCAATAGGCGAAATGAGCGGAAAATCCTGCGGCTGCAAGGCGATAGGCTGAGTGTCCACTTGATCGAAGAACTTTTGGGGCAAGGCTTCATGCAGTTCCCCGCCCAACTTCATCACCAGGCTAAACCCGGACGGGTAAATCCGCTCCGATTCGGTGCCCAGGCCGGTGGCTGAGCATGCCAGGATCAGTAGAAGCAGACTTGCTTTGGCTTTGATTTTTGTTGTTCCGTACATCTCAGCCGGCGAATTTTCGCTCTTCCGCCCCTTAGAAAAAATAAGTGTGATGAATGGATCACCGTTTACAACCGGGCGCATTGTAGGCGAGGCCATCCGGCGCAGCAATCGCTATTTTTGTATCAATCGAATTCCTCGTCCGCAAATTACCCGGTTGCGTTGCCGCCCAAAGAATGTCATACAATGGCCCGTGCGATATCGCAGATTTGGCCGAACCGAACTCTCCATGCCGGTGCTTTCGTGCGGGGGGATGCGTTACCAATTCAAATGGCAGGACACGGCTTTGGCGGACATTCCGCCGGACAATCAGGCCAATCTGGAAGCCACCATCCACCGCGCCCTGGAGCTTGGCATCAATCATATTGAAACCGCCCGCGGCTACGGCACTTCGGAAATGCAACTGGGCCGCTTGCTGCCCAAGTTGCCGCGCTCCAAAATGATGGTCCAAACCAAGGTGGCCCCGCAGGCCGAGCCGGCCGAATTTGTCAAAATCTTCGAGCGGTCGATGAATTACCTTGGGCTGGAGTATGTCGATCTGCTGTCTCTGCACGGCATCAATAACCGTCCATTGCTGGATTGGTCCCTCAAGAAGAACGGGTGCCTGGCCGCTGCCCGACGCCTGCAAAAAGAGGGCCGCGTTCGGTTCGTTGGATTTTCCACCCACGCCACCACAGACATCATTCTCGAGGCCGTCCAAAGCGGCGAGTTTGATTACATCAACGTGCATTGGTACTTCGTCAATGACCTCAATTGGGCGGCGATTGTGGCGGCGCATCATCTCGACATGGGTGTCTTCATCATCAGTCCAAACGACAAAGGCGGAAAGCTATACGAGCCTTCTCCGAAAATAGTCGAGTTGTGCGCTCCGCTCTCGCCGATGCAGTTCAACGACCTCTATTGCCTGGCGAGACCGCAGGTCCATACCCTGAGTTGCGGGGCGGCCCGTCCGCAGGATTTCGACGAACATGTTCGCGCCCTGGAATATTATGATCGCGCGGCTGAGGTCGTCGCTCCCATCGAACGCCGTCTTCGCGCAGAAATGGAAAAGTCACTGGGGTCTGATTGGTGCAAATCATGGTTTGAAGGATTGCCGGAATATATTGATGTCCCCGGGCAAATCAACGTTTTGGAAATTCTCCGGCTCTGGACCTATGCCAAGTCGCTCGATTTGGTGGCTTGGGGCAAAATGCGGTACAATTTGCTCGGTCAGGCCGACCATTGGTTTCCGGGAGAAAATGCCCAAGCCGTCGATGACGAAAAACTTCAGGCCGTTCTCCAAAAAAGTCCTTTCCGGGAGCGAATTCCCGAAATTCTCCGCGAAGCGCACACGCTGCTTTTCGAGAAACCGCAAGCCCGCCTGAGCCAAAGTTGAACCGGTTGAGGCCGGGTGCGCGCCCCTCAGAATTTCATCTCGACACCCTCGCGCGCCGCGCAGATGGCAAGTTTTGCGCTGTGACGGGCGGCGCGCCGGCGGCAGGCGACCACTTTCTCGTCGATGCCGCCGTCGGTGTCTTCGGGATCATGATGGAAAAGGGCGAGATTTTTTACCTTGGCGCGGATGGCGAGATCGGTGACGGAAAAGCAGGAGGAATGACCCCACTTTATTCGCTCCGCGTATGTCTTTTCGTCATACTGCGCATCGACGATCAGCAAATCGGCGCCGGCCGCAACGGCCACCAGGTCTTCGGGAACATGGCGCAACGGTCCGGCGTCTTCCACGTCCGGGAAAATATCTCCCGGCTGAATCTCCAATTCATTGTCTGTCATGTACACGATTTTCCGTCCGTTATTGGAAAAGGAATAGCCGATGCACCCGCCCGGATGATTGAGCGCAAAGGATTCAACCAGGACGCCGTTGATGTCTTTTTTGCCGTCGGACAAATAATCCGCCACGACGCGGTCACCCAAGTCATGGAACGAAACAGGGAAGTAGCTCGAGCTCATCTGCCCGGAGAGGAGGCGGTAAGGGCTGTCGTCCTTGGCCTGTTTTCCATAGACGTGAATTTTCATGCCCGGCTGATAAAGCGGGGCGAAGAACGGAAAGCCCTGGATATGGTCCCAATGCGAATGGGTGAGCAACAAATGCAACTCTTTGGGCGCCGGCTGGCGCGTCAACAAATCCTTGCCCAACTCCCGAATGCCTGAGCCGGCGTCACAGACAAAAATCGTATCGTCGAAGCGGACTTCCACGCAGGGAGTGTTGCCGCCATAGACGCGGGTCCAACTGGCCGGTGTTGGAATGGAGCCGCGCGTTCCCCAAAATTTGACAAACACAGGCATTATCCTTCGCTGTAAACAAAAATACTGTCCGCCACCTGGATCACGTCGCCGTCCCGCAACAAGGCGGAATAGACTTTGATTCCATTGAGAAAGACGCCGTTGTGACTGTCGTTGTCATAGAGCATGCAATCGGTGCCGCGCAGCCGCAAGAAGGCATGCTGACGTGAAGCTCGTTTGGAATTGAGACACACGTGGGCGTCGGGGTCCCGCCCGATGACCATTTCAACACCTTCCATCGGGATGACGCGGGCGCCACCATCGCCTTCAACTTGTTCCAAAGAATGGCGGCGGGTGTCCCGTTGCCGGCGCAGAATATGGGCGTGGCTGGTTATGGTTGGATCAAACTCGGTCACGTTGGCTGGGATAGGAGTCATGGTTTTTTAATTCGGGACCGGCGGACGGATTTTATCCGGGAGCCATTCGCGCCGCTGTCGCCATCCGCAAAGGCCACGAGGCGTTCCTGGAATTCTTGCACGAAAAATCGCTTTCCTCTCTGAACAACCCGGTTGCCCTCGGCAGAAAGCTTGCGCTTCAACGCGGCCACGCCGCCCGGATATTTTGGGTTCAACTCGCCGTTCAACTTAAGCGTTCGCCAATACGGGTTGGGACTTTTTCGGCCTTGAGCCTCCGCTTCAGCGGCGGCGTGCGCGGAAATCCAGGCAAAAATCCCCGTTGTCATGGGACAGGCGATGGTCGCGCCATGCCGCCTGGCCAGCGAGCGGCGGATCTCATCCATGGTCGTGACTTTGCCTTTTGGCACCCGGCACATCAGTTCATGGACTTCCCTCGGCGCGGGAATGACGAAAGTGCCCTCGCCCCAATGTTTAGTCCTGGTGGAATCGATCTTGCAGACTTTGGGGAAGTCTCGACTGTCAGCCAGTTTTTCCTGCCAGGATTTTTTTTTGTAACTCATGGTTTCGGTTCAATCACGCCACGGCAGCCACGAAAGAGTAAAGTGTATTCTTGCGCGGCGCGACAAAAAAATGCTTTGCGGACGGACCGGACGCTCCTTGCCAAGCGCGCCAATTGACCGTAGGTTGCGCCACCTTTATGGAAAAGGTTGTTATTATTGGCACCGGCTGTGCCGGGTTGACTGCGGCCATTTATGCGGCGCGCGCGAATCTTTCGCCGCTGGTGCTGACCGGCCTGATGCCCGGCGGCTTGCTTACGACCACCAGCACGGTGGAGAATTATCCCGGCTTTCCCGAAGGTGTTGACGGTTACGAGTTAATGGTGCGCATGCAGAAACAAGCCGAGCGCTTTGGCGCGCGGGTCAAGACTTTGCACGCGATGGAGGCGGCCGATCTTTCCAAGCGGCCGTTCGTGCTGACTGTCGATGGCGAAAAATTGGAGACCCAAACCGTCATCATCGCCACGGGCGCGAGCCATCGGCATCTGGGTTTGGAAAGCGAAGGGCTTCTGGAGAAAAAGGGTGTGACCTTTTGCGCAACATGCGACGGAGCATGGCAGATGTTTCGGAACCAGCCGCTGGTCGTTGTTGGCGGCGGTGACTCGGCCTGTGAGGAGGCGCTTTTTTTGACGCGTTTTGCGTCCGAAGTTCACCTGGTCCATCGCCGCGATTCATTGCGCGCTTCAAAGATCATGGCCCAGCGCGTCTTGAACGATAAAAAAATCAAGCCCGTCTGGGACACGGTCGTGACGGAAATAATGGATTGCAAGCTGGACAAAGTCACGGGCGTCAGCCTGAAGAACCTCAAGACCGGCGCGGAGAGCGTGCTGCCGTGCGCGGGCGTATTTGTGGCCATCGGACACGTTCCGAATACGCAGCTCTTCAAAGGCGTCTTGGAAATGGACGAGAACGGTTATATTATTCCGCGGCAGGGAACGGCCACGAATATTCCCGGGGTATTTGTCGCCGGAGATTGCGCCGACCATGTGTATCGGCAAGCCATCACGGCCGCCGGCAGCGGTTGCGCCGCCGCCATCGACGCCGAGCGCTTTTTGGCGCTTCAGGGAAATTAATCCTTGGGAAATCCTCCGACTTTGCCAGATGACCGCTGAAGTTCGACGGTTCCGACATCGGCGGTTTCCAACTCCCTCTCCTCCGCGGAATGGAGGGGTGGGCCAAAGAATGCAAAAATTCCGCATGCGCAATTTAGCGCAATTTAGCGCAAGTTTACCTCGGAAAATCCGTGGCCCCGTTTTGGTGTTCTTATGTGGAATTTCTCCCGAACCCGAAACCGCTTCTTTCCTTTGCGCCCTTGGCGTGGAAAAAATTGGATCGGGCGGAGGCCGCCGAGCACGCAGAGAAGGACAGGAAAATCGGATTATAACTTGATTAGGTTTGTTGAGTGCGATGGGCCGCGCCCGGATGCGCCGCGAATCAGGGCCACCGATGGATACACCACACCGGCGGCTGTTCGGGAGCATTTTCGCGATCTTTTGATGCTGGCGGATCGGCTGGAACGACGTCCGACCCATTCAACCTCAAAAAATGCGCGAAACTATCCGGAATTATGATGGAAATCAACGACTTGCGTGAGTTTCGCCTTCGGCCCGAATCGACCGAAAACAGGACCGCCGGCGATCTTCTGACTCGCCCCATGCCGCTGACCGCATCCCCAAATTTCAAAGAACGAGCGCCGAAGCGCTGTGCATACCGACACAATACCACACATAACTGGGAATGCAACAACATTGTAATCCCCATTGAATTTTCGAAATAAACGGCCCCTCTCTCCGGCCCTCTCCCCGCTCCAGAATTCGCGGGGCGAGAGAGATGGAAATCGCGCTGGCCTTGCCGCCCGCCGGGCTGTGCTACTTTGAGTCGCTTCGCTTCCGCCAAGCCTCCGGGTTTGGCGAGGGTTCCCGATAAAACCAAAACAACAGAGGCCGGGATTTGGTCCCGGCCTCTGTGCGAATTGCAATTAACGCTAAAGCGAGCCGCTTAGAACTTCACGCGGTAGAACTCGTGAGTATTGGTCGGAGTGACCACGTAGGGCGATGTTGCGCCCGCGACAGCCGTCCACGGACCGGTCAGGCTGGTGGCGGATTGGAGGGCGCCGCCGCCCCAGGTGAGTTGCAGTTGAGTGCCACTCGTGTGAATCTCCTGGAGACTAAATGTCAACGGCGTCGAGGTGAAACTCAATTGGTTTTGGCTGCCGGCCAGGAAGATGGATTCCGCTTCCACCTTGGACAACGCCCTGGCCCAAACGCCCAGGTCGTCGATAGCTGCAGTACCGTTTTGGGCATAAAGGCCCGTGGGATCCTGGCCAATAGTGGCAACATTGGTGGTGTTGATGCTCCCGATGGTCGAGAGATTCGCCTGCGCCCCCACTGCAGTTTGGACAGCGGGAGCGCCGTCAAAATAGACGGTTACCCCAGCCGCGGTGCGGTCAACGACATAAACCAAATTATGAAAATTGCCGTCGTAGAACAATTTCTGGACGCCATAAGCACCCACGCCGGCAGAGTCCGCCGTGTTAAAGATCGAATAAGCCCAAGAGTCGGGCCATGCTCCCACGGTGCCGCCGGGTCCGCCGAACGAGGGCGCGAAAACGAAGCCCGCGCCGAAGGTGGAATTGACTGTATCCGTAAAGAACGGCAGATCGTTTCCGAAGAGGGAGCTGGAAGGCAAGCCATAGCCCGGAGGCAGTTGAATCCACATGCTTACGGTGAAGCTGACATCTGCGCCAAATTGCAGGTCGGGCCGCACACCCAAGCTGGCATAGTTGGCGTTGGTGGTTGCGGTGCCAGTGTTGGTATCAACGGTTGTTTGATAGGTAAACGCGTCACCAATTTGTCCGACAACGTAGTTGTTGGTGACAAGCGGCGCTCCTCCGCTGGCTTCGTTGGTGGCATCGTTGCCCCGGCCGGAGGAGTCGGCCAATGTGTCATCGAATGTCAAATGCAGCACCAATCCGGAAATGTCGGGCGGCGTCGTCGGCACCGACAGCACCGTCATAGTGACCGGGACGCTGCTGGTCGTTCCCACCCCATTGGCGATGGTGACGGTGTAGGTGCCGTTGTCCGCGCTGGACGGACTGGCAACCGTGTATGTCCTGGCGGTGGCGCCAGAAATCGGCGCATTATTCTGGCTCCATTGATAGGTCAACGGCACTGAGCCGGCCGCCTGGACGCTCACACTAAGAGGGAAAGTGACATAACCAGTCACAGATTCCGGCTCGGTGGTGATGAACGGGGCCAGATTCGTCCCGTAAGCCGCGGCGTAATGATTGGAAACTTGTATGGCGCTTAGATTGGTTTGGTAGATCGCCACTTGAGAGATGGTGCCGTCGTAAGCCAGATCGAATGACGGACCAGGGTCAGAACTCTCCGAGCCGATACTGGTGGCAACTTCCTGGTTGATAATGCCGGCCGCATCCAAGCTCCCAGTCCCGGCAGTCCCGGCCACTGCGCCGTCAATATAAAGGGTCACGTTGCCTCCCGCCATGTCACAAACGCCGACAAGGTGGTGCCAGTTGCCATCGGGACCGGTTTTGGCGGTGGCCGATGCAGCGTTGGCTTTGCTATCACGCACGAAGAACGTGTAAAATCCGCTATCGACAACCAGCGCGAATTGCTCGTTGGCAGTCGTGCCGTTGTTGCCATGGCCTTTAGCGACCACGGCAGCACCGGTGATCTGGGCGGCCGGACCGTTGGCCCAGGCCTCGATGCTGAATTCGGCGCTAGGCCCGAAAAAGTTGATGGTCGTCGGGCCAATGCCGCCGACATAGTTTAACGGTGTTCCAGGGAAAAGGACCGCAGTATCCGTATCAATCAACGAATACCCTGGCACCCCGAAGGTGAGACTGCCGAAATAAGTGCCGTTATTGCCGCCCGCGTCGTCATAAGCGATAGGCGGGCCGGATTCATCCAACCGGAAATAAGAGAGCGGTTGATCGGCGAGGATCGTGGATACGTAGTTGTTCGGCGCGGTGATAAGCGAGAGCGTCGAGACCGTGCTCGTCGAGACACCAAAGCTGTTGGAAAGGACAAGGCTGTAGCTGCCGGCTGTGCCGGAATTGGCCGGGGCCGTGTAGCTGGACTCTGTCGCTCCACTGATGGGACCTCCATTAAAATCCCATTGGAAGGACAACGTCTGGTTGGGGAGGCTGGCGGGAGCGAAGCTAAGCGGAAAACCAAGCCAGCGCGTTTCCACTGCGGGAACCAGGACTGCGGGCGGCAAAGTTGGGGTCACGACCAGGACCACGGAACTCGTGGCTGAACCGAAGGCATTGGTGACGACCACGGAGTAGGTGGCGTCGGCGGCGGCTGTCAGGCCAGTCAACGAAAGATTGGTCGCCGTCTGCCCGGCAATGGCTACATTGTTGGAGAACCATTGATAGGTGAGTATGCCGGGGCCTTCCCCCAAAACAGTGAGCTCTGCCGAGGACCCTAAATACGCCGGGGATGGCGCGATCGGAGGTTCCGTGATGACTGCCGGGAGTGTGGCCGACTGGTAGAGGTTCGAGATCGTGGCTGCGTCAAGCGCATTGGTAAAGATGGCTGGCTCGGCAATCGACCCGGCGAAAAACATGCCGAAGTAAGGATTGGGATTGCTGCGTGACCCCACAGCCCATGGCAGGTCCACTTCGGCCGGCCCCAAGGCGAGAGGATCGGTGAACGACGCCGCCAGACTTCCGTTGCGATACAGATTCCAATTGGTGCCGTCGTAAGTGCCGACCAGAAACACCCAGTGACCGATATCGCCCGGAGGCGCGGGGAAGACGGCGCTGACGTAGCCCGGCGCGCCGCCGGTGAAGGCCCCGACTTCATAATACACGCCGCCCGGCACGACGGCTGGATTGTAGTTGCCGCCGGAGGAGTCGTCCTGGAAGTAGGCCCAATCAAAGGAGTCGCCAACGCGCAGGAAGTTCTCCGAGTAAGTTGTTTCGTCGTAACCTTGCGCAATAATGTCCTCAATGTCCTCAAAGGAGAGCGGATTGATCCAAGCGACCAAACTAATTTGCTGGCCCGCGACATCGAGGAGGTTGGTCGTGGCGGTGTCAAGCACAAGGGAACCAAGCGCGCCGTTATAAAAAACAGATTTGTCGCCAGTGCCAGGGACGCCAGGCTGATCGTCCACCGCGCCGAGCGTATTGGTGCCGAGGTCCGCGAGAGAACCGCTATCGGCTGCGATGGTGTTGGTTACGCTGGGTGTGGTATAAGCGGATTCATCCAAATCCCAATAACCGACCGGGCTTGAAGCGAGGACAAGGGCATGGTAGGTCGAAGGGCTGCTCGAGCCCGCAGTGTAGTGGGCCATAACGGTGTTGGAACTTAAGAGCGTGTTATACACGGCAAATTCATCCACCCAGCCGTCCCATCCACGGTTGCCGCTCCCCTCAACCGCGCTGCCATTTGCGTCCTCATACTCGCTTCCACCTATGCTGGTGCCACCGATACGCGTTGGGAAAAGGGTATTGGGGTGGAATGGCCCGCCTGTGACAGGTGTGGCGGTTGCCAAAACGCCGTTCAGATAGAGGTAGACAGTTGATCCATCAAATTCACCGACAACGTGCGTAAATGTGTTGGTTGGGAGTGTGATATTCGCGGAGCAAATAGCAGAGTAACTTTGCAAGCCGCCAATGCGCATCTGCAAGGTCGTGGGTTGGACATAGAACAGGTAGCCCGACCGTGCGCCAATGGGGGTGTCCGACCCATATACACTGATAGAGGAAACCGGGGAGGTGCCAATGCCACTGGCATCAATTGTGGTTGAATGCGGCAGGACCCAGAATTCGACCGAGAAAGGAGGTTCGGGGTTGAACGCCGGGCTGTTGAGAATATCAATCCTCGCAGAACAGTTCCCCGTGCCACCAGAATTGACAAAGAGAGCTGAACTGCCGACGACGCCAGGCTGGCCCAAAGTAACGCCGCCAACGACGTAGCCGGTCCCGATCGCACCCCCACCTCCACTACCCGAGTTCGCGATGGTATTAACAACGGGCGAAGTCGTTGATTCGTCGAAACGCCACCAATCGGATGGCGAGTTGCTTTGAATTATGGATGGATAAGTTTGTGCATGTGCAGGCAAAGTAGCCAAGGCCCCCAGCAGAATGGCTCCGGCGAAGGCCGCGCCCAATTTCCGGTATGTTGGTGTCTTCATTCTTTATCTTTCGTTTTGTGTTTAGTTTTTGAGTTTGAATTGATGGCCTTGCTCACTCGTCAACCCTGGCCAATTCTTTTGCTTCATGAGCCTGCCCGGCAAATCTTTTTTTATTCTTTGAATTAACAACAGACCTCTGTGGTTGGTTTACAAAGTTGTTGGATTAGGATATTGCAATATCGTCTATGGAGCGTATTGCGGAAGTATTTTAACCGAATGCTGCTGGATCCACGCGACATCTTTGTCTCCCGGCACGTAGAGCGTCGGAACCGCCGGACCTTGTGTGGGCGGCGAACGAAGAGGCGGACACGTGTCTTTGATATCCAGCCAATGCTGAATGGACGCGTGCCCATCCGCAAACGCGTAACCGGCGCATTTATTATGATACATCCCAGGCATGTCTTCAGAAAACTCATAGTCCCTAGGCAAGCTTGGAACGTCACCCGCCATGTCGGCCAGATAATTTCCCCAATTGATGCAGTCCTGCCGTTCGTCCACGAAAACCCAAGTATTGACTGGCGTGGGCGACGCAAGATAGGTCAGGTCCGTCGTTTTCATATATACGGGATATTCAGCACCCCACGAGCCGACGCCCGCTCCGTTTGTGGCGCCCGAACCCCCAAATCCTCCAAAATAAAAATTCATCGAGACGGTTCGAACCCGTGGCAGCAGTTGACCGCCATGACTGACCATGGAAGTATCTGCCGGACACTTGTAAACCCCGGGAGAACCGATGTATGGATAAAGCGGTCCAATGGTGATATCCACCGTCGGATCATAATTCTTGGGATTATCGCTAAAATCTTCTTCCTGCTGGCACCAGGCATACTTGTTGTTAACCGCATAACCACCGGTGCCGCCAGCACTGGCCAAAACGACGGACTCTCTATTGTCCTGAGCGTACATGCGCCAGCCAAGGGACATTTGCCTCATGTTGCTCATGCATTTGATGCCCAGGCTGTCGTCCTTGGCGGCCCTTAGACTAGGCAGCAGGAGAGCGGCCAGGATGGCGATGATCGCAATAACGACCAGCAACTCAATTAACGTAAACGCGCCGGCCGAATATGGAACGGCCCGACGCTTTTGATTTGAGATATTATTCATTGGAGTTTCTATTGATGGTTGTGGAAATCCAAAACGGGCCTGACTTGGAATCTGGCCTGATTTCAGGAACGGTCATAAAAGCGCAACAGGAATAGAGGTCTTTAACTGCGAAAATTGAGACACTGATGAATTTGTGGACTTTGCTCTCGCCCACAGTGGGGACTCTTCGGATTGACGATTCGCCTTGGTTTGTCTGAAGTGTTCCAACACCCATCCCACTCCAGTCAAGCCAGCGATCGTACTTTCCTGCCCATGTTTCAGCATTCCGCATGGCTCGTCGATTTTTTGTCACCGAAGCCTCCGGCGCACCCTTGACGCGGTTTTCTCAAATACAACCGCACCAGAGACTTGGATTTGCTACAATCCGTGACCTTACTGTCACAAACTTTACAGTATCCCGCCCAATCAAGGGCGTCAACCGGAAAAATGACTTTTTTTCACTCCCATATATCAATAACAACATTGAATTACTTAGGTTTTAGCGAGATCGAGCCTTGGCGGTAGTTGCGCACGACCCATGTGATTTTAAGCTGCACTTTTGACGAGGGCGGATTACAGTGGCGACATGGCTGAGGACATTCGCCCCGATCCAGATGCCTTGCTGGCCGCCATCCAAAAGAGCGAGGCAGCCACCAAGCGCGGCAAGTTCAAGGTCTTCCTTGGCATGGCCGCAGGCGTCGGCAAAACCTACGCCATGCTTCGCGCGGCCCAACGTGCCCAACGCGAAGGCGTGGATATTATGGTCGGTTATGTCGAAACCCATGGCCGCAAGGAGACCGAAGCATTGCTGACCGGTCTGCCGATCATCCACCGGCGCAAAGTTGAATATCGCGGAGTCACTTTGGAAGAAATGGACCTGGATGCCTTGCTGGCCCGGCATCCGCAATTGGCAGTCGTGGACGAATTGCCCCATACCAATGTCTCCGGCTCGCGTCATGCCAAACGCTATCAGGACGTCATCGAATTGCTCGACGCCGGCATTGATGTTTATACCACGATGAACGTGCAGCACGCCGAAAGCCGCGTCGATACGGTCCGTCAAATCACCGGCTCAACCGTGCAGGAGACAGTTCCCGACAGCGTCCTGGATGGAGCGGAAATGGAATTGATTGATTTGCCGCCGGAGGATTTGCTCAAGCGCCTGGACGAAGGCAAAGTCTATTTGCCCGAGCGCGCCGAGTTGGCGATGATGAATTTCTTCCGCGAGGGCAACCTCAATGCTTTGCGGGAAATGGCCTTGCGCCTGGCGGCTGACCACGTTGGCCAGGACGTCCACGAATATTTGCAGGCCATGCAGATCAGCGGCCCGTGGCGTTCGGGCCATCGCTTGCTGGTGGCCGTCAGTGGCAGCCCGTATTCACCGCATATGATCCGCTGGACCCGCCGGCTGGCGGACAACTTTGATTGTCCGTGGCTGGCAGTGTTTGTGGAGCAGCAACCGCTTTCTGCGGAAAACCAGGAGCGGCTGACCAAACACCTGGCGCTGGCGCGCGAATTGGGAGCGGAAGTGATCACCACGGCCGATGCAACCGTGGCCCGCGGCATTCTGCGAGTGGCACGGCAGCAAAATATCACTCAAATTGTCGTAGGCAAACCGGACAGCGACAGCGTCTGGGCGTGGATTCGCGGGGGCCGATTGCTCCGTCGCCTGGTCCGGGAAAGCGGCCATATCGAAGTGCACATTGTCCGGCCAGAAGCAGTCGAAAAGGAGAAGCGGGTGTGGGCTTGGAAATTTCCGGAAGTGTCTTCGTTCGGGCAATACGCCGCAGGCCTGGGTGTGGTGACTCTCTGCACTATCGTCAACGCGCTGTTGTTCTCGAAAGTCGGTCCGCAAGCATTGGCGCTGGTTTATCTTTTGGGCGTGGTGCTGCTGGCCTTTGGGGTCGGACGCGGCCCGACGCTGGCCACAGCCACCGCCAGCGCCCTGATGTGGGATTACTTCTTTTTGCCGCCACGTTACACATTCTATTTGACGCATGTCGAAGACGTGATGATGTTCGGCATGTACTTCGTGGTGGCGCTGGTGCTGGGGCAATTTGCTTCGCGCGTGCGCTGGCAGGAACGGGCCGAACGGCGGCGCGAGGAGCGATCAACCGCGCTCTATTTGCTGACCCGCGATCTGGCCGGCGCGGCTGACGTGGACGATGTCGTCAAAAGATTGGTGAGGCAGGTGGAACAGGCGTTTCACGCCAAGGTCGCCGTGTTGCTGCGCGATCCGGCGGGCAGCCTGGCCAAGACGCCCCATCCGGCCAGCACCTTCGTTGTATCTGAGAAAGAGCAAAGCGTGGCCGCGTGGGCTTTCCGCTTTGGCAAAGAAGCGGGCCGCTTCACCGACAACCTGCCTTTGGCCGCCGCCATTTATTTGCCGCTGCAAACCAACCGAGGCGCGGCGGGAGTTCTGGCCGTGGCGCTCGAGGGCGACTATCAACCGACTTTGGAACAACGCGATTTGCTGGACGCTTACTCGCGCCAGGCCGCCCTGGTCTTGGATCGCTTGCGACTGGATGCCGAGGCACAACAAGCGCAATTGCTGACGGAATCCGAGAAGTTAAGCAAAGCGCTCCTAAACTCCATCTCACATGAATTGCGCACGCCTATTTCGGCGATTACGACCGCGGCCTCAGCCCTGGTCGATCCCAAAACACCCGCGCCCATTCGCGACACGCTGGCCCATGAAATTCAAGAGAGCGCCTCACGCTTGAATCGGCTGGTCAGCAATCTGCTTGACATGACCCGGCTCGAATCGGGCAATGTCAAGCCGCGCCTGGATTGGTGCGACCCGGCTGACCTGATCAACGTCGCTTTGCGGCAAAACGAGCGCGAGCTGGCCCGGCATAAGGTCACGCTCTCCTTGCAACCGCCGTTGCCTCTGCTAAAGATAGACTTCGTGCTGATTGAACAGGCCTTGAATAATCTTCTGCTTAATGCCGCCCACTACACGCCTGCCGGCACGACCGTCGAAGTCAAGGCTTCCGCCACGCCGGACGAACTGACGATCTCGGTGGCAGACCACGGCCCTGGGCTTCCGCCCGAAAGCCTGACCCAAGTCTTTGAAAAGTTCTATCGTGTGCCCGGCGCGCCGACGGGCGGGACTGGCTTGGGCCTTTCCATTGTCAAGGGACTCGTCGAGGCCCACGGCGGACGGGTCGAAGTGCGCAACCGACCCGGTGGCGGGGCCGAATTTAGCATCCATCTGCCTGTCGTGGATGAACCGGAACCTGCCTTGGACGCCGTCGTATGAGTGAGAATCTTCCCCACCAACCCGCGGTTCTAGTCATTGACGACGAAATCCAGATGCGCCGATTGCTGCGAGTGACTCTGGAAGGCAATGGCTACCGGGTGTTCGAGGCGGCCAGCGGCCAGGAAGGGTTAGTCGAAGCGGCCCAACGCCGCCCGGACATTGTCGTGCTCGACCTTGGTTTGCCGGATATGGATGGCCAGGTTGTCCTGCAACGTCTGCGGGAATGGAGCGAAGCCCCGGTGCTGGTGCTATCCGTCCGCGAAGGGGAGGAGGACAAAGTCGAGGCTTTGGACCATGGAGCCGACGACTACATGAACAAGCCGTTCAGCACGGCGGAATTGCTGGCACGATTGCGCGCCGCCCGGCGCCGGTCCCAGCCGGCAGCCGACAACGTGGTCTTTCATTGCGGGCATTTGCAAGTCGATCTTTCCAGCCGGCTGGTCACGGTCAAGGGCAAGGAAATCAAACTGACGCCCACGGAGTACTCGCTGTTGCGCCTGCTGGTGCGCAACGCGGGCAAGGTCGTGACCCATCGGCAGATTCTCAAAGAAGTGTGGGGGCCTAATTACGGAGAACAAACCCACTATCTGCGCGTCTATATGGCCCACCTGCGGGAGAAATTGGAAGACGACGCCAGCCGCCCTGAGCTTTTGCTGACTGAGCCAGGCGTCGGATACCGACTTCACGCGGGGTGAGAATTCCTGGGCCCTATTTGCTTCTTCTGTAGCCATCAAGACCGAGGCCAAAAGGCCTTCCGGCGAATTGTTACGATTATGTTACAAAATGGTTGCGTTTACGTTACGCCTGTGTATAATACACGCATGTACACGATCGAAATGATCTTGTTCGTGGCGGCGATGGGGGTCAGCGTTGGCGCTTACGGTGCCAGCGTTTGGTCCTCGATCAAGCGGCCACCCACAACCAAAAATTCCGCCCGGACCCTCCCCTCAACGACAAAATAGGAGCCAGGGTTACTTCTGTGTTGTTGAGGCCGGATGTTGAGGTTCGCTGATGGCCTTGTCCGTTTCGGCTTCAAGTTCGTCAAGTTGGATGAGCGTTGTCTCCCATGATGATGGAACCAAGGACAACGCCGCGCCGTCTTTGGCGTTGTAATTCTGTCCAGGGGCAATGACCGAAGTCCCGATCTGGTTGACCACCCGCAATGGCGTCAACGATAATTTATCCGCTGAATTCGCCGGGGCCGTAATCATGTAGGAACCCAGGCCGCCGCCTTCGATGACCGAGTGCCCGGCGGCATCGGTGATTTCCAGAGTGCTGCCGGGAGCCAGGGCGCGGACGACGGTGAAAATGCGGCCGTGACGCAATTCCAAAAGTGAATCCATGACGGGCACGCCATTTTCGGTGGCCTCAGAGAGCCTGGCAATTTTCAACTCGCTTTCCGGCGCAAGGCGCACGGTGGTGCCTGCTCGTCTAATGAAAAAATCGCACCAACTGGCCGGGCCGCTCCGAATAATCGCGCCCTCGAAGAGCATATCACGAGGATGCAAAGTGCGGAATTTCACTCCGTTGTCGGAAGTGAGGCACTGCCCTTCGGTCAAGAGAACATCCAGTTGGCGGCGGGATGAAGCGATGGGGCTGGCGGGTAATATGGAAGGAAGGTTTTCCATGGCCGCAACCCGTGGGTTCCCTTTGCTTTCGTTGGTATTGGCGGGAGGGTTGTCGACGAAATTCGTGACGGTGACTTTGTTGGTAATAAAGACGGTCGCCGTACGGGCCTGCAATTCCGCGGTTTGCCTGCTCAAACTGGCGATTTGGTTGGTCAAATCGTTCACCATGCCGCTCCATTGGGCGAGGCGCGATTCCGCCTGGGCTTTCTCGCGGTTGAGCTGCACGATGCGTGCTTGATTATTCGTTTGCTCGCCAGTGAGCCGCAAATTTTCCTCCCTGGCATACAGGGCTTCGGCTTCCTTTTCGCGGGATTTTTTGTCCAACGCCTGAATGCTTGATTCCTTCAGCGCGAGGTCTGATTCGGCCACGGTCAGCTTTTTATTAGCCGATTTGAATGTCTTCCTGGTGGCTGCAAGGTTGGATACGTACTCCTGAAGCTCAGCTTCCGTTTGCTGCCTTTGAAGTTCCTGAAGAAATAGGACGAAGAGAACGGCAAACATCACCGTCATAAGCACGACCACGCAATATGCCAACAACCTGAATCGTCGCAGCAAGCGGCTCTGACGGTGCGTCGGCTGAAGCTGCCCCATGCGAGTTACTGGCACCGGCACGGAGGTTTTGGCTTCCTTCGGCATCTGATATTCGAGGACTAGGACTGGCTCTGTCGTCGGCGCTGGTTCCTCCACCGGCGGTGGCGATTCCGCTTTGGGAGGTTCGGGCGGTGGGGGCGGCGCTGGTTCCTCCACCGGCGGCGGCGATTCCGCTTTGGGAGGTTCGGGTGGTGGCGGCGGCGCTGGTGTCTCCACCGGCGGCGGCGGTTCCGCTTTGGGAGGTTCGGGTAGCGGCGTCGGCGCTGGTTCCTCCATCACCGGTGGCGGTTCCGCTTTGGGAGATTCGGGTCGTGGCGGCGGCGCTGGTTCCTCCACCGGCGGCGGCGATTCCGCTATGGGAGGTTCGGGTGGTGGCGTCGGCGCTGGTTCCTCCAGCATCGGCGGCGGTTCCGCTTTTGGAGGTTCGGGGGATTTGGGCGGAATAACGGCAGCAGCCGTTTCCTGCGCAGCTGGGGATACCTTTACCTTAACAGTTTCCCGCGCTGGGGGCGGTGGGCCAGGCCGCGCCGCGCCTTTGCGCCGAAAGTAATCTTCAATAATGCGTTCTGATTCGGCCTCCAAAAGTTCCGCCGTGATGAAGCCAGCTTCAGTCTCGGATTTACGCGAGCGTTTTCGCGCCTCGTTGAGTTGTTGACAGAAAAAGCTTAACAATCCTGGCTCAACCGACCAATGCTCCAACATTTCTGCAACTTGAGCCTCCGCCACCGGATTTTCGGAAGACGGCGCAGTTTTGCGGGCAACGCGCCGGACTATTTGTTCAGCCAGCGCCTCCGGGTTGGCGGGATCGAGAAGGTGACGGCCGGGACCTGCCACAGCCTCAAGGCCTTTGCGTCCGTTGAACGGCTTGAGGATAAAGTGATTTCGAGTGATCGACGGGATTTGTCCGGCGCGCTCGAGTAATTGCGGAAGACGATCCTGGCGCAGGCTGATGATCACTTTGCAAGCAAGCCGCTCGATGCGAACGTTGGCGCGATTGCCGCCGCCAATGGTTTCAGCGCCACGGTTCTCGATCAGGTTCGCGAGTTGCCTCCAGAAAGCTTCGAGTTGCCGGCCAACCGCCTGGTCCGCGCCATCGAATGCAAAAACATCTTCAAATTGATCAAAGACCAAGACCGGGACAACCGGCAATTTGGCGGCAGTCAGCCAACCGGCCTCTGGCTGATAAAAATACTCCCGCAGGTTCTGGCCTTCTCCGAAGGGAGCGCCATCCATTTGGCGCTCGCGGAGAACGCGGTTGACTGCGTCGCGCACTTGCTGGAGCGGAGGCACCGCCCCTGCGGATTGCAGATGCACATAAACCGGCTCTAATTTCGCGCGCTCGAAAAATCGCCTGAGACCGGCCCGCAAGAGGGAAGTTTTGCCGACTTCGGGGCCGCCTGGCACAACCGTCACTGATCCCCGTTCCAGACGTTGCGCCAGCTCCAGTTTTTCGTCCTCGCGCCCGTAAAAAAAAGAATGTTCCTCCGGCAAAAAGTAGTCCAGGCCCGGCCACGGATTATCCGGCGTCAACGCAGGCCGGACGCTGGCTTCAGTTAAAGGCCCGGGAACATGCGAAGTTCTTATGCTACGCGTAGCATCTCGGATCTGGGCCGTCAGTTCGTTGAACAGTTGTTCGGAAGACGGGTAAACGGTCAGGAAGTCCGCCGCCGAATCCTGCAAGGAATTTCGGGCGCACACCAATTCCAACAGGGCCGGATTGGAAACGATTTTGAATGGACATCCGGCTTGGACAATGAGCGGGCTGACAACGCGAAGCACTTCGTCAGCCAACGCCGGAAAAACAGAAAGACGAATTTTAAACCCATCCTCATCGGATGTGCTCACTCCAGCCGGCAAGGCATGGGTAAAAATCCCCTCCGATACCAGCCGCCACTGCTCTCCGGCATAACTGACTAGGATCGAAGTGAAGCTATGGGGTTGCGGGCAGACCATGTAGGCCGCACTCGCAAAACCCGGGGCGTCGTCTGTAAGACAAATATAGGCTTCACTGCTGTTCACGATATCATCTTCCAGTATGATTGTTCCTTGAAGCGCCAATCTTAACAAGAAAAACCATGAAAAAAGCAGTTCAGGCCAGTTCTCGAACCAATTCCTCCGCCTTGAATTCTCACGTCACCGACCGGGCTTAAGCGGCGGGCGCTGGCCGAATTTCCGCGCCAGTTTCAGCGCCGCCGGGAGCGATTTGACGCCGCCCGTGCAGGTTGGGTCTGAAAGCGAAGCCGCAGCCACGCAAACTCCCGTCAACAAACATTTTTGCAAATCCCATTCCTCGTGAAGCCCCAGCAAAACTCCCGCCGCAAACGCATCCCCCGCCCCGGCGGTGCCGGCAATATAGCCATCGGGCAGCTTCAAGGACGACTGCCAGAAATCGTCGCCGTTGCGCGCGCGGGCGAAGCAACCTTCAGGAAAATGGACGACCACTAATTCGCGCACGCCGCTTTGCAACAGCGCCCCGGCCGCGTGGCGAAGTGAAATCGTATTCAATGCGCCGCCCGGCTCACGAATCACAAACCCGGTTGTCTTACCCGCCTCAATTTCGTTGAGGATGCAATAATCCACATACTTCAATGCCGGGAGAACGATGCGCGCAAAGCGGTTGCTGTCTTCACTCACGACATCGACGCTGGTTTTCATTCCCGCAGCCTGTGCCCGGTGCAAGAGAGCGGCGGCCTTGGTGCCGTGCTTCGCGTCGGGCGCGTCCAAAGCATCGAGCAGCAGCAGGTAGCCCAGGTGAAACATGCGGGCGCGACCTTTCTTAAAATCAAGCCCGGCGCCGTTCCAGAGAGCGTTTGCGCCGCGATGATGAAAGAAGGTGCGATGACCCTTGCTCTGCTCCGTCATCACATCGGTGTAGGAAGTCGGCGCCAGCGGAGTGGATTGGAGCAAATGTGTATCGATGCGATGCCGGCGGCAATCGTCAAGAATAATTCGGCCCAGATCGTCCTGGCCCACCAAACCTGCCCCTATCAGCGGGAAGGGCGCTTCCAACCGGGCCAGGTCGATCAGCACATTGTAAGGCGAGCCGCCGGTGCCTTGGGATTGGCCGCGGATATTGGCCAATTGCTCCCGTTGCGGATAGACATCGATGATTTTGACCTGGTCAATGATCCAATTGCCCGCCGCCAACAAGCCGCGACGAGCGGACGACTGACTACTTTTTGAGGGGTGTCGCACTGGCGCGCCACTTTAGGCCTTGCATCGCCTGGAAGCAAGCCGTGAAACCTAAAGGCAGGCCCATCTAAATTTCGAGGTAGTGACGTCCTCGCCATAAGCGTTGACCTTCTGGGGCAGCGCATTTTTCCCTCTCTCTCCGCTCGCGGGGAGAGAGACGGAGAGAGGGGTCTCCGAAGGCCGTAACAATCAGGCTTGAGCGGGGGGACCGCCTTTGGCCCCATTGGTTCTTCATTTTTTTCTCATGCGCAATTTAGCGCAATTTAGCGCAAACTTACCTCGGAAAACTTCGTGGCTCCAATGCGTGTTCTTAAGTGGAATTTCGAGCGCCAAGCCAATCAACGCAAAGACGCCACGTCGCAAAGTCGCAGGACCCAAGAACGCCTCTTTTACCTTGATTAGGTTTGATTTGGTGCGACTGAATGCGATTTTGGACCACCTCACCCGTGTTTAATTTTTCCGCGTATTTTCGGAGGGGCGAGCGCCCGCGAGTCCCCTGACATATTTGGGCGTCGCAGAGCTCCTCCCTCCGAAAGTCAGGAGAAGTCAATGGTCCGCCGTTAGCCGCGAATTCGGCCAACAGAACTAACCGGACGATCGTTCCCAGATCGAGCACCGTCCGCCCGCTATTCCTTCTCCCTCGGGGAAGAAGGCCAGGATGAGGGGTGCCCGCCTCGACTTTACTTTGATTAGGTTTGATTAGGTGCGACGGAGTGCGACCAATGCCAGCACTTCCCTGCTTCATGACAGCTTATCCGGGCGACGGGCACACTACACCGGCGGCTGTTCGGGAGAGCTTCTCACGCTTTTTGGCGTGGCGCCCATCTTCTGAAGAAGGGGCCGCGCTCGACCCAAAAAACGAATCGAAATTTTCCGAAATTATCTTGGAAATCAACAACTTGCGTGGCGATTCGCCTCCGGCCCAACTCAACCACAAGAAGGGCCTTTGACGAAATTCAACCACTCGGCTGCCCCTTCCCAATATCCCAAGTTTTCAAAGAACAAGAGTCCAAGCGCTCTTAATATCACGATTATACCACCAATAATTGGGAACGCAAATATAATTTATTCGTCAGGGAGGGCGAAAGTCTCTTGAGCCGTGACTTTATCCCGTGAAACCGAACCACCCGAAAATATATGCGATTATGCGGACCCCTTTATGTAGCGCAGCCGTCCTCGGCTGCGAGTTACAGCACCGTCCCGGTGCGCCATCGACCAGTGGCGGCGGGACGCCGCCCCAACTCGCAGGCGAGGACGCCTGCCGCTACGATGCGCCCGTTAGAGTGAAGCCTGTCGTCTTGCGGTGCTCAAAAACTGAGATGCGCCCCGGCGTCATGTGAGCGCATGTGTTAGATTGCCATTGGCCACGAAAACTGATAGGGTGTGTTTATGAAATTGACGGCCATAATATATCCCGATTCAGAAACCGACTGGCTTGTGGCTGAGTGTCCCGAAATTGGTACGGCCAGCCAAGGCCACACCGAGGAAGAGGCGCTTGCGAACTTGCAAGAGGCCACCGACCTTTACCTCGAATCCTTCCCGCAAACACCCAGGAAATCAGCGGCCATTCGGACGTTTGAATTGGCACATGGCTAAACTGCCCATCGTGTCCGGCACGGAGGCGGTCAAGGCTCTACAACGACTCGGATTCTTCATTGATCGTCAGCGCGGCAGCCATGCCGTCCTCAAGAAATTGACGCCGCACGGCGAGCGCGGCTGCGTCATTCCCATGCACCGGGAGGTTGCCCTTGGCACTCTGCGAAGCGCGCTTAAAATGGCAGGCGTCTCACCCGAAGAATTCAAGGATGCCCTGTGATCGTGCCTGGACGCGCGGAAACACAACATGAAACCGAAGACCAAGCGAGCATTCGACGCTGTTTGCGAGCTTGCATCCGATCCTGGCCTGGACGGTTGCAAAGGTTGTGCCATGCCGGGGTCGGAAATGGGGGAACCCAAGTGCAGGGTAAAGCGGTTCTCGGTTACTATGAAATTTTGGTTGAACAAAAAAAGCAGGTCCTCTACTCAAGTTGACAGTCAAGTGCCGTTACGTTAAGAGTTGTGAATTGAGGATCGATATGTGGAAATCACTTTGCGAGGTTTTGCTCGGTTTTCTGAAGGAAATTGAGGATGGACAGCGGGAAAGCGCTGAGAGACGAAAACTTGCCCTCGTGACAGTTTTGTCGGCTGCGAACCAGACTCGTGGCTATATAGCCGCAAAGCGAAGGCCGGGCGCGAAAGCGAACTCTGAGCGCGAGCACGCCTTATCTGGCCTTTGGGATATTTGCTGGTTGGAGTTACAGCATTTTGATCAAGACCTTGCGCGGCGGTGTCGGCTTAAGGCTGAGTATTGGCGATCATCTGAAAAGTGGAGTCGGAGTGAGATTGATGAAACTTGTATCGGTTTAGACAGAGTGCAAAAGGAGGCCGAGTATTTGTTGCAATTGAGGATTCGACCTTCGAGAAAGAACCGGAAATGAATCCGGGTGGAGATAAGAACTGAACATGTTCAGACCATATAACTTTAAGTCATTAGCTGCTTGGACTGCAGGCAGTCTTGCCGGAAATCAAGCGTACTACAGTAAGAAAAGGCAATCTCGCGGATTGCGGGTTTCAAAGGCATGTTGTCCACCGAATGTCCGGAACCTAATGAAAAGGATTGATGCAATGAACAAGACGTTTCAGTCCTTTGTGAGCCACATAACGACGAGTAAGTGGATTTTGGCTGAGGGGAAGTGGAACCTCACAGAATTCGTCCACCTGTTCACCTATGGCGAGTGGGTTGACTCGCAGCGTGCCAAAATAAAGGAGGAGATCAAGTCTGCCTATGAACAATCAATGGCTGCTGGCTACATATGGGAGCAGGGGATAATTCAGGACGCACAGAGCAGTTTTGACAGATTGGCTGATGGGATCGCTCAATTGTGTGAGTTGATCAGAGGGATGCTTACAAAATCAATTTCTAATGAATCTGAACGTAAGTTGGCTTTTGATGCCATGAAAAAACGGCAGTCGTCATGTTATGTCGATGAGGCTTCGTGTAAAGTCAGGGACACCAACGACCAGAGATTGGTTCTTGTACCGCCCTCGTGAAATCAAAGTCGGGTCAATGGGAAGCTGCTGCTAAAATGTAACCTTCTTCGCTTCGTTGGCGCTGTGTTCGTCTCGCAGGTGACCATAAGTCTTCATGCACAGTGCGCCGCCGTCCTGGTGTCCGAGCCAACGTGAAACGGTCGGAATGTCCACTCCGGCCTCGACACAAACGGGTGGCAAACACAAAAGGCGTTGATAAGGGGCGCGGGGTTCCCGTATGTTGCTTTGGCCGGGATGGCCCGAGCGCCGGCTTTCGGTTCATTCGACCAGTTATCGTTTGTTTTGGACATGCAAAAAATCTATTTGACGGACAGGGGACGGACATTTGGGCGATGGCTTGGCCTCTTTTCTTCCCTGCTCTTTTGCGCGCTGCTGGCTTCCGGCTGCAAGAAATCCGACGAAACATCTTCAGGCGGCGCGGACGTGATCAAGGTTGGCGAGTTCGCTTCGTTGACTGGCAAAGAGGCGACCTTCGGCCAAATGTCCCATCATGGCACTGAACTGGCCATTGATGAATTGAATGCCAGCGGCGGCGTGCTGGGAAAAAAGCTGCAACTCATCACGGAGGACAATCAATCCAAGCAAGGCGAATCCAAGACCATCGCCCGCAAACTGATTTCGCGTGACGGCGTGATGGCGCTGCTGGGGGAAGTCGCCTCCGGCCGGTCCCTTGAGGCCGCGCCTGTTTGCCAGGAAGCCATGGTTCCGATGGTTTCCCCTTCCTCCACCAATCCGAAGGTCACAGAAATTGGGGACTACATTTTTCGGACGTGTTTCACGGATGCGCAGCAGGGCAAAGACCTGGCGCAATTCGCCCAGCGCACCCTCAAGGCCAAACAGGTGGCGATACTGACCGACGCCGGCACTCCTTACAGCGTCGGGCTGACCAAATATTTCAAAGATGGGTTCTCCGGCGGCGGGACCATCGTATCGGAGGAAAAATACACCAGCGGCGACAAGGATTTTAAGGCGCAATTGACCGCCATCAAAGCGGCCAATCCGGAGGCGCTTTTCGTTCCGGGATATTATACCGAGGCGGGCTTGATCGCGCGCCAGGCCCATGAGTTGGGGCTTAACGTTCCGATTTTCGGAGGCGACGGATGCGATTCCGCGGAGTTGATCGATATCGGCGGGGAGGCGGTCGAAGGGATGTATTTTTCGACTCACTTTTCGCCCGACGAAAAGAGGCCGGACCTGGAAAAGTTCGTGCAAGACTTCAAGGCCAAGTACGGAGCCACGCCCGACGCGATGGCGGCGCTGGGCTATGACTCAGCCCTGATCCTGGCCGACGCGATCAAGCGCGCGGGAACGACGGAAGGCCCCAAAGTGAGGGACGCGCTGGCGGCCACGCGCCATTTTGCGGGCATCACCGGGGAAATTACAATTGACGCGCATCGCGACGCGAGCAAGCCGCTGGTCATCCTGCAAGTCAAAGGCGGGAAGTGTCATCTCGTTGAAAAAGTCAATGCCGACTGACGCATTGTCCGCGCATGAATGTTTTTCTCCAGCAATTGATCAACGGTCTTTCTGTGGGCGCAATCTATGCGCTGATCGCGCTGGGCTACACGATGGTCTATGGCATCCTGCGGTTCATCAACTTTGCGCATAGCGACATATTCATGGTGGGCGCATTCTGCGGTTATTACTGGAGCAAATTGGACGCGGGCCACACGCTGGCCGGCGGATTGCTGGTGATGGTGCTGGCCATGCTGGCGTGCGCGCTGCTCGGAGTCATCATCGAACGGCTGGCCTACCGGCCTTTGCGCGGCTCGGCGAACCTGGCGGTGCTGATTACGGCTATTGGCGTTTCCATTTTTCTCGAAAACACCGGCCAACTCCTTTTCGGCGCTGACCCAAAGCCCTTTCCGGCGCTTTTCCCGGAACGAAATTTCACCAGCCACAGCGGCCTGACTGTTTCCAGCAACCAACTGCTCGTATTTGCTGTGACCGCTGTGTTGTTGATTGCGCTGCAATGGATCGTCCTGCACACAAAAATTGGAACGGCGATGCGGGCGGTCTCCTTCAATCATCAGGCGGCTTCGTTGATGGGAATAAACGTGGACCGCGTTGTTTCTTTCACTTTCGCTCTGGGTTCGGCGTTAGCCGCGGCCGGAGGCATTCTCTATTCTCTGAACTATCCCTCGATTGATCCCTACATGGGCGTCCTGCCAGGCTTGAAAGCATTCGTCGCGGCTGTCCTGGGCGGCATCGGGAACATACCCGGCGCGGCGCTGGGGGGCGTCTTGCTCGGGTTGGTCGAGACTTTCGTCAAAGGCAGCAGGTTTTCCACCTACAGCGATGCGATTGCTTTTGCGGTGCTCATTTTAATTTTGTATTTCCGTCCAGCCGGGCTGATGGGAAAATTCCAGGTCGAAAAAGTTTGATCGCCTATGAATCGTTTTGCGACGGCACTGCTCGCCTGGCCCAAAGCTGTGTTACTGATTTGCCTGTTGGGAAGCTTTGGATTTTGGCTCATCTCGGATCGCCTGGATCCCTATTACATGGACGTGTTGACCAAAATCGGTTTCAACGTGATTCTGGCCGTGAGCCTGAATTTGATCAACGGTTACACGGGCCAATTCTCCCTCGGCCATGCGGGCTTTATGGCGGTGGGCGCTTACGCATCCGCGGCGATGACCATGTTTGCCGGGCCGAAGCTTCTGGCCTTGGTTCCCCATGCCTTTCTCAACCCGGCCACGGTGTGCCTGTTCCTGGCCGCCTTGCTGATTGGCGGATTGGCCGCCGCCCTGGCCGGAATCCTGGTGGGCGCGCCGTCGCTGCGTTTGAAGGGCGATTATCTGGCCATCGTGACACTTGGTTTTGGAGAAATTATCCGCGTCATTTTCCGCAACATCGATTCGCTTGGCGGTGCTTTGGGCCTCAATGGAATCCCGCCTTATACGAATATTTTTTGGGTCCTGGCGGTGGCTGCGGTTTGCACTTATGTCGTCGTCATGTTGGTCCATTCCACTTATGGCCGCGGTTTCATCGCCGTGCGTGATGACGAAGTGGCCGCCGAAGCGATGGGACTTAATACCACGCGCTACAAAATCGTGGCGTTTGCCGTGGGAGCGTTTTTTGCGGGAATGGCGGGAGGGCTTTATGGACATTACACTTTGTCCATTGATCCCAAGGGATTCGATTTCCTGCGTTCGATTGAAATTGTGGTCATCGTCATTCTAGGCGGCATGGGGAATACGGCGGGAGTCATCGCCGCAGCCACGCTTCTGACGTTGCTGTCCGAATTTCTGCGGCCGTTCGAGAAATACCGCATGATTTTTTATTCGCTGCTGCTGATCACCCTTATGTTGACACGACCGCAGGGCCTTTTCACGTGGAAGCGGATGTCCAAAACGGCGGGGAGCGCGTGAGTCCTGCCGCTTCCGCCAATCCGCTGCTGCAACTGGATCATTGCACGTTGCGCTTCGGCGGGCTGGCGGCCGTCTCTGACTTGAGCCTGGCTTTGGGTAAGAATGACCTGGCCGGCCTGATCGGTCCGAATGGCGCGGGCAAAACGACGGTCTTCAATCTCATCACGGGAGTCTATGCTCCGACGAAAGGTTCGATCAGCTATCAAGGTATCTCTATCTCCGGCAAAAAACCCTGGCAAATTACCGCCCACGGAATCGCGCGCACGTTTCAGAACATCCGGCTGTTTTCGTCATTGACCGTATTCGACAACGTGCGGGTCGCCTTTCATTTGCACCTCGCGCACGGCGTTCGCCAGTCGCTCTGGCGCGGGCGCGGCTTCCTGCGCGCGGAGAAGGAAATTGGCGGGCAGGTCATGGAGATGTTGAGCCTTTTCGATTTGGGCAAATTTCGCGACGCACCCGCCAAAAGCCTGCCCTACGGCGGCCAGCGGCGGTTGGAAATTGTCCGAGCGCTGGCGACCCGGCCCAGCCTTTTGCTGCTGGACGAGCCAGCCGCCGGGATGAATCCGACGGAAAAAGTGGAATTGATGAAGCTGATCCAATTCGTCAAGGACAAGTACCAGATTGCTGTCCTGCTCGTGGAACACGATATGCAAGTTGTCATGGGAATTTGCCAGCGCATCATCGTGCTCGATTACGGGGTGAAGATCGCCGAAGGCACGCCGGCCGAAGTGCGGCAAAATCCAAAAGTCATCGAAGCGTACCTCGGTGACGATCATTTGAAAAACACCGGCCATGCTCGAGATTAAAAATCTCAAGGTCAGTTACGGCGCGATCACGGCCCTGCACGGCATCTCGCTCGAAGTCGGACCGGGAGAAATCGTGACTCTCATCGGCAGCAACGGCGCGGGCAAATCGACGACGCTTCGCGCCATTTCCGGCCTGGTCAAATCACAAGGACAGATTCTTTACCAGGGCCGCGACCTGTCAAATCGGCCGCCGCACGCTATCGTGGCCGCGGGCGTCTCGCACGTGCCCGAGGGACGCATGATTTTTGCCAATTTGACTGTTGCTGAAAATCTCGACATGGGCGCTTACCTGCAAAAACACAAGGCGGAGATCAAACGGGAGCGTGAACATGTCTTTGCAACGTTCCCGCGCCTGGCCGAACGGCAACGACAAGTCGCGGGCACGCTTTCCGGCGGGGAACAGCAGATGTTGGCCATTGGACGCGCCTTGATGAGCCGGCCCAAGTTTCTCATGCTGGACGAACCGTCGTTGGGCATCGCGCCCATACTTGTCAAAACGATTTTTGAAAAAATAGTCGAAATCAACCAGCAACAAGGGCTGGCCATCCTGTTGGTGGAGCAGAACGCAAATCTTGCGTTGGAAATTTCCCGGCGCGGTTACGTGTTGGAAACGGGCCGGATTATCCTGAGCGACAATTCGGCAGCCTTGCGTGAAAATCCGCGCGTGCGCGCCGCCTACCTCGGCGTTGAAGCGTAATGTTAAAGCGCTCCCGCGAGTGCCTCGTGGTTGGCGTCAACGCGTGAGCCATTTCTCCGAGCGGACTTTTGCTCCTCCTGGGTGCTGATGTAAACGAAGTCATCGATCGTCGAGACGACCACCATCCCGTCGCCTATTTTGCCGGTCCTGGCCGATGCGAGAATTGTATCCACAACATCTTCCGCCTGCTCATCTTCCACGATTAAATCCAGCTTGAGCCTGGGGAGAAAATCCAAAGTGTACTCGTCGCCGCCCATCCATTGGACCGCACCTTGCTGACGGTCACGCTCCCTGATTTCGGTCACCGTCATGCCTATGATCGGAATCGAACTGAGAGCGTTTTTGACTTCTTCCAACCTGGTAATCCTAATGACGGCTTCGATTTTTTTCATATATTGATACGGGAGTTAAACTCCTCCCGGCTGACTTTTCCGCGACATTCCGCGCGCCGTCTTGTCAGCCATCGCACCAGCATTGGCGGCCACCAAAACCTTCTCGGTGCGACAGGAGCGCTTAGGCGCGACTGGACGCGACAGCGTCTGTAGTTTTCATCGTTCACAGCTTGAAAAGCTCCTGAACCAAGTACTAAAATACACTTAAAATGCAATTGCCGTCAAGCACTACTTATGCCAGACGTTGCCAAGGCTTATGAAGGCATACATGCAATATAAGCCCTGTTTTCAAACCACCCTTGGAACATCAAGCAATTCGATTCACAAATAACGTGTGAATTATTTTTAAGTGTATCTTAATAGCAATGCTTAAAATGCGCTCAAGCTGTTACTTTTTGGTCATCTTGCCAGAATGACAGCAGGCACTTTCTCGGAGGCGGTGCGGATCATTCTGAGCGACAACTCAGCCGTTTTGCTGAAACGGTCGCGCGAGAGGAGCCGGAAGGATTATGGGGCGCTTTTGCCAGCCCCATCCGGCGCCTTGGCCAGAAACTTTTTCAACGGCTCCCAATATTTCTTGCACCATCCATAATTAAGACCGGCAAAATCGCCCTCGGGAAATCCCGTGTGATCGAGAACGACGGTGACATCAGAACCTTGCGCTTTGAGTTCAAACCGGACGAGTGAATAAATCCCCGGCGACCAATGGGTGGGACGCCAGGCCTGCACGATGCGCTGGCCCGAAACCAATTCGATATTCCGTCCCACAATGACGCCGCCGAACATCGAAAAAGCGTTTCCTTCCTGACGTCCGATTTCGGCTGGTTCACCGGAGAAGGCGGAGAAGAGTTTGGAGTCCAGCAGGATGTTATAGATGCGCTGGGGGCTTGCCGGCAGACTGATCTCTTGATGCAGAGAAGTCCGCGCAGCATCCGATCCGGCGGCGGGCTGCCCTTCTTTGGCCGGAGGATTTTGGAGCCTGCCGCCATGCTTCCCGCTACCGCCACGAGACCAGTAATCATCTGGCGTCGGGTAGGCTTGTTGTCAATCATAATGCACTTTCGGATTGGCTCACGATGCTACCCTTGAAATTCGAGTCAAGACCCAAATTTTGGCACGAAGGTGAAACGTGTTCCCTATTGTGCAAGTAGTCGTTCGATTTTGCCGTTGAATTCTCTCGCGCTTCTGGGTCAATTACCTTACCTGTTCGGCCCAGCAGCCACATCCTCGAAATTGCCCTCAATATCAAAGTTAGAGGTGAGGGTCGGAATCGGTCGCCTTAAGCGTCGTTTCAGCCTTAAAAATGGTTTGCAAATTTATAGGAACGCTGGAAAATGAAAAAACAGCAAAGCGATCCACGTTAGCCGGTGGCGTGAAATCAATAAGGAATCACAGCTTGAAGGAATCTCTGATTATGGCGAAATCTCGAAAGCCGATATTTCCTAAAGGCAACGCGCCTCTACGCTTTGCCCATCCGTTCTTTACAACTACGCCGAAGAGTCAACGGAAAGAAATACCGAACGTGGGCAAAGGGCTGGCGGAATACCCTTCCAATGCGAACCTGCTGGAGCCAATTCCGCCGGCCAAGCGGGATCCAACGATGAGCCTGGACCAGGTCATTGGGACTCCAGGTCTTCAGCAAATACAGCAAGCAGGGCAGATCACTTTTCATGCCGTGGGCGATACCGGCAGCCCCGATACCATGACTGAGGTCATTTCCGGAGCAATGGCCGCCGATTGTGACATTTCGAATCCTGGCATCGCGCCTGCATTTCTTTTTCATTTGGGCGACGTAATTTATTACGACAACACCGACACGGGTTACCTCTCCCAGTTTTATACTCCTTACAAGAAATACCCCGGAAAGATCATTGCCGTACCCGGTAATCATGATGGTGAGCTGTTCAAATATGATCAACCCGGGGAGCCGGGAACAGGACAGAAGAATTCCCTGGATGCGTTCCAGGAGAATTTCTGCCAGGACCAAAATGGCGTGCCGCCCGCGGCGAAGACAATTTACCGGGAAATGATCAGCCAGCCAGCAGTCTATTGGTACCTCAATGCTCCATTTCTTGATATTGTGGCTCTATATTCCAATGTTGCCGATGGGCCAGGTTACATTTCGGATCCGAAGGTCATCGGCACAGTTCAAACGGATTGGCTTGCAAAAACTCTGAAAGTGATTGCCGCGCAGCGCAAAACGGGGCCGCGCAAGGCCTTCATTATAGCGGTGCACCATCCCCCCTTCAGTGGCGGCGGACACAGCCCGAGTCCGGCCATGCTCAAAGATATAGACACCGCGTGTCAGTAGGCGGGTATTATGCCGGACGCGGTGATATCAGGGCATTCACATAATTACCAAAGGTTCACACGTTATGTGCCCTTCAACAAAATAAACATGCAAATACCTTATTATGTTGTAGGCTGCAGCGGGCACGGCATTCAACAGGTGGCCCACGCAGACGGCGCCAGGGTAGATGATCATACCTTTGACAGCTCTCTGTATGGCTACGGATACCTGAAGATAACCGCAGATCCTCAAAAGATTGTCATTAATTTCACCCAGGTTGAAAAAGATGGGACCAAGCAACCTTACGACAAAACGATCGTAGTCGATTTGAAAACAAACCAAATCGTGCCGGCTTGAACTCGGAATGCGAGCTTGGGTATCTCGCGCACCTGAGATTGCCTTTTAACGGAAGGGTTATGCGTTCCAGGGTGTTCGCGAGAGCGATTAAATTTAGAGGCCGGCGGCGATGCGGGGCAATCCGGCAACTCACGTTCTCCGGTATCCATGTCGAGAGCCTGGGAGCGACGACCCGTTCACGGTTATGGAAAATGTGAACAGAATTTAACATATTCGCCATTAAATTGTCACATGATTGTGCGACGGTCATGATGTGAAAAAAATCCTGATCCTGACCGCCGGTTTCGGCGATGGTCACAACACGGCGGCACGCAATGTGGCCGACGCTCTGGATTTGATCTCCGATGAGGTCAAAGTTGAAGTGCTGGATGTTTTCCAAAGCAGCCTCGGCCTGCTCAACGACGTCCTCAAGAAGGCCTACCTTGGCCTGACTCGTTTTGCCCCAAACGTCTGGAACGGGATTTATTCGATGTTGGACAATGCCAAGGGCTTGGAGAGCAATCTGCTCGCCTTCGGCAATTTAAAAAGCGCCCTGGAACAAATCCTGGATCAATCGCAACCGGACTGTGTCCTTTCCACCTACCCGGCTTATTCGCATGTCATCCGGGAAATTTACCGCGACCATTCCGAACGGCCGTTTCGTTTCATTACCGTGGTGACGGATTCCATCTCGATCAATTCCTCATGGTTTCGCGCACCCAGCGATTGGTTTTGCGTGCCTAATGAAGCCACCGCGCAAGCACTGCGAAAAGGGGGCGTGCCGGCGGAAAAGATCAAAGTCTTCGGTTTCCCGGTCAACCCTTTTTTCGCTGAGAAAAACCAGGAAGCCGTTGCCGGGCCTGAAGCCGATGGCCTCATCAAAGTCCTTTACATCATCAACACCGGCAAAAAGAAATCGGGCAAGGCCGTGGACCGGCTGCTGGAAATTCCACGAGTTCATTTGACAGTGACCGTTGGCCGCGACGCGGAGTTGAAAGAGAAATTGGTGCGGCGGACGGAAAAGTTCGGCGAAAGAGTGCGCGTGCTGGGATGGACCAATCAGATGCCGCGGTTGATGATGACGCATCATGTGGTCGTGACCAAGGCCGGCGGCGCGACGGTGCAGGAAGCCATCGCCGGCCGCTGCCCCATGATTCTCAATCAGGTCATTCCCGGCCAGGAGGAAGGCAATGCGCAATTAGTCAAAGAACTGGACGCGGGCGTGGTCGCGGAGAAGAACCGCGAAGTGGCGGAGTGGGTTGACAAGGCTTTCGCCCACGACGCGCGTTTGTGGAGAAAGTGGCGCGAAAATCTGACAAAAACGTCCCGTCCGGACTCCTCCATTCGCATCGCAGAATTGGCGCTCCAGGAGTGCGAGCACGATGGCCCTTCGGAGCGATTGTTTGAATCCAAGCAGCCGGTCATTACGCAGCCGAGCCTGCGCAAATCCAGTAACGGCGCAAGCGAGGCGCGCATGTTGCTGTGCGATTTCCATATTCACACCAATTATTCCGATGGTAAATTGACCGCGCCGGAGGTGGTGGATTTTTATGGCAAGCGCGGCTTTGATTGCATCTGCATCACGGACCATTTGGGCGATCCGCGGCGGTTAATCGGAAGACTGGGCAAGATGCTTAACTTCACGCTCGGCCCGGAACAGATGGACGAATACTTCGACGTCATCGAACGGGAACGCCGTCGCGCCTGGCGCAAGTACAACATGCTGGTGATGACGGGAATTGAATTCAACAAGGAAGGTTGGACCAAAAAGAGTTCCGCCCAGCTCCTTGGGATCGACCTCAAGGCGCCGATCAATCCCGCCCTCGACCTGCCTCCGACCATTGCCGAAATTCACGCGCAAGGAGCCTTGGCGGTCGCTTCGCACCCCCACATTATGAAGAGCGAATGGGGCAAGAACACGCTTTACCTTTGGGAGAACCAGGAGATTTTCGCGCCGTTGATTGACGCCTGGGAAATTGCCAACCGGAATAATATTTTTACCCCGGTCGGATTGAAAAGATTGGCGTTTCTGGCCAACAGCGATTTTCACAAGCCCAAGCACATTTACTCTTGGAAAACGTTGCTGAATTGCGAAAAGGAGCCGGCAGCGATCAAGGATTGCATTCGCAAGAACGAACAATTGGCCATCACCCTTTATCGCGACGGTCTTTCCAAGAACAGCGCAACGCATGAAACGTTGAACACGGGCGGGCGCGTGGTCAAAATGACGGATATGCCCGTGGCGTTGAGAAGTTTGAGCGCGTAGCGGCACGCAAGCCGCGAACAGGCTTATCGCCATTTTGGTTGTTCGGACTAGGACATCGGGCCGTGACGGGTGGGGGACTGCCGGGTTGGTAGGGACGGCCCGCCGGGCCGTCGCTACCAGCCAATTGCCAAGTCCGCTCGTGAATTCTCCATGGGTTTACCGTGGTTTAGATGCGTTTGCCGTGGGCTTCAAAACGAAGGATTGAACCAGCGAATAATTCGCTCCCGTGGGCGAGAGCATGCTTCGCATAAGATCGATGCGTTCCGCAGTCCAGGAGCCGAATTCCTTTTCGCGCCATTGCCGCAATGTAGCGGCGAAAGGTCGGCGGTCGCTGGTTTTCAATTGTTTGACGCGGCCGATGGTCAAATGCGGGTGGAATGGCCGGGTCTCGGGCAAGTAACCGAGCGTGGCGAGGCTTTCGTCCAGCCATTTTTTCAACTCTTGCAAAACGGCCCCGGCCCCGGCCAATCCCGCCCAAATAATTTGCGGGCGGGAGGCGCTCGGAAAACAGCCGATTCCCTGCGCCTGCAAGAAGTGCGGTGCGGTTCGCAGACAGGTTTCTCCGATGGTCCGGGCAAACTCATTCACTCGGCTGCATTCGACATTTCCAAGAAAATTGAGCGTCAGGTGAATTTGCTCCTGGCGCGTCCACGCCACCGCCTTGGGAGAAAGGCCGGTGTCCACGGCGCGGGCGGCCTCGGCCAGGCGCTGCTGGATTTGTGCCGGCGGAAAGATCGCCACAAACAATCGCCATGTTTCATTGTCAGGCATTTTGGCAATATCCTGCCAATTTATTGCTAACTGGAAAGACGACAATTGTGCTTTGCTTCGATCCCAAAACTGGCGAGGCAGAAAATTCGATGTCCTTCTACTTGGTATTGCGTTTCGACTTGCCAAATGGGGCAAAAAGAAAGAAATTCTTGCTATGACCAGCACGGTGACAAGCAAAGGCCAGACGATGGTGCCGAAGGCACTGCGAGATCGGCTCAACATTAAGGCGGGCGCGACTTTGGATTGGCAGGAGGATGGGCAGACATTACGGGTCGTCAAGCTTGAGCCGCGCGGGGCCGGAAACTTCCTGGAGGGATTGCGCCGATTGGGCCGGGTTCCAGCAGCGCCGCGAGATAAACGCCAAGTGAAACTAGCCGAGGCGGGATGAGATACCTTCTGGATACAAACATCGTCAGTGAAGTGTCGAAGAAGCGTCCGTCCGGCAAGGTGCTTAATTTTATTCAGACAAACGAGACGCAGTGTGCTGTCCCGGCTATCGTCGTTGCGGAACGATATCACGGCGCAAATCTAGCCTCGCCGGACCGGCGAGCGGCCCTTTTGCAAGTCGTTCATGATTTTCGAAGCGAATTTGCGAATCGGATCCTTCCTTTTGACGGGGATGCGGCGGAGGCTTGCGGCGAATATGTCAGTCGCACCGCGCTCAAGAACAAGCCATGCTCCTATCCGGACACGCAAATCGCCGCAATTGCATTAACTCACAGTTTGATCATCGTGACCCGAAACACGGAAGACTTCCCCGAAGTTGACACCCTCAATCCCTTTGAGGATTGAACCGGATGTTTCCGATTGCGTTCAACTCCTTCCGGTGATCGCCTAGGAAACAAGAGTTGCCTCACTGTTGGGTCAATGCTGGTGGCTGTTCACGCACTTTGAATTCTTAAAATAAAACTCGATGAACGCGAACTCGTCGGGTGTATAATTGAAAAAACCGGCGGACTTCTTAGAAACCACAAACCCGACATCTTTTTTCACCGATTTTGTAACACCAAACAAATCTATCATGCCCTTGGGAAACTCGAAGTAATTGGTAGCTGTCCCTCCCGAAGCGGGGCGATAAAACACTTTCTTCGGATCCGGCGATTCCCAGTAAAAGATGTTGGTTCCAATTTTTCCAAGGAATAATTGATTAGACGTCAACCCATACTGCTGACGTGCCATCGGGTAAACGTCGTCTGAAACCGAAATGGAATCCCCGTTAAGGGAGAAAACTTGAGTTCGATGAGTCCAATTACTCCAATTTTCAGGATCAGGACCCAAATTAGTCACATCACACGTGAAAGCTCTTTGATCATCGAATGGATAAAGCTGTTGCGGAATGTCTTCCCACGAACGTGTTTGTATCTTTTGTTTGAGTGCGAAGTTTCGGTCGAACAGCACATCAATCTTTCTATTTTCGTATCCACCAATAAGCCCGGGACCCACGGTCCAAGCTTCGTCGCGATAAATGACAAATTGATTGGTCGCTTTATAAATTATCTTTAGCCCTGGTTCGCCCCCGCCGAGATCAAGCGGAAGAGCGACGCCGGGAAATAGAAGCAAATAAGCACCGGCAATAAGCCCCCAAACCAGAGGCCAAGAGATTAGTTTCGAGTTCTTCATGCCGCCACTATACGCGCGGTCAACAGATAAGCTTGAATTGATAAAAATGTATCCTTCATCGATTTTTTTTGTTTTTTGAGGCCATGGTAAAATTTGCTGTGATGCCGCCCCGGAGGGGCGCCGCGATAATAGACCGGCGTTTCCAACGCTTGTCATTACCCACATCTTTTGGGCGCTTGTTTTAGCTTTTCTAATCTGTATATTGACAGCGGGTTTGGCCAATTAGCCGGCGATCCTTCAGGCCGGCGGATTTATG